>Ga0209477_1000359_pt1 | contig 27971 bp, 25 predicted proteins | sample KloWWTupernatant_FD_187180 | JGI IMG/M metagenome (GOLD analysis project Ga0209477, IMG submission 187180) | Active sludge microbial communities from Klosterneuburg, Austria, studying microevolution and ecology of nitrifiers - Klosterneuburg... | ecosystem: Engineered > WWTP > Aerobic digester >...
TTCGCGATCGCCTGGGCGAGTGAGTCGCGCGGGACCTTGCCCTGCTCGGCCAACATCTGGAGTGCCTTGGCCGCCATCGACGGACCGTCGATGTGGAAGAAGCGGCGGGCTGCCGGGCGGGTGTCCGAGAAGCCGAAGCCGTCGGCACCGAGGGCGGCGTAGTCGCCGGGGACCCACTCGCGGATCTGGTCCTGGACGGCCTTCATCCAGTCCGAGACCGCGACGACCGGCCCTTGGGTGTCCTTGAGCTTCTCGGTGACCCACGGTGTGCGCTGGTCCTCACCGGGGTGCAGGTAGGCGTGCTCGTCGCAGGCCAGTCCGTCGCGACGTAGCTCGGTCCATGAGGTGACCGACCAGACGTCGGCGGCCACGCCCCAGTCCTCCTTGAGCAACTCCTGGGCCTCGAGAGCCCACGGCACGCCGACACCCGAGGCGAGCAACTGCACGCGGGGCGCGTCCTGGGGCAGGCCGTCGGTGATCGCGGGTGCGTAGAGATACATCCCGCGCAGGATGCCCTCGCGGTCGACATTGTCCGGCTCGGCCGGCTGGGACATCGGCTCGTTGTAGACCGTGAGGTAGTAGATGACGTTGCGGTCGTCGTCGGTCAGCGTGTCATCCGTGCCGTGCATCCGGTGCAGGCCGTCCTGCATGATGTGCGCGATCTCGTAGGCGAACGCCGGGTCGTAGGCGCGCACCGCTGGATTGGTCGCGGCCAGCAGGTGGCTGTGGCCGTCGGCGTGCTGCAGACCCTCACCGGTCAGCGTGGTCCGACCGGCCGTCGCGCCGATGAGGAAACCGCGCGTCATCTGGTCGGCCGCCGCCCAGATCGAGTCACCCGTGCGCTGGAAGCCGAACATCGAATAGAAGACGTAGATCGGGATCATCGGCGTCTTGTGCGTCGAGTAGGACGTGCCCACCGCGGTGAACGATGCCGTCGATCCGGCCTCGTTGATGCCCAGGTGCAGGATGTGGCCGTCGACGGCCTCCTTGTAGGCGAGCATCAGGTCGGCGTCGACCGAGGTGTAGCGCTGGCCGTGCGGGTTGTAGATCTTGATCGTGGGGAAGAAGCTGTCCATCCCGAAGGTGCGGGCCTCGTCGGGGATGATCGGCACGATGCGCGGGCCGAACTCCTTGTCACGCATCAGATCCTTGAGCAGGCGGACGAAGGCCATCGTCGTCGCGATCTGCTGCTTGCCCGACCCCTTCTTGACCTGCGCGTAGGCCGAGTCGTCGGGCAGGTGGATCGGCACACTGCCCTGGTTGCGCTTGGGCAGGCCGCCGCCGAGCTTGGCGCGGCGCTCGAGGGCGTAGGCGATCGCCTCGTCATCGGGGCCGGGGTTGTAGTACGGCGGCAGGTAGGGGTCGGCCTCGAGGACCTCGTCACTGATCGGGATCTTCAGACCGTCGCGGAAGGACTTGAGGTCCGCGAGGGTCATCTTCTTCATCTGGTGCGTGGCATTGCGCCCGGCGAAACTCTGGCCCAGGCCGTAGCCCTTGATGGTCTTGGCGAGGATGACCGTCGGCTGCCCGGTGTGGGCCAGCGCAGCCTTGTAGGCCGCGTAGACCTTGTGGTAGTCGTGGCCGCCGCGCTTGAGCTTCCACCAGACGTCCTCATCGGACCAGTCCTTGACCATCTTCCGCGTGCGCGGGTCACGGTTGAAGAAGAACTCCCGGACGTACTTGCCGTCGTTGGCGCGGAAGGTCTGGTAGTCGCCGTCGCTGGTGGCGTTCATGAGGTGGACGAGGGCGCCGTCACCATCGGCGGCCAGGAGCGGATCCCAGCCGCGACCCCAGACGACCTTGATGACGTTCCAGCCCGCACCGCGGAAGTAGGCCTCGAGTTCCTGGATGATCTTGCCGTTGCCGCGGACCGGCCCGTCGAGGCGCTGCAGGTTGCAGTTGATGACGAAGGTGAGGTTGTCGAGCTCCTCGCCGGCCGCCCACTGCAGCGCACCGCGCGACTCCACCTCGTCCATCTCGCCGTCGCCGAGGAACGCCCAGACGTGCTGCTCGCTGGTGTCCTTGATGCCGCGGTTGTGGAGGTACTTGTTGAACTGCGCCTGATAGATCGCGTTCATCGGCCCGATGCCCATGGAGACGGTCGGGAACTCCCAGAAGTCCGGCATGAGACGCGGGTGCGGATAGGACGGGAGCGCGACCGGCTTGCCGTCGACGACGTGGCTGTGCTCCTGCCGGAAACCGTCCATCTGGTCCTCGGAGATGCGTCCCTCGAGGAAGGCCCGGGCATACATGCCGGGGGAGGCGTGCCCCTGGAAGAAGATCTGGTCGCCGCCGCCGGGGTGGTCCTTGCCGCGGAAGAAGTGGTTGAAGCCGACCTCATAGAGGGTCGCCGCCGACGCGTAGGTCGAGATGTGCCCGCCGACGCCGATGCCGGGACGCTGGGCACGGTGCACCATCACGGCAGCGTTCCAGCGCAGATAGGCCCGGAAGCGACGCTCGGCCGCCTCGTCGCCGGGGAACCACGGCTCCTGCTCAGGGGAGATCGTGTTGATGTAGTCGGTCGTCGTCAGCGACGGCACCCCGACCTGCATCTCCCGAGCCCGCTCGAGCAGGCGCAGCATCAGGTAGCGCGCTCGCTGGCGTCCAGGCCCGTCGATGACGGAGTCGAGGCTCTCGAGCCACTCCTGCGTCTCACTGGGGTCGATGTCCGGCAGGTGGGTGGGGATCCCATTGAGGATGGGGCTGGCGTCGGCGCGGTCGAGCACGTCTCGTCCTTTCACGAAGAATCGCGGTCCTCCCATCCTCCCCCCATTCGTGGCGTCGATCACAATCGGGGGTGGAAGTCAGGCGATCCGGTCGGGTCGCGAGTAGACCGAGAAGGTCGGCGGCCGGGTGAAGGCGACCAGCGTCAGGCCGGCAGTGGTCGCCAACTGCACCGCGAGCGACGACGGGGCACCCACCGCGACGACCGCCGGGATGCCGGCCACGAGTGCCTTCTGGACGATCTCGAAACTGGCTCGTGCCGAGACGACGAGCACCGACTCGCGGAAGGGGAGGAGGGCCTCGCGCGCTGCCGCCCCGATCACCTTGTCGACGGCGTTGTGCCTCCCGATGTCCTCCCGGACGAGCCTGGGTATGCCGTCCGGTCCCGTGAGCGCCGCGGCGTGGGCTCCGCCGGTGCGATCGAAGGCGCCTTGGTGCTCTCGAAGGGCTGCCGGGAGGGTGACCACGACGGCGGGCGAGACGGAGAGCGGGTCGGCCGCCACGGCATACGGGCTCTGCGTCGTCACGTCCTCGATGGTGCGTGAGCCACACACCCCGCACGCGCTCGTCATGGTCTCGGCGCGCTCGCGGACCGGCCGCCGCGGCAGGATGCCGGCACGGAGGGCCACGTCCACGACGTTGTAGGTCGGTGAGCCGGACTCGTCGACATCGGTGCAGTGCATCATGCCGGCGACGTCATCGGCTTGGCTGATGAGGCCTTCCGTGAGCAGGTGCCCCAAGGCGAGATCGAAGTCGTCCCCGGGCGTGCGCATCGTCGTCGCCACGGATGAGTCCCCGAGACGGATCTCCAGGGGCTCCTCGACGACCACGGTGTCGGGGCGCGGGGTGCGCGTGCCGGAGTCCGCATCGAACCGAGTCCTCGGCACTCGCGTCGTCACCCTTCCCATGTCAGGAGAATAGGTCGTGCAAGGCTGGGGTCCATGACTGTCGAGACAGCTGATGTTCAACCCCGTGAGCAGGGGCTGGTCACCCTGCGCGGTGGTGAACTGCCGTGGCGGCCGGTCTCCCCGAAGTTGACCCAGGTACGCCTCATCACCCTCGCCGTGAGCCTGCTCCTGCCCCTCGCGGCCACGATCGTGCTCGCCACCCTCGTCACGCCCTGGGTGTGGATCGGCACCTCAGCCCTCCTCGTGGCCGGGGCGTGGAGCGCGTGGGTCATCGTGCGTCAGGTCGGGGCCATGAGCTGGACCGAGCTCGACGAGGAGATCGTCATCCGCAAAGGGCGCCTCTTCCGGACGCTGGTCAGCGTTCCCTATGGCCGGCTGCAGTATGTCGACGTCCAGTCCGGGCCGCTCATGCGGGCCTACGGACTTGCCTCGATCGAGTTGCACACGGCGAGCCCGTCGAGCGGTGGGGCGCTGAGCGGACTCCCGGTCGAGGAGGCCGAGGGCCTGCGGACCCGCCTCGCCGCCCGCGGGGAGAGCCAGCGAGCCGGGCTGTGACCGAGCAGCCACGGGGCCTGCCGCGGGGCGAGCCGGACCCGCCATCCGAGAATGCGGACGAGGGGTGGCGACACCTGTCCCCCTGGACGCCGGTCGTGCGCCTCGGAGTCGTGGCCCTGGCCATCCTCGGCTATTTCATTGCGCAGTCCTTCGAGCGACTCTTCCGCGTGTTCGGAGGCAGTTTCTGGAGCTCGCCCGACCGATCGGAGGGGGGTTCGGAAGGCTCCGACAACGTCGGAGCGCAGATCATGTCGAACGCATGGATAGCGCTGGCGGTGCTCGTCGGGCTGCTGGCCATCGTCGGGCTCGTGGCGTGGCTGAACTGGCGCTTCAGCCGCTACCGAATCACGCACCGACAGGTGGAGTTCAAGAAGGGTTGGCTCTTCCGCGAGCACCGTCAGGTGCCCATGGATCGGATCCAGGCCGTCGAGTTGCGGCGGCCACTTCTCGCCCAGTTGCTTCGCCTCGCCGAGGTGGACGTGCAGTCGGCGGGCGGCAACGACAGCCATCTCAAGATCGCCTTCCTCCCGCTGGCCCAGGCCCACGAGGTTCGTCTGCAGATCCAGCACCTCGCCGCGGGCCGGAGCACTGCTGCTGCCGTGACCCATCCGGCCGCTGATCACGGTGAGCCTGCGCCACGCCCTGCGCCACGACCTGCACCAGACGGCACATCGGTCATTCCGGACGTCCCCACCGGAGGGCAGCCGACGACGCGCCCAGTGCTCCCCGGCGAGTTGCTCGGTTTCGCCGCCGATGAGGGCCGGCCCGTCCTGTCCGTGCCCAATGGGCGCTTGTTCGTGGCGACCATGCTCCACGGCTCGGTCTTTGCGCTGATCGGTGTCGCTCTCATGGGTGTGCTCAGCTCGGTCGTCTCCGGCGGACGGTGGAGTGCCCTCGAGGGTTTCGCTGCCTCGCTGCCCGCGGCGGGGCCGATCATGCTCGGCATCGGTTTCTCCCGGGTCAAGGAGTTGCTCAAGCACGGCAACTTCCGGCTCTCCGATGTCGGGAGCACGGTGCGGATCATCCACGGCTTGACCGACCACCGCACCACCTCCATCCCCCTCCAGCGCGTCCAGGCGATGGAGATGGTGCAACCACTTTGGTGGCGGCCACTGGGGTGGTGGCGCGCTCAACTCAACGTGGCTGGCGCCGCCAAGGACGACATGGACATGGAGCAGGGCACCGTCGTGCTACCCGTCGGGTCCTTCGACCAAGCCATGGACGTGCTGACGCTGATCGATCCAGGCCTCGAGCCCGAGGCTGTGCGGGTGGCGGCCCTCGGCATGGGGGGCGAAGCGGGGTGGGTCACCGCATCGCGGTCGGCGCGCTTCCTCGACCCCCTGAGTTGGCGCAGGCGTGGGTATGCCGTGTCCGGCCACGGCATCCTCGTCCGGTCGGGCCGCTACACCAGGCGGGTCATCTCGATCCCGCACGCTCGCATCCAGTCGCAGACGATCGAGCAGGGACCGCTCGACCGCCGACTTGGTCTGGCCGACGTTCACCTCATTTCCACGCCCGGACCGGTCAAACCCCGAGTCGAACACTTGGAACTGGCCCAAGCCGAACGCTTCCTCGCCGAGGAGTCGCTCCGTGCCGGGATCGCGCGCCGATCCACGCCAACCGCTTGCGCGGATCAGTCGGTGTCGGGTGGACTGGTCACGCAGACCTCGCAAGCGCCCACAGACGGAGGGACACAGGGCCCGTGAACGACGACCGGCCACCCGCGGCTGCCAGCGCGGGAGACGGACCAGGTGAAGGACCCGCATGGCTCGATCGCGTGGGGGTGCTGCCCGGGCACTTGCTGCAGGAGTTCGGCTGGGACGAGGACTGCGACGAGGACGTCCGTGTCGCGTTGGAGGACCGTGCCGGGAGCTCACTCGAGGACGAGGACTACACCGGGGTGGCCGATGTCGTGCTCCAGTGGTGGCGTGGCGACGAAGGCGACCTGACCGATGCCCTCGTCGATGACGTGGTCGCTTTGGACACGGGGGGGTTCGTCCTGCTCCTCACGCCACGGCCGGGACGAGGTGCCGAGGTCGAGGAGGCCGACATCCACGAGGCCGCAACGACGGCAGGGCTGCACGCCTCGACGTCGACCGCCTGCGGGCCCGACTGGCGGCTGGTCAAGCTGGATGCGCCGAAGTCGGCTCGGGCTGCTGCTCGGCACGAGTGATCCGCCTGACACACTGCACCGCATGACCCCCGCAGCCGGAACACCCCTCACCGTGGGCGCGGTCGCGCCGGATTTCAGCCTCACTGACCAGAACGGTTCAGTCGTGCGGCTCTCAGAGGCGTGGGCCGAGCGTCCGGTCCTGCTGGTCTTCTTCCCTTTCGCCTTCAGCGGCATCTGCACCGGCGAGCTCAGCGAGATCCGTGAAGATCTCGGCGCCTTCGACAACGACGAGGTCCAGGTCTTCGCCGTGTCGTGCGACCCGACATTTTCCCTTCGGGCGTGGGCGGACAAGGAGGCCTACTTCTTCCCCCTGCTGTCCGACTTCTGGCCCCACGGTGAGGCCGCTCGCGGGTACGGCGTCTTCCACGACAAGGGTTTCGCCATCCGGGGGACCTTCCTCATCGACCGTGGGGGCATCGTGCGTTGGTCCTTGGTCAACGGGCCCGGTGATCGACGCGACTTCTCCGGATGTCGGGACGCCGTCAAGGACCTCGCAGCCAGTAATGATGGCGCCTGACACAATGGCCCTCCCGCAGTCGGGGCCTGTAGCTCAGTTGGTAGAGCGCCACGTTTACACCGTGGATGTCGTCGGTTCGAGCCCGGCCGGGCCCACATGAGATGTCGTGATCGCTCCATCCTGTGGAAGGTCACCGTGACCACCGGAGGTATGCCGTGAAAGCCGAGCCCGCACGTCAACTGAAGTTGCTCGATCTCCAGGCTCTGGACACGCGCCTGTCGCAACTGGCGCATGCTCGAGCCACGTTGCCCGAGCACGATCAGCTCGTCGATGTCGTCCGCGAGGCCACCGTCCTCGACGCGGACCTCGTCCGGGCCCGGACGACGCTCAGCGACATCGAGCGAGAGGTCAATCGCTCCGAGGCCGACGTCCAGCAGGTCCGCGATCGGGCGGCGCGCAACCAGTCCCGCCTCGACGCCGGCACCGGCACGGCCAAGGACCTCCAGGCCCTGCAGCATGAGCTCGAGTCCCTCGCTCGACGTCAGAGCGACCTCGAGGAGGTCGAGCTCGAGGTCATGGAGCGCGCCGAGGCGGCTGAGGCCGAGGTGGCCGATCTGGAGTCGCAGCGGGCAGAGGTGGGAAGCCGGATGCGGGTGCTCGAGGAGGCTCGGGACGCGCGGGTGGCGGAGATCGATGCTGAGGAGCGTCAGGTGGGAGCGCCGCGATCTGGCTTGGTGGAGTCCGTCGGGGCCGACCTCGTCGGGCTCTACGACAAGATCCGCGACACCAGTGGGACCGGCGCTGCGGCCCTCAGCCGACGGAGGTGCTTGGGTTGCCAACTGGAGTTGAACCAGGTCGACCTCGATCGGATTCGTTCGGCGGCAACGGACGAGGTCCTGCGGTGTGAGGAGTGCCGACGGATCCTCGTGCGGACGGACGAGTCCGGCCTGTGAGTGGTCGATCCAAGATGGGGGACACCCGGCCGCCGGGCGGCGGACGCCGCCGCCTGATCGTGGAAGCCGATGGCGGTTCGCGGGGCAACCCGGGCGTGGCCGGCTATGGCGCCTTGGTTCGTGATGCGGAGACAGGCGCGCTGCTCGCCGAGCGGGCCGAGCCCTTGGGCAGGGCGTCCAACAATGTCGCCGAATACCGTGGGCTCATCGCTGGCCTGCAGGCGGTCCTGGTCATCGATCCCGGCGCCGACGTCGAGGCTCGGATGGACTCCAAGCTCGTGGTGGAGCAGATGTCTGGCCGATGGAAGATCAAGCACGAGGACATGAAGCGTCTCGCGCTGGAGACCCGTGACGTGGCCGCTGACATCTCGGCCGCCGGCGGATCGGTCTCCTACAAATGGATCCCGCGCGAGAAGAACAAGGCAGCCGATGCGCTGTCCAATGTCGCCATGGACGGCGAGAGCGTGGACCGCACCTTCGGCGGCGAGGCCGCCGTCGACGACCTGCCGGACACCACCACTGCGCCACCCCCGTCGCGCGGGCCGGGTCGGGGCGCCGTCACCCGCATCGTCATCGTCCGTCACGGAGTGACGCCCTTCACCGAGGAGGGTCGTATCGATGGCCGTGGCGGTGCGGACCCCAGCCTCTCCGACATGGGTCGCGCCCAGGCCGCGGCGGCCGGTCGCGCCTGCGCTCATCTGCTCGGGGGCCACCCGGCCCGTGTGGTCACCTCGTCACTCGCGCGCGCGATGGAGACCGGCGCGGCCATCGCCGACGCGATCGATGCGCCGACCGCCATCGACGGCGACTTCGACGAGCAGGGATTCGGAGCCTGGGACGGCGCCCTCATGCGCGACCTCGTGAAGGAGGCCGACGGTGGCTTCGCGCGCATGCGTCGGGACAACACTTTCGCCGCGCCCGGTGGGGGCGAGTCGCGTGTTGACCTGGCGCGTCGGGTGATCCCGGCGTGGGAGCGGCTCGTCGCGGACGGCGGAACGACGATTCTCGTGTGCCATCGCATGGTCATCCTCGTCCTCCTCGAGCACCTGCTCGGGCTGGATGACGACAAGGCGTGGCGGCTGGGCATCTCGCCCGGATCTCTGACGGCCGTCGAGTCGTGGGAGAACGGCGAGATCCAACTCGCCTTCGTCAACCGGACCTGACGCGAGGTCGGGGGAGCCGAGTCCACGACTCGGGCCCCCGACCGGCTCGCCGAGCCACCCGGCATACCCTTTCGCCATGACCTACGCCGGTGATGTCAGCCCCAAGGATGCGTATGCCGCAGTGACCGGTCCGGAGGGCGGTGTCCTCGTCGACGTGCGGACGCGCGCCGAATGGGCTTACGTCGGCCTTCCGGTGCTGCCGCAGGAGAGTGCTCTCCTCCTCGTGGAGTGGCAGCGCTATCCCACGGGTGAGCTCAACGAAACCTTCGTGGAGGAGTTGCGGCGAGCCGGGGTGGGCGAAGGTCAACCGATCTACTTCCTGTGCCGTTCGGGGGTGCGCTCCCAGGCCGCCGCGGCGGCCGCAACTGCTGCTGGCCTGGGCCCCGCCCACAACATCCTCGACGGCTTCGAGGGCCCCCATGACGACGCTGGGCACCGCTGCGTCTCCGGGTGGAAGAACTCCGATCTCCCGTGGAAGCAGGGCTGACTTCGATGAGTGACCGCACCTGGGCTCCGGACACCCTCGCCGTGCGAGGGGGCTTGTCCCGCAGCGACTTCGACGAGACATCCGAAGCGCTGTTCATGACCTCGGGCTTCATCTACCAGTCCGCTGAACAGGCCGAGGCCGCCTTCAAGGACGAGGTCGAGCACTTCATCTACAGCCGGTACAGCAATCCCACGGTCGCGATGTTCGAGGAGCGGCTGCGCCTCATCGAGGGAGCCGAGGCGTCCTATGCCGCGGCCTCCGGAATGGCGGCTGTCTGGTTGGCACTCGCTGGGCTCTGTGGACAGGGAGACCGCCTCGTGTCTTCCCGGGCGCTCTTCGGCTCCTGTCACGTCATCGTCGACGAGATCCTGCCTCGTTTCGGGGTCGAAACCGTCCTGGTCGACGGCACCGATCTCGACCAGTGGCGTGCGGCCCTTTCTGTGCCCACGACCGCCGTCTTCTTCGAGACCCCGAGCAACCCGATGATGGAACTGGTCGACATCGCTGCCGTGAGCGAGTTGGCCCATGCCGCTGGCGCCAAGGTCGTCGTGGACAACGTCTTCGGGACGCCCGTTTTCTCGAAGCCACTGGAGCACGGGGCGGACATCGTCGTCTATTCGGCGACCAAGCACATCGACGGCCAGGGCCGTGCTCTCGGTGGTGCCGTGCTCGGACCAGTGGACTTCATCGACGGCCCAGTCAAGAACCTCGTGCGGCACACCGGACCCTCGCTGTCGCCCTTCAACGCCTGGGTGCTCACGAAGGGGCTGGAGACGATGCGCTTGCGGGTCGAGCGCATGCACGACAGCACCCTGCAACTCGCGAGCTTCCTCGAGCAGCGCCGGGGGGTGCGCCGGGTTCTGCACCCGTGGCTGCCCTCCCATCCGCAACACGATCTGGCCCGCCGACAGATGACTGGGGGCGGGACTGTCCTCACCATCGAGATCGACGGCGGCAAGCCCGAGGCCTTCGCGATGATGAATGCCTTCGAGCTCATTGACATCTCGAACAACCTCGGCGATGCCAAGTCCCTCACGACGCACCCGGCCACGACGACTCACCGCCGGCTCTCGCCCGAGGACCGCGCGAGAGTCGGCATCGTCGACGGGACGGTCCGCATCAGCATTGGCCTCGAGGACCCGACCGACCTCAGGAACGACCTCGACCGAGCCCTCACCGTCGCCGGCTGGTGACCCCATGACGCGGCTGCTCGTCGTCCATCACAGTGTCTCGCCGGCCCTGGATGAGTTGCTGGAAGCGACACTCACCGGGGCCCACCACCCCGACATCGTCGGCGTCGAGGTCCTGACCCGAGCAGCGCTGTCGGCGACGGCCTCGGATGTCCTTGGGGCACAAGGTTTCCTGTTGCTCACGCCGGCCAATCTCGGCTGGATGTCGGGAGCCCTCAAGCACTTCTTCGACACGATCTACTACCCGTGCTTGCGGGAGACGATTGGGCGTCCCTATGCCCTGCTGGTCCACGGCAACAACGACACGACCGGTGCGGTGCACTCCGTGGAGAAAATCGTGGCCGGACTCCAATGGTCGGCGACTTCTCCGGCTCTGGAGGTGACGGGACCCATCAGCAAGGAGCATCGTGAGGCCGCACGCGATCTGGGCGCAACGCTGGCAGCCACCCTCAGCGCGGACTGACCGAGAGTTGCCACGGGCGCCCCGGCCTGGCCGGTGCGGCGAGTTGGACGTCGAACGAATGCGTGGTCGACGTGGCCAACACCTCGGCCAGCGCGGCAGGGGTGCGTGGCTCCTTGTCGAGCTGGCAGATCGCCGCGGCCACCAGACCTCGAGTGTGCTTGGCCATGTGGGTGGCTCCCGGCACGTGGATCTGAACCCAACGGTCGGTCTGCGCGCCGCTGGGAGACCACGCCACGGCATACGTGCTCGAGCGACAGTCGATCACCAAGCCGCGACCGGCCGCCTCGGTGAGCACGGGTTCCAGCAGCGGCTTCCAGGATGAGGCGAGCGGGCCGACGCCGGCCAGGTTGACGGCCATGGAGAGGCGATAGGGCGCGATCCGGTCCTTGGGACGCACGGCGCCGAAGAGGGCAGAGACGACGACGAGCCAGCGATTGGCCCGTCGACGGGCAGCAGGGGAGAGGTCGGCATAGCCGAGGGCGTCGTAGAGCACGCCGGAGTAGCACTCGAGGGCCGGCAGCGCGGGGGCGGACAGGAGCGCCCGGTTGCGTCGGATCTCCTCGGTGAGGTTGGGACTCACCCCCAGGACCTCGGCCGCGTCCACTCTGCTGCTCACGTCGGCCAGGGCTGCAGCCACAGCGAGTCGGTGTTCAGTCAGGGACGGAAAGGACAGGGTGTTGGGGGCCATCGGTACACCGCGGCGCCGACCGGTCTTGCCCTCCGAGGGCGGCAGCAGGATGAGCACGACGCAAGGCTATGTCTCGAGCCCCTGTGCGCCGCCGTTGCCTTGCTAGGTTTGCCGACATGCCCAGACAGGTCGTGACCGTCGATGTCGACAACACCGAACTCGTCCAGCGCTTCCAAGCGATCCGGGACGAGTTCAAGGTCCCGGGGGATTTCCCTCCCGAGGTTGTCGCCGAGGCCGCGCGGGTGGCCGCCGAGCCGGTCGAGGTGGTCGATCGGGACGAGACGGCCATCCCCTTCCTCACCCTGGACCCGCCCGGATCGATGGATCTCGACCAAGCGCTGCACATCGAGCGCAACGGCCCCAACTATCGGGTGCGCTATGCGATCGCCTGCCTGACCTCCTTCATCGCGCCAGGTGGGGCCCTCGACACCGAGGCACGACGCCGAGGCCAGACGATCTATTGCCCGGATCGTCGCGTGCCCCTCCATCCGCCCGAGCTCTCCGAGGGGGCCGCCTCACTGCTGCCGGACCAGGTCCGTCCGGCTTATGTGTGGGACATGGCCGTCGATGCCTCCGGAGAGGGCACCTCGGTCGAGGTCTATCGGGCGTTGGTGCGCTCGGTGGACCGCTTCGATTACGGGCAAGTCCAGTCGATGATCGACCGGGGGACGTCCGACGAGCGGCTCGTCCTGCTCAAGGAGGTGGGCCTGCTGCGAATCGCCAGGGAGGCCGACCGGGGCGGTGCGAACCTTCCCATCCCCGACCAGATCGTGGATCGCCAGGACGATGGCACGTATGCCGTCCGCTTCCGCCCGCCGTTGCCCGCCGAGGACTGGAACGCCCAGATCTCGCTGATGACCGGCATGGCTGCCGCCGAACTCATGTTGGGGGCCGGGGTCGGCATTCTGCGTAGCATGCCCCCGGCCGATGACCGTGCGGTGCAACGCTTCCGGCGCCAGGCCAAGGCTCTGGGCGTGCCGTGGCACGGAAAGCAGAACTATGGCGAGTTCCTTCGTTCCCTGGATCGCACCAACCCCAAGCATCTCGCCCTGATCTACGAAGCGACCGGCCTCTTCCGTGGGGCCGGCTACACGCCCTTCGAGGGTGCGGCGCCCGAGCAGCCGGAGCATGCGGCCGTGGCAAGTACCTATGCCCACGTCACGGCCCCCCTGCGCAGGCTCGTCGACCGCTTCGGTCTGGCCATCTGTGCAGCCATCTCGGCGGGGGAGGAGGTGCCGGCGTGGGCCCGCGAGGCACTTCCATCGCTGCCGGAGATCATGAAGACCACCGACCAGTTGGCCAGTGGTGTCAACCGCGCCTGTGTCGATGCGACCGAAGCCGCGATCCTCTCTCCACGGATGGGCGAGGAGTTCGACGCCGTCGTCGTCGACCGCGGCGACAAGGGAGCCACGATCCAACTCCTCGACCCGGCCGTCGTCGCGAGCGCCGACGGACCGGGCGACGCCGGAGCGGAGGTCCGAGCGAGGCTGGCCATGGCAGAGGTCGCGACGAGCACGGTGCGCTTCACGCTCGGGTGAGCGCACGGCATACCCAGCCTTGCGGGCGACCTAGAATGGTCACGGATGAGTCGGCCAGGCGGTCGCGTCAGTGAGAAATCACTGCCGAGGAACGTCCGGGCTCCACAGGGCAAGGTGGTGGGTAACACCCACCCGGGGCGACCCGCGGGACAGTGCCACAGAGAACAGACCGCCGCTGGTCAGTCTCGGCTTCGGCCGCGGCTGATGATCGGCAAGGGTGAAACGGTGGTGTAAGAGACCACCAGCGATCCGGGTGACCGGATCGGCTCGGTAAACCCCACCTGGAGCAAGCTCAGACAGGATGCATTCGAGGGCGGCCCGCCCGAGCATCCGGGTAGAGCGCTGGAGGGTGTCGGCAACGGCACTCGTAGATGGATGACCGTCACTTCGGCCCGGGTAACCGACCGAGGGACAGAACCCGGCGTATCGGCCGACTCATCCGCACCCGCGACGTGGTCAGTACCAGTGCGGGCTCTTGGACTGCCAAAAGCCCCACGCGTTGCACGGCGAGCCGTATCGGTTCTTGATGTAGGTCAGACCCCAGCTGATCTGCGTGTTGGCATTGCTGAGCCAGTCCGGCCCAGCGCTGCCCATCTTGGTGGCTGGTAGGGACTGGGGGATGCCGTAGGCGCCGGAGGAAGAGTTGCGGGCCCACCACTGCCAGCCGCTCTCCCCGGTCCAGAGGCTGTCGAGACAACCCCACTGGTCCCCGCCGAATCCCCACTGGCCCATCATGGCCCTGGCCGAGGCCCGGGCCTCGTTGGGTGAGAGTCCGCCGCCTGGGGACCAACCTGTCGACGGGACCGAGGGCGCAGATCCCGCCGTGGCTGCTGCGGCCGCAGCCGCGGCCGCCGCAGCCGCTGCGGCTTGACGGGCTGCCTCGGCTGCCGCGGCCGCTGCTGCCCGTCGCGCCTCCTCGGCTGCCAGCGCGTCCTGACGATCGCGCTCCACCTGCTCGGCGACTCCTCGCAGGCGGGCGAGCTCAGCCACCAGGCTCGCCTGCTCTTGCTGGAGTTGCTTCGTGCGTGCGCTCGCGGCCTCCACTTCGGTCTCTGCGGCGTCTCGCGCCTGACGAGCGGCCTCCGTGGCCTGCTGCTGCTGGGTGCGCGCGAGGTCGGCCGTGCGTTCTGCTTCCCTGGCGGTGCGGCTCGCACTCACGGATCGCTGCAAAGTGGCATCGCGGCGCTCGCTCATCTGCTGGAGGGCCGACGCGAGGTCGGCGATGTCCTGGGGCCCGCTGGCCGAGGCGAAGGCCGTCCAATCCGTGCCCTCACCCTGGTGTGTCTGCCAGAGGATGGCCGCCTCCCGCCGGACTGCGCGGTTGGCCTTATCGGCATCCGCGGCGGCCGTGGTCGCAGCAACCGTGGACTGGTCCGCGAAGGCCGTGCGCTGCTGGAGGTCGGCTTCAGCTTGGGCGGCCACGCTGGCGGCCTCGGCGACCTTGCCCTGGAGGCGCAGGAGTTCGAGGGACGCAGCGTCATAGCGCGCTTGCGCCTGTGCCACGCCCGACGCCGCAGAACTGGCCGCGGCCCGGGCTGCGTCGACATCACGCTGGGTCGGGAAGACATCCGCGCCGAGTGCCGGCAGACCCAACGTCGAGGGGAGGCCTGCGGCTTGACTCGTGGAGAGGGGCACGGCCGTGGCCACGCACGCCGTCAGGACCGTCACCGCGAGGAATCGCCGAATCCGTGCACGAGCCATCGGCCGCCGAGCAGGCGTCATCGCAGCTCTCCTTCGGGTCGGACCACCTCACGGTACGCGGCACATCCCCTCGTGTCACTCCTTTCCCATGGGTATCAGAGCGTGTCTGTGATCTTTCGGTCGCGTGCCTGACCCACCCATGAACGCCCAACGTCACCTACGGTGAAGCGATGGAGATCACCCATCTCGGCCACGCCTGCGTCCTCGTGCAGTCCGGAGGGGCGCGTGTCCTCATCGATCCCGGAGGTTTCGCGGAGGACTTCCGGTCGGTGCGTGAACTCGACGCCATCGTGATCACCCATCAGCACGCAGACCACCTCGACCGCGCGCGCCTTCCCGAACTCGTTCGAGCCAACTCACAGGCTGTCGTGCTCTGCGACCCCGACAGCCTCCCCATCCTCACGGAACTCGGGATCGAGGCGAGCAGGCACCCCGAGGAGGGGACTGTCGTCGGCGACACCCGACTCGAACCGGTTGGCCACATCCACGCCTTGATCCACGACGACATCCCGCGAGTCTCCAATGTCGGGCTCCTGATCACCGCACGGAGCGAACCCACCTTCTACCACCCTGGCGACAGCCTCGAGGGAGAGCCCGGCGCGGTGGACGTCCTCGCCTTTCCCCTGCAGGCGCCATGGCAGCGCAGCCGAGACATGACGGCCTTCCTGCGCCGCATCGCGGCGCCGGTCGCCTTCCCGATCCACGACGGGCTGCTCTCACCCGTCGGTCGGGACCTCTACCTCACCCAGGCGCGTGGTCTCGGCCGTAGGGAGACGGACGTGCGTGACCTCGCCAGGGCGGGAGCCGTCCCGATCGGCTGACAGTGCAGCCCGCGGGGGTTGCGGACGTCGAAGAGGTATGCCGGCCGCTCACCTCAGGCGGTGTGGCGTCCCCGCACCAACTGGGCATCGGTGGCCAACTTGGCAGCGCCGATGATCCCTGCCTCATTGGCGAGCGTGGCCGCCACCAGAGGCGTCCGGCATTCGATGAGGGGCAGGAACTTCTCGGGCTTCTTCGACACCCCGCCACCGATGACGAAGAGGTCCGGCCAGGTGATGAACTCGAGGTGTTGGTAGTAGCGGCTCAGGCGCTTCGCGTACTCCTCCCAGGAAAGGCCCTCGCGCTTCTTGATCGAGGCGGCCGCCCGACTCTCTGCGTCGTGACCGTCCAACTCGAGATGGCCGTATTCGGAGTTCGGCACGAGGACGCCGTCATGGATGACCGCACTGCCGATGCCCGTGCCGAGCGTGGTCATGATGACCAACCCCTTGTGGCCTTTGGCTGCCCCGTAGTGGAGTTCTCCGACACCGGCTGCGTCCGCGTCGTTGACGACCACGATGTCGCGCTGGAGTCGCTGCTCAAGGATCTCCTCCATCGGGCAGCCCTTCCAGGCCGGGTCGATGTTCGCAGCGGTCTGCACGACGCCGTGCATGACCACTCCGGGGATCGTCACCCCGATGGCGCCGCCGGGGCCGATCTGGTCGGCGAAGGTGTCGACGATGGTGGTGATGACATCGACAACAGCCTCGGGGGTCGAGGGCTGGGGAGTGTCGATGCGCAGGCGATCGGTGGCCAGGCGCCCTGTCACCAGGTCGACGGGAGCACCCTTGATGCCGCTGCCGCCGATGTCGATCCCGAGGGCCAGTCCGGTCGCGTCACTCATGGGGACTCCTGCTCTGTGCGTGTGATGTTGGGCGGATCAGGGGAGGGTGAGGATCTCATTGCCGGACTCTGTGATGAGGATCGTGTGTTCGAACTGTGCTGACCGCTTGCGATCCTTGGTCACCACGGTCCAGGTGTCGTCCCACATCTCCCAGTCTGGGGTGCCCACATTGAGCATCGGCTCGATGGTGAAGGTCATGCCGGGCTCGATCACCGTCGCGTAGCCGGGAGCTGCGTCGTAGTGCGGGACGATGAGAGTGTTGTGGAACTCCGTGCCGATCCCGTGCCCGGTGAAGTCGCGGACGACTCCGTAGCCGAAGCGGGCGGCATACGACTCGATGACCCGCCCGATGACGTTGATGGCCCGGCCGGGCACGGCGGCCTTGATGCCGCGCATCATGGCCTCACGGGTCCGCTCGACGAGCAGGCGTGATTCCTCATCGACGTCTCCGATGAGATAGGTGGCATCGGTGTCGCCGTGGACCCCCCCGATGTAGGCCGTGATGTCGATGTTGACGATGTCCCCGTCCTCGAGGCGGCGGGAGTCGGGGATCCCGTGGCAGATGACCTCGTTGACCGACGTGCAGAGCGACTTGGGATAGCCCTTGTAGGTGAGGGTCGACGGGTAGGCGTCGTGGTCGAGGAGGAACTCGTGACCGACTCGGTCGATCTCGTCCGTGGTCACACCAGGGGCGATGACTGCGGCCGCTGCCTCCATCGCCTGGGCCGCGATTCGACCGGCCACCCGCATCGCCGCGATGGTCTCCGCGTCCTTGACGAGAGGCTCGACGCCCTCCACAGGCCGAGGCCGGTCGACATACTCGGGGCGTTCGATGTGGGCGGGCACGCTGCGGCGCGCAGAAATGGCCCCAGGGGCCACACTTGCGAAGGTCAACGGCATACGGTGGAGTCTAGGCAGCCGGTCGGACCCGCGTCGGGTGCGACCCCACGACAACCGCCTTCCGCCACTGATCAAGGAGTGCACCTCATGGCCTACTGGTTCAACGTCGAGACCAAATCCGTCGAGACCGACGACACCCGCGGCCAGGGCACGAACGTCCTCGGGCCCTACGCGACCGAGGCCGAGGCACGCAACGCCCTCGAGACCGCCCGCGAGAACACCGACCGTTGGGACGAGGAGGACCGCGAGTGGGACGAGCGTGGTGCCACCACGAAGCCCGCGAACGCTTGGTCCGACGACGATCTCGAGGACTGACCGCCCCGTTGCCGGTGGGTGCTCAGTCGATGAGTCTGTGCACCGAGACGGCGTAGCCCGCGTCGACTGACCAGGGATCACGGTCCCACGTCGCCCACCGGTGCCGACGCGAGAGTCCGTGCACGCCACAGACCCGGTCGTAGTCGGCCAGAGGCGTCACTGGACAGCCGTCCGGCAGGTGCGCAGCGTCGAGTCCGAAGCCGCTGACGATCAGTCCCCCGGGCACCAGATGGGCAGCGAGTCTCTCGATCGTGTCATCGAGGGTGTCCGGGGCCAGCAAGGGGATGACGTTCCCGGCCAACACGATCACGTCGAAGGCTGGTGCCCTCAGATAGAGACGACTCAGGTCCTGGTGGACGAAGAGCACTTCCGGGGCCAGCGTCCGGGCGACCTCGAGCATCGAGAGGTCGGCATCGACACCGACCGCGTCATAGCCCAGCCGCACCAGTTCGATGGCCACGCGCCCGGTCCCACAGCCGGCATCGAGGATCCGTCGGGGTGGATTCCCCGCGAGGTGGGCGACGAGCTGGGCCTCGCCGTGGACCTCGATCCCGGCTTCGGCGAGTTCGTCGAAACGTTGCTGGTAGGCCGCCGCGCCGCCGGACCCGTTGGAGATCTCACTCCAGCGGGTGAAGGGGTCGAAACTCGTGCCCATGACTCGATCGTAGGCGGTTGGGGTTCAGGTAACGCGGGCGAAACATGGATGCGGCAGGATGCCCGACATGGATCGCCAGCAGGAATTCGTCCTCCGCACCATCGAGGAGCGGGACATCCGCTTCGTCCGGTTGTGGTTCACCGACGTGCTCGGCACGCTCAAGTCAGTCGCGGTTGCCCCCGCCGAGCTCGAGGGGGCCTTCAGCGAGGGGATCGGCTTCGACGGCTCCGTCATCGAGGGCTTCGCGCGCGTCTACGAGGCGGACATGCTCGCCAAGCCGGATCCCTCGACCTTCCAGATCCTCCCCTGGCGTGGCGACAGCCCCGGCACGGCACGCATGTTCTGCGACATCTCCCTGCCGGACGGCACGCCCAGCGTCGCCGACCCACGCAACGTCCTCCAGCGCACCCTGGCGAAGGCCGCTGACCTCGGCTTCACCTTCTACGTGCATCCCGAGATCGAGTTCTTCCTGCTCAAGGACGACCCGGCACCTGGGGTCGCGCCGGTGCCGATCGACCAGGCGGGCTACTTCGATCACGTGCCGCACGGCACCGGGCATGACTTCCGCCGGGCCGCGATCACGATGCTCGAGTCGATGGGCATCTCGGTGGAGTTCAGCCACCACGAGGGCGCGCCCGGCCAGAACGAGATCGACCTGCGCTATGCCGATGCGCTCTCGATGGCCGACAACATCATGACCTTCCGCACGGTGGTCAAGGAGGTGGCGCTGGAGCAGGGGCTCTATGCCACCTTCATGCCCAAGCCCTTCGCCGACCACCCGGGATCAGGCATGCACACCCACGTCAGCCTGTTCGAGGGTGACCGCAATGCCTTCCATGAGCCGGGTGCCCCGTACCAGCTCTCCAAGATCGGGCGCCAGTTCATCGCCGGAGTGCTCCACCACGGAGCGGAGATCACGGCCGTGACCAACCAGTGGGTCAACAGTTACAAGCGACTCTGGGGCGGAGGCGAAGCGCCTGCCCACCTGACGTGGGGCCACAACAACCGCTCGGCGATGATCCGGGTGCCCATGTACAAGCCCAACAAGGGCAACAGCACCCGCATCGAGGTCCGTACCCTCGACCCGGCCTGCAACCCCTACCTCGCCTTCGCCGTGATCCTCGGCGCCGGCCTCAAGGGCATCGAGGAGGGCTATGAGTTGCCGCCCGAGACCGAGGACGACGTCTGGAGCCTCACCGAGGGCGAGCGCAAGGCCATGGGCATCAAGGCCCTCCCGAGTTCCCTCAACGGTGCGATCCAGGCGATGGAGGCCAGTGACCTCATGGCCGATGTCCTGGGCGAGCACACCTTCGAGTTCTTCCTGCGCAACAAGCGGCAGGAGTGGGCCGACTACCGTGCCCAGGTGACCGCTTTCGAGTTGGACCGCTACATCCGGCTGTGAGCAACCCTCGGCCGGAGAGCGTGACGACGGGCTTGGCCCGTTTGGGTTTCGACGACCCTCGGCGGGCCTTGGCCCTGCTCGATGATGCCGCCCTGCATTCGGTCATCGACAACCGTGAGTCGATCGAGACCGATGGCCTCGCGCGGGCACTGGCTGACACGGCCGACCCCGACCAGGCACTTCTCGGAGTGGTCCGGCTGATGGAGTCCGTATTCCGGGTGGCCACCTCTCCGGAGCGGGCGCGGCTGGAGGAGGTGCTCAGGTCCGACGACGATCCGCGCCGCCGCCTCGTCGGGCTCCTCGGCGCCTCCAGTGCCCTCACTGATCACCTCGTGGCGCACCCGGACCAGCTCACGGCGGTCCTCGACGCCTCCCATGTGGACCTCGATCAGCGGGTCCAACGGCTCACCGACCCCGTGTTGGCGGCCGCGAGTCATGGTGGAGACCTTGAGCCCGAGGACGTATTGCGGCTCGAATACCGTCGCCAACTGCTGGCCATCGCGGCGCTCGACGTCGAGACGATCCATCCCACGGACGCGTTCCCGCGCACGGCCGCCGCTCTGGCCGACCTCGCACAGGCGGCGTTGTCAGCCGCTCACGATCTCGCCTGCCACCGGTTGGGTGAGCGGGCGCGGGCGGCCCGGCTCGCCGTGATCGCAATGGGCAAGACCGGCGGGCGGGAACTCAACTACATCAGCGACGTCGACGTGATCTTCGCGTGCGAGCCCGGTGAGGGGGTGGACGAGACCGAGGCCATGGCCGTCGGCACCGAGATCGCCACGGCGATCATCCGGATCTGCTCGGCCAACACGTCCGCGGGGAGTCTCTGGCAGGTCGACCCGGCGCTGCGTCCGGAGGGCAAACAGGGCCCCTTGGTCAGGACTGTCGCCAGCCACAAGGCCTACTACGAGCGGTGGGCGAAGACCTGGGAGTTCCAGGCCCTGCTCAAGGCCCGCTTCGTCGCCGGCGATCCCGAAGTGGGTGAGGCCTACGTCGCGGCGATGTCCCCGTTCGTGTGGGCTGCCGCCGGTCGCGACAACTTCGTCGCCGACGCGCAGGCCATGAGGCGACGCGTTGAAGACCACGTCCCTGCAGCCGAAGCCGGTCGCCAACTCAAGCTCGGCAAGGGCGGGTTGCGTGATGTGGAGTTCTCGGTCCAACTCCTCCAACTCGTGCACGGACGCACCGACGACCGCCTGCGGTCGGCCACGACCATTCCTGCCCTCGAGGCCTTGTCCCGGGGCGGCTATGTCGGCCGCGAGGACGCGGCCGCACTCGCCACGGCATACCGGCTTCTCCGCACGCTCGAACATCGCATCCAACTTCAGCGGATGCGGCGCACCCACCTGATGCCCAACTCGGCCACGGACCTACGACGACTGGGACGCGCCCTGGGCCATCGCAAGGACCCGGGCGCTGAGGTGCTCAAGCAGTGGAAGTCGACGTCGCGTGAGGTAAGACGCCTCCACGAGAGCATCTTCTATCGTCCCCTGCTCGCGGCGGTGGCGCGGCTGTCCGAGAGGGAGGTGCGCCTCACCCCGGAGGCTGCGCAGGCCCGGCTCATGGCGCTCGGCTTCCGTGACCCGAAGGGCGCGTTCCGGCACCTCCAGGCACTGACCGAGGGGGTGAGTCGGCGGGCTGCGATCCAGCGCCAACTCCTGCCCGCGATGCTCGGCTGGTTCGCCGACGAGACCGACCCCGACGCGGGATTGCTCGCCTTCCGCAAGGTCAGCGACGAACTCGGGACGACCCACTGGTATCTCAAGATGCTCCGCGACGAGGGGAGCGCCGCCGAGCGTCTGGCACACACGCTGGGTCGGAGCCGGTTCGCGGCAACCCTGCTCGAGCAGGCGCCGGACTGCGTCCAGTTCCTCGGCGATCGCGCAGGCGTACAGCCTCGGACACGCGCCGACATCGAGTCCCGGATGCGGGCGGCTGCCGGTCGACGGGACGAACTCGATGCGGCTGTGCTCGGCGCCCGGACCATCCGGCGAGCGGAGTTGTTCAGGCTCGCCGTGGCCGATCTCGAGGGGCATCTGTCGATCCAACAGGTCGGTGCCGCCCTCACCGATCTTGCGGGCGCCCTGCTCCAGGTCGCCCTGGAGCAGGTCATCCGTGCCCACGAGGCCAAGGCCGGGCGGCCGCTCGCCACGCGCCTCCTCATCGTCGGCATGGGACGTCTCGGGGGTGGCGAGATCGGATACGGCAGTGACGCCGACGTCGTCTTCGTCCACGACCCGGTCTCGGGGGCAGACGAGCAGCAGGCCCAGGACGACGCCCTCGACGTGGTGCGGGAACTGGTCCGGGTGCTGGGTCTCACCGGACCGGATCCTCGGCTCGACGTGGACGCCACCTTGCGTCCCGAGGGCAAGAACGGTCCGCTGGTGCGCTCTTTGGAGTCCTACGCCGCCTATTACGAGCGCTGGTCGCTGGTATGGGAGGCACAGGCCCTGGTCAGGGCGACTCCGATCGCTGGCGACGATGGGCTCGCGGAGCGCTTCGTGGCACTCATCGATCCGATCCGTTGGCCCGATGAAGGCCTGTCCGGGTCCCAACTGCGGGAGATCCGCACCCTGAAGGCCCGCATGGAGGCCGAGCGACTGCCGCGGGGCGCGGACCGCAAGACCCACTTCAAGTTGGGTCATGGGGGCCTGAGTGACGTCGAGTGGTGCGTCCAGTTGCTCCAGCTCCGGCACGCGCACGAGCACCCCGAGCTCCGGACGACCTCGACCCTGGACGCGCTGGCTGTGGCCAGCCGGCTCGGGCTGCTGGAGGCCTCGGATGCCGCCGATCTCGCCGAGGCCTGGACCCTGGCCTCGCGGCTGCGCAACGCCGGGTTGCTCTTGCGGGGGCGATCCCTCGAGGCCCTGCCCTCGGATGTCCGAGATGCGGAGGGCGTCGCGCGCATCCTGCGCCTGCCCGCAGGCTCCGGACAAGAACTCAGCGAGCGCTATCGACGGGTGACCCGTCACGCCCGCGCTGCCTATGACCGCGTCTTCTTCGCCCCCTGACGTTGGGGCAGGGCCTGCCTGGTGGTGCAGGTATGGGTGCGCCATTGGGCAGGGTCTGCGCGGGCCGTGGATGAGACGGGCGTCCGAGCGGCGAGACGCCCTCCTTAGACTGGAGCACATGCTCTCCGTGCTCGACCTGCGTGGCCGCCAGCCCTCTCTCCGGGAGCTCCGCGCCGCCCTGCCGCGGGCCGAGTTCGACGTCGAGGCGGCCCTGGAGGCGGTGCGCCCCATCTGCGAGGACGTCCGTGAGCGCGGCGCCGAGGCCCTCTACGCGGCCGCTGAGCGCTTCGACGGCGTGCGCCCAGCGAACCTCCGGGTCCCGGCCGAGGTCATTGCCGACGCACTGGAGACCTTGGACCCTGCGGTCCGAGCCGCGCTCGAGGAGTCGATCCGGCGGGCCCGCCTCGTGCACTCCGACCAACGCCGCACGGAGTCCGTCACCGAGGTCGTCCCGGGAGGCACGGTCACCGAGCGCTGGGTCCCCGTGGATCGGGTGGGTCTCTACGTCCCCGGCGGCCTCGCGGTCTATCCGAGCAGCGTCGTCATGAATGTCGTCCCTGCCCAACTCGCGGAGGTGGGCTCCCTCGCCGTCGCGTCCCCGCCCCAGAAGGACCACAACGGCTGGCCACACCCGACGATCCTCGCGGCCTGTGCCCTGCTCGGGGTCGATGAGGTCTATGCGATGGGTGGGGCCCAGGCCATCGCTGGCTTCGCCCACGGCTTCGGTGAGCCGGCCAGCGAGGGTGAGCAGACGGCATACGCGGCCTATGACTGCGAGCCGGTCGCCTTGGTGACCGGTCCCGGCAACATCTATGTGGCAGCTGCCAAGCGGCTCCTCAAGGGCCTGATCGGCATCGATGCCGAGGCGGGCCCGACCGAGATCGCGATCCTCGCCGATGCCTCCGCGGACGCAGGTCACGTCGCGGCCGACCTCATCAGCCAGGCCGAGCACGACCCAATGGCGGCATCCGTGCTCGTCACCGACTCAGCGGAGCTCCTCGAGAGTGTCGAGGCCGAACTCACGGCACGTGTCGCGGCCACCAAGCACCACGAACGAGTTCTCACCGCTCTCACCGGTCCGCAGTCGGGGGTCGTCCTCGTCGACGACATCGAGGCCGGTCTCGCCGTCGTCGATGCCTATGCAGCCGAACACCTCGAGGTGCAGACGGCCCACGCCGCGTCCATCGCTGCCCGCGTCCGCAATGCCGGGGCAATCTTCGTCGGCCCCTGGTCGCCGGTCAGCCTGGGGGACTATTGCGCCGGGTCCAACCATGTCCTCCCGACGGGGGGCAGCGCGATCCACTCCAGCGGACTCTCGGTGCAGTCCTTCCTGCGCGGGATCCACGTCGTCGACTACTCGGAGGCGGCCCTCCGGGAGGTCGGCGGCCATGTCGTCACCCTGTCGCGTTCGGAGGACCTCCCCGGTCACGGCGACGCGATCATCGCCCGACTTCCCGAGTTGGGCTGAGCCGTGCGACCCGAGATCGAGGCGCTGCTGCGCCCGGACCTGCGCGGCGGAACCGCTTATGGCGCACCGCAATTGGACGTGCCGGTTGCGTTGAACACCAATGAGAACTCGTATGCCGTGCCGCCGGTTGTCGTGGAAGCGATCACTCGGGCTGTGGCCGAGGCCGCGGCCGGGTTGAATCGTTACCCCGACCGCGAGTTCACCGCGTTGCGGGGCGCGTTGGCGGCCTATCTGTCGCGGTCGGGAACGTCGATCGCCGTCGACCAGGTGTGGGCGGGCAATGGCTCCAACGAGGTCCTCCTGCACCTGCTCCAGGCCTTCGGTGGCCCGGGGCGGGTGGCGCTGGGCTTCACCCCGGCCTATTCGATGCACCCGATCATCACGACGACGACCGGCACGACGTGGGTCGACGGGATGAGAGGGGTGGCCGGTGCTGGGGCCTTTGACCTCGACGCTGCATCGGCGGTCGCGCAGGTGCGCGCACACCGGCCCGACGTCGTCTTCCTCTGCTCCCCGAACAATCCGACCGGCACCGCGCTGGGCCTCGATGTCGTCGAAGCCGTCCACGAGGCGGCACCCGACGCGCTCGTCGTCGTCGACGAGGCCTATGCCGAGTTCGCCCGACCGGGGACGCGGTCTGCGCTGACCCTGCTCGAGGGACGGCCACGACTCGTGGTGACCCGGACGATGAGCAAGGCCTTTGCGCTGGCCGGGGCGCGGTTGGGCTATCTGGCCGCCGACCCTGACCTCGTGGACGCCCTGCGCCTGGTCCGCATGCCCTACCACCTCGGCACCCAGACCCAAGCCGTCGCCACGGCGGCACTGAACCACACGGACCTCATGCTCCACACCGTCGATGTCATCAAGGAGCAGCGGGATCGCATCGTGGCCGAGGTGGCGGCGATGGGACTCGACCCGGTCGCCAGCGATGCCAACTTCGTCCTCTTCGGGGGGCTGCAGGACTCCCACGTGACCTGGCAGGCACTGCTCGACGACGGTGTCCTGGTCCGGGATGTCGGCATTCCGCACTATCTTCGTGTCACAGCGGGCACACCCGAGGAGACCTCCCGTTTCCTGGGGGCGCTCGCCGCATTGGTCCCCACTCACCGCTTGGAGGCATCGTGACCGACATGGCCACCCAGTCGTCCGCTGACGGCGTCCACCGCACGGCGACGATCCGGCGCGCCACCTCCGAGAGCTCGGTCGAGGTGACGGTCGATCTCGACGGCACTGGGCGCGGCGAGGTGAGCACCGGGGTCCGCTTCTATGACCACATGCTCCTCTCGCTGGCCAAGCACTCCCTCATCGACCTGACGATCACCGCCGAGGGCGACGTCGACGTCGACGCCCACCACACGGTCGAGGACGTCGCGATCGTGCTGGGCCAGGCCCTGCGCGAGGCCCTCGGTGACAAGGCCGGGATCGCCCGCTTCGGTGACGCCACGGTGCCCTTGGACGAGGCACTCGTCCAAGGTGTCGTCGACGTCGCTGGTCGGCCCTATGTCGTCCACGACGGCGAACCCGCCGGGCAGGAATACGTCATCATCGGTGGCAACTTCGTCGGCTCCCTGACGCGCCACGTCTGGGAGTCTCTGGCCACCAACGCAGGCATCGCCCTGCACGTGCGCGTGCTGTCGGGGCGCGACCCGCACCACATCGTCGAGGCCCAGTTCAAGGCCGTTGCCCGGGCCCTGCGTGCAGCAGTCGCGCGCGACCCCCGCGTCGAGGGCATCCCGAGCGCCAAGGGCGCGCTCTGACGCGTCGGCGATGACCACCTCCAGTTTTCGCGCAGGGCCCCGGTCCGGTCACGGGCTCGTGCTCGTGCGAGGTCATGCCCGCGCCAGTGCCCGCTGGCTGAAGCGCGGACTGGTGCCAGTCGCGGCCGTAGAGTTGCCCGGTTGGACCGGGATCTGTCTCACGGAGGCGACGGCGCGCACCGCGCCGCCCTATGACGTCGGCCTCGAGGTGCTTGCTGCTCGACCGACCCCAACGCGTCGTCGCCCCTCGATCGGTCTGTTCGTCATCGACGGCTGCGCCATCGTGACCGTCCAGCAGCGGGGATGGCGCGCTGACCAACGGTGGCTCGTGTGGCAGCCCGGTCATGGTGTGCGTCGCACGCCGGATCTGGCGCCCCTGCCCGCATCGCTGATCACGGCCACGGCGGGCTCGACAGTGACCGCGAAGGAGGTCGCCGACCACTTCTCCGTCACGACCGGTCAGCCCGTCGACCGTTTGTGTGGCCTCTTGTCCCTGCTCGGGCTGCCCGGCGAATCCCTGCTGCGTGGGGGCGCGCCCAGTGACGCCGAGACCGTCGAGCCCACGCGGGGCTCGGTCCGTCGCTTCGACCACCTCGTCCACGGTGACGAAGGACCCCAGCCGGTGGTGCCGTCATGAGCGCGCGGGTCGTCGTCCTCGACTACGGCAGCGGCAACATCCGGTCCGCGGTCCGCGCTCTGGAGCATGTCGGAGCCGAGGTCGCACTGACCGCTGACCCGGTGGCCGCGCTGGAGGCCGACGGGCTCTTCGTCCCCGGCGTGGGCAACTTCCACGCGTGCGCAGACGGCCTGAGGGCGGCGCAGGGGCCTTTGGTCATCGGACGCCGACTGGCCGGTGGTCGACCCGTCCTGGGGGTGTGTGTCGGCATGCAGGTGCTCTTCGACGGCTCCACCGAACCCAGTGCCCAGCGCGTCGATGGTCTGGGCGAGTGGCCCGGGCTCGTCGAACGTCTCGACGCAGCCGTCGTCCCGCACATGGGCTGGTCGACCGTGGACGTCGCGGACGGTTCCGTGCTCTTCGCCGGCGTGGAGTCCGAGCGCTTCTACTTCGTCCATTCGTATGCCGTGCGCGACTGGACACTCGCGGTGGACTCCTCGACCTTCGCTGTGGTCGCCCCGAGGGTCACCTTCGCCGAGCACGGTCACCGGTTCGTGGCGGCGGTCGAAAACGGCCCGTTGGCGGCTACGCAATTCCACCCCGAGAAGTCCGGTGACGCCGGACTCACCCTCCTCGAGAACTGGGTCAGGTCGCTGTGAGCACGAAGAAACCGGCTGCCAAGAAGGCGACGTCCGCGCGGTCCTCCTCTCGCGCGACCACCCGGACGACCCGTACCACGACGACTCGGTCGGGACGATCGACCACGCGCACGACCCGCACGACGACGACCTACGGGTCCCGTCGCCGGCGCACGCCGACCGTGGCCGCCAGCGTGGGGAGCGCGATCGGTCTGTTGATCGCCGGCTTCCTGCTCAAGTTGCACCTTGTCGAATGGGTGCTGCTCATCGGGGCCGCAGCGCTCATCGGCGTCGTGGTCTTCCTGTGGCGACGCCAAGCAGCTGCTCGGGCCGCGCTCCTCGACAAGATGGCCACCACGTCGGCTGACAACTCGACTCCACCTGACCAGACAGCATCCCCAGCACAGGAGACCTCCTCATGACCGCAGCTCCCCGTTTGGAGCTCCTCCCCGCCGTCGACGTCCGTGCCGGGCGAGCCGTCCAACTCCAGCAAGGGGTGACCGGGAGCGGCTGGGACTTCGGCGACCCCATCGAGGCAGCGCTCGC
>Ga0209477_1000362_pt1 | contig 27887 bp, 24 predicted proteins | sample KloWWTupernatant_FD_187180 | JGI IMG/M metagenome (GOLD analysis project Ga0209477, IMG submission 187180) | Active sludge microbial communities from Klosterneuburg, Austria, studying microevolution and ecology of nitrifiers - Klosterneuburg... | ecosystem: Engineered > WWTP > Aerobic digester >...
CGAGAACCGCCTCTACCTCGACTTCCTCTTCAACGCGCAGGGCGAGGACGTGGTCTCGGGACGCCACGCCGTCACCGACACCGCGCGCCTGCCGCTCGCCCTCCCGGAGGTGGCGCAGCGCCTGGAGGAGCTGCGCCACGCGCTCGAGGGCGCCTTCGGGGACGCGCAGGAATTCGAGTTCACCGTCCAGGACGGGCGCCTCTATCTCCTGCAGGCGCGCACCGCCAAGCGCACGCCGTGGGCGGCGCTTCGCATCGCCGTGGAGCAGGTCCGCGAGGCGATCGCGACCCCCGCCCAGGCGCTCGCGCGCCTCGAGGGGCTCGACCTCGCGGCCATCGAGCGCCGCCGCGTGGCCGACGAGAGCGAGGTGGCGCTCGCCCGCGCGGTGCCGGCCGGCATCGGCATCGCCGTGGGCGCCATCGCGCTGGACGCCGCCGCCTGCGAGCGGCTGAAGGCGGCAGGGCGGCCGGCCATCCTCGTGCGCGCCGACACCAGCACCGAGGACATCGCCGGCATCGCCGCCTCGGTGGGCGTGCTCACGGCGCGCGGCGGGCGCACCTCCCACGCGGCGGTCGTGGCGAGGCACATGGGCAAGGTGTGCCTGGTCGGCTGCGCGGCGCTGCGCATCGACGAGAAGGCGCGCACGGTGAGCTTCGGCGGCGCGGCGCTGCGCGAGGGCGAGACGATCTGCCTGGACGCGGACAACGGCCGCGTGCTCGACGGCGAGCCGGAGGTCGTGGTCGAGCGCCCCGAGGGCCTGCTCTCCGAGATCGCCCGGTGGCGGGGTGCGGCCGCCTGAGGCGGCCTCGGTGCAGCGCAGCAATGCGCGCGGCCGGGGCGCCGTGCGATACTCCGCCGGCGAGCCCCGGGCCACAACCGGGGCGGCCAACCGACAACCGGAGGAGATCCCATGACCCGCAAGCTGTCCCTTGCCGTGGCGGTCGCCGCGGCCCTCGCCGCCGGCGCCGCGCAGGCGCAGACCGTCCGCCTCATGACCGGCCCGCAGGGCGGCGTCTGGGTGCCGCTCGGCGGCGCGCTCAAGAACATGTGGGAGAAGGCCATTCCCGGCCTGCAGGTGCAGACCATGCCGGGCGCCGGCATCGCCAACGTCCGCGGCGTGGACGAGGGCAAGGCCGACGTGGGCTTCGGCAACAGCATCACCTCCGTGGACGGCGTCCACGGGCGCGCGCCGTTCCCCAAGAAGGTGGAAAAGGCCTGCCAGCTCGCCAACCTCTACCCGCAGTACTTCCAGGTGGTGGCCCTTGCCGGCAGCGGCATCAATTCCATCGCCGACCTCAAGGGCAAGTCGATCGCCGTGCAGCCCAAGGGCAACACGGCCGAGCTCATCTCGCAGCAGATCCTGCAGTCGGTGGGCCTTTCCTACCAGAGCGCCAAGGTGAGCTTCGTGAACAGCTACACCGACGCCGCGGCGCTTCTCAAGGACGGCCACGCCCAGGTGTTCACCCTGGGGACGACCGTCCCGGCCTCCTCGGTGATGGACGTCGCCGCCGGCCGCGACATCACGCTGGTGCCCGTCACCGACGAGATCGTGGCCGCGATGCGCAAGCTCAACCCGGGATACGTGAAGGGCGCGATCAAGGCCGGCACCTACCCGAAACAGGACAAGGACGTGCCCGTGATCGTCTACTCGACCCACCTGGTGGTCTCCTGCAGCCTGCCGGAGCAGACCGTGTACCAGATGACGAAGGCGATGGCCGCGAACGTGCCCGACATGGCGGCCATCAACAAGGCCATGGCGAGCCTCACGCCGAAGATGATGGCCGAGGACATCGGCGTGCCCTTCCATCCGGGCGCGGTGAAGTACTACAAGGAAGTGGGGGCGATGTAGCGGCGCCCGCGCCCGCGGGGCGCGTGCGTGGAAAGGGCCGTTCGCCGGGCCGCCGGCGGCATCGCGATCGCGATGTCGCTGTACCACATGTGGTTCGCCGCCTCGGCGCCGCCCGAGGCGATGATCTTCCGCGGGACGCACCTGCTCTTCGCGCTCGTCCTCGTCTTCCTGTTCGTTCCCGCCGGGGGCCGCGAGGGACCCCGGCGGCTCCTCTGGCTGGACCTGGCCCTGATCGTGGCATCGGCGGTGGCGATCGGCTACATCTTCGCCAACTACCAGTACATCGTTAACCGGATCATCTACATCGACGACCTGACCACCTGGGACAAGGTGATGGCGGCGGTCACGGTCGTGCTCGTGCTGGACGCGACGCGGCGCGTCATCGGGTGGGCCCTGCCGGTCACCGCGCTCCTGTTCCTGGGCTACGCGGTCCTCTATTCCGGCGTCAAGATGCAGGTGCTCGCCGAGCAGATGTACCTCTCGACGGACGGCATCTTCGGCTCCACGCTGGGCGTGTCGGCCTCCTACGTGATCGTGTTCGTGCTCTTCGGCGCCTTCATGGAGAAGAGCGGCACGGGGAGGCTGTTCATGGACTTCGCCCTTTCCCTCACCGGCCACACGGCGGGCGGGCCGGGCAAGGTCTCGATCGTGAGCTCGAGCCTCTTCGGCACCATCTCGGGCAGCGCGGTGGCGAACGTGATGGTCGACGGCCCGATCACCATCCCGCTCATGAAGAGGACGGGCTTCCGCCCGCCCTTCGCCGCGGCGGTGGAGGCCAGCGCCTCGACGGGCGGGCAGATCATGCCGCCCATCATGGGGGCGGCGGCCTTCGTGATGGCCGAGTACCTCGCGGTGAGCTACTTCCAGGTGACGGTGTGGGCCTGGATCCCGGCGCTGCTCTTCTACGTCGCGCTCTTCTTCGCCGTCCACTTCGAGGCCAAGCGCGTCGGGCTCGTGGGCGTGCCGCGCGCGGAGCTGCCGCGCCTGGGGCAGGTGATGCTCGAGCGCGGCCACCTCTTCATCCCCATCCTCATCGTCCTGGTGGGCATGGCGATGAGCTACAGCGCCCCGCTGTGCGCGCTGGCAGGGCTCCTCGCCACGCTGCCGGTCGCGCTCATGCGCAGGAGCACGCGGGAAGGGATCACCTGGCGCACGGTCCTCGAGGCCCTGGAGGGCGGCGCGCGCGACGCGCTGGCCGTCGCCATGGCCTGCGCCTGCGCCGGCATCGTGATCGGCGTGATCTCGCTCACGGGCCTGGGCATCACCTTCACCCAGATCGTGATCGCGCTCGCGCAGAACAGCCTCATCCTCGCGCTCGTCCTCACGGCGGTCGCCGGGATCGTGCTCGGCATGGGGATGCCCACCACGCCGGCCTACATCGTGATGGTGTCGCTCCTCGTGCCGGCGCTCATCAAGCTGGGCGTGGTGACGCCTGCCGCGCACATGTTCGCGCTCTACTTCGCCGTGCTCTCCGCCATCACGCCGCCGGTGGCGCTCGCCGTGTTCGCGGCCGCCGCGCTCGCCAAGGCCAACATGTGGCGCGCCGGGTTCGAGTCCGTGCGCATCGCCGCGGCGGGCTTCATCGTGCCCTTCATGTTCGTCTACGAGCCGGCGCTGCTGGCCATCGGCGAGTGGGAGACGATCGCGCTGGCGGCCGCCACGGCGACGGTGGGGGTGATGTGCCTCGCTGCCTCGCTCTACGGCTATCTCCTCGCGCCGCTCGCCCTGTGGCAGCGGCTGGCGCTCGCCGCCGGCGCGATCCTGCTCATCAAGCCGGGGATCGTCACCGACTCGATCGGGCTTGCGCTGCTGCTGGTGGTGGGCGCGATGCAGTGGGCGGCGGCGCGCCGCTCGCTTCCCGGCGGCGCCTAGGGCGGCGGCTACTTCGGCCGGGCCGCGAGCCCGCCTTTGGCGAAGGCTCCCGTCGCGTCGGCCGCGGCCGGGCGCAGCCGGCTCTTCCGGAGCTGCCCCGCCTGCTCGAGGATGGGGTAGGCGGTGGAGCAGAAGAAGGAGTTGATGCGGCGCATGTCGCTGATGATGTCCAGGTGCAGCGAGCTGGTCTCGATGGACTGCACGGACTGGTCGGCCAGCCGGTCGAGGTGCTGCGCGGCGTAGGAGCGCTCGAGGTCGCGGAACTTCTCCTTCTCGGCGAGGAGCATCTGCGCCGTCTTCACGTCCCCGGTGAGGAAGACCGAGAGCCCGAGGCGCAGGTTGGCCACGAGCTTGGCGTGCAGGTCCTCGAGCTCGCGCATGCCGGCGTCGGAGAACGAGAGGCGGTGGGCGATCTTCTTGTCCTTGATGTCGCCGAGGATGCGCTCGATCACGTCGCCCACGTGCTCGAGGTTGATGGTGAGCGAGATGATCTCGGCCCAGCGGCGGCCGTCGCGCTCGTCCAGCGCCTCCCGGCTGATCTGCGTGAGGTAGAGCTTGACCGCCGTGTAGAGCCGGTCGACGTCGTCGTCGAGGCGGATCAGCTCCTCGACCCGCTTCTCGTCGTTGGAGCGGATCACCTCGATCAGGCCGTTCAACATCTGCTCGATGGTGTCGCCGATGCGAAGCGTCTCGCGCGCGGCGTTGGCGAGCGCGAGGGTGGGGGTCTCCAGGGCGCCGCCGTCCAGGTGGCGCGGCTCTGCCGCCTGCGGGCCGGCGGCCCCGTTGGCGAGCGGGAAGAAGCGCTCGACCTGGCGGGCGATGGCGTCGGTGAGGAAGAGGAAGCCCGCGGCCAGCGCCACGTTGAAGATCACGTGGAAGTGCAGCACCTGCCGGCGCGGATCCTCGTCCAGCTGCGCGATGCCCTGCAGCACGAGCGGCAGGGCGAGCGAGAAGACCACGCAGCCGGCCAGCTTGAAGAAGAGGTTCCCGAGCGCGACGCGGCGCCCGGCGCCCGGGGTGCCCAGGGTCGCCACCAGCCCGATCACGCCGCTGCCGAGGTTCGCGCCCAGCACCAGGCACATCGCCACCGGCACGGAGATCACGTGGGCGGCGGCGAGCGTGGCGGTGAGGAGCACCACGGCGAGGCTGGACCACGAGAAGAGCGTGAACACGGCGCCGATCAGCATGTCGAGCATCGGGTCGCCGGAGAGCGAGCCGAAGAGCACCTTGGTGCCGGCGGAGGTGACGATGGGCTTGGTCGCCTCCTGGATGAGCTGCAAGGCGAGGATGATGAGGCCCAGGCCGATGGACACGCGCCCGAGCTGGCCGGCCTTCGTGTTCTTGCGCGACAGGAAGAAGATCACGCCGAAGAAGATGGCCACCGGCGAGAGCCACGAGAGGTCCAGCGAGAAGACCTGCGCCATGAGGGCGGTGCCGACGTCGGCGCCCAGCATGATGGCGAGCGCCGGCGCGAGGCCGATCAGGTTCTGCGAGACGAAGGAGCTGGTGATGAGCGCGGTCGCGCTCGAGGACTGCACGAGGCTCGTGACGCCGAGGCCCGCGGCGAAGGCCGACCCGCGGCTGGAGACGCTCTTCGACAGCACGCGGCGCAGGTTGGCGCCGTAGACCCGCAGGATGCCCGTGCGGACGATGTGCGTGCCCCACACGAGGAGGGCCACGCTGGCGAATAGGTTGAGGAGCGTCTGCACTGCGGTCGTTTGCGACTCCCGGAAGGGCGCGAACGCCCGCGGGAAAGGTCACCTCGCTTCGGCGGCCCGCCGGTGGGCCGCAAGCCGCGATTATGACAGTTTCGTGACGGTCCTAGAAGGCGGGCAGGCTGAAGGTCTTCACGTTGGTGAAGCTCTTCATCGCCTCCTGCACGCCCTCCTTGTACCCCAGCCCGGAGTCCTTGATGCCGCCGAAGGGCGTGAGCTCGATCCGGTAGCCCGGCACCTCGCGGACGTTGACGGTTCCGACGTTCAGCTCCGCCACGAAGCGCGCGATGTAGTCCAGCCGGTTGGTGAAGACGCCCGAGGAGAGCCCGTACGCGGTGCCGTTGGACAGCGCGATCGCCTCGTCGATGGAGGCGAAGCGGATGACGGGCGAGACGGGCCCGAAGGTCTCCTGCCGCACCACCGTCATGCCCGGCGTCACGCGGTCGAGCACCGTGGGCGAGTAGAGCGCGCCGCGGCGCACGTTGCCCGCGAGCAGGCGCGCGCCCTGGGCGACGGCCTCGTTCACGCGCGTTTCGAAGAGGATGGCCGCCTCCTCGTCGATCACGGTGCCCATCTCGACCTTCGGGTCCATGGGGTCGCCGCAGGTCCACGCCCGGGTCTTCTCCACCAGCAGCTCGACGAAGCGGTCGGCGACCTTCTCGTGAACGAGCATGCGCTTCACGGCCGTGCAGCGCTGGCCGCTGTTCTTGTACGAGCCCTGGGCGGCGAGCGTCGCGGCTTCCTCGACGTCGGCGTCCTCCATCACGATCACGGGGTCGTTGCCGCCCAGCTCGAGGACCACGCGCCGGTAGCCGGCCTTCTGCGCGATGTACTTGCCGATGGGCACGCCGCCGGTGAAGGTGACGAGGTCGATGTGCTCGTTGGTGAGCAGCTCGTCGGCGATCTCGCGCGGGTCGCCCGTGACCACCTGCAGCATCTCCGGCGGCAGCCCCGCCTCGTAGAGCAGGTCGGCGAGATAGAGCGCCGAAAGCGGCGTCTTCTCCGTGGGCTTGAGCACCATGCGGTTGTTGGTGGCGACCGAAGGCGCGACCTTGTGGGCCACCTGGTTCATCGGGTGGTTGAACGGCGTGATGGCGGAGATGACGCCCAGCAGCGGGTCGCGGCGCGTGAAGACGCGGCGGCTCTTGCCGTGGGGCGTGAGATCGCAGGAGAAGGACTGCCCGTCGTCGCGCAGCGCCTCCATCCCGGCGAAGGTGAGCACGTCGCACACGCGCCCGACCTCGTAGATGGAGTCCTTCTTGCACAAGCCGGACTCCAGCGTGATGAGGTCGGAGGCCTCGTCGACGCGTCCGCGCAGGAGGGAGGCGGCCTTGAGCAGGAGCGAGGAGCGCTCGTACCGGGAGAGCTTCGGCCGGTAGGGGCGGGCGATGGCGAAGGCGCGGCGCACGTCGTCCACGCTCGCGCGCGGCACGGTGCCGACGACCTCGCCGGACCACGGGTTCAGGACCTCGATCACGCGCTCCGTCGAAACGCGCTCGCCGCCGATGCGCATGGCCTCGGCGCGGAAACGGGGGCTGCGGGGGGGCATGGCGACGGCGTTCATGGCTTGGGGGACTCCCGGACGAGGGCAGGGGGGGGCTGGAGGTCGACCTGCTCCAGCGCCTCGTGCAGGCGGGAGCGGCTCTTCAGGGCGTGCTGGTACAGCAGTTCCCCGGCCTGCGTCGCGTCGCGGGCGGCGATGGCTTCCACGATCTGCGCGTGCTGGCTGGTCGACTGGGGAAAGGAATCGTGGCCCAGCGCGAGCGTGCGCCGGCGGTAGAGGTGCAACTCGTTGATGAGGCGCCGGTAGGCGGCCAGCAGCGTGCCGTTGCCGGCGAGCTGCGCGAGGCGGTCGTGGAAGCGGATGTTGAGGGGGTAGTAGGCGTCCACGTCCTTGGCGGAGGCGGCCTCCTGCATCTGCACCACGAGGGCGCGCAGCTCCGCGACCTGGCCGTCGGAGGCGCGCTCCGCCGCGAGGCGCCCGATGAGCTCGTCGAGGCCCGCGCGCAGCTCGTAGATCTCGTCGGCCTCCTCCAGCGACACCTGGCGGACGAACACGCCGCGGTTCTTCTCGGTGCGCACGAGCCCGGCCTGCTCGAGGGCCCGGAAGGCCTCGCGCACCGGGCCGCGGGAGACGTTCAGCTCGGCGGCCACGTCGGATTCGTTGAGCTTGTCGCCGGGCAGGATGTCGCCGGCGAGGATGCGGCGCTCCAGCTCCTGCTGCACGAGCGAGGTGAGCGAATGGCTGCGGAGCAGGTCGATGGCCGTGGAGGCGGCGTTGGTCATTTTCTCGGTCTTTGACGGTCGAAATCCGCTCGTCGTGCTTGACATTAGACTCTCGTGCTTTGTAGATTGTCAACAATCTGCACCAGACATGGAGCGCTCTTCGCTCCCCCGAGCAGCCGAATCCCACCGCCAGATGCCGGCAGGGCATCCGCGGCGAACAGCCCAGGAGACAAGTCGCATGACCCAGGACAGGAAGCCCGTGATCGTGAACGGCGTGCCGTACCGCTGGCCGGATCGCCCGGTGGCCGTCGTGATCATCGACGGCGGCGACCCGGCCTACATCCAGCAGTTCCTGCGCGAGGGGGCGATCCCCAACATCGCGCGGTTCATGCAGGAAGGCTTCGCCGTCGTGGCCGAGGGCACCGTGCCCTCGTTCACCTGCCCCAACAACATGTCGATCGTCACGGGCACGCCCGCGTCGCGGCACGGCATCTCGGGGAACTTCTACCTGGACACGGCCACGGGCGAGGCGGTCGTGATGACAGGCCCGGAGCTGCTGCGCGGCGACACCGTCCTCAAGGGCTTCGCCGACGCGGGCGCGAAGGTGGTGGCCATCACCGCGAAGGACAAGCTGAGGAAGCAGCTCGGCAAGGGGCTGGACGTCTCGCGCGGCAACGTGTGCTTCTCCTCCGAGAAGGCGGGCTCGACCACGCTTGCCGAGCACGGCATCGACGACGCGCTCGGCTTCGTGGGCCAGCCCCAGCCCGGCATGTACTCGATGGAGCTCTCGCTCTTCGTGCTGGACGCGGGCATCAAGCTGCTCGAGGCCGGCCACCGCGACCTGCTCTTCCTGTCGCTCACCGACTACGTGCAGCACAAGTACGCCCCGCACGAGGCCGAGGCGCGCCGCTTCTACCAGGAGCTGGACCGCCGCTTCGGCCGGCTTGCGGAGCTGGGGGCGACCGTCGCGCTCACCGCGGACCACGGGATGAACGACAAGTCCACGCCCGAGGGCAAGCCCAACGTGATCTGGCTGCAGGACATCCTGGACGCGCGCTTCGGCCCGGGCGACACGAAGGTGATCTGCCCGATCACGGACGCCTTCGTCGCGCACCACGGCGCGCTCGGCGGCTTCGTGCGGGTGTGGTGCCGCGGCAAGGCCACGCCGCCGCAGGTGATCGAGGCGATCCGCGGGCTTCCCGGCCTGGAGCAGGTCCTCGACAAGGAAGCCGCCTGCCGCGCCTTCGACCTGCCCGCGGACCGGGAGGGCGACGTCGTGGTCGTCGCCGCCGCCGATGTCTGCGTGGGAGCCTCCGAGAAGGACCACGATCTCACGGGGCTGGAGGGACACCGGCTGCGCACGCACGGCGGCGTGTCGGAGGCGCGGGTGCCCTTCATCATCAACCGGCCGCTGAACGGCGATTACCGGCTCAAGGGCGGGGCGGCGGTGCTCAAGAGCTGGCAGCTCTTCGACTTCGCCCTGAACGGCGTCGCCTGAGGCCATGGCGCTCCCGTCCGAGCTGATGGGCCGCCTCGCGGTCTACGACGCGCCCAACCGGCCCTTCGAGATCCGGCTCTTCCCGGTGCGCGCGCCGCGCGCGGGCGAAGTGCTGGTGAAGATCCGCATGTCGACGATCTGCCGCTCCGACATCCACTCGTACCTCGGCCATCGCCCCAACCCGTGCCCCGGCGTCCTCGGCCACGAGATCATCGGCAACATCGTGGAGCTGGGCGCCGGCATCACCCACGACATGCGCGGGGAGCCGCTGGCGCCGGGCGACCGCATCACCTGGAGCGAGTACTTCATCCCCGGCAGCAGCTACTACACGGAGGTCCTCGACCTGCCGCAGAAGTCGCCGGGCGTGGAAAAGTACGGGCACATGGCCGTGTCCACGGATCCGCACCACCACGGCGGATTCGGGGAGTACTGCTACGTGCTGCCGCGGTCGTGGATCCTGAAGCTCCCGACCGACCTGACCGACGAGGAGGCCACGCCCGTCAACTGCGGCGTGGCCACCATGGCCTGCGTCACCGAGTGCGCCGAGGTGGGGCTTGGCGACGCCGTCGTGGTGCAGGGCCTCGGCCTGCTGGGGCTCTATGGCGCCGCCCTCGCCAAGGGGCGCGGCGCCCGCCTGGTGGTGGGGCTGGACACCGTCGCCGCGCGCCGCGCGCTGGGATTGCGGTTCGGCTGCGATCACGTCCTCGATCCCTCGTCGCTCCCCGAGGCCGACCTCGTGGCCCAGGTGCGCTCGCTGTGCGCGCCCGAGGGGGCCGACGCCGTCATCGAGGTGTGCGGCTACCCCGAGGTCATCCCGGCCGGCCTGCAGATGCTGCGCACGGGCGGGCGCTACGCGCTGGGCGGCGTGGTGAACCCGGGCTCCTTCGTGAACATCGACGCCAACCTGCTGCTGAGGAAGCTCGTCACGCTGCGGGGCGTGCACAACTACCACCCGCGCCACCTCGTCGAGGCCCTCGACTTCGTGCACGCGAACCGGGGCCGCTACCCGTTTCACGAGCTGGTGGACGGCCGATACCGGCTCGACGAGGTGGGGAAGGCCATGAAGGACGCCGAGGAGCGGCGCGTGCTGAGGGCAGCCATCGTGCCCTGAACGGCGACGCGGGAAGCGGAGGCCCGGGCGCGCGCCGGGACCGCCGCCTCGACAACGACAACATGGGGGAGAGGATGCGCAAGTCGGGCTGGGACCGTTTCACGGACGTCGTCGACCGGGTGAGCGTGGCTGCCGGGAAGCTGAGCGCGTGGCTCATCGTCCCGATGTTCCTCGTCCTGTTCTACGAGGTGATCGTCCGCAAGTTCTTCACGCCCACCGTCTGGGCGAACGACATCGCGACGATGGCCTACGGCGCGCACTTCTTCCTCGCCGCCGCCTACACGCTGCACCTGCAGAAGCACATCCGGACCGACTTCTTCTCGAAGAACTGGTCGCTGAAGACGCAGGTGCGCATGGACATCGCCCAGTACGTGCTGTTCTTCCTTCCCGGGATGGTCATGTTCACGTGGATCTCGTGGGAGTTCGCGAGGGAGTCCTGGGAGCTGAAGGAGGCGCTCATGACCACCTGGCGCCCGCCCGCCTACTGGTACAAGACGGTGATCCCGGTGAGCTCCGCGCTGCTGCTCGTCCAGGGCCTCGCCGAGGTGGTGAAGTGCGTGAAGACGCTGCGCACGGGGATCGACTACCGCACTTCGGAGGCACCCGGTGAGATCGCCTGAGGCGCGGCGCCTCCGCATCGGGGGCAGGACATGAGCAACGAGGTCCTGGGGCTCGTCCTGCTCGCCACGATGTTCGTGGCGATCCTCGGCGGCTTCCCGATATCCTTCACGCTGATCTTCCTGGGGTTCGTGTTCGGGTGGATCGGCCTGGGCGACCGCGTCTTCTACCTGATGACCTACCAGGTCATCGACGTGATGATGGACACCGTGCTCGCCGCGGTCGCCATGTTCACCTTCATGGGCTACGTGCTGGAGAGCGCCGGGCTCATGAACCGGCTGTTCCACGCCGTCCAGCTCGCCTTCGGGCGCATCCACGGCTCGCTCTACCTCGCGACGATCTTCACGGCGACCCTCTTCGCCGCCGCCACCGGGATCGTCGGGGCCTCGGTCACCATCATCGCCCTCATGGCCGCGCCCGTCATGCTGCGCTCGGGCTACGACACGCGGCTGTCGGCCGGCACGATCTGCGCGGGCGGCACCCTCGGCATCCTCATCCCGCCCAGCGTGATGCTGGTCGTGATGGGGCCGGTGCTTTCGGTGTCTGTCGCGAGGCTCTACGGCGGGGCGCTGCTGCCGGGAATCCTCCTCGCCGTCCTCTACGTGGGCTACACGATGGGGCGCGTGTGGCTCAACCCGAAGCTCGGGCCGCCGCTGCCGGAAAAGGAGCTGGACGTACCGCGCAGCTACGTCGCGAAGGAGCTCCTGCTCGGGATGCTGCCCCCGACGGGGCTCATCCTCGCGACGCTGGGCGCCATCATCACCGGCTGGGCGACACCGACGGAGGGCGCTGCGATCGGCTGCATGGGCGCGCTCGTGGCAGCGGCCGCGCACGGCAAGCTCACCTGGGCGGTGTTCAAGGACTCGGTCTACCGCACGGCGCAGACGGCGAGCATGGTGATGGTGCTGCTCATGGCGTCGACCTTCCTCGGCGCCGTGTTCTCCGCCCTGGGGACGCCCACCTTCATCGCGAATGCCATGGCGTCCTGGAACATCCCGCCCGACATGGTGATCCTCGCCATCCTCCTGCTCTGCTTCATCCTGGGCTGGCCGCTCGAGTGGGTGCCGATCGTCGTCATCATCGTGCCGATCTTCCTGCCGCTGCTCACGCTGCTCAAGGTCGACATGGTGTGGTTCAGCATCCTCCTCGCGGTGACGCTGCAGACCTGCTGGCTGTCGCCGCCGGTGGCGCTATCCGCCTACTACCTGAAGGGGATCATGCCGCAGTGGGACCTCGCCGACATCTACAAGGGCATGCTCCCCTTCATGGCGCTGCAATGGATCGCCGTCATCATCCTGTACTTCTTTCCCCAGATCGTCCTGTACGTCCCGAACCTGGTGTTCGGTCCGAAGTAGGTTGCACCACAACCCCCATAAGGAGGAGAAGACGATGGAACGCAGGAAATTCCTGAAGACCGCAGGCGCCGGCCTCGCCGCCGGCACGGCGCTGGCGCCGGCCGTTTCGCACGCGCAGGGCCAGCCCATCCGCTGGAAGCTGCAGAGCGCGAACCCGTCGGGCACACCCCACATGGACCTGCTGACGAAGTTCGCCGGCAACGTGGACAGGATGTCCGGGGGGCGACTGAAGATCGAGGTGCTCACGAGCGGCGCCATCGTGAAGCCGAACGAGATCCTCGACGCCGTGAACAAGGGCGTCGTCGAGTGCGGCCAGTGGTGGACGCACTACGCCACCGGCAAGCACCCGGCCGGGGGCCTCTTCAGCGCGCCGCTCGGCGGCTCGGGCAGCGGCCTGGACCAGATGGGCCAGCTCGCGTGGTACATGCAGGGCGGCGGCCGCGACCTCTACATCGAGTACTACACGAAGATGCTCAAGGCCGACGTGATGCCCTTCCTGTACGCGCCCGACGGGCCGGAGTGCTTCGGGTGGTTCAAGGTGCCGCCCAAGTCGGTCGCCGAGTTCACGAAGCTGCGCTTCCGCATGTCGTCGGGCCTGCCGAGCGACGTGCTGAAGGACATGGGCGGCATCCCGGTGAACCTCGCCGGCGCCGAGCTGATCCCGGCCGCCGAGCGCGGCGTCATCGACGGCGTCGAGTGGATCAACCCCGCCAACGACATCAAGGTCGGCCTGCAGGACGTCTTCAAGTACTACTCCATCCAGGGCCTGCACCAGGCCATCGACATCGCCGACGTCGTGATCAACGGGGCGAAATGGCGCGCCCTCACGCCGGACCTGCAGGCGATCGTCGAGTCCGCGCTCGCGCGCTCGCTCTTCGACGCGATCCTCTACTTCCAGTACGAGAACGCCAAGGCGCTCGCGGAGATCAAGAAGAAGGGCGTCACGGTCTTCGACGCCCCGGCGGACTACGCGCCGGCGTTCATCAAGTCGGCGAAGAAGGTCCTCGCGGGCCTGGAGGCGAAGGACCCGTTCTTCAAGAAGGTGCTCGAGTCGCAGCGAGCCTTCGCGAAAGTGGTCGTGCCCTACACGCGCGAGACATCGAAGCTCTCGACGCTCATCGCAGGCGCCGCCGAGGTCTGACCAGGCGGGCATGCCCGGGCCCGCCGAGGGCCCCGGGCCGCCGGCCCACGCAGGAGGAGACAGGAAGATGAATCGTCGCGAAATGATCACCGCCGTCGGCGCTGCGCTGGCGGGACTCGGGCTGCGGGACGTGCTCGCGCCGGCGCAGGCGCACGCCCAGCCGGCCCCGAAGCGGGGAGGGAAGTTCGTCTACACGAACCTCTACCCCAACAACCGCATGGGCGACGCGAGGAACGGCCGCCACCCCTACTACCTGCTGGACATCAACACGCGCAGCGCCTTCAACGGCCTGGCCTACGTGAACGACCGCCTGCAGGTCGAGCCCGAGCTCGCCCTGTCGTGGACGCCGAGCGACGACCTGAAGGCCTGGGACATCCAGCTGCGCGAGGGGGTGGTGTTCCACAACGGCCGCGACATGACCGCCGACGACGTCGTCTCCTCCTTCGCCTTCCACAAGGCGAAGACCTCGTTCGCCCGGCAGATCGACCGGGTGGAGAAGACGGGCACGCACAAGGTGCGCATGCACCTGGGCAAGCCCAACAGCGAGTTTCCCTTCATCCTCGGCGAGTACCAGCTGATGATCATGCCGGCCGCGCCCATCGAGACCATCGGCCTCGACGGCATCGGCACCGGCCCGTACCGCATCGTCGACCTCGATCCCAAGCGCCGCCTGGTGATGGAGAGGAACGAGCGCTACTGGCGCAAGGGCCTGCCGTACGTCGACCGTTTCGAGGTGGCGAGCTCGCCGGGCCGCATGGAGAGCGCGCTCAACGGCTTCCGCGGCGGGCAGTTCGATGCCGTCCTGGGGGTCGACCCCGGGCTCCTCCCCGAGCTCGAGCGCCTGCCGGGCACGGTGATCAGCACGGCGCTCTCGGGCGACCAGGCGCTCATGATCCTGCCCAAGCACGAGGGCTCGCCGTTCAACGACAGGCGCATCCGCCAGGCGCTCTCGCTCGCCATCGACCGCGAGAAGATCGTGCGCATCGTCTATGGCGGCAGGACGGGCTGGGCCGGCAACGAGTCGCACCTCACGCCGTCCAACCCGGAATTCCTGCCGCTCGCGGCGAAGCGCGACGTCGCCAGGGCGAAGCGGCTCCTCGCCGAGGCGGGCCACCCGAACGGCATCACCCTGCCCACGTTCTACTTCACGGCCTCCTGGCCGGAGGTGCCGCGCGTGTTCCAGGTGCTCGCGCAATCCGTGAAGGAGGCCGGCATCACGCTGCCCATCGAGCAGCGCCCCTCGGACGGCTACCGCGACTGGCGGGTCGAGGACAAGGCGAAGACGCGCAAGCACCGCTTCGCCTACGGCCCGGCCGGCGTGAGGAACCCGGGCGTGAGCATGTACCGCATGCGGCCGGACAACAACGAAAGCGGCTACTGGAGCGGGCCGGCCTGCGAGGAGTACATGCGCCTCTACGACGAGGCGGTGGTGGAGCCCGACGCGCTCAAGCGCAAGTTCCTCTACGTGCGCATGCAGCAGATCCTCGCCGAGGACGTGCCGGCGATCCACCCGGCGGGCCGGCGCAACATGCTGATACACCGGAAGAACGTCCACGGCCTGGCGAACCACTCGCAGTTCTGGTCCATCCGCTTCGACGAGGTGTGGAAGGCCTGACATGGCGCGCGCGTTCCTGCGCCGGCTGGGGCTCTCCCTGCTGGTGATCTGGCTGGTGACGGTCCTGGTCTTCGTTTCCACGGAAGTGCTGCCCGGGGACGCGCTGCAGGTGAGCCTCACCGCCGACGAGGCCTCGCAGATGTCGGAGGAGGACTTCGCGCGCCGGCGCGCGGAGCTCGGGCTCGACCGGCCCGCGCCGGTGCGCTACGCCGAGTGGCTCCTCGCGGCGTCGCGCGGCGACTTCGGCACGACGATCATCGGCAAGGCGAGCGTGACGGAGGTGGTCGCCTACCCGCTGCGCAACTCGATGCTGCTCGGCGTCGTGATCGCGCTCGTGGCGATCCCGGCGGCTCTCGCCATCGGGATCGCGGCGGCCTACTGGCGAGGGCGCGCCCCGGATCTCGCGGCCTCCACCGGCGCGATCCTCGGCTACTCCATCCCGGAGTTCGCCTCGGGCAACTTCCTCGTCCTGTGCCTCGCCATCTGGCTGCCGGTCTTCCCCGCCGTCATCGATGCGTTCACGCGAGATGCGCCCTCGGTGCTCCTGGGGGCCGCGTTCCTTCCGGTGGTCACGGTGGTGATCGGGTCCATCGCGCACCTCGTGCGGCTGGTGCGCGCAGGGTTCATCGAGTCGCTGAACAGCGATTACGTCGAGCGCGCGCGGCTGGCCGGCGCCTCGCGCCTGCGCGTCGTGCTGCGCCACGCGCTGCCCGCATCCGTCATTCCCGCGCTCAACTCGGCCGCGCTGTACGTGGCCGGGCTGCTTTCCGGCATCATCGTGGTCGAGAAGGTGTTCGGCTACCCGGGCCTGGGGCTCGTCCTCATCAATGCGGTGGAGAAGCGCGAGGTCGCGGTCGTGCAGGCCGTGAGCCTCATCGCCGCCGTGATCGTCGTCTCGATGAACCTGCTCGCGGACGCCGCCATCATGGCGCTCGACCCGCGCGCTCGGGCGCGCTGAGGCCGCCGTGCGAATCGACACCTTCGCGTTGCGCCGGCCGGCGGCCGTCGTGGGGCTCGCCCTCGTGGCCGTGCACCTGGTGCTGGCGCTCTTCTCGCCGTGGATCGCGCCCTTCGACCCCACCGAGCTGGTCGGCGGGCGGATCGAGCCGCCGGGCGGGGAGTTCCTGCTGGGCACGGACGCGCTCGGGCGCGACTACCTGTCGCGCCTCCTGCACGGCGGGCGCATGGCGCTCTTCGTGACCTTCACCGGGGTCGTGGCCGCGGTGCTCGCCGGCAGCCTGCTCGGGGTGGCCGCGGCCTACTTCGGCGGCACGCTCGACGACGTCCTCATGCGGCTGTGCGACGTCAAGCTCGCCCTGCCGGGCATCCTCTTCGTCTCGCTGTTCATCACCGGCTTCGGGGAATCGTTCGGCGTGCTGGTGACGCTCGTGGGCCTGGTCTACCTGCCCGGCGTGATCCGCATCGTGCGCGCGCAGGCGCTCACCCAGGCGGGCCTGGGCTACGTGAAGGCGGCGCAGCTGCGCGGCGAGAGCGCCCTGTCGGTGATCGTCCGCGAGATCCTGCCCAACACGCTCGACGTGGTCTACGTGGAGTTCGCGATCCGCATGTCCCACGCGGTGCTCCTGCTTTCCACGATGTCGTACCTCGGGCTGGGCCTTTCGCCGCCCACGCCCGACTGGGGCCTCATGGTGTCCGAGGGCGTCGGCCAGCTTGCCTTCGCACCCTGGCTCGTGCTCTTCCCGGCCGCCTTCATCAGCTCCCTCGTGATCGGCCTCAACTTCGGCGCCGAGGCGCTCGCCAACGCGCTGGGCATGGACGCCTCGCGCGGGCACGTGGGGGGCACGTGAGCCTGCTCGAGGTGCGCGGCCTGCACGTGGCGTACCGGCGGCCGGACGGGCGGCTGGGGCCGGCCGTGGCCGACGCGGGCTTCCGGCTCGCCGAGGGGGAGAGCCTGGGCATCGTGGGCGAGAGCGGGTCGGGCAAGTCCACGCTCGCGCGTGCGCTCCTCGGCTACTGCCGCCCCGGCGGGGTCATTACCGCCGGAGAGATCCTGCTCGAGGGCCGCGACATCCTGCGCCTGGACGGCGCCGCCATGCACGAGCTGCGCGGCGGCCGCGTGGCGTTCGTGCCGCAGAACCCGCTTTCCTCGCTTACTCCCCACCTGCGCGTGGGAAGCCAGGTGGCCGAGGCCGTGCGGCTGCACCGGCGGTGCGGCGCCGCCGAGGCGCGGCGCGCGACCCTCGAACTCTTCCGCGCCGTGAACCTGCCGGACCCGGAGCGCATCGCGGAGCGCTTCCCGCACGAGCTCTCCGGGGGCCAGCGGCAGCGCGTGGTGATCTCCGCGGCGCTTGCCGGCAACCCGCGGCTGGTCGTCCTCGACGAGCCCACGACGGCCCTCGACAAGACCACGGAGGCGCAGGTCCTCGAGCTTGTGCAGGGCCTGCGCGAGCGCTTCCGCGCGACGCTCGTCTACGTGAGCCACGACCTCAACGTGATCGCGGAGATGTGCGACCGCGTCCTCGTGATGCTCGACGGGCGCGTGGTGGAGGAGGGCGACACTGCCGCCGTCTACGGCCGGCCCGCCCACGACTACACGCGCCGGCTCATCGCGGCGGTGCCGCGGGTCGACCGCGACCCCGGCCGCCTCGCGGCGCCGTCCGCCGCGGAGCCGCTGCTCTCGGTGAGGGGCCTGGGCTACCGCTACGCCACGCGCCGACGTTGGCCGTGGAGCAGGCCCGCCGGGGCCGAGCGAGACGCGCTCTCCGGCGTGTCGTTCGACATCCATCCCGGCGAGACGCTCGGCCTGGTGGGCGAATCGGGCAGCGGCAAGAGCACGGCGGCCGCGGTGATCGCGGGCCTGCTCGCGCCGACGGCGGGAGAGGTCCTCTTCGGCGGCCTGCCGCTGCCGCCGCTCGCGGTCGCGCGCAGCCACGAGACGCGCCGCCGCATCCAGATCATCTTCCAGGACCCCCTTTCCTCCCTCAATCCGCGCCAGCGCATCGACGCCATCCTCGCGCGCCCGCTCGCCCTCTTCCACGGCCTCGCGGGCGCGGCGGCGCGCAAGCGCGCCGCCGAGCTGCTCGAGTCCCTGCAGCTCGACCCCGCCTTCCTCGACTGCTACCCGCGCCAGCTCTCCGGCGGCCAGCAGCAGCGCGTGGCCATCGCGCGCGCCTTCGCCGCCTCTCCCGACCTCGTCATCTGCGACGAGATCACCTCCGCGCTGGACGTGTCCGTGCAGGCGCAGGTGCTCGCCCTCCTGAAGGGGCTGCAGGAGCGCTCGGGAACCGCATGCCTGTTCATCAGCCACGACCTCGGCGTGATCGGCCAGGTGGCCGGCCGCGTGGTGGTGCTGCGCGACGGCACCGTGCGCGAGGCCGGCCGGACGCAGGCGGTCTTCCGGCAGCCGGCGGACGACTACACGAGGCTGCTCGTCGAGGCGGCGAGCCGCGGCTATGCCCGGCTTCCCGGTTCTCCCGCGGCGATGGCCGCGGTTTCCTGAGGCGACCATGAAGATCATCCACATCACCGACACCCACCTCGTGGAACCGGGCGTTGCGCTCTACGAGCTCGACCCCTACGAGCGCCTGCGCCTGTGCATCGACGACGTCGTCGCCCACCACGCCGACGCGCGCTTCTGCGTGATCACCGGCGACCTCGCCCACAAGGGCGAGGAGGCCGCCTACCGCGGCCTGCGCACCCAGCTCGAGCGATTGCCGATGCCGTGGCACCCGCTGCTCGGCAACCACGACATGAGGGCCGCCTTCGCGAAGGTCTTCCCGGACGTCGCCACCGACGAGGCCGGGTTCGTGCAGTCGGTCCTCCGGCTTCCGGAAGGCGATTTCGTCTTCCTCGACACGCTCGAGGAGGGCATCAACGGCGGGCGCTACTGCGAGCGGCGCGCCGCGTGGCTCACGCGGGCGCTGGACGCGGCCGGCGACCGGCCCGTCTACCTGTTCATGCACCACCCGCCCTTTCCGATCCACATCCCGTGCCTCGACCGCATCTCGCTCCTCGAGCCCGAGCGCTTCGCGCCGCTGGTGGCGGGCCGCGGCAACATCCGCCACCTGTTCTACGGGCACGTTCACCGCCCCGTGTGCGGGAGCTGGCGCGGGATCCCGGTGTCGACGATGCGGGGCCTCAACCACCAGGTGCCTTTCGACTTCACCACGGTGGACCGCGTGCCCAAGAGCCACGAGCCTCCCGCCTACGCCGTCGCCTTCGTCGAGGACGACCACGTCGCCGTCCACTTCCACGACTACCTCGACCGCCGCACGCTCGTGAGGCAGGGCGACCGCCACGTCTACGCGCCATGAGCGGGGCGCGCATGGCGGTGCTGGTGGTCTGCGACAGCCTGCGCGCGGACCTCGTGGACCGGGCGACCTCGCCCGCGCTCGCGGCTCTGCGCGAGGAGGGGGCAAGCTTTCCCGGGTTCCGCGGCGTCTTCCCCTCGACCACGCGCACCAGCGCCGCCTCGATCGCGACCGGCTGCCGGCCGGCGGCGCACGGCCTCCTCGGCAACACGATGGTTCTCGACGAAGGCGACGGCCTCGCGTGCCACTCGGCCGGCAAGCCGGACTTCCTCGACCGCCTTCGCCGCGCCACCGGGCGCGCGCTGGGCCGTCCCACGATGCACGAGCGCGTCGCCCCGCTCGGCCCCGCCGTGGCGATGTCCAACGTCTCGCCCGGCGCGGCCTACGTGCTCGACCCGGAGGGGGCGGGCTTCGTGTACCACCGCAGCGGATCCTTCGGCCCGGGGCGCGAGCCGCTCGCCGACGGGCTGGCCATCGAGGTCGGGGCGGAGGGCGACCGCGCGATGACGCGGCGCTTCTGCGACGAGGTGCTGGGAGGGCGCCGCCCCCCGTTCGCCGCGCTGTGGCTGTCGGAACCCGACCACACCGGGCACCACGTGCCGCTGGGGTCCCCCGAGCACCGTCGCGCCATCGGGGAGGCGGACGGGAACGTGGCCGCCGTGCTGGAACGCGTGCGCGCGCTCGACCCGGCCGGCGAGCGCATCCTCGTGGCCGTGTGCTCCGACCACGGCATGCAGACGATCCGGCGGATCGTGGACGTGGAGGCGAGGCTCGTCGAGGCCGGGCTCAAGCGCTCGCGCGATTCGCGCGACGTCGTCGTGGCCCCGCAGGGAACGGCGGTCGTGATCCACGTCGCCCCGGATGCGCGCGCCGGGCCCGGCGAGATCGTGCGCTGGCTCGAGGCCCAGGACTTCGCGGGCCGCGTCCTTTCCGGGGACGCTCTCGCGGCGGCGGGGATGCCCGCGCGCGACTCGCTCGCCATCGCCGTGAGCCTGGCGGGCGACGACGAGGCGAACGACTTCGGCGTGCGCGGGCGCAGCGATGTCGCCGCCAGCGCCTTCGGCGGCAAGTACGCACCCGGCCACGGGCAGCATGGCGGGCTCGGTCCCTACGAGCAGCGCCCGTTCCTCGCCTTGCTGGGCGGCGGATACGCGCCCGGCGAGGTGGCCGCGGCCGCGAGCCTCGTCGACCTCGCGCCCACCTTCCTGCGCCACCTGGGACTGCCGGCCGACGGCATGGACGGCGCGCCGCTCGCGGGGCGCGCATGACGACGCGGCGCGAGTTGCTGAAGTCGGCGGCCCTCCTCGGGCTCGCCGGCCTGCCCTCCCTTTCACGAGCTGCGGGCCCGGCGCTCGCGTCGGCGCCCGTCGCGGGGCATTTCACGCCGACGTCGGCGCGGCTGTGGGTCCAGGCGACCGCGGCGGCGCGCTGCGCAATCTCGTTCCACCCGGCCGGCGAGTCGGGGGAAACGGCGCGCACGGCGCGCGTGGCGCTTGACGCGGATGGCCTCAATGCCGCGGTCGTCACGCTGGAAGGCTTGCGGCCCGCGACGACCTATCGCTACCGCGTCGCATTGGAGGGGGCGGAGGAGGGCACCGAGGGCTCGTTCCGGACGGCCGCCGGACCCGGCGCCGGGCCGCGCGACTTCCGGGTCTACCTCGGCTCCTGCGCCTACACCGAGACGCACACGCGCGGCGGATCGCCCTACGGCGACGAGCTGCATGTCTTCGACGCGATGGCGGCGCGGATGGCCGCCGATCCGCTGCCGCACTTCATGCTGTGGCTGGGCGACAACCTCTACCTGCGCAACGCGAGCCGCTCCGGCGCACCTGCCGACTTTTCCAGCGCGGAACTCATGCGGGAGCGCTACCGGGAGGTGCGCGCCAAGCCCTTCCTGCAGAAGCTGCTGGCCGCCACGCACCATTACGCCATCTGGGACGATCACGACTACGGGCCCAACAACGCCGATCGCCACTTCCCCCTGAAGGGCGAGAGCCTGCGCCTCTTCCGGTCCTACTGGCCCAACCCGGACTCCGGCGCGGCGGGCGTGCCCGGGACGAGCGCGCGCTTCCGGCAGGAGGACGTCGACTTCTTCCTCCTCGACGGCCGCTTCCACCGCGATGCCGAGAAGGCGCCGGCCGATCCCGCCAAGGCCATGTTCGGCGCGGCGCAGGTGCGCTGGCTGAAGGAGGGCCTCGAGCGCTCGTCCGCGGCCTTCAAGGTGGTCGCCAGCGGCAGCCAGCTCCTCAGCCAGAACGCCAACGGCGTCACTTCCGGGTGGCACAGCTACGAGGGCGAGCGCCGCCCGTTCCTCGAATGGCTCGCGGCCTCGCGCATCCCGGGCGTCATCCTCCTGTCGGGCGACCGCCACAACACGCAGGTGTTTCGCCTCGATCGCGAGGGCGCAGCTCCCGTGTTCGAATATTCCTGCTCGCCGCTGACCTCGAAGCTCGCCGCCCTCTCGGCGGCCGAGCGGGAGAACCCGCGCCTCGTGGCGGCGCTCGCCGTCGAGCGGCGCAACTTCGGCACGCTCGAGTTCTCGCGGGAAGGGGAGCGGCGCAGGGCCCTGGCGCGGTGCTTCGACACGCGCGGAAACGCGCTGTGGACGCAGGTGCTCGCCGCCGTGTAAGTTCTCCGGCAGGCAGGCAGGAGTCGCGCGTCATGAGGATCGGCGTCCCGAGGGAAACGAAGGTCCACGAGCACCGGGTCGGGCTCACGCCCTCGTCCGTGCGGGAGCTCGTCGCGCGGGGCCACGAGGTGCTGGTGGAGCGCGGCGCCGGCGCGGGAATCGGCGCGGGCGACGCCGCGTGGGAGAAGGCCGGCGCGCGCATCGCCGCCGACGCGGCCGAGGTGTTCGCCACGGCCGACCTCGTCGTCAAGGTGAAGGAGCCGCAGCCCGCCGAGATCGCGCGCCTTCGCCCCGGGCAGGTGCTCTTCACCTACCTCCACCTCGCGCCGGACCCGGAGCAGTGCCGGGCGCTCCTCGCGAGCGGCGCCGTGTGCATCGCCTACGAGACCGTCACGCAACCGGGCGGGGGCTTGCCGCTCCTCGCGCCCATGTCGGAGGTGGCGGGGCGCATGGCGGTGCAGGCCGGCGCCCACTGCCTCGAGAAGGCGCACGGCGGCATGGGGATCCTGCTGGGCGGCGTCGCGGGCGTGCCGCCAGCCAAGATCGTGATCCTCGGCGCGGGCGTCGTGGGCTCGAACGCCGCGCGGACCGCGGTGGGGTCCGGCGCGGTGGTCGTCGTGCTGGACCGCAGCACCGACGCGCTGCGCCGCATCGAGGCGACGCTGGGCGCGCGCGCCGTGACCGTCTTCTCCAACGGCGACGCGATCGAGCAGCACGTGCGCTCGGCCGACCTCGTGATCGGCGGCGTGCTCGTCCCGGGCGCGGCCGCCCCGAAGCTGGTCTCGCGCGAACTCGTGGCGCAGATGAAGCCGGGCGCGGCGGTGGTGGACGTGGCGATCGACCAGGGCGGCTGCTTCGAGACCTCGCGCCCGACCACGCACGCCGACCCCGCCTATGTCGTCGACGGCGTCGTCCACTACTGCGTGGCCAACATGCCGGGCGCGGTTCCGCGCACCTCCACCTACGCGCTCAACAACGCGACGCTCCCCTTCGTGCAGCAGCTCGCGGCGCTGGGGTGGAAGCGCGCGCTCGCCGCCGACCCGCACCTGCGCGCCGGGCTCAACGTCTGCGAGGGCCGGGTGACCCACCGGGAGGTCGCCGAGGCGCTGGGGCTCGCCTTCACCGACCCGGCTGCGCTCGTGGGGAGCTAGTGGGCGCGGCAGCGCACCCCGCGGATTCCCCGCCGTCGCCCTGGGTGGCGCGCTGGGCGTCGCTCATCCGCCCGGGCGGGGAGGTGCTGGATCTCGCTTGCGGCGCCGGCCGGCACGCGCGCTTCCTGGCGGCGCAAGGCTTCGAGGTCCTTGCCGTGGACCGCGACACCGGCCTCTTCCCCGGCCCGCCCGGCGGGGTGACGCTCGTCGCGGCGGACCTCGAGGGGGCGCCGTGGCCGTTCCCGGGCCGGCGATGGGACGCGATCATCGTCACGAACTACCTGCACCGGCCGCTCCTGCCGGTGCTCGTGGGTTCGCTGGAACCGGGCGGGGTGCTCGTCTACGAGACCTTCGCCCGCGGCAACGAGCGCTTCGGCAAGCCCTCGAACCCGGCCTTCCTCCTCGCGCCGGGGGAACTCCTCGAGGCCGTCCGCGGCCGGCTGCGCGTCGTCGCCTACGAGGACCTCGTCGTGGACGAGCCGCGCCCGGCGGCGGTCCAGCGGCTCTGCGCGCGCCGCGAGGACGCCGCCTGAGGGGAGGGCCGGCGGGAGGGCGAATGCGGTAAAATCCTCCTCTTTCGTCCCGCCCACGCCCCCGCACCCATGCTCACCGGCAGCTTAGTGGCGATCGTCACGCCCATGCAGGCGGACGGCGCCCTCGACATCCCCGGATTCAAGGCGCTCCTCGACTGGCACGTCGCCGAAGGCACCGACGGCATCGTCGTCGTCGGCACCACGGGCGAATCGCCCACGGTGGACGTGGAGGAGCACTGCCTGCTCATCAAGACGGCGGTCGACCACGCCGCGGGGCGAATCCCCGTCATCGCCGGCACGGGAGGCAACTCCACGCGCGAGGCGATCGAGCTCACGAAGTACGCCAAGCAGGTCGGCGCGGACTACTCCCTCTCGGTCGTGCCTTACTACAACAAGCCGACGCAGGAAGGCCTGTACCGGCACTTCAAGGCGATCGCCGAGGCCGTGGACATCCCGGTGATCCTCTACAACGTCCCCGGCCGCACCGTCGCGGACATGGCCACCGAGACGACCCTCCGGCTCGCGCAGGTGCCGGGCATCGTCGGCATCAAGGACGCCACCGCCAACCTCGACCGCGGCGCGGACCTGCTGCGCCGCAAGCCCGCCTCGTTCGCCGTGTACTCCGGCGACGACGCCACGGCGCTCCCCTACATCCTGCTGGGCGCGCACGGCGACATTTCCGTGACCGCCAACGTGGCGCCGCGCGCGATGCACGAGATGTGCGCGGCGGCGCTGGCCGGCGACGCGAAGCGGGCCATCGCGCTCAACCAGCGCCTCATGGGCCTGCACCAGAAGCTCTTCGTCGAGGCGAACCCGATCCCCGTGAAATGGGCGCTCGCGCGCATGGGGCGCATCGGCGAGGGCATCCGGCTTCCGCTCACGCCGCTCGCCGCCGCCCACCACGAAACCGTCACCGCGGCCCTGCGCGAAGCAGGCTGCCTCTCCTGAACCGGATACCCGCCTCCATGAAACGCTTCCTGCCGACCGTCCTCCTCCTCGCGCCCCTCCTCGCCGCCTCGGGCTGCGGGATCTTCAAGACCGAGGAGCAGCAGCGCGCCGCCCGCACGCGCGAGAAGCCGCTGGAGGTGCCGCCGGACCTCACGACCCCCGCCGCCGACGACCGCTTCGCCGTGCCCGACCCGCGCGCGACCACAAGCTACTCGCAGTTCGCGCGCGACCGCACCGGCGCCCCGCAGGGCACGCCCTCGGCCGCCTATCCCGGCGGCGTCCTGCCGGCGGTGCCCAACGCGCGCATCGAGCGCGGCGGCGACCAGCGCTGGATCGTCGCCAAGGCCGAGCCCGCCCAGGTCTGGCCGATCGTGCGCGAGTTCTGGCTGGACATGGGCTTCTCCATCGTCCGCGAGACGCCCGAGGCCGGCATCCTCGAGACCAACTGGCGGGAGTCCCGCCCCAACGTGGAGACGGGCGGCTTCCGCGGCGTGCTCAACCGCGCGCTGCCGGGCATGTTCTCCACCGGCGAGCGCGACCGCTTCCGCGCCCGCATCGAGCGCGGCGCGCAGCCCGGCACCACCGAGATCTTCGTGAGCCATCGCGGCCTCGAGGAAGTGTTCACCTCCGCCACGCAGGATGCGACCCGCTGGCAACCGCGCGGCACCGGCACGGACCGCGACCTCGAGGCCGAGATGCTCGGTCGCCTGCTCGTGAAGCTCGGCGAGCCGTCGCGGAAGGCCTCGCCCGCGGCGCCGGGGCAGCCGGCCGGGACCGTCACCGCCGCGGCGCCCGTCGCCGCCAACGCCGTCCTGCAGAACGCCGGTGCGGGCCCCCTCGTCGTGAACGACGGCTTCGACCGCGCCTGGCGCCGCGTGGGCCTCGCCCTCGACCGCACCGGCTTCACCGTCGAGGATCGCGACCGGACCAAGGGCGTCTTCTTCGTCCGCTACATCGACCCGGAAGCGCCGGCGCCCGGCACCGGCGAGGGCATCCTCGACAAGCTGGCGTTCTGGCGCCCGTCGGCCAAGGCGCCGCAGCCGCAGTACCGCGTGGTGGTGACCGACGCGGGCGGGAGCTCCTCGACCGTGGCCGTGCAGAACGCCAAGGGCGAGGCCGACACCTCGACCACGGGCCGGCGCATCCTCTCCCTCCTCTTCGACCAGCTCAAGTAGCGCCCCGCGGCCGGCGCATGGCGCTGCGATTCGCCTCCCTGGGCAGCGGGAGTTCGGGCAACGGTCTCGTCGTCGAGCGCGGCCGCACGCGCCTGCTCCTGGACTGCGGCTTCACGATCGCGGAGACCACGGCCCGCCTCGGCCGGCTCGGTCTCGCGCCTCGTGACCTCGCCGCGATCCTCGTCACGCACGAGCACACCGACCACCTGGGCGGCGTGGCGCGCTTCGCGAAGCGGCACGCGATCCCGGTGCACCTCACGCGCGGAACGGCGCTCTCGCTTCCGCTCGATTTTCCCGCGAGCCTCGTGCGCTTCATCGACCCGCACGCGCCCTTCGAGGTCGAGGAGATCCTGGTCGACCCGTTCCCGGTGCCGCACGACGCGAGGGAGCCCGTGCAGTTCGCCTTCGGCGACGGCGACCGACGGCTCGGCGTGGCGACCGACCTCGGCATGTCGACGCCGCACGTCGAGGAGAAGCTCACGCGCTGCGACGCGCTGGTGCTCGAGTGCAACCACGACGCGGCGATGCTCGCGGGCGGCTCCTACCCGCGCGCGCTCAAGGAGCGCATCTCCGGGCGCTTCGGGCACCTCGACAACGACGCGGCGGCGGCCATCGTCGCCGCGATCGACACCACGCGCCTGAAGCACGTGCTGGCCGCGCACCTCTCGAAGGAGAACAACCGGCCGGAACTCGCTCGGGCCGCCCTCGCGGGCGCGCTGGGCTGCGAGGAATCGTGGGTGGGCGTGGCGACGCAGGCGGAGGGGTTCGACTGGCGCAGCGCCTGATGTCGTCGGGGGCGGTGCGTTCATCACGGAGGCCCAAAGAAAAAAGCCGGCCCGAGGGCCGGCTTTTTCGTGCGGCGGAGCCCGGTTACTTCTTGGGGGCTTCGGCCGGCTTCGCGTCGGCCTTCGGGGCCTCGGCGGGCTTGGCGTCGGCAGCCGGGGCGGCGGCGGGGGCAGCGGCGTCAGCCGGCTTGGCGGCGTCGGCCGGGGCGCCGGCGGCGGGCGCGGCGGCGGGGGCTTCGGCGGGCTTCGGGGCCTCGACCTTCGGCGCGGGGGCCGGGGCGGGGGCGGGAGCTTCGGTCTTGCCGCAAGCGACGACGCCGGCGGCGAGGAGGGTGGCGAGGAGATAGGACAGCTTCATTTTTAGGGGATCCTTCGGGACAGGTTTTGATGGAGTTGGTGTGGCCGCGGGTCCCGGCGGATGCTGCACCGCATCACGCGCGGTGCCGGTGCCCGAGGCAACGCGAGATCATAGCATCCCGCCCGCGCCGGTGCCAGCCGGCGCGGGAATTATCCCTGTGGATTCAAAGGCCGAGCGTCGAAGAAGCGACGGCGGGCTCGGACAGCTCCCAGATCTCCTCGAAGCGGTCGCGCAACGGGGAGGCGTCCGCCGGGGAGTGCAGTGCAACAACCGCGCGGGGCTGCCCCAGGTGCTGCAGGTGCCACACGCTGTGGTCGTCGGCGAGCACGAAGGGGTCCATGGCGTTTCGCGCCTGGCCGATCGTGCGGTGGATGGCGATCGAGCCCGGCAGTTGCCGAAGGAGCGCGATGAGCCGCGGCTCGTGGCGCTCGAGGTGCTCGGGCTCGTGCAGCGCGATGCGCAGCCGGTGCGCGCGCCCGGCCACGAGGAAGTGGCGCAGCCGCTCGATGCGCGCCGGGTCGCCGTACCCGCGCTGCTCGAGACTGTGGTCGAAGATGCAGATCGACTTCGCGGCGGCGGCGATGACCGCGTCGATCGCCTCGCGCGACTGCGCGAGGCCCTCGATCTGCCGGTACGAGGCCTTGGGTTCCGGGCTGCCGGGCGTGCTCATGCTTTCGTCTCCTCGCCGAGGTGCAGGACGCCTTCACGGTACCAGCGGTGCGCGAGGTCCGCGAGGGCCGCGGGCGCGCCCGCGATGGATCGAAGGGTGCGCGAGTCCGCGAGGCGGCGCAACCACGGCGCGCAGCCGCGCGCAGCCTCGACGGGCTCGCCGTTGAGGAAGAAGCGCCCCCGCGCGTGCAGCAGGCGCGCGCGCGCGTCGAGCCGGATGCCGCGGCGCCGCGCCGCGGCGGAGAAGCGCGCGGGCGAAAGCGGCCGTGGCGGCGGGTTGAAGTACACGTGCGCCTTGGGCTCCGTGAGGAAGCGCCCCGCGAAGTCGAGCGCGTCGCCGGGGCGAGCCCGCACTTGCGCCAGCGTGC
>Ga0209477_1000363_pt1 | contig 27883 bp, 30 predicted proteins | sample KloWWTupernatant_FD_187180 | JGI IMG/M metagenome (GOLD analysis project Ga0209477, IMG submission 187180) | Active sludge microbial communities from Klosterneuburg, Austria, studying microevolution and ecology of nitrifiers - Klosterneuburg... | ecosystem: Engineered > WWTP > Aerobic digester >...
GCCGGCCGTGAGGAACGAGCGGGCGGTGTCACGAAGGGCCGCCGCCTGTGTGGAAGTGATGTGGCGGGCGCCCTTCGTGACGGCTTGTTCGTTCCTCTCAAGCCTCCTCAGGGCGCGTTCGAGGCTTGTTCGTTCCTCACAAGCCTCCTCAGGGAGCGTTCTCGGCGCGGCGCGACGGGCAAACCGCCTCCTGCCCTAACCGGTCCCTGAGTTCGCAGGTGAGGCCGGCGGAGCGGGTCACCAGCTGGAGTGCAGCGGGCGTCCCTCGTTGTAGCCGGACGCAGACTGGACGCCCACGATCGCCAGCGCGGCGAACTCCTGCAGGGTGCGGGCGCCGGCGTAGGTGCACGACGAGCGGACGCCGGAGACGATGAAGTCGATCAGATCCTCGACGCCGGGACGGGCCGGGTCGAGATACATCCGCGAGGACGAGATGCCCTCCTCGAAGAGCGCAGCGCGAGCACGGTCGAAGGCCGACTGCGTCCGCGTCCGGGCCCGCACGGCTCGCGCCGAAGCCATGCCGAAACTCTCCTTGTATGGTCGGCCGTCGGACGCGAACATCAACTCGCCCGGGGATTCGTGCGTACCGGCGAACCAGGAGCCGATCATCACAGCCCCCGAACCGGCCGCCAGGGCAAGGGCGACGTCCCGGGGGTGCCGCACGCCACCGTCCGCCCAGATCGCCTTGCCCGACTCCTGCGCCTCGGCAGCGCACTCCAGGACCGCCGAGAACTGCGGACGCCCCACGCCGGTCTGCATCCGGGTCGTGCACATCGCGCCGGGGCCGACGCCCACCTTCACCACGTCCGCGCCCGCCCCGATCAGGTCGGCCGTTCCGTCCGCAGTCACGACGTTCCCGGCCACGATCGGGACCGTGAGACCCAGCGCGTCCACCACCGCGCGGCAGCGCTCGGTGGCCGTGATCATCCGCTCCTGATGCCCGTGTGCGGTGTCCATCACTAGCACGTCCGCGCCTGCGTTCAGCAAAGCCTCTGCGCGGGTCTCCACGTCGCCGGAGATGCCCACGGCCGCGCCGATCTTCAGCCGTCCGGACGCGTCCAGCGCGGGCGGGTAGAGCGCTGCGCGCACCGCACCCTTCAAGGTCATCAGTCCTACCAGCCGGCCGTCCTGCACGGCCAGCGCGGCCTTGTGCCGCCGTGCGGACAGCTCGTCGAACACCGCCGTGGGGGTGGCGTCTGCGGACATGATGGTCAGGTCGGTCGTCATCGCTTCGTGCACCTGGGCGAACCGGTCCAAACCGGCCATCTCCGTCTCGGACACCGCGCCGATCGGGGCGCCGTTCGCATCCACCACCACGACCATCCCGTGCGCGCGCTTGGGCAGCAGCATCAGCGCCTCGCCGACGGTGGCGTGGGGGTCGATGGTCAGTGCGGTGTCGAACGACGTGGGCGCAGCTTTCACCTTGGCGATCGCCCGCGCCACGATGTCGGTGGGCAGGTCCTGCGGGATGATCGCGATTCCGCCCCGCCGCGCGACGGTCTCAGCCATCCGGCGTCCGGCGACCGCGGTCATGTTCGCGACGATCAGCGGCAGCGGCAGCGCGAGGCCGTCCGTGCTGGTCATGTCGACGTCGAGGCGGGACGTGACCGACGATCGCCGCGGCGCCATGAAGACGTCGTCGTAGGTCAGATCGAATTCAGGCTTGCCGGACAGGAATCGCACCCGCCAAGCGTACCGGCCGGCGGTTCAGCCGTGGCTGAGCACCAATCCGGGGGCGCCGTTGGCCGCCTCCGGGCCGTGGCCGAGCGGACGGTACCCCATTCGCCGGAACAGCCGGACGGCGGGGGAGTGGACATCGCTGGCCTGCAGCCAGTGCGTCGATGCCCCGGACGCGAGCATGAGCCGCTTCAGCAGCTCGAACCCCAGGCCCTGACGCGCGAAGGAAGGGTGGACGGCCAGCAGTTGCACCGCGAACGCGCCCTCCAGGCCGGCCGCAGTCGATCCCAGACCGTCCTTCAACTCCAGCGACCAGTCGTCGGACTGCTCGTCCCAGAACCACGGATGCCCGTAGCCGAAACCGATCAGCTCGCCCACTTCGCGCGCTTCCACCACGACCAGATCAGCGCGATCCGACGACAGCTCGTACAGCGCCGCGAACATCTCCGCCACCTCTGCCGGCTCGCTCAACGGCGGAGCCGCCGAACCCAACGCGTACAGCTCGGCGACCTCCTGCGCGGTCGGCAGCGCCGAACCGGCGCGCAGCGTCTCGATCCTCAGTGCTCGTCCTTTGCCGGTCCACCCTGCAGAGCCGGCGTTTCGTCGTGGTGACCACCCTCGAGCTCCTCTGCGGTGGGTTTGGGCACCTGCCCGTCCGCGAACCACCGCGACAGCCGGCCGCGCAGCTTGCCCTTGACCTCTTGGGCGGGCAGCTGCGGATGCCGGGTGAGGGTGAACGCCTCAGCCTGCGACACCGGGACGTGGGCCTCGGTGTAGCCGCCGTCCGGGCTGCGGACGATCACGCCGGATTCCGAGCCGTGCAGGACGCGCTCGCGGTCGGCCCGCTGCAGCGAGAGGCAGATCCGCTTGGTTATGATGAACGCCAGCACCGGAGCCACGAACACCGCCACGCGCATGAAGTAGGTGACCGCGTTCAGCGACACGTGGAACTGTGTGGCGAGGATGTCGTTGCCGCCGGCGAGCCAGAACATGCCGTAGGCGGTCATACCGGCCACGCCGAACGCCGTCCGGTTGGGGGCGTTGCGCGGACGGTCGAGCAGGTGATGCTCGCTCTTGTCGCCGGTGATCCAGGCCTCGATGAACGGGTACACGGCCAGACCGGTGAACAGCAGGCCCATCAGCCCGACGCCGGGTAGGAAGATGTTCCACGACCAAGTGGTGCCCCAAAGGTGGGATTCCCAGTTCGGGATGATCCGGATCGCGCCTTCCACGAAGCCCATGTACCAGTCGGGCTGTGAGCCCGCCGTCACCTGGGCCGGGTTGTACGGCCCGAACAGCCACACCGGGTTGATCTGCATCAACGCGCCCATGAGGATCGTGATCCCGAAGACGATGAAGAAGAAGCCGCCGGCCTTGGCCACATAGACGGGGAACAGTGGGTAGCCCTGGATGTTCTTCTGGGTGCGACCGGGGCCGGGCCACTGCGTGTGCTTGTGGTAGACCAGCAATGCCATGTGGGCACTGATCAGCCCGAGAAGCAGTCCGGGCACCAGCAGGATGTGCACCATGTAGAGCCGAGGGATGATCAGCTCACCCGGGAACTCGCCACCGAACGCGAAGAACTCGACCCAGGTGCCCACCAGCGGGACGGAGCGGATCAGGCCGTCCACGAACCGCAGGCCGGTGCCCGAGAGCAGATCGTCGGGAAGCGAATAACCCGCGAAGCCTTCGATCAGAGCCATCGAGAACAGGCCGACGCCGATGATCCAGTTGAGTTCGCGGGGCTTGCGGAACGCGCCGGTGAAGAACACGCGCAGCATATGGACGGTCATCGCAGCGACGAACAGCATCGCCGACCAGTGGTGGATCTGGCGTACCAGCAGCCCCCCGCGCACGTCGAAGCTGATCCCGAGAGTGGACGCGAACGCCTCCGACATCGGGATTCCATGCAGCAACTCGTACGATCCCGCGTACTCGACCTCTGCCATGGACGGCTTGAACCAGATCGTCAGGAAGACGCCGGTCAGCAGCAGGATGATGAACGAGTACAGCGCGATCTCACCCAGCAGGAACGACCAGTGCTCGGGGAAGACCTTGCGGATGTTGCCGACCACCTTGGCCAGCCCAACCCGGTCGTCCACCCAGGTGACCGGACCTGCCAGCGGGTTCTTCGCCTCCTCCTTGGGCGGCGTGCGAACCTCGAGGGCCGGGGATTCGGCGCTCACCTCAGCCGGCTTGGCCATTACCGATCACCATCCTTGAAGTCCGCAGACGAATCGCGTTCGAAGTAGCTCGGCCCGACCGGGACGGTGAAGTCGCTGCGAGCGACCAGGTACCCGTCCTTGTCGACCATGATCGGCAGCTGGGGCAGCGAGCGCGCTGCGGGGCCGAACACCACGACGCCGGAGTTGCCCAGGTCGAAGGTCGACTGGTGGCAGGGGCAGAGCAGGTGGTGCGTCTGCTGCTCCCACAAGCTGATCGGGCAACCCACGTGGGTGCAGATCTTCGAGTAGCAGAGGATGCCGTCAACCTGCCAGTCGCGGCGGGACTCGGGGATGCGGATCGAGTTCGGGTCCATCCGGACGACGATGATCGCAGCCTTGGCCTTGGCCTGCTGATAGGCGGCGCCGTGCAGTTCCGCGAGGGCCTTGGGCTGGGCGTTGACCAGCTGGCCGACCTCGATCTCGTCCGCCTTCAACGGCAGGTTGTTCACGTCGTTGACCAACTGCATTGCTTCGGCCCACAGCGTGGTCTCGATGGTTTTGGCGCGCACATCCGCGGTGGGCCAGGGGCCCATGTCGGCCAGGCTCACCACGGCCGGCAGTGCCAGCAGCCCAAGGGCACCGGCCATGCCGGAACCGATCAGCTTGCGGCGCTTGATCCCGGAATCCGCGATGCCCTTCTCAAGGTCGGCGAGCACCTGCTCGCGCACCTCTGGCGGCGACTGGAGTTCGTGTCGGTCGCCGACGATCTCCTCGTCGTTCATCAGTGAGCGTGCCCACACGATGGCAGCCACACCGACCAGCAGCACGGCGATGCCCGCAGACAGGCCCAGCAGGGTCGTCTGCATCTTCAGGTTGACGCCGAAGAACACCAGCTCGGCGTCCCTGGGAACCGCGAAGTAGACCACGAGGAACGCCAGCACGAGCACCGGGACGGCCATCAGCATCGCCACGATCTTGTGATAGGCGCGGTCGGCGACCGCCGGATCGACGTCGCTGTGCCTGGCCTCGTGCTCCTCGACGCCGGGATCGGCGACTGGGTGATGGTTCATGCGCGCGCCCCCCGGGTGGTGATCCAGATCGCGAACAGCACGAGCGACCCGATGCCTGCGATCCAGGCCCAGAAGCCTTCCGCCACGGGGCCCAGGCCGCCGAACGTCAGGCCGGCGGACGGTGTCTCGTTCACCCGCTCGAGGTAGGCGATCATCTCCTTGGCGTTCTCGTCGGGAATCGCCCCGGACGCGAACACCGGCATCTGACCGGGGCCGGTGCGCATGGCTTCGAGGATCTCCTTGGGCTCGACGCCCTGAAGGCTCGGCGCAACCAGTCCGTTGGGCAGGGCACCGCCTGCCCCCTTGAAGTTATGGCACGCAGAACAGTTGGTACGGAACATTTCGCCGCCGCGGGCCGCGCCCTCAGCGTCCACCCGGGACGTGTCGTACTGGTCTTCGGTGGGAATAGCGGGGCCGTCGCCGAGGCTGGCCACGAACGCGGCAAGGGCGGCGATCTCGTCCTCGGTGAAGGTGTTGTCCTTGCGTGGCGCCTGTACCAACGGGTTGGCCATGGGCATGCGTCCGGTGCGCACCTGGAAATCGACGGCCGCCGCACCGACATTGGTCAGGCTGGGGGCGCCCTGTTGAGCGAAGCCCTCACCGTTCAACCCATGGCAGCTCGCGCAGGACACCGCGAACAACTGCTTGCCCGTGGTCACCAGTTGCTCGTTCGTGGCACCTTCGGCGGAGGACTGCGTTGCCGGCGAGATGGCAGCGTAGATCGCGCCCACCAAGCACAGGCTGAGCAGGAGCAGTACCGGTTTGGCAGCCTTCCGCTGCCGCATCGGCCGACTTCCCGAGGCTCTCTTCAAGGGTTCCTCCTAAGGAGTCAGTTTTCAGCGCAGCAGGTAGAGGACACCGAAGAGCACGACCCAGATCGCGTCGACGAAGTGCCAGTAGTACGACGTAACAATGGCGTGGACGGCCTGTTCGTGCGTGAATCGCCGGGACATGTAGGTGCGGCCGAGCATAAGTAGAAATGCCACCAGGCCGCCGATCACGTGCAGGCCGTGGAAGCCGGTGGCCAGAAAGAAGGCCGACGTGTAGGCATTGGTCGAAGGAGTGAAACCCTCGCCGATCAGGTTGGCGTATTCGTACGCCTGGCCGCCGATGAAGACCGAGCCCATGAGGAAAGTGAGGGTGTACCACTCACGAAGGCCCCAAGTGCCCACGTTGAGCAGCGAGCCCTTGCGTCCCACCTGCCCCCTTTCGGCGGCATGGACGCCCAGCTGGCAGGTTACCGAAGACAGGATCAGGATCGTGGTGTTGATCGTGGCGAACCACGGGAAGCTGACGCCGAACCAGTCGTTGTCCAGGTGCGCGGCACCCCACTCCCACATCGGGGTGGCGCCGGCCTTCGCCGCTGCCGCGTTGGTGATCTCGCGCAACGAGAAGTAGGCGGCGAAAAGCGCGGCGAAGAACATCAGTTCGCTTGCGAGCCAGACGATCACGCCGACGGACAGCGGATCGGGCCGGCCACGCATGCCCTGCAACCGGCTCGAGGCGATCGGGTGCAACGCGCCGTGCGGGGTACCTGCTGGTGCACTCAGCGGCGTGGTGTGGGCCATTGCGCCATTATGGCGAATCCGCGCCCCCCGGGGCACCCATTGGCGCCGATAATGTCCGTATGGGTTTCCTGGTCGCGCTGTTGCCGCTGCACGCCGATCCAGGCAACCAGCCGCCGCCGCTCGACCTGCTGCGTTTATTCACCGTATGGAAATGGGATTGGCTGTTCGCCATCCCGGCCGCGATCGGCCTTCTCGGTTACCTGTGGGGGGTGTGGCGGCTGCACCGGCGCGGGGATCGCTGGCCGGCCGTCCGCACCTGGTCCTGGTGCCTGGGCGGCATCGGGACGGCGACGGTCGCCGGCATGAGTTCGCTCGGCGCGTACGACACCGTGCTGTTCAGCGTGCACATGGTGCAGCACATGATGCTGACGATGATCACTCCGGTCTTCCTCGCGGTGGGGGCGCCGGTCACCCTGCTGTTGCGCAACCTCGGAAAGGACGGACGGCGGCGAGTGATGAAAGTGCTGCATTCGCCGCCGCTGAAGGTGCTGTTCTTCCCGCCGCTCGCGACGGCGCTGCTGATCACCACCCCCTTCGCGCTCTACCTGACCGAGCTGTATCGCTACACCCTCGACGTCGACTGGGCGCACGACCTGCTGCACATCTACATGATCACCGTCGGTTGCCTGTTCTTCTTCCCGCTCCTGGGCAACGACCCGATGCCCAACCGGCTGCCCTACCCGATGCGCATCCTGCTGCTGTTCATCACGATGCCGGCGCAGGCGTTCCTCGGCACGACGATCATGGGCTCGTCGCGGTTGATCGCCGAGGACTGGTACCTGGCGTTCGGCCGCGCTTGGCCACCGAGCCCGATCGACGACCAGTACATCGCCGGCGCGATCATGTGGGCCACCGGCGACCTCACCATGGGAGTGATCATGGGCGTCCTGCTGGTGCAGTGGTACTCCGAGAGCAAGCGGGAGGCCGCTCGGATCGACCGCAAACTAGATCGCGAAGAGGCCCTCGCAGCCCGGCGGTCGGGCGCCGACCAGGGGGTCGCGAACCGTTACGATGAACCAGTCGACCGCCAGGGTGCGGAAGCGGATGAGGAAGACCGATGACCGAAGAACAGAACACTGCCCGGGTGCTGCTCTACTCCGACGACCGCTCGGTGCGCGAGCAGGTGCGCCTGGCGCTCGGCAAGCGCGTCGCCGCAGACCTGCCCGAACTGGACGTGTTCGAGGTGGCCACCCAGCCGATCGTGCTGCAGGCCATGGACGCCGGCGGCTTCGACCTGGTGATCCTCGACGGCGAGGCTGCCCCCTCCGGCGGGATGGGCCTGTGCTACCAGCTGAAGAACGAGATCGACCCGTGCCCGCCGGTGCTGCTGCTGGTCGCCCGGGTGGCGGACGCATGGCTGGCCACCTGGTCGAAGGCGGACGCGATAGCGGCCTACCCGCTCGACCCGGTGAAGCTGCCCGGGATCGTTGCCGGACTGCTCCGCGCGCGGCGGAGCGCTGAGGCGACCGCGTGACGTTCACCTGGCCGGGAGTGCTCTCCGACCTGATCAACCGGGTCGACCTGACCCCGGACGCGGCCGCTTGGGCGATGGACCAGGTACTCTCCGGCGATACGACCGCGGTGCAGGTGGCGGGTTTTGCCGTCGCGCTGCGCGCCAAGGGAGAGACGGCCGCCGAGATCACTGGCCTGGCCTCGGCGATGCTGGCCCGGTCCACGCCGATCCGGCTCAACACCGAAGCGGTGGATGTGGTCGGTTCCGGCGGCGACCGGGCGAACACGGTGAACGTGTCCACGATGGCCGCGATAGTCACTGCGGCGTGCGGGGTGCCGGTGGTCAAGCACGGCAACCGGGCCGCGTCCAGTGCGTGCGGCACCGCGGACTGCCTTGAGGCGCTCGGCCTGGCAATCGACGTGCCGCCGGCGGCCCAGGCGGAGGTGCTCGCCAAGGCAGGCATCGTGTTCCTGTTCGCGCCCCTGTATCACCCTTCGCTGCGCTTCGCGGCGTCCGCTCGTCGCGAACTCGGCGTGCAGACCACCTTCAACTTCCTCGGGCCGTTGGCGAACCCGGCCCGCCCGGTCGCCCAGGCGGTCGGCGTTGCGGACGCCCGCATGGCGCCGCTGATGGCTCAGGTCTTCGCCGGACGCGGCCAGCGCGGCCTGGTGTTCCACGGCGCCGACGGGTTGGACGAACTGACCACGACCACCACTTCGGACGTGTGGCTGGTGCAGGGCGGCGAGGTGGCGCAGACCAGCCTTGACCCCAGCGAGTTGGGCGTCATCCCGGCGACCCGGGACGACCTGGTCGGCGGCACCTCCGAGCACAACGCCGGCGTCGTGCGGGACCTGCTCGCGGGCACGCCCGGACCTGTCCGCGACATCGTGGCGCTCAATGCGGCCGCAGCCCAGTTGGCGTTCGCCGGTCCGGACATGGCCGCTCCGCTGGCCGGGCAGCTGGCCGAACCGCTGCGACGTGCCTATGCCGCGATCGACTCGGGTGCCGCCGCGCGCACTCTCGACACCTGGGTGCAGGTCACCCGAGCTGCCAGAGCCAGCTGACCACCAGCGAAAGCACTGGCCCGAGCAGCAGCGCCGGGCCGTAGGGGAAGGGACCGTCCACACCCCTGCGCAGGCTGGTGACCAACCCCCAGAGTGCGCCGGCGATCGTGCCGAGCAGGAGAGCTCGCCACACCTCGGGCAGCCCAGAGACTCCGCAGGTGGCCCCGATGAAGCCGGCCAGCCGAACGTCGCCGAACCCGAGTTGGCCAGCGCTGATACGCCACAGCAGCCAGAAGAACCCGGCCGCGAGCGCACCCCCGGCGGTCGAGGTGAGCAACGGGAGCCAGGAACCTTGCCACCACGCCGCGGCGCCGGCGCCGGCTATCGCCAGCGACGTGCCGAGGTGGGTGAGCCGCAGCGGAAGGAAGGTGGTGCGCAGGTCGATCAGGGCGAGCAGCGACCCCAAGGCCGCCAGCGGCGCCCAGGCGGCCCAATCCCAGCGCGCAGTCAGGGTGAAGACCAGCAGCCCGGCCGCGGCGACCGTGGCGAAGACCGTCCAGCGGAACCTGGCCGAGAGTAGGGCTGCGAACGGCGCGGACGCGTCCTCGGGCTGCGGACACCAGCGCAGCAGCGTCCCGGCGAGACCTGCGGTGAGCGCAGCCAGCACGAGCGCGAGCAGGATGGCGTCCACGGGCGAAGCCTAGGACGTCTCAGGCCGCTTCGGCACGGCCGGCCGGCAGCGGGCCGAGCTGGTCGGCGAGCGCGAGGATTCGCCGCGCGTAGTCGTGCGGGACGCGCGACAGCCGGCGTCCGTTCTGCCCGAACAGCAGCGCGTGGGTCAAGCGGAGGGGCACGTGAGCCAGCCGAGCCAGCTCCGGCCACGGCCTGCCGGTGGCCTCGATCGTTCGTTCCAGCAGGGCGCGGAAAGGGGCGGCCTGCACCCAGTAGTAGTCCTGTTCCACACCCGAGAAAGTCGAAATCCGGGGGCCGATTGTGAGTCGGCGCCCCGGATTCTCAGGACTTTTTCAGCTTTTCACCGCTGGGCGCGCACGAACCCCGCTGCCTCGGCGGCTTCCTCAGAGGCGAACCACACTTCGGCGATGGTGCGCTCGTAGGCCGCGCTACCAGGAAGGTGGTACTTCATCGAACGGTCGTTGCCCTTGATCACGAAGCCCTCCGGCGGCTCGTCGCCAACATACGAGCCCTCACCGTACGGGCTACCGGCTAAAGGGGACGCATCGTCTCCCTCGGCCGCGTCCGCCTCTTCGGCGAGCTTCGCGAGCTTGTCCTCTACGTCCTCGGCCAGGTCCTTGGCGTCATCGACCTTGTCGGCGACGTCGTCAGCCACGTCCTTGGCCTGGTCTGCCACGTCTTCGCCGATGTCCTTGGCGCCCTCGACTACGTCATCGACCAGATCGGCGGCCTTGTCGGCGACGTCGTCAGCGACGTCCTTCGCCTTGTCGACCACATCGGCGGCGGCAGCCTTGGCCTTGGCGGCGAACGCGCTCGCCTTCTGCTTCGCCTCTTCGGCCGGGTTCACCGGGTCGGCCACGTAGGAGCTGCGCGGCGAGTGGGTCTCCCAACCGGTGGACGGGTCTGCCAGGAGCTTCTTGATCGCCATGATCACACCGCCGAGCAGCGCGCCGGCGAGCAGGAGTTTGCCGAACGTCCGCCAGCCGGAGCGCTTCGGGGCGACCGCGTTCGAGAACTGCTTGGCCAGCGCTGCGGTGGCCACCGCAGCCTTGACCTCGGTGGACAGGGGCTGCGCTGCGGCCTGGGCAAGGGTCTTGCTGAGGTTCTTGAGGAACTCGTCCTGCACCTTGCTGCGGGCGAAGTCGACCGTCGGCGGAATGCGGGTCAGGGCATCGTCCACGGCGGGCTGCACTTTGCGGACGCTGGCTTCGACTGCGGGTGAGACCCGGTCGAGGGCGTCGTCGATGCTCGGGTGGACCTTCTCGAAGGTGTCAGCCGCGATCCGGGCACCGCGCACACGCGCGTCGTTCAACACAGGGCGGAGCTTCGTGTAGGTCTGGTCGGCGAGTTCGCCACCCTCCCGCAGCGCCTGCTCCACGTATGGGGTGAGGTACTCGACGGCGGTCTGCGTCCCGTCCTCGACCGCCGCTAGCAACTTCTTGGTCTTCACTGCGCCTCCTGTGGAAGGTCTGGTTCCCTCCACCGTACCCGTAGCTGAGGCACTAGATGAAGCATCTGAGAGGATGGTGGCCGTTACCCACAACAGGAAGGTCCGCAATGGCCCAGACGGCAACCCTGCACACGAATCACGGCGACATCGTGATCACCCTGTTCTCCGATCAGGCTCCGATCACCGTGGCCAACTTCGTCGGTCTCGCCACCGGCACGGCGGAGTACGCCGACCCGAGCACGGGTGAGCGAAAGACCGGGCGGTTCTACGACGGCCTCGTCTTCCACCGCGTCATCGATGGATTCATGATTCAGGGCGGGTGCCCGCTCGGCACCGGCACCGGTGGCCCGGGCTACCGCTTCGACGACGAGATCCACCCCGAACTGGTGTTCAACAAGCCCTACCTGCTCGCCATGGCGAACGCAGGCATCCAGGGCGGCAAGGGCACCAACGGCTCGCAGTTCTTCATCACGGTCGGCCCCACCCCGCACCTGAACCGGAAGCACACGATCTTCGGTGAGGTCGCTGACGAGGCGTCCCGCAAGGTAGTGGACGAGATCGCGAACGTCCCCACCGGACGCATGGACCGCCCGGTCGAGCCGGTCGTGATCAACTCCGTGGAGATCACGGAAGCCTGACCCAGTCGGGCACGGGACCAAGTCGGGGACGGTTCCGAACTCGGTCCGCAGGGGGTGGACCGAGTTCGGCACAGTCCCCGATCCGGTTACCGATCCGGTTACTCGGCGCCGATGGCGAAGGCTGCCTCCAGGTCGTGGGTGGAGTAGGCGCGGAACGCGATGTGCGTTTCCGTGCCCTCCACTCCAGGCACCTTGTTGAGTTGGTCGGCGACCACCGTTGCGACGTCGTCGACGGTGCGGACGCGGACGAGCGCGATCAGGTCGATCGTGCCGGTGACCGAGTAGACCTCGGAGACCCCGTCCAGGTCGGCGATCTGCTGGGCAACCTCGGGAATACGGGCCACGTCGGCCTTGACGAACACAATCGCGGTGATCATGCGCTGATCCTAATCTGCGAGGCGACGCTCGGGCCGATGCCCACCGGCCAACACCAGTCGCCCTCGATCTCGATCAGCCGGACGCCGGCACGTTCCAGCCAGTCGGCCACGCGCTCCGTCTCTTCGACGATCGCCGCTGGGGCCGGACCGATCGGTCGCGCGACCCACTCGGCAGTGGCAACCGCGGTGCGCGCCACCTGCTGGGGCACCTCGCCCGGGCGCGCCAGAGCGGCGGCGGCGAGGCGTCCGTAGCGCACCACGTGCACCTCCCAACCGGCGTCCGTACGGCAGGCCGCCACGATCTGCGCGCAGCCGGCGAGGCTGGCCAGCCGATGGTGCCGTAGCGCCGCCCGGCTGAACGCCTCAAGGCGATCGGTGAGCACGGCCGCGTCCTCGTAGCGCTGCGCCTTGGCGAGCAGGTTGAGTCTCGGCTCGACCGCTCGCAGGAGCGGACGCACGTCGGTCGACAGGCAGTTCACCACCCGCGCGGTCAGTTCGGCGTATTCCTGCGGGGTGACCGTCAATTCGCAGGGCGCGCAGCACCGTCCCATGCCGCTCAGCGCGCAGGCGTTGGTGGGCTTGCGGGCCGAGAGCCTGGCCGTGCACTGCCGGATCGGGAACGCGTCGTACAAGGCGAGCAGCACCTGCTCGGCGGCCGCCCGGCGACGGAACGGACCGAAGTAGCTGGCGCCGTCATCGGCGATCGCCCGAACGATGGACATTCGCGGGAAGGGCTCGATGGTCAGCTTCAGCCACACCTGACGCTCGGGGAACTTCGAACGTCGGTTGTAGCGAGGGGAGTGGGCTGCGATCAGGCGCAACTCCAGTACATCCGCTTCCAGTGGGGTGCGGCAGACCGTGGTCTCCACGCCGGTGGAGATGCGCACCATCTCGTCGATGCGCGGACGGGTTTCGGCCGCGGTGAAGTAGCTGGCCACCCGTTGGCGCAGGTTGCGGCTCTTGCCGACGTAGAGCACCTGCCGGCGGACGCTCCCGTCCGGCCCGGTCAGGTCGGCCACGAACTGGTAGATGCCCGGTGCCGCAGGCAGGCCCTTGGCGAAACCGCGCTTGGCCCGGCGCTCGGGCGACACCCGACGGGTGAACTCGACCAGGTCCTCCAAGGTGCCCGCACCGAGGTTGCCGATTCGCTCGAGCAGGCCGTGCAGCACATCGACCGTGGCTCGGGCGTCGGCGAGCGCGCGATGGTTGGGCGTGGTCGTGGTGCGGAAGTACGCGGCCAGGGTGGACAGCTTCACGTTGGGCACCTCGTCGCGCAGCAGTACCTGCCGGGCCAGCGCGACAGTGTCGATCACTTCCGGGTTCGGCCAGGGGTAGCCGTGCAAGGCGCAGGCCCGTTGCAGGAAGCCCACGTCGAAGCGTGCGTTGTGGGCGACCAGCACGGTGCCGGCGGAGAACTCGAGGAAGCTCGGCAGCGCCTCGGCCAGCTTCGGCGCCCCGGCGACCATCGAGTCGGTGATGCCGGTCAATACCGCCACGATCGCGGGAATGTGGGCGTTCGGGTTCACCAAGGTCTGGAACTCCCCGAGCACCTCGCCGCCGCGCACCTTCACCGCCCCGAACTCGGTGATGCCGTCCTCGGCCGCACTGCCGGTCGTCTCCAGGTCGACCACGCAGAAGGTGACGTCGCACAGCGGACGACCCAGGTCTTCGAAGCTCGGCTGCAGCAATGTCGTGGTCACATCTCGCACGGTAGAGGCCGCCACTGACATCGCCGGTCAGCGGGTCGGCGTTTCCGCCACCACAGCGCGGCGGCGGTGATCACGTCCGCCAGAGCCACGGTACGAACCCGAGTGTCAGTGGCGACCGTCACGATGGGTCCATGGACGTACTGCATGTCGACTGCGCCACCTGCGCGGTCCGAGGCCCAGCCTGCGACGACTGTGTGATCTCGGTGCTACTCGGGCCGATGCCCCTGGGCCTCAGCCTGGACGGTCCCGAGCAGGTCGCGCTGGCCGCAATGGCTCGGTCGGGAATGCTGCCACCGCTGCGTCTGGTGCGCAGTCCACCGCCTGCTGACGACGAAGGAGTTGCTATCCGCGCCGCACTCCCTTAGCCTTTTCTCAGTTTTGTTTCAGGGGGAGGTAAGAATGCGGGCAGGGCGACACGCCAGAACTGCGCTCGCGGTGGTAGCGGCAACACTTGTCGTGGTCGCCGGGCCAGTCGTCGATCCCGCTTCAGCCACCCCAACGCCGACGCCAACGCCGAGCCCATCGGCGTCCGCTTCTCCCCAGCCGATCGCAAGCAAGATCAAGGACGCGAAGGCCGAGGTGCAGGCTCTCGAGGAGCAGGTCAGCGAGGTCGCCGAGGACTACGAGGACGCCGCGCAGGCCCTCGAAGAGGGCAAAGACCGACTCAAGTCGCTGCGCGACGACATCTCGGGCCAGCAGAAGAAGGTCGATGCCCTCGCCGAGCAGGTGCGCGCGATCGCGCTACGCCAGTTCCGCAATCGCGACGTCGACACCACCGTCCAGATCTTCACCAGCGGTGACCCGGACACCCTGCTTGATCGTCTCTCGACCGCCAGCAAGGTCGACCAGGACATGGCCGACACCCTGGCTGAGCACGAGGCCGAGCAGGCCAACCTGAACGACATGAAGAGCACCGCCGACGCCGAAGTGAGCGCATTGGCCGACCAGGAGCAGAAGCTCGCGGAGGTCAAGCAGGACCTGCAGGACAAGGCGGACGCCGCCCAGGCGCTCGTGCTGCAGCTCACCGAACAGCAGCGAGCCGAACTCGAAGCCGCTGAAGGCGGCACCTCCACGTTCGACGCGAGCGAGCTCGACAGCGCGACGGTGAACGCGAAGATCATCGCGGCGATCAAGTACGCCACCTCCAAGGTGCCGAACAGCCAGTACGTGTGGGGCGCGTCGGGTCCCAACGGTTTCGACTGCTCCGGCCTGATGCTCGCCTCGTATCGCTCGGTCGGCATCTCGCTGCCGCACTCCTCCAGGTCTCAGGCCTCGGTCGGACGCGCGGTCTCCAAGGACGAACTCAAGCCCGGCGACCTGATCTTCTGGTACCACCCGATCCACCACGTCGGCATGTACATCGGCAACGGCAAGATCGTGCATGCGCGCAACACCCGTTCCGATCTGGTGATCCAGACCCTGGCGTCCTACCCGGCCCCCTGGGCCGGCGCCCGTCGGGTGATCGGCTGAGCAAGCCCCGCTGGGCCGCCGTCCTGCTGCTCGCGGTCGTCGGCTGCGCGCCGTCCGTCGTGGCGCCGCCTGTGGTCACGAGCCCTGAGGTCACCGAGTCTGGGTTCGGCTCGCTGACCGCGTCCGGCCTTGGCACGTCCGATCGGGAACGCTGGACGCAGCGCATCGCCTCCGCCGCTGTCACCGTCCAGAATGCCGATCTCGATTCCGACTGGGACGGTCGGCTGGCAGTGGTGATCGCCACGGATTCGGCCGACTTCGCCGTCCGGACCGGGACGCCCGCCGACACCGCGTCCGCGGTGACCGCTTGCAGTGGCTCGAGTTCCGTGATCGTCGTCAACCCTGTCGTATTGGGGTCCGGGGACGAGTGGCTAACCAGCACCCTCGTTCACGAGGGCGTGCACGTCGCCACGGGTTCGGCCTGCGTGGCCCCCGGGAAGGGCATCGGGTGGGCCAACGAGGGCCTCGCTGAGTCGGTGGCAGCGGACGCTGACCCGGCCACCGCATCGCGGAACCGCACGCTGGTGCTCGCCTACCTGGCCGAGCACGGGGTACCGTCCGTCCTCCCGGAACGGCTGGACACGCTCACCGACTACGCACTGGCGCAACTGGCTGTGGATGAGCTCATCGACCACCTGGGGGAGCGATCGGACGCCTTCCTGAGGCGGGCGATCCATGACGCCGAAGCAGTCACACCTGCCGAACGCGAAAAGGTGCGCGGCTGGTATGTGGCCGCACTGCGTCAGCTGGACAGCTGAACGCGGCCGTCGGCTGGTCGAGCCTGTCGAGACCGATCCTTCGCCCCTCGGCTAACCCGAGTGTTTGGCGAAGAACGCGAGCGACTCGGTGAAGATCTGTTCCTTGTCCCGGTCCATGGTGGCCACGTGGTAGCTGTTCTCGAGCACGCGCTCGGCGACGTCCTCGCTCGAGGCGTGGCTGAGCACGAACGCGGTGGAGGCGGCCGGCACCACATGGTCGGTTGCGGAGCGGAACAGCAGGATCGGGCAGATCACCAGGTCCATGCAGGCACGCACGTCGGCCCACATCTTCATCATCGAGTGCGCGGCCTTCAGCGGCGTTCGGTCGTAAGCGAACTCGTCCACCTCTGTGTCGATCAGGTCCGAACCGATGGCCTTGGCCGAGGGCAGCACCAGCTTGAGCAGGGGAATCGCGCCCATCCGGCGCATGCCGAGCACTGCGGGGTTCACCAGCACGAGGCCGGCCACCTCGTCTCGGTGCCGCTCGGCCAGGCGGAGTGCCAGCGCGCCGCCCATGCTCAGGCCGGCCACGAACACCACGTCGCACCTGCTGCGCAGTTCGAGGAAGGCTTCCTCGACCGTGTGGTACCAATCCCGCCAGCTGGTGAGGTTGAGTTCCTGCCATTCCGTGCCGTGCCCGGGCAGCCGCGGCAGCGAGACGCTATAGCCGGCGTCCGCGGTGATCCGGGCCCACTCCAGCAACGACCAGGGCGAACCGGTGAACCCGTGACAGAACAACACGCCGATCCGGCCGCCTTCGGCGCTGAACGGCTTGGCGAAATCGCTCACCTGCATGCGCTCATCGTAGGCTGTCGGCTGTGTACTACGCGCTCTTCAAGAACGTGCTGTTCGCACCCGTCGTGCGATGGCTCTTCCGCACCACGATCGAGGGCGAGGAGAACGTCCCGCGTACCGGCGGGGTGATCCTCGCCAGTAACCATCTCGCGGCCGGCGACACGTTCGTCCTCCCGGCGATGCTGCACCGGCAACTGACCTTCCCCGCCAAGGCGGAGTTGTTCGCGGGCGACCGGGGCGTCTTCTCCAAGATGATCGCGTGGTTCCTCCGGGCCGTGGGCCAGGTACCGCTGGATCGCTCGGGCGGCCGGGTGAGCCTGGACGGGCTCGGTCCGGTGCTGCAGGTGCTGGCCGACGGCGGCATGGTTGGCATCTACCCGGAAGGCACGCGTTCGCCGGACGGGCGGCTGTACAAGGGACGCACCGGCGTCGCCCGGCTCGCGCTCGCCGCGGGCGTGCCGGTGGTGCCGGTAGCCATGGCAGACACTCAGAAAGTGAAGAAGTTCGGCATTCCGTGGATCTGGAAACCGCGCATCCGCATCGGGAAGCCCTTGGATTTCACTGCCTACGCGGGGCTGCACGATGATCGTGAAACCTTGCGATGGGTGACGGACGAGGTCATGAACGGGATCATGGAGCTCTCCGGCCAGACCTACGTTGAGGCCTACGGCACTTCGCTGAAGATCGGCTCGCTGTCGGCCGCTGAGGCCGAGTCGCGCGTGCTGCCGCGTCCCGGCTACGGAGCCCAACCGCCGCAGTTGCCGTCCGGCGGGCTATCCTGACCCGCGTGTTGGAACCGATCCCCTCGCTGGCTGAGTTGCACGCACTAGGCGCCGCCCAGCAGCCGACCTACCCGGACGCGGACGCCGTCGCCCGGGTGCTGGCCGAGTTGCGTCGCCGTCCGCCGCTGGTGTTCGCCGGTGAGTGCGACGACCTGCGCGGCAAACTCGCCGACGTTGCGGCGGGCCGCTCATTTCTCTTGCAGGGCGGTGACTGCGCCGAGACCTTCGACACGGTGACCGCGGCCAACATCCGCGGCAAGCTGCGCGTGCTGTTGAGCATGGCGGTCGTCCTGACCTACGCCGCCCAGGTGCCGGTGCTGAAGGTGGGCCGGATCGCCGGACAGTACGCGAAGCCACGCAGCCGCGACACCGAGACCCGCGGCGCGACCACGCTGCCGGCCTACCGCGGCGACGCGGTGAACGCGCTGCCGTTCGAGCCGGCTTCGCGGGAGCCCGATCCGCAGCGCCTGCTGGAGGTCTACAACTACTCCGCGGCCACGCTGAACCTGCTGCGCGCATTCGTGAAGGGTGGCTTCGCCGACCTACGCGCCGTCCATACCTGGAACGCCGACTTCGTCCATAACTCCAACGTCGAGGAACGGTACGAAGAACTGGCCGACGAGATCAGCCGCGCGCTGGCGTTCATGGTCGCCTGCGGGGTCGACAAGGAGTCGTTCCGCACCGTCGACTTCTACTCCAGCCACGAAGCGCTGCTGCTGGAGTACGAGCACGCGCTCACCCGCATCGACTCCCGTACGGACACGCCGTACAACACGTCCGCCCACATGGTCTGGATCGGCGAGCGGACGCGGCAACTGGGTGGCGCCCACGTCGAGTACCTACGGCACCTACGCAACCCGATCGGGATCAAGCTCGGGCCGTCGGCGATTCCGTCCGAGGTGACGGCGCTGGTCGAGAAGCTGGACCCGAGCCACGAGCCCGGCCGATTGACCGTGATCAGCCGGATGGGCGCGGCGAAGGTGCGCGACGCACTGCCGCCGATCGTCGAGGCGGTCGAGCAGACCGGACGCAAGGTGGCCTGGGTGTGCGACCCCATGCACGGCAACACCTTCGAGACGTCGCTGGGCTACAAGACCAGGGCCTTCAGCCAGGTGGCCGACGAGCTCAACGGCTTCTTCGACGTGCACGAAGCTATGGGCACCTGGCCCGGCGGGGTGCACATCGAACTGACCGGCGACGACGTCACCGAGTGCGTCGGCGGGGTGGACGAGCTGGCCGAGGCCGACCTCGCCAACCGCTACGAGACGGCCTGCGACCCGCGGCTGAACCGCAATCAGTCGCTGGAACTGGCTTTCCTGATCGCCGACCGGCTCACCGACGGCCGGATTCGCCGGGTGAACCCGGTGCAGGAATACTCAGCCGAAGACTTCTAGGCCGGAGGATTCCGTGACCGAACCACAGACCGTGATCGACCTGCGCAGTGACACCCTCACCCGGCCGACCGCCGGAATGCTGGCGGCGATGGCGTCCGCGCCGGTGGGCGACGATGTCTACGCCGAGGACCCGACCGTCAACGCGTTCGAGGCGCGGGTGGCTGCGCTGCTGGGTCACGAAGCCGGACTCTTCTGCACCACAGGCTCGATGGCGAACCTGCTGGGGGTGTGGTGCCTGGTGCCGCCCGGGCAGGAGGTGGCCTGCGACGTGCGGGCGCACATCGTCAGGGCCGAACTGGGCGCGCACGCGTCCTTGCACGGCATCACGACCCGCACCTGGCAGTCGGCGGACGGGGTGGCGGACGCCTCGACGATCGGTTCACTGATCACGCCGGACGCGGGACCTTACCTGGTCTCGACCGCAGCGGTGGCTTTGGAGAACACACACAACTTCGGCGGCGGGACGATCCAGCCGTACTCGACCCTGGTGGAGATCAACCGACTGTGTCGTGACGCTGGAGTGGCCCTGCACCTGGACGGAGCGCGGCTCTGGAACGCTCACGCGGCCACCGGGGTGACGCTGGCCGACTACGGACGCCTCTTCGACACGGTCAACGTGTGTTTCTCAAAGGGGCTGGGGGCGCCGATCGGCTCGATGCTGGTGTCCTCGGCGGTCAACATCGCCAGGGCGCGGGCGCAGCGCAAGCGTCTCGGCGGCGGCTGGCGGCAGGCCGGCGTGCTGGCGGCCGCAGCGGAGTATGCCCTGGACGCACACCTGCCTCGGCTGGCCGACGACCATGTCGCGGCTAGGGCATTCGCGACGGCGGTGGCCGATTCGGCCCCTGATGCGGTGGACGCGGCCGCGGTGCAGACCAACATCGTGGTGCTCGATGCTGGGGCGATGACCGCCGCCGAGGTGATCACGGCTGCGGCGGCACGCGGCGTCCGGTTGTCGGCGGTCGGGGTGCGGACGGTTCGTGCGGTCACCCATCAGGAGATCTCGCTGGATGAGGCGCGGAGCGCCGGCCAAGCGGTCGGCGAGGTGTTGGCGGGGTGAGAGCCGCCGTCCTCGGTTCGCCGATCTCGCATTCACTGTCGCCGGTGTTGCACCGCGCCGGCTATGGCGCGCTCGGGCTGACGGATTGGACCTACGACCGCTTCGAACTGGTCGCCGACGAACTGCCGACGTTCCTGTCCGGCTTGGACGCGAGTTGGCGCGGCCTGAGCCTGACCATGCCGCTGAAAGCGGCTTGCCTCGAAGTGGCCGAAGTGGTCACCGATCGCGCCCGACGAGCCGGGGTGGGCAACACCCTGGTGCGGCTGCCTTCGAGAGGCTGGCTGGCGGACAACACCGATGTGGCCGGACTGGTCGCGGCGCTGGCTCCTGTGTGGCATCCGGGCTGGACGCGCGCCGCCATCCTGGGCGCCGGCGCGACCGCCCGCTCGGCGATCCTCGCCCTGGCCGAACTCGGCGTCCGCGAGGTAGTGATCTACGCCCGCACCCCAGCGAAGGCCGAGCCGCTGGTCGCTTGGTCGCCAGGTGAGCTGGCCGTTTCAGTACGGCCACTCGAGGCTTGGACGCGGGGCGCCGAACCCGTAGTCATCTCGACGCTCCCAGGAGGCGCCGCCGACACCCTCGCGTTCCCGCGCTCGGCCCCTGCGGAGCTTTGCGAGGAACGGCCCGACACCCCCCAACCGGTCTCTGAGGGGGCCGGCGACGAACGAGCCCATCCCCAATCAGTGGCTGAGGTGGCCGGTGAGGTGGGAGCCCACCTCCAATCGGTCCCTGAGGAGGCCGGTGAGGAACGAGCCGGCCGTCACGAAGGGCCGCCGCCTGCGCCACATCTGGAGTCGGCTGGCTTGGGTGCGCGACGGCGCCCCTTCGTGACGCGCTCGCTCGTCCCTCGCGACCGCTCCTCAGGGAGCGTTTCGACGCGCTCGCTCGTCCCTCGCGAAGGCTCCTCAGGGAGCGTTTCGACGCGCTTGCTGTTCGACGCGGTCTACGCCGATTGGCCGACGCCGCTGGCCAAGGCAGCACATGCCGCCGGCTGGACAGTCGTTGGGGGCCTGGATCTTCTCGTCCATCAGGCCGCGCTGCAGTTCGAGCTCTTCACCGGCCACCAAGCCCCGATCGAAGCCATGTTCGCCGCGGGCCGAGCTGCTCTGGGGCAACCCTCATGATCGTCCTGATCGGCTTCATGGGTGCGGGCAAGTCCACGGTCGGCCGCCTGCTGGCCGCACGGCTTGGCCTGGATTTCGTGGATGCCGACGCAGTGATCGAGGCTGAGCAGGAGCTGCGCATCCCAGCCATCTTCGAGGGCTACGGCGAAGCGGGCTTCCGCCGCATCGAGGCCAAGACAATCGCGAAGCTGCTGACCGGCCCCGAGGTGGTGCTGTCGCTGGGCGGCGGCGCGCCGGCTTCGGCCGAGGTGCGGGCCGCGCTGGCCGGGCATCAGGTGGTGCTGCTCGACATCGAGTTCGAGGAGGCGTGCCGCCGTGTCGGCGGGGATAGCTCGCGTCCGATGCTGACCCGTCCGGACCTGCCCGAGATCTACGCCAACAGACAGAAGACCTACCGCGAAGCGGCCAGCGTTGTGGTACCCGCCGGTGGCCGCACGCCCGACGAGGTCGCGGCTGCCGTGCTGGATGCGCTCTCGGCCGGTTCCGGCTCGTGATGCCTGCACCGAATTGCACTGAACTCGGCTGAGAACGGCGGCGCGCACCAGGCAACTGAGGGCGCGCCCAGTGCAATTCGATTCACCGCTGGCGTCTGCTGCGCGCTCTCACCAGACCTGGCGTGGGAGAGTAGACCGCATGGATGTGCTGGTGATCAACGGACCCAACCTGAACACGCTCGGCACCCGTGAGCCAGGCATCTACGGTTCCACCACACTGGCCGAGATCGAGGCCGCGTTGGTAGCCCAGGGCGCCGCGGCCGGGCTCAGCGTGGACACGTTCCAGAGCAACCACGAGGGCGCGATCATCGATCGACTGCACGCGGCGCGCGGCGACGGCACGCGGTTCGTGATCATCAACCCGGGTGCGTTCACGCACACGTCGGTGGCGATCCGGGACGCGTTCGCCGCGGTCGCGATCCCGTTCTGCGAGGTGCACATCTCGAACGTGCATGCCCGTGAGGAGTTCCGACGCCATTCCTACCTGGCTGATCTGGCCGTCGGAGTGATGGCCGGCTTCGGCGTGCGTGGCTACTCGATGGCACTCGACTACGTGGCCGCGACTCTGAACGGCGGCTCGGGTCAACCCGTGATGGTCTGAGCGGACGTAGGCTCGAACCATGCAACTCACGCATCTTGGGCACTCCGCAGTTCTCGTGGAAACTCCTGGACTCAGGGTGCTGATCGACCCGGGCAACTTCTCGGACGCGTGGCATGGGCTCACCGAACTTGACCTCATCCTGGTGACCCATCTGCATCCCGACCATGTGGATCCCAACCACGTCCCAGCGCTGATCGAGGCGAACCCGCAGGCGAAGGTGCTGGTCGAGCCCCAGGCACTGCATGCCGTCCAGCTACCGCGGGCCGAGGCCTTGGCTGCGGACGTCTCCGTGACCCTGGGCGGAACCACGGTGGCGGCGGTCGGGGGTCTGCACGCGGTGATCCACCGCGACATCCCGCGCATCGGCAATGTGGGCTTGGTGGTGTCCGGTGAGGGCGGGCCGACGTTCTTCCACCCAGGGGACAGCCTGGAGACCATCCCTTCCGGGGTGGACGTGCTCGGCGTGCCGGCCTACGGGCCGTGGGCTGCGATGAAGGAGACCGTCGACTTCGCTCGCGAGGTGGGTGCGGTGCAGGGCTTCGCCATCCACGACGGATTGCTGAACGAGCGCGGCTGGTCGCTGGTGTTCAACCGCATCTCGGAGATGACCCCGTGCCAGCTGGTCGACCTGCGCGGCAAGGGCGCCTGGGCGCCTGCCTGAGCGCTGATGATCAGCCGATCGAGAGCACCACCGTCGAGCCGGTCTTGGCCTTCTGTCCTTCGCCGGGGTCGGTGCCGAGAGCGGTCGCGCCGAAGAACGACTCTCGTCGCACCTCGACCTGGAAGCCCGCGTTCTTGAGCTTCTGGGTCGCTTCCGCCTCGTTGAATCCGCGCACCGCGGGAACCACCGTGTATTCGGGACCCTTCGACACCGTGAAGGTGATGGTTCCCGTGCGCTCCACTGTTCCGCTCTTCGGGCTCTGCGAGACGACGCTGCCAGCGGGGATCTTGTTGCTGAACTTGTCTTCCGGCTCCCGCGCGACCACCAAGCCGGCCTTCTCGTAGTGGGCCTTGGCCTCTTCGAAGGTTTTGCCCACGAAGCTGGTGATCTTCACCGGGGCTGGCCCCTTCGACACGTTCAGATCGACCTCGGTGTCGCGTTTGACCGGCGTCCCGGCCTCGATCGAGGAACTGACCACCAGTCCGATGGCAATGTTGTCGTCGTAGACCTCGGGCGTCTTGCCGACTGCGAGATTGTTCTCCTTGAGCGCCGCGATGGCGTCGTCCACCGTCCGCTTGATCAAGGACGGAACGGGGTAGCGCTCCTGCCCCTTGGAAAGGAACACGCTCACGTTGCCACCGATCAGCACTCGGTCGCCGGCACTTGGGTCGGTGCGGGTGACCTGCCCGGACGGGACGGTTTCGCTGAACTCCTCATTGAAGACCACCTGCAACCCGTGTTTAGCGGCGAGCTTGGTGGCCGCGGCACGATCGAGGTTGTCGAAGTCCGGGGTCGCCATGAAGCGTCCGGCCAGCAGGTACCACGCGCCCACGCCGAGCAGAACGGTAACCAGCAGCAGCAGGATGAGGCTCACCAGTCCGCGCCGGCGCTTCTTGGCGCGCCTCTCGACCAACGGCGCCACCGTCGGGCTCACCGGCGGTGGCGAGTCGTAGTAGGGCATGCCATCGGCCGCGCCGGGATGGCTCGGGCTGATCGGCGTGGACGGGGTGAACCGCAGCGTGGCGGTCCGGTGAACCTCTGGCTCGACGGCAGGGGTGATCGTGGGGACGACCTCGGTCACCGAACTTGTGGGATCGAGCCGGGTCTCGCGCATCCGGGCCACGAGCGTCGGGTCGTCCGTGACGCCGCGCTCGATGGCTTCGCGCGCTTGGCGCAGGTGGTCGAGCAGCACCCTCGCGTCCGCCGGACGGTCGGCCGGCTGCCGTGCGGCGGCGGCGAGCACCAGCGCGTCCAGATACGGAGGGACGGCGGAGCGGCTGTCCCGCCAGATCGCCGGCGCGCTCGCCGAGGGCGGAGTGATCTCGTTGTGGACGTGGCTGTAGGCCACCTGGATCGGAGTGTCACCGGTGTGGGGCTTGCGTCCGGTGAGCATCTCGAACAACACCACACCGAGCGCGTAGACGTCGCAGCGGGTGTCCGCGTGGCCCTGGGTGACCAGTTCGGGCGCGATGTAGGACACCGTGCCGATCAGCATGCCGTTGGCGGTGGCCGTATGCGCGGTGACCGCACGGGCGAGACCGAAGTCTGCGACCTTGATCTGGCCGCGTCCGGAGATGAGGACGTTCTCTGGCTTCAGGTCGCGGTGGATGATGCCGGCCTCATGCGCTGCGGCTACCGCTGCGACGACCGGCAGCAGCAGGTCGAGGGCGCGCTGGGGCTCCATCGGTGCCTCGCGGGTGATCACGTTGCGCAGGGTGGAGCCTTCGACGTACTCCATCACCATGTAGGGACGGCCATTGTCCATGCCCTGGTCGAACACCGAGACCACGTTGGGATGCGACAGCCGCGCGGCGGCGCGCGCCTCGCGATCGAAGCGGTTGGCGAAGTCCTGGTCGCTGCCGAGATTGTCGTGCATGACTTTGATCGCGACGGTGCGGGTGAGCCGGCGGTCGGTCGCGAGGTACACGGTGGCCATGCCGCCACGAGCCAATCTACGGAGGATCTCGTAGCGACCATCCACCACGTGTCCCACCAGGGGATCGGTGTTGTTCATGGTCGTCACTGTGCTGCTCCGGACAAGTCGGGGAAGTGGGCCGTCCAGACCTGGTGCCGATTGTAGAGCCGACGCGCAACTTCACCACTCGCGACCCGCCGCGCCCGCGTACTCTGTGCTGGTGACTGCGCTCCTGGGATTGGCCACCCGGCTGGGGTTGGCGAGACTCATGCTGATCACCGGCACACGGGCCGGGCAGGGCGATCTGGCCGAGTTCGTGGACGCGGCGTTCGCCGGTGGTGTGGACGCCGTCCAGGTGCGCGACCCGGCGGCCAGCCAGCCCGAACTGCTGGCCGCGCTGCACGCCGTCCGCGCTGTTGGCTATCGATACCAGGGCCTGGTCTGCGCCTACGAGTCCGGGCCGCTGGCCCAGGAGTTCCAGGCCGACCTGCTGCACCTGCCCGAGCGCGGCGGAGCGGCCGACCAGGCGCGCGCCTACCTGCACAAGTGGGCTCTGATCGGACGGTCCTGCCACTCGCGTGCGGAGATCGACGCTGCGTTGGCAGACGCGGACGTGAACTATCTGACTGTCGGTCCGGTGTTCGGCTGGTTGGGCGGGGGCAACGCCGGACTGTCGCTGGTGCGCTACGCCGCGACGGCCGCGCCGACCGGTGATCCGGATTCGAAGCCGTGGTTCGCCGTCGGCGGGGTGACCGCGGCGAACCTGGATGAGGTGCTGGCCGCCGGTGCGCGGCGGGTGGCCGTGACCCGGGCGATCACCGAGGCCGAGGACGCGGAGGCTGCCGCGATGGCGCTGAAGGATCGTCTGCGGCGCGCCTGGAACGAGGACCCAGAGATGCAAGGCCTCACCCTCAAGGTGTTCCGTAACTGATCGGGAGGTCTCGGATGGCGACGGCTTTGCCGGTGCTGGTGCTGATCGGCGGGATGTTCGTGCTGATCGGAGTTGGTTCGTTCACCGGACGGTTGCGTCGGAACTCACTGGTCGGGATTCGGATCCCGTCAACGCTGGCGACCGACACTGCTTGGGCGGCGGGGCACCGTGCGGCAGCCCCGCTGAATACCGCGCTGGGTGCGTTCGGATTGGTGCTGGCTCTAGCGTTGTCGGTCGGCTGGCTACCGGTTGAGCCCGAGATGGTCATGCTGGGCTACACCTTGTGTCTGCTGGTCGCCGTGGTGCCGATGGTCATGATCGCTGGACGTGCGGCGAAGCGGGCTTCCTGAGCTTCTGGACGGTAGGCGCGAGCCGCGAATTGTGGATAACTGAATGACTTTGATCCCGGCTTGTGGATAAATCATCAAAGGGTTACATCTTCAGGCGATTCTGTGCCAGACTCCTGCTGCCTGGGGAGGTCAGTGATGGGAGTCGGGTCGCGCCGGCTGTTGCCGGTGTTAGTTGTTCTGTTGGTCCTGACGGGCTGTACGCCGGTGAGCGCGCCGGTAGTGAGTCCCGCGCCGTCGTTCAGGTGCACCCCCGAAGCCGGCGGTGACGAGTTCGACTGCTCACAGCACCAGTACGACGAGATGGTAGCCAAGGACGCCCTCTACGCCGAGGCCGAAGCGGTGTACCGCAAGTTCCTAGCTGAGGACACCCGCATCATGCGAGCCGGTGGTGTGACCGAGCCCACTGAGGTTCTGCTTGAAACCACGAGCGGGGAGTTCCTGGAGGACGTCATGGGGCTGTACAGAGACCTCGCTGCCGATGGCGTGCGGGCCAAAGGCGGTGACCCCGAACTTCGATCGTTCGTCAGGGCGCCAGGCAGGTCTAAGACCGGATCTGAAGTCTCCGTAACAACCTGCGTCGACTCAAGTGAGCTGGAGTTCTTCACTAACGGCAAGTCAGAGGGTGCCGGGCTGATCGCACTGGATGAAAACTACTTCGGGCGCGTTGCGGGTGCGTTGAAGCTCATTGGAGCGGATGGGAAGTTGGTGAAGAAGTGTTGATGAGACGGACCGGCTATCTGCTGGCAGCTGGATTGATCGCTTGGTCCGTAGCCGGCGTGTCGGCTGCTGCGGACGATGTCGACGTGCACGGTCAGGGCAACGGACAGTACGCCGGAACGGCCAAGCGGTCACCGACAGAGCACAAGTCAAGACCCTCAAGCTCGTCCAAGAAGTCCACGTCCACGAAGAAGGCCAAAGCGACCAGCACGAAGGCGGCTGAGCCGGTTGAGCCGATGGATGCAATAGCTGAGTACGAGTGGATGTACGAGCACAACTGCTGGGCGATGAGTCGAGGATGCTTCATCAAGACCAAGAAGACGGGCGAACCCGCTGAGGTGACGCAGGTCGACCCGGAAGACGTCGCCAGAGAGTTGGTCGTGCAGCTGCAACTGCCCGACCCGACGCCCAGGTTCGGTCCGGACCCGTCCGCGAACGAGTGGAAGATGGCTGCGGTCGGCTACCCGCTCTGGCTCTGGACCGACGGCCCGCGTCAGGTGAGCACGACGGCGTCGCGGTATGGGATCTCGTTCACGCTGACGGCGAACTGGCGTTCGACCACGTTCAACATGGGTGACGGCAACCGCGTCACGTGCACCGACACGAAGAAGTACACGACTTCAGTGAAGGCCGGCGCGAAGTCACCGAAGTGCGGGTACACGTACGCGAAGTCGTCCCTCCCCAAGGGGAAGTACCGAGTGACCGCCACGACGAACTGGCGAATCACCTGGAGCGCCCTTGGACAGTCCGGAACGCTTCCCGGCACGCACTCAGCCAGCCGAGATCTGCCGGTCGGCGAACTGAACGCCCTGGTGGTCGGCTGAACGAATCGGCGACCACGGACGGCGGCGGCCCTTCGTGACGCCGTCAGGCTCGTTCCTCGCCGGACGGCTCCTCAGGGACCGTTGTTGGGTTGGCCGGGCTCGTTTCTCGCCGGGTCGGCTGCTCAGGGACCGTTGTTGGGTTGGCCGGGCTCGTTTCTCGCCGGGTCGGCTGCTCAGGGACCGTTGTTGGGTTGGCCGGGCTCGTT
>Ga0209477_1000364_pt1 | contig 27820 bp, 22 predicted proteins | sample KloWWTupernatant_FD_187180 | JGI IMG/M metagenome (GOLD analysis project Ga0209477, IMG submission 187180) | Active sludge microbial communities from Klosterneuburg, Austria, studying microevolution and ecology of nitrifiers - Klosterneuburg... | ecosystem: Engineered > WWTP > Aerobic digester >...
AATTTAACCTTTTGATTGTTTCTAAACCTGTTTTACGTTCAACCTTAACCCAAGGTGCATAGTGGTGCTCTATAAAGCCTTTCAAAGTACGTACTTTTATTTTTTCTTGATCAAGTTGTGCCTTTTTCTTTTCGGCCTGCACATCTACTCCTGAGAGAGTCTTGGCGGAAAATTGCTTAGCTAAATCTCTTGCTTGCGTTAGAGTGATTGCACCATGACGGCCTAGCCGGTAACGTTTTTTAATACCTTCTGTTGTTCGATAAACTAAATAATAAGTTAATACTCTACTTGGCTGAACTCGTAAAATGAATCCGTTCATTTCTGAATCTACCAACTCGTAGGGAACATCCTTGGGTTCAATCGTTCTAATGAGCCGCTCTGTTAACCTGGTTCTCATTTTTATCCCCCTTTAAACTGTTGAGCTGTAAGTCCACCGTAAGTCCACGCGACAAGCAAAACATTGCTGCTTTGATGAACCATCATACACCAGGAATAAATAAAAATACAATTACAATCAACAGGTTAAAGCGGCATACTTGTGCAAATTGGTGCAGTAAAGTGGAAGGTGATTTATTATTGAAAGGCACTCATAATGCTGAGGTCGGTGGTTCGAGTCCACCTATAGCCACCAATTAAATCAATGAGTTACGGATAATTTTCGTAACTGCTCAATAACCGCGGGCAATTACACCTTAATTGGGTGATAGGGTTGTTGATCGTGTTAGGTAATTTGGGTAATGGTTATTTACACAAATTTATGGACAGACTCGCCGCCTACTTGGAACTGGCAATTCGAAAGAGTATTCCATTTAGTTCTTTTGATAACACTTTGTGTGCTGCAGCGGAGAAGGCAGGCATCGATTTGCTCTAATACTTATGAAGCTAAAATGCAGCTGCCCGCAATGCAGCCAATAAGATTTTAAATTCTAAAGGTTTTATTTATTGCTTGTACCGAAATGTCTTTTAACTCATGTAAAATCTCATTTTCAATATTCAGTGGCGGTAGCCAATAAAGAGTGTTACCCAAAGGCCGTAAAAAAGCGCCTAATTTTATAGCATTTTGAAACACCTCATCGCCCACTCTTTGATGCTTCTGATGATCTTCCAAAATGAGATCGGCCGCAACAATTGCGCCAATACACCGCACTCGAGTTAGTCGCTGTGTCTTTCGAGCAACATCAAGCATCAATTGATTTAACAGCGCTTGTTTTTCTCGCACTTTTTCACAAACTTTTTCTTCTTCCATCATTTTTAAAGTTTCTAAAGCAACCGCTGCCGCTAACGCATTGCCACTAAAAGTATGCGAATGTAAAAACGACTTTCCTGTCTCATAATCATCATAAAATAATTGATAAATATCTTTTGTCGTTAACACCGCACTCATGGGCAACCAACCCGAAGTTAACCCTTTCCCAAGACAAATAAAATCGGGAACTATTTCCGCATGCTCACAAGCCAAAAGAAACCCTGTTCGACCCAGCCCTGTCATAATTTCATCGCAGATTAAATGAATATCTTGTTTTAATGTCCAAGCACGTAGCTTTTTTAAAAAATCTTGGCTATAAATCAGCATACCACCTGCACCTTGAACAATGGGTTCAACAATAATTGCGCTTAAGTCATCTATATGTTCGTTAAGTTGATTTTCAATATTGATCCATGCAGGTCCACAGTCTTGCCACAGCGGATCTGCTTCAGAACACACATACGGAATATCTTGTAAGAAGATCACAGGCATGAGCCAGTTTTGATAGAATTTTTTATAAATACCAACATCACTAAGCGATAAAGTCAACAAGGTTTCGCCATGATATGCGTTTTGCAAAGCCATTATTCGATTTTTTTTTTGATCTTGTTTTCCTAGGATTTGTCTACTGTGTAAACTCATCTTAACGGCTATTTCGACTGCAGAAGCGCCTTCTGAGGCATAAAAAATCTTATTTAGTTGCGGACACAATAAAGCAAGCTTTTCGGATAATTCGACTAAAGTTTCCTGACACGTATTTGCTAATATCACATGCTCATACTGATCGACTTGTCGCAATAATGCTGCTTTTAACCTCGGTTGCCCATGCCCTAGAGATTTACACCACCAGCTGGAAATAGCGTCTATCAACCTTGTGCCATCGGCTAATTCTAGATACGAACCATAAGCACGCCGGATCTCAAGCAATGGCCATTTTTCGCAATCCTTCATTTGGGAGCACGGATGCCAAATGTGCGATAGATCTCGTTTAATTAATGTCATTTGAATAACCACCTTGTTTATTGTCGACAATTTAATCTTAAATAAGTTGACAATATATTGAAAGAACATTTATCTTTAGCCGTCTCTACTGTTGAACTATTTATTTTCAGGAAAAGTTATGAACCCAACAATATCTTTACGCAATGATTGGACGCTTCAAGAAATCGATCATTTATTTTCATTGCCGCTCATGGATTTACTTTTTCAAGCGCAATCTGTTCACCGAGACACCTTTCCTAAAAATACCGTACAACTCAGTACATTAATTAGCCTTAAAACGGGTGCCTGCTCTGAAGATTGCGCTTATTGTCCGCAAAGTGGACGTTACCAAACAAGCATACAAAAACATCGACTATTAGGTACTGAAACAGTCAAAGTCACTGCGCTCGCAGCAAAAGCAAATGGTGCAACACGGTTTTGTATGGGTGCCGCGTGGCGAAGCCCACCACAACATGTGTTTGAACAATTATTATTAATATTAAAAGTCGTAAAAGATATAGGTTTAGAAACTTGTATGACTCTTGGTATGCTAACCGCTAATCAGGCACAACAATTGTCGAATGGCGGTTTAGATTATTACAATCATAATTTAGATACCTCCCCTGAATATTATACAAACATCATTACAACGCATACCTACGTAGATCGCTTAGAAACAATAGAACATGTGAGAACAGCTGGTATTAAAGTGTGCTGTGGCGGTATTATAGGATTAGGTGAATCCAAAGAAGATCGCGTAAGCTTTTTGCAGCAACTCGCCAATCTCCCAGAACATCCAAAAAGTGTTCCCATTAATAAGCTAATTCCCATTAAGGGAACGCCGTTAGGTAAAACACCTACCATTGATTCCTTTGAATTTGTTCGAGTTATCGCTACCGCACGTATTTTAATGCCTAAAAGCGTCATTCGGCTTTCCGCAGGCAGAGAAGATATGAACGATGAATTTCAAGCGCTTTGTTTTTTAGCAGGTGTAAATTCCATTTTTTACGGAGAAAAATTATTGACCGCAAAAAATCCCGCATTAGAACAAGATCGGAATTTTCTAAAAAGATTAGGTATTCAAGCATCAACTTAAAAAATGACAAAATTAATACAATCTTTGGTTGACAAACTGTTCCAACGACAGGAGTTAGGTTTATACCGTTCTCGCCACATCATTACCGAACGCAATCGAAAAATTTTATCTTTTATGAATAATGACTATTTAGGATTGGCGAACCATCCAGAGGTGATTCACACTTTCCAAAAAAATGCAGCCTATTATGGTCTTGGCAGCAGCGCTTCTCAACTACTCGGTGGATATTATATCGAACACCAAAGACTCGAGGAAAAACTCGCCGAGTTTTTAGGACTTGAACGTGCATTGATCTTTTCAAGTGGATACATGGCTAATCTTTCTGTGTTGACCACATTGATTAACAATCAGGATTGTGCATTTGAAGATCGCCTAAATCACGCTTCTCTTATCGATGGCGTTCGCTATAGCAACGCTCAGGTTAAACGCTATAGACGCAATAATTTATTGATGCTTGAAAAACGAATTGCTCAAACATACGCAAAAAACAAATGGATTATTACTGAAGGCGTTTTCGGTATGGACGGTGATGTTGCACCTCTACCCCAGCTCTTTCATTTAGCACAAAGTTATGATTGCCAACTATTGATAGACGATGCACACGGCATTGGAGTATTAGGAAAGAGTGGTCGCGGCAGTATAGAACATTATCAACTGCCCATAAAAAATGCTTCTATTGTCGTGGGTACTTTTGGTAAGGCATTCGGAACGATGGGTGCGTTTGTTGCAGGACATCATGTCATGATAGAAGCATTAATGCAATTTGGGCGCGGTTTTATTTATACAACCGCATTACCGCCTGCAATTGCATCTGCCACCTGTACGAGTTTACGATTAATACAAACCGAAAATTGGCGCCGAGAAAATCTACAATTTCTTATTCAATATTTTAAAAAAAACGCATACGATTTAAATTTACCGTTATTACCTTCTATTACGCCTATACAAACACTTATAATTGGCAACCCAATAAATACTTTAAAAATAACAGAATTACTAAAAGAAAAAGGGGTTTTGGTTGGCTGCGTTAGACCACCAACCATACCCCCTAATACTTCTCGCCTCCGCATTAACCTGAATGTTAACCACACACAACATGACGTAGATTTTTTACTAGAATCACTTTCCACCCTATGGAAGAAATACATTGAACATGAATCTAACTTACGATAAAAAACAGATTGCACATTCATTTAGTCGGCAGCTTTCACTTATGATAAAGTCGCTTTTTTACAACGGGCTACTGGCCAATGTTTACTGAAAAAATTAATAAAACTAAAAAATTTTAAGCTAGAACCTAAACTTATTGTGGACTTAGGTTCCGGCACTGGAGAGCTAACGTATCAATTAGCACAGCACTTTCCCAAATCAAAAACGATTGCGATCGACATTGCCATCGGCATGCTTCAAGTGAGCCAACTTAACTTTCCAGTGCATAATGTTTACAAAGCATGTGCAGATGTAGACCAGTTACCTTTAAGAAATGATTCCTGCGATTTAGTTTTCAGCAACTTAATGCTTCAATGGAGTCCCGATTACCAACGCTCCCTCAAAGAAATCTGGCGAGTTTTAAAGCCAAATGGCATCTTATTGTTTTCAACGCTTGGACCAGACACCTTAAGAGAATTACGATATTGTTGGAAGAAAATTGATAATTACCCACACGTACACTCTTTTATTCCCCAAAAAAGCCTAATGCAAGCAATAAGTAAAAATCGGTTTTCTTCTGCATCAATAGAAATCAAACATTATTATCGTTATTTTTTTAAAGCAATTGATTTAATGAAAGAATTAAAAATGCTGGGCGCCAGCAACATGCAAAGTGGACGCTCAAAAAGTCTTTTATCAAAAAAAAAATTATACGGTGTTTTTGAAGAGTATGAAAAATTCAGGAACAAACAAGATATGTTACCTGCAAGGTACGAAACTTATTTCATCTTAGCAACAAAGGCACCTTAATGAAGAAAAATATCAAAGGTTTTTTTGTTACGGGAACAGATACAGATATTGGAAAAACACTGATTGCTTCTGCCCTACTTATTTTGCTAAAACAAAAACACTTTAAAACCGTGGCACTAAAGCCAATCGCTTCTGGATGTATAATGACCTCTAAAGGATTGCGTAGTCCTGATGCCTATTTATTACAAAAATACATGACTGAAAAATTAGCATACTCCGAAATTAATCCTTTTGCTTTCTTGGAGCCAATATCACCTCATATTGCAGCAAAAATTGCAGACCAAGTGCTATCCGTTAAAATCATTATGGATGCTTGTCAAGATATTTTAAAAAAACAGATCGATTATTTAGTCATTGAAGGTATTGGTGGTTGGCTAGTCCCTTTAAATGCACATGAGACAACAGCAGATTTGGCAAAAGCGTTTGGATACCCTATTATATTGGTGGTTGGTATGCGCCTAGGTTGCCTTAATCACGCCCTTTTAACCATCGAGAGCATGCGGAAAAAATCTATAACTCTTGCCGGTTGGGTAGCTAATTCAATGCAATCTGAAATACCCTATTTAACTGATCACATTGAAACGTTACAACGATCTATACCTGCTCCCTTATTAGGGATTGTCCCTCATTTGACACATGTTGAGCCCTTTAATCCGTCTTTGGCGGTCCCTTATCTAAAGCAAATGTACCACTTGATTTCTTTTTAAAACTTTATTGGAAATTTGCACCTAGTGTGCACTTGAGTAGACTAGGCATACGTTAATTAGCTAACAACCTGTCCGAGCGCTTAAAATCTAACTTTTTGATCTTTAAACCGTGGTATTTCAGACATGTTATTATGTTATTATACGTCGCTATCGCATCGGTTCGATGTGGATAATAAAGAAAATAAATAGGAAGCATTATGTATCAGGAAACATTAGAATTAGTTGCTGAATCGGCAAAAAATAAAGCGAAACTCTGTTCTTCAAATTTGCTTGCTTATCTTATGCACGCTGCTATGGCAGGCATCTATTTGGGATTTGGTGTTGTCTTAGTCTTTTCATTAACAACTTCTTTTTTCCAAGCAGAATCTCCAGGACTAAGTCTTGTTATGGGCACAACTTTTGGCATTGCACTTTCCTTAGTCGTTATTGCAGGTGCAGATTTGTTTACGGGAAACACCATGATTATGCTGATTGGTGCACTGAAAGGTAAAACAACCTGGACTGATCTATCGAAAATATGGTTTTGGTCGTATTGCGGGAATTTTTTAGGCGCTATTATATTTGCTTTAATTGCTTGGAAAGCAGATGTTTTACAAGACGCCAGTTGGCTTTTGACAGTTGCCACAAAAAAAATGAATGGATCTTGGATGTCACTTTTTTTAAAAGGAATTTTATGTAATTGGCTCGTGGTACTTGCTGTATGGTGTAGTTTTAAACTTAAAACTGAAGGTGCAAAACTGATTATGATTTGGTGGTGCTTACTCGGATTTGTTGGTTCCGGTTACGAGCATAGCATCGCCAACATGACTTTGTTAACCTTAGCAAATCTACTTCCAAATGACGGTATTCATATAGTTTCTTGGAGTGGAGTAATACATAATTTAATACCAGTCACATTAGGAAATATTGTTAGTGGTGTTTTATTTATGGGAATTCCCTATTACTTTATCAGTTATCCAGAATCTGTGCCCAAACAAGATTTAAGAAATTATTAATGGTTTACATTTTCTGCTCTTTTAGCAGCAAAAATTTTATACGCGTGAAAATAAAAAACATATACTTTTCATAGATATTTCGCATGGTTTGTATGATAATGCACTCTTTATCTTTAAGTCCAACAACCTCAATTTGTAGGTTCTATGTCGCGTGCAATCTAAACTCTAAATTATTCAATAAGCCAATTTGCTCACAATCCAAACTATTTTCATTCCGAGCTTCTGCAATTTTTTGCAATGCAATTTTTGGCGTTAAACGTGCAGCGCCTTTGTAATCTATTATCGGTGCAGTTGCGTTATTGTTTATTTGCGCTATATAATTTTTAAAATACTCAGCCTGTCCTGAATTTAAGCATTCTGGGAAATGACGACCCAAAATACGAATAGCAAGCGCCGATAAGTTTGGATTTTGTACGGTTTCAATCATTTTTGACTTTTTGTCTGGTGCCGCACTGTGAAATTCTCTGCAAAACATCGCTTCTTCTGATGTCCAAAAACCATTAACATACAAACTTGCATCCACATCAATGTCCGGCACAGCCGGATATTCATAATGACGGTGATAATCTGAAACAAAAGTAAGCAATGCTTCATTGTCTTTAAGCCATTGTTTATTGACATTGGCAAGCGCTAAACGTTCTGCATCAAGACAGTACGTATAGCGCTCCGTGAATGGAAATAAAAAGCCTGCTTCACCCAGCTTTTTTCTAACAACAAAAGTTGATTCTAAAATATTTTCTTTTGTGGCCGCAGTGAAATTTTTATCATCTAATCTTAAAAATAAAATTTGATTTTTATAATGAACATGCTCGCCAAGAGGCAAAACCTGGCTTTGATACTTTTGCTTAAACCCAAACTTCCCTAGCACCATTAATGCACTCTCTGTGTTTATTTTTTTTAAACGCACCTGTTCTATTTTTTTATCAAAATTGCCACAAACATAATCCCACATTTCACGCTCTTTTATAAGTTGTTTTGAAAGCGCTATAGTGGATTCAACATCAACCATCGCATGGTGCGAACGTCCAGTAACAAACTTATTTGCATTATTGATATCCTCTAGCTTAAGAGAAACACTTCCATGAACCTCAGGCCATGCGATCGCTGAATTTTTAAATAGGTAATACAAAACGACAATAGGATAGATATCCATGCGACAGCACTGATTTGCATACTGATGGGTATAAGGCGGCAACAAATTTCTATAAAAAGAAAAACGTAAAAATTCATCATCAAATCCCAAGGTGTTATACCCTAAACTGATAGTCCCGGGTTCATTCATCCAAGCGTGAATTTTTTGTATCGCCTCATATTCAGAAATGCCATTAGCAACGTCGCTTAATTTCATCCGGTGTACCAGCATAGCTTCAGGTGACGGAATAACATCTGGATTAAGCTTAACGATAAGCTCATAGCGCTTTAATTCATTAAAATTTAAATCTGTTCGAATAGCAGCGAAGTGCAATATTTGGTCAAATGCTTTGTTTAATCCCGTGGTTTCAATATCGTAAAATAAATATGTTTTCAATGTGCTGTCCCTAAATATACCTGACTCAATAATACACGAATGAAGTGTAAAAACGCATCAATATTCAATCCGCATATTCAATAAGAACAGATTTTTCATGAAATTAGTTATAAAGCGAACATTCTGTTTGCAGCTTTTCGATTGAACTCATTCTGATCCTGAAGTACAATGCGAACTGATCCTAAAACACCCTTTTAAGAATGACACCAGATATGACGCCAAAAACGGTTTACATTAAAACATATGGTTGCCAAATGAATGTCTACGATTCAACCCGAATCTTGGACTTGCTGAAGGCAACACATGGCATAACGGGTGTAGACAACCCTGAAGAAGCAGATCTGTTACTGATCAATACCTGTTCTATTCGTGAAAAACCGCATGAGACAGTATTTTCGGAATTAGGTGTTTGGGGTGCATTCAAAGAGAAAAATCCAGAAAAGGTTATTGGCGTTGGCGGTTGCGTTGCTAGCCTTGAAGGCGAAGCCATTTTAAAACGCGCACCTTATGTGGATTTAGTGTTTGGACCACAAACCTTGCACCGATTACCCAATCTGTTATCAGCGGTCACTAAAACCCGAAGTCCGCAGGTTGATGTCTCTTTTCCGCTAATTGAAAAATTTGATCACTTGCCCAACCCTCGTGCGGATGGCCCCACTGCTTTTGTTTCGATTATGGAAGGTTGTAGCAGATATTGCACTTACTGTGTCGTGCCTTATACGCGTGGTGAAGAAATCAGTCGTACATTTGATGATGTGCTACATGAAGTTTATGTATTGGCAGAACAAGGCGTACGCGAAGTCACTTTGCTCGGACAAAACGTTAACGCCTATCGCGGTAAAATGCAATCTGGCCAAATTGCTGATCTCGCACTGCTGATTTCATATATCTCCGAAATTGATAATATCGCACGTATTCGCTTTACAACATCGCATCCTCTCGAATTTTCTGATCGTTTAATACAGGCATATGCCGATAACCCAAAACTTGCGAATCATCTACATTTGCCAGTACAGAGTGGATCAGATCGCATCTTACAACTGATGAAACGCGGTCATACTGCCGAGCAATATAAAACAAAAATTCAAAAATTACGAGAAGTACGACCCAACATTAGTATTACATCCGATTTTATTGTTGGGTTTCCCAGCGAAACAGAAGACGATTTTAATGCGACACTCAATCTGGTTGAAGCATTACAGTTCGATCAGTCTTTTAGTTTTATTTATAGCCAACGACCGGGAACACCGGCAGCCAATATTCCCGATAACATTTCGAACATCATTAAAAAACAACGCTTAGCAATATTACAAGCGCGGCTTGCCGAACAAGCAGCAGAGCTCAGCCAAAACATGGTCGGAACAACAGAGATGGTGTTGGTGACGGGTCCCTCTAAAAAAGACCCTTCAATACTGTGTGGACGCACAGATAATAATCGGGTCGTCAACTTTGAAGGTAAGGTCCCTGTTGGAAGCCTCGTGCCAATTCTGATTACAGAAGTCGTTACCAATACTTTACGTGGAAAATGGGTAGCTTAACTGGCAATTCCAGGTTATGCTTAGGATACAAGATCGGGGAGACCCCGTAAAACGGTTAAATATAATTTGAGCGACTCTTCAGTACAAGTGTTTGATATTACATTAACTCCGGTTGATAACCGCCGATTGGCGAACTTATGCGGTCGGTTTGATGAGCACCTGCGTCAAATTGAGCATCGACTCCGTATTGAAATCACCAATCGTGGCAATACCTTCCAACTGATAGGACCACCGCCGGCAATCCATATTGCAACACAGGTATTAAAAGCGCTTTATGAAGAAACCAAACATAGCATAGAGCTTTCTCCTTCAAAAGTGCATTTGGCTTTACAACAATACGCCAGAACAGATACCACGCTCGAAACAGAAGGCCAGGCAGCCATTAGCACCTTAAATACCCGCGCGGGTGAAGTACGTCCCCGCTCTCCTAACCAAACACAATATATAAAAAATATTTTAAGCCATGACATCAATTTTGGCATAGGTCCAGCAGGAACCGGCAAAACTTTTCTCGCGGTTGCCAGTGCTGTTGCCGCTTTTGAACAAGAAAAAATTCGTCGCATTTTGCTTGTACGTCCTGCGGTTGAAGCAGGTGAACGTTTAGGTTTTCTACCTGGTGATATCGCACAAAAAATTGATCCTTACTTGAGACCCTTATACGATGCGCTTTATGAAATGCTCGGATTTGAGCGTGTTGCAAAATTATTAGAACGACAGGTCATTGAAATTGCTTCTCTCGCCTACATGCGTGGTCGCACATTAAATGATGCTTTTATTATTTTAGACGAAGCTCAAAATACAACAGTAGAACAAATGAAAATGTTTTTAACACGTTTGGGCTTTAGCTCAACTGCTGTTATAACAGGAGATATCACACAAATTGATCTCCCCAAAGGAAAACTATCGGGTCTAAAACAGGTTATGGGAATGCTACAATCCACGCCTGGCATTAGTTTTACTTTTTTTAATTCGAGTGATGTCGTCAGACATCCCGTCGTACAAAAAATTATCGAAGCCTACGCGCTATACGATACAAAACATAATAACGCCAAAGGAAATACGGGTGAGTATTGAGCTTGAGCTGCAAATTGCAACCCTTGCCAAAACATTACCGCACCCCGCACAAATTCGTGAATGGGTAAATCTAACGCTATATAATCGTGTTGAAACAGCGGAATTAACGATTAGAATTGTAGATGAAGCCGAAAGCGCTGATCTCAATCAACAATATCGAAACAAACCAGGACCGACAAATGTATTATCTTTTCCTTATGATCCTGAACCGGGTATCGCCACTCGTTTACTCGGCGATATCGTTATTTGTGCTCCGATTGTTGAGCAAGAAGCCATTCTGGAAAATAAATCGCTCTTAGCGCACTGGGCGCATATGGTGATCCACGGCTTATTGCATTTATTAGGATATACCCATGATTTTGACAGTGATGCCGCCGAAATGGAAAATCTAGAAACAGAACTTTTAATTCGGCTTAATTTTCCACCCCCTTACGGAGATGTAATTGTTTCATGAGTGACGAATCACAACCTTCACAATCGCCCACCCGAACTTGGTTAGAAAAAATTGGTCAAATTCTGGCTGGTGAACCACGCGATCGGAATGAATTGATCGAAATTTTACGAGATGCCACAGAAAGAAGATTATTAGATCTGAATGCCCTCGGTATGATTGAAGGCATTTTACAAGTACCGGAACTGCGTGTGCGCGATATTATGATCCCACGTTCTCATATTGTGGTTATTGAGCAAGACATGCTATTTGATCAAATCTTACCCATTGTGATTACCACAGTGCATTCTCGGTTCCCTGTTATTGGCGAAAATAAAGATGAAGTTTTGGGGATCTTACTCGCGAAAGATCTCTTGTCTTATACTTTCGATTCAACCACAAATAAACCCTTTAATATTCGGGAAGTCTTGCGTCCTGCTGTGTTTGTGCCCGAAAGTAAACGCCTCGATGTATTACTACAAGAATTTCGCAGAAATCGAAACCACATGGCCGTTGTCGTAGATGAATATGGTGGTGTCACAGGCCTTATTACGATTGAAGATGTTTTAGAACAAATTGTCGGTGACATCGAAGATGAATATGACACAGATGACAATCAATTAATTAAAAAATATCATGAAAATACTTACGCTGTAAAAGCACTCACAACGATAGACGATTTTAACGAATTTTTTCACACGAATATAGATGATAAAGATGCGGATACCATCGGCGGATTGGTTACACGAGAATTTGGCCATTTACCAAAACGCGGAGAGTCTGTCTCCGTCAATGGTTACAAATTTAAAGTGCTAAGAGCCGATAGTCGGCGCATTCATCTATTGCAGGTTATGCAAATAAAACAGGATGCGAAACACAAAGAATAAGAACCTTATCCTTTTCCTTTAGTCCCTGTACTATTGGGTTTTGCATTTTGCTCTATAAAGTCAATAATAATGCTGGCGACATCTAATCCTGTCGTGGTTTCGATACCGCGCAATCCTGGAGAAGAATTCACTTCCAAAACAACCGGCCCATTATTAGAACGTAAAATATCAACCCCAGCAACATTTAAACCCATAATTTTTGCGGCACGCACGGCAGTTGAGCGTTCTTCTGGCGTTATCTTGACTGTACTGCTCGTGCCTCCTCGATGTAAATTCGATCGAAACTCACCCGGCTTTGCCTGACGCTTCATGGTCGCAACAACTTTACTACCCACCACAAAACAACGAATATCGCTACACTCTGCTTCTTTAATAAATTCTTGCACTAAAATATTCACTTTTAATCCTGCAAAAGCATCAATAACGCTTTCTGCGGCTTTCGGTGTTTCTGCCAACACCACACCCATGCCTTGGGTACCTTCCAGTAATTTAATAACCAATGGACTACCGCCCACTAGATGAATTAAATCCTGTGTTTCATCCGGAGAATGCGCAAATCCTGTTACCGGTAAACCAATGCCTTTGCGCGCTAATAATTGTAAGGAACGTAATTTGTCTCGTGATCGTGAAATAGCAACAGATTCATTCAGTGGAAAAATGCCCATCATCTCGCATTGTCGTAAAACCGCTGTACCATAAAATGTAATAGAAGCACCAATGCGCGGAATAACCGCATCAAATCCTTCCAACTTCCGACCTTTATAATGAATAGACGGTTTATATGAAGCAATATTCATATAACAACGGAGGGTGTCAATCACCTCAACCTCATGTCCGCGTATTTTCGCTGCTTCTACCAGGCGTTGAGTAGAATACAATCTCGCTCGTCTCGACAAAATGGCTATTTTCACTAACCCCTGCTCCCAAAATAATCGCCAATCACAAAAGAGGCTATCGGTAATAATCCTGTTCGACAAATATCCATTAAGGTTTCGCCACTCCCCTCTTGGTACAATCGAACTGCAATGCTTATCACAAAAAACACAAAGATGCCTTTTAGCACCCATTTTGCGAATTGTAGCTTATCTATTGGGTTCAGGTCACCTTGGCGATAGCTCTCTCGTTCTACACCAGTACCCTCACCTGCCGCTTTATCATCCTTTTTAAGACACATTTTCCATTCTCCTTAATCCAATACGTCTGACGCAATGTTTTATCGCACACATTCATTTGCAGCCAATGCTTAAACATAATCACGCCCTCCCTATGAATTTTAAAAAATGGGTAATCCACAGTATGGTTTAAGGATGTTATAACATCAACTTTCTTATCAATTATTTTCAATATGTGAGTCTATCGCTATTCAGAGACATAGAAACATACGGAGCCGCCTAAATCACTGTCATTAAAAACAGATATGTGCATACTGTCTCAGTCTTTCTTGGTGCTTTGTTATTGCTTTTAGATAATGCGTACCTGACGTAGAATAAGGGTCTGTCATATATTGGAAAAAAACATGTTAAATCTCACATTAAATAAGTATCAATTATTGATAATAGCCATGCTAGCGGGAGCCATACTGCCAGGGGCATTTGCGCCCCACCATCTCTGGCCATTGGCAATCGTCTCTCCTGCTATTTTGCTCTGGGTTTGGCAAAAGAATACAACATCTAAACAGGCATTTATGTCTGGACTGGGATATGGCCTTGGCATGTTTGGGGTAGGTGTCTCTTGGGTGTTTGTGAGCATTCACCACTATGGCAATACCAATATTCCTTTAGCCGTTTTGATAACCTCTCTACTTGTCATTGTGCTGGCACTTTTTATTGCAACACAGGGTTACGTCTTAAAACATTTTTTTCGTGGCAACACAGTTGCGTTTTGTCTGCTCGGTTTTCCGAGCTGTTGGGTATTATTTGAATGGTTAAGAAGTTGGTTATTCACAGGGTTTCCATGGTTATATTTAGGCTATAGCCAATTAACAACACCTCTCAGTGGCTATGCGCCTGTTATGAGCGTCTATGGCGTTTCAACGGCTGTTCTACTCACGAGTGGTGCACTCATCGTTTTGATGATAAGCAGCCGAAAAATCAAAGCTGCGGGGAGTTTTTTAATTATTCTCATTTGGGGAATCGGATATTTTTTGCAACAGCACAATTTTACAAAACCCAATCCCAAGTTGTATACAGTTCGTTTAGTACAGGGAAATATTAAGCCTTTCGATAAATTTACCAGTACCGATCCCATTGGCTCGACTGAAAAAACCTACGGAAAACTCACCGAAAAAGAATGGGGTGCCGATCTGATTTTATGGCCAGAAAGTGCGATTCCTTTACCTTTGCCTTATTCAAAGCCCTATTTCGATGAATTAGAAAAACGTGCGTTTTCGCACCATTCAACATTAATTGCAGGGATCCAAGTGATCAATAGCAAAGAAGAATACCATAATTCATTAATTGCTCTGGGAGATGGTCATGGCATTTATCACAAATATCACTTGGTGCCCTTTGGTGATTTTCTGCCATTTGATTATTGGTTAAGAGGTCTCATTGGTTTTTTTGATCTGCCCATGTCTAGTTTTACATCAGGTCCTACAGAACAACCTTTAATTACAGCAGGTGATCTCAAATTAGTACCTTTAATTTGTTATGAAATTGCTTTTCCGGAATTACTGCGTAACACCCTACGAAACGCAGATGCAATCATTACCTTGAGTGAAGATGGTTGGTTTGGCGAATCGTGGGGCCCCTATCAACATTTAGAAATTGCCCAAATGCGCGCACTTGAAACAGGCCGTATGGTATTGCGAGCAACAACGAGTGGGATCACCGCTATTATTGATCCCAAAGGAACATTGAGTGCTACCATTCCACAATTTGAAGCCCGGGTATTAAGCGGCACTTTCCACAGTATGACGGGCACCACACCCTGGGTTAAATTTGGATTATGGCCTCTCCTAGGGTTGCTATTCAGCTGTTTTATTCTGCCGGGGCGTCTGCTATGCTGTAGACACCGAATTTCTTAAAGTGACGATGAATTTCCATGGAATCTCAATATAATCCGCAGAAAATTGAAGCAGAAGCGCAAGCCTATTGGCAGAAGTCTCAAACTTTTAAGGCCTCAGAGGATCCCCTGCGCGAAAAATTTTACTGTCTAAGTATGTTTCCTTACCCAAGCGGCAGCTTACACATGGGACACGTGCGTAACTACACCATCGGTGATGTCATCAGTCGTTTCCAACGCATGCAAGGCAAAAATGTATTACAACCCATTGGCTGGGACGCATTTGGCTTACCCGCAGAAAATGCGGCAATCAAACATAAAGTCCCACCTGCTGAATGGACCTATCAAAATATCGAACTGATGCGAGAACAATTTAAACGCTTAGGGTTCGGATATGATTGGGATCGCGAATTGACTACATGTAAACCGGATTACTATCGTTGGGAGCAATGGTTTTTTGTTAAGCTTTTTGAAAAAGGATTGGTCTACAAAAAAAATTCTGTTGTGAATTGGGATCCCGTTGATCAAACCGTTTTGGCAAATGAACAAGTCATCGATGGTTGTGGTTGGCGTTCTGGCGCTAAAGTTGAGCGTCGCGAGATCCCGCAATGGTTTTTAAAAATTACCGCCTACGCTGAAGAACTCTTAAAAGATTTAGACACACTAACGGGTTGGCCAGAACCGGTTAAGACTATGCAACGAAACTGGATAGGTAAAGCAATCGGCGCTGCTGTACAATTTAAAGTCGAAGAACGATCAGACGTTATTGAAATTTTTACCACATGCCCCGACACTTTATTTGGCGTTACTTATCTTGCCATTGCACCTGAACATCCACTCTCACTTGCAGTTGCAGAAAACAATTCGGAAATCCATCAATTTATAGAAGCCTGTCGCATTGGAAAAGTCGCAGAAGCAGAATTTGCAACGCTTGAAAAATGCGGTCTAGACACTGGGCTTAAGGCCATAAACCCGGTTAACGGAGAAGCCGTTCCCGTCTGGGTCGCCAATTATGTTCTGATGGAATACGGAACCGGCGCGATTATGGCAGTACCCGCACACGACAGCCGCGATTATGAATTTGCGAAAAAATATGCACTACCTATTCGCCAAGTCGTAACCCCCATCGACCCCAACCAGATTTGCAATTTGAGTCAAGCGGCTTTTGTTGCAAAGGGAAAGTTAATTCATTCTGGTCAATTCGATGGGCTAGACTATAGCGATGCTTGTAAAGCGATTATCGCGCTCTTAGAAAAAAATAAATCGGGACAAGGTCAAACGCACTGGCGCTTGAGAGACTGGGGCGTTTCTAGGCAACGCTATTGGGGTGCGCCTATTCCGATTATTTACTGCAATCATTGCGGCACAGTGCCTGTGCCTGAAGCAGATCTGCCTGTTGTATTACCCGAAAAAATAGACTTTTCAGGTGTAGGTTCTCCACTGAAAACCATGCCAGAATTTTATAAAACCACCTGCCCTAGCTGTGGTAAATCTGCCGAACGGGAAACGGACACTTTTGATACTTTTATAGAATCTTCTTGGTATTATGCGCGATTTGCCTGTCCTGATCAGACTCAAAAAATGTTGGATGATAGTAGCCACTACTGGAATCCAGTTGATCAATATATCGGCGGAATTGAACATGCAATTTTACATTTATTATATGCACGCTTTTTTCATAAAGCGATGCGCGATCTCGGATTATTAAACAGTAACGAACCCTTTACACGATTATTAACACAAGGCATGGTGCTAAAAGATGGCGCTAAAATGTCTAAATCACTCGGAAATACGGTTGATCCTGAAAATCTGATTGCTCAATACGGCGCTGATACGGTTCGTTTATTTTTAATGTTTACAGCTCACCCAGAGCAATCACTCGAATGGTCTGATTCAGGCGTGGAAGGTTCTTTCCGCTTTTTAAAACGGCTGTGGCAAATGGTTATGCAATATACCCTATCACTGTCAGAAAAATCATCAACGGAAATAACCGATCCAGAAGTGCTCAAAAATTTTAGATACACTGTGCACGAAACGATTCGAAAAGTAACCGATGATATGGGGCGTCGCCAAACTTTTAATACCGCCATTGCGGCTATGATGGAATTATTAAATGCCATACAAGGCTTTTCTGCTGCAAAACACTACATTAAAGAAGCTCTAGAATCATTACTCTTAATGCTGTCTCCCATTGCTCCCCATATTACCCATACACTGTGGCACACAATGGGCAATGCAGATGCTATTGTTGATCATGCTTGGCCAACTTTTGATCCCCACGCGCTCATCAAAGACACTCTAGAATTTGCGCTACAAGTGAATGGAAAACTTCGCGGATCACTCACTGCACCTGCATCCACTGATAATAAAGCATTAGAAACGCTTGCATTAGCACATGAAAACATTAAGCGTCATGTCGAAGGAAAAATTATCCAAAAGATTATTGTGATCCCTAAAAAACTGATTAACATTGTGGTAAAATAATATGTTTAGGAGATCTCGCTTAAAAATATTCCACTTTATAATAGTACTTTCGTTACTGACAGGCTGTGGGTTTCATTTAAGAGGCGCTTTTTCTATATCACCATCCTTACAAACACTTCAAATTTTACCGAACCAATCCTATGACGTTTTTCAACGGACACTAAAACAGTTTCTAAAAAGCAATAATATTAAAATAGTCGAACAAAATACTGAGAATACCATACCAGTCACGACACTCACTATTTTGAATCAAGCGTTTTCTGAACACGCAGTTGCCTATAGCTCAAATGGTCTACCAAATAGAGCAGCGCTCGAACTCAAAATTAGCTACCAGCTTACCGATGAGAAAGGCAAGCCTCTTGGAAACAATACCGTGGTTATAGTCGAACGCGAACTCATGCTGAACCCTAATGCTGTTTTAGGAACCGACAATGAACGCTCTCACCTTCAAGCAGATCTCTATCGTGATGCGGCTTCACAACTAGTGCGACAGTTATCGATGATTTCTGAATGAGGATCCTTGCTCAAGATTTACCTCAGCATTTAAAACACGGTTTAGCCAATTGTTATTTTGTCTTTGGCGATGAGCCACTACAGCAGTCCGAATCTATAGATGCCATTCGTTTAGCGGCAAAACAACAAGGTTATACAGAACGTGAGGTTTTTCAACTAACATCAAATTTTGAGTGGGCATCCTTATTTTCGAGTGTTGACACGCCCAGCTTGTTCTCGGAAAAACGCTTAATCGAATGTTGTTTGAACGACGGAAAAATAGGCAAGGGTACTGCGGATACACTTTCTAAACTGGCAACCTTGTCGCATTCTACATCAATCCTTTTTCTATTCTCTGCTTCAAAGCTTGACGCTAACATCCAAAAATCCAAAGGGTTTTTAGCATTGGAACAAAGAGGCATTACCATTTGCGCACGTTCTCTCTCGCCTAAAGAAACATTCGTGTGGATTGAAAAAAGACTGGCTACTGCTGGTTTTCAAACAACGCCTCTGGTCACACAAGAATTATTGGAACGAACAGAAGGCAATTTACTGGCCACCAGTCAGGTCATCACAAAACTGCAATTGTGTGTAGATCCACAACAAACTCCCGTATTATCTATTGAAGATATTCGCACTATAATAGACACCGATACCCGTTTTACGATATATGATCTTGTTGATGCAAGCCTTTCGGGCTCGGTTGAAAGAACTTCTCGCATCTTTTCGAGTCTAAAAGGTGAGGGGATAGATCCCATATTGGTTTTGTGGGCAATCACAAGAGAGGTGAGAGCGATCGTTGCGATATTCTGTAAAATAAAGAATGGACAAATTTCAAGCACTTTTTTGAGTGAGCAAGGTGTTTGGAGGCATCGCGAGCCTTTAATTAAGACTTTCATCAATCGATTTTCTCTCGCTTCACTTGAAAAAATTCTACTTCAATCAAAAAAAACAGATGATATTGTCAAGGGTCGACTGCAGGGCTCAGCATGGGACTCGCTGTTTTCTATTTGTCTAACGCTAACAGGAGCCTATCATGAATAATCTAAAAACGATTATATTAGAAACATTAGAGGACATGAAGGCGATTGAAATTATCACGCTAGATGTTCGAACCTTAACGAGTGTAACAGATTATATGATTATCGCGACAGGCAACTCTAACCGTCACGCCACCTCTATCGCAAATCGCATCGTTCAACGGGTCAAAGAAAATGGGGTATTGCCCATCGGCGTAGAAGGTGAAAACGAAGGTGAATGGATCTTGGTAGATCTCGGTGACGTAGTTGTGCACATCATGCTCGCTCGAGCACGTGAATTTTATAGTCTTGAAAAACTCTGGTCTCGATTCCCTGTTACCACTTACGCAACGGAAAATATTTAAGCGGTGCGTCTACAGATTATTGCTATTGGAACCAAAATGCCACAATGGACCGAAATGGCATTTTCAGAATATGCCAAGCGCTTTTCACGCGAATTTCCTTTAACGCTCACAGAAATTCCGATGCCTAAACGATCTCGTGCAAATACAATTGATCGTTATATCACAGAAGAAGGCACTACAATGCTAGCGGCCATTCCTCAAAAATCGATAACGATTGCCTTAGATGAACGCGGTAAACTTTGGAATACGGAAGAACTCGCAAGACAAATAAATTATTTTCAAAATAACACGCCACAACTTAATTTTTTGATTGGCGGACCCGATGGATTATCTAAAGCCTGTTTTGAAAAAGCGCAGATCCAGTGGTCGTTATCGCCCTTAACTCTACCGCATCCATTCGTACGCATATTATTGGTAGAGCAATTATATCGAGCCATTAGTATCCTCAACAACCATCCCTATCATAGAGCTTAACATTCCTCACTCACTGTAATTTTTCTTTGCAATATTTTTGTATGATTTTTTCTAATTGTTCTAAAAAGACGGGCTTAACCATAACGTCATCAACGCCCGCGCTCATAAATTCCTGTTTGCTAGATTCAGCACCATAACCTGTTAAAGAGACAACAGGTATTTGCTTTTTTCCGCGCGTTCGTTTTCTAAACTCTTTTATGACATCCATGCCATGAATGTCGGGCAAACCCATATCTAAAAAAACTAAATCATATGTACCGTTTAATTTTTCTAAAGCTTCTTGACCATTATTGGCTATATCAACGAAGCAATTCAACGCTTGTAAATAATTATTATGAACAATTTGAACAATTTCATCGTCTTCAACCAGTAGCACTTTAAGTTTATATGTACTGTCGTTATTATTGAAGGCTGTCATAGGATTTGTTTCTCCATCTGAAAGGGGCATAAAAACAGGTAATGATCTCATTTCTCTTTTTTCAACCCAGCTTTCCCAAGCAGCGGTAAGAGCCACTTGTAACGCAAAGGGTTGTATGGGTTTGGTTAGACACTCAAAAAAACCAGCCGCTTTTGCTAAATTTTTTGTATTGACTGAGCCGTTATCAACTAAAACAACCAACATGGGTTGCTCTAATTCTTCATGTTGTAGAATTAATCGCGCTAATTCACAAGGATCAATATCCTCAAGTCGTTGATCAATAATCACAATGTCATAAGGATCAGATAATTGATATGAAGCTAATAGCGTACTAAAGGCTTCTTTGCTCGATACGACTTGGCTATTCGAAAGACTTAATTGCTTTTGAATCACATTTCCACGTGGTGTATCATCAACAATTAATATACGTACTGTAGATTCATATGCCATCCAAGGTGTTTGAGCGCTCGCTTCTTTTTGTAGCGCGAATTTAATCACACAACGAAAAGTGCTTCCCTTGGTAATTTGACTGGTGACGCTGATGGTTCCACTCATAAGCTCTACTAATTGTTTAGTAATCGTTAACCCAAGCCCTGCACCGCCATATCGTCTTGAATGAGAAGCATCGACTTGCGAAAAATGATCGAAAATCATCCCTTGCTTTTCTTCCGGAATCCCTATCCCGGTGTCAACAACTGAAACGACGAGTGTAGCAAAATCAGCGGTCTGTTCTATGCATTCTACTTGAAGAGAGACCCTGCCCATCTCCGTAAATTTGATTGCATTACCCACCAAATTAATAATAATTTGTCGCAAGACACGTTTGTCACCCCAAATTAAATGAGGAACAGCAGGTTCAAAATGCATCAGTAACTCTAATGCTTTAGCCTTTGCAAGAGGCCTTAACATGGTAAAAATTTCTTCAATTAAAGCATTTAAATCCATTGGGGCTAATGCAAGTTCAAACTTATTCGCTTCTAATTTGGCAAAATCAAGCGTATCATTAATTAAATTTAACAAATGTGCACCTGCCGTAGAAATATGTTGTACATATTCTTTTTGTTTCTCCGGTGTAAGATTTTGCATCTGTATAAGCTGTGCCATACCCAAAATACCCGTCAATGGAATTCGAAACTCATGGCTTATCACGGATAAAAATTCAGATTTCGCAAGGTTTGCAGTTTCCGCACGCTCTTTCGCCTCTTTAAGAAACTGTTCATTTTGTTTTTGCGCCGTGATATCAATTGAATTTCCAAGCAGGCCTATGACATTGCCAAACTTATCTCGCAAAGGAACTTTACTCGAGAAGTAAACGCATATTGTGCCATCCGGCGCATAGCACTTTTCTGCAATAGTAATCGGTTTTCCTGTGGACATAACTTGCGTATCAATCTTTCGATAACCTTCGCGCGTTTTTTCATTATAAAGATCTTCGTATGTTTTTCCGATAATATCTTTTCGTGATTTTAAATTGTAGAGTGTTGCCATGTTATCGTTGCAACCTAAATAAATGCCTTCTCTATTCATCCAATAAACACAACCTGGCACAGCGGCGATAATGCCTTCGAGATAGCTATAAATATTTTTAGCATATTCGATTAAAGATTTTTCACGAATCTCTTGACCTGTCACCAATTCAGTAAATTCAATTAACTCTTGGCTTGTCTCATAAACGGGTTCTTCTGATTTTTTCAAAGCCTTCTGAAGCGTGCACAATCGCGTTACATCTTGTGCCACTAGCAAAAATCCAACTGGACTATTATCTGCATTCAGCTTTCGAGCTATTGTCCATTCTAAGGTGTATTGCTGTTCGTACAACTCCGCTTTTACTTGTACAATTTCGCCGGCTAAAATTTCTTTTGTTCTCTCTAAAAACGCAGCGGAAAGTTTAGGCTGGGCACTCAAATTTAAAAAATTTTTTCCTATCGCTTTTTGTTGATTCCAACCATAGATCTTTTCGGCAACAGGATTAAATGCAAGAATTTTATAATCAAGAGATAGAAGAATAATTATTTCTTGGGAATACTGGCTCCATATGGCGAAATCGTTACTTATTTCCATAATATTCCACAGTGTTTCGTTTCTATCCATCTAATTGCTTGATATTCTTAAAAAATAAAATGTCTTTTAAAAACAAAGACATACAATAAACAAAAAAACCATATTAACGACTAATGAGGAGCTAATCTTAACAAAACATACTCAAAAAAGCGAGTGCCCACTCATAACCGCTCAAAATAACTTGGTTGGCTAAATTTTTCGTGTTCTCTATTATTATTGGTTGAAATGTCACAAATCTCGCCAAAACACATGATATCGTTCTCGAAATGGCTTAAAATGGTACGTTTATAAAATCAGGAGGCAAACAATGTCTAATCGCTCTGTTTTTAGAACTCGATCACCCTCTCAAAAGGCGCATATTCATTCGAATTTGGAATATACCCAATACGAAATATTTTGGGCAAAGGCTTTGGCAAATATTATTCCAGGCGTATTGCCGCTTTCGCTGAACCTAAAAAAAATAAGTAAAATCCTACCAAGCAGAGTTGTGTTTTCTAAAGTGGATCCTTCTCTTAATGCCAGCATTAAAAGTGTTCGCCAAAAGCAAAAAGATATTGACAACTCTGTACTGCTCACCAGCATTTTATTGTATTTTTATCGTTTAAACAATTATCAAAACTACACTGTAAAATTTTCGAATACATGGTTGCAGAAGAACGAAGTGCGATTTAAAAAATTATATGCATCTCAGCTGCCTATCTCAACTGACTTTAACGAGAAAACTTCTTTCAATGAAGCCTTTCAAAAAGTCTCTTCTGCCTTACATCAGTTGCAAGAAAATAAAACCTATGCTCGAGATATCGTGCTACGATACCCAGAACTTGCTGAAAACGCTACACTGAGTTTAATTTCAATTATTATTACTGAAAACGTTAAAGAAATTCAACCTTCCGAAATTGGGGCGTTAACGATTTTCATGAATCGAGAAGGCACTGAGTTTTCTATTTATTCGAGAAAGGAAGCTTTTCCTGTTTCTGTCAATACACTTATCTCAAATATGTCAGCACATATAACAACCTTAATGGGACATATTGCCTGCAATTTCGACACCCCCGTTAATAAACTTTTAATTTTAACAAAATGTGAAAATCAAAAAATATTATTTGATTATAACAACACAAAGGTAACTTTCAAAAACCACTTTAAACCCATTCATTATTTTTTTGAAGAACAAGTCTTAAAAACACCCTATAATCTTGCCCTTGTTTTTGAAAATAAAAGTCTAACTTATTTTGAATTGAATAAAAAAGCTAATCAAATGGCGCAGCATTTACAGCAACTCGATGTGCTGCCGGGTTCATCCATTGGAATTTGCGCTAAACGTAGTTTGGAAATGGTAATAGGCATTTTGGGTATCTTAAAAGCGGGATGTGCATATCTTCCCTTGGATCCGAATTATCCAAATGAGCGTTTATCTTATATGCTATCGGACAGTAAAGCGCCAATTGTATTAACAGATGCTTTTTATCCAAATCTTAAAACCAATATTGTTGGTACTAATATAGTTGAAATTGAAAAAATATTGGAGAAAATGAATATCGAAAGTGATATTAATACTGCTAGTTTGACGAGTTCTGAAAATCTTGCTTATGTTATCTATACCTCTGGCACAACAGGCGAACCAAAAGGCGTCGCAATAACCCACCGTTCCCTTGTTAACCATATGCTTTGGATGCTACCAAAATTTAATTTCACTGAAAAAGATGTTTTTTTACAAAAAACACCCTTTTCTTTCGATGCTTCCGTGTGGGAATTTTTCGCGCCCTTGTTGTGTGGTGCTAAATTAGTTTTGGCATCAAATGAAGATCCCATAGACCTTAATAGACTTATCAAAAAATACAAAGTGACTATTTTGCAGCTGGTGCCTGCCATGCTAAGAGTTTTTTTAGAGGATAAAGAATTTCAGGCTTGTGATTCTTTGCAACAAGTATTTGCAGGTGGGGAAGCGTTATTGCCAGATATCGTTAGTTCTTTTCATCAAAAAATGCAAGCAAAACTCCATAATTTATATGGACCAACAGAAACAACTATTCAAGTCACAACCTACACCTATGATCGCCTTGTAAAACACGCACCAGAAATCATTTTAATTGGTAAACCCATCAGTAATGTACAAATTTATGTTTTGGATAAATATCTTAACCCAATGCCTGTTGGGGTTCCGGGCGAGTTATATATCGGTGGATTGTGCTTAGCGCAAGGCTACTTAAATAGAGAAGCGTTAACTCAAAGTCGGTTTATTCAAAACCCGTTTAACAAACCTAAAAAAAACAAATTGTATAACACCGGTGATATGGTACGGCTGTTACCCGATGGTAATTTAGAATATCTGGATCGACTCGATAATCAGGTTAAATTTCACGGGTTTCGGATTGAATTAAGTGAAATTGAAGCGACTCTTTTTCAACATGAAGGTATTCGAGAATGTGCCGTAGTTGCCCAAGAGCGCTCTGATAAAAATGGCAATCTAACGGATAAATGTCTAACAGCATATTATGTGAAACATATCGATATCGCTAACAAACGATTGGTCAACCCTAAATTATTAGAAACGCAATTTTCAAATGAATTAAAGATATTTCTAAGCACTAAGCTTCCCAGTTATATGATTCCAACACGTTATGTATCGCTCGAAAAAATGCCTTTAAACATTAATGGAAAATTAGACAGAAAGGCTTTAATAAAACCCGATTTTACTCGAAGCGAAAATTATGTCGCACCAAGAAATGTGCTGGAAATTCAAATCTGCCAAATTTGGAGGGAAGTACTGGGGTTTCCAGAAGAGACCATTGGCATACACGATGATTTTTTTAACTTGGGCGGCAACTCATTGTCTGCTTTAAGAACTTTATCTTTAGCAAAGAATTTTTTCTTAATCAAGTTGCCAACCCGAACAATTTTTGATTACCCAACAATAGAGAAATTATCTGAATTCGTTCATACTCTTCAAAAAAATCCAATATTGAATACCCAACCAAACTCGATGCTTTCACCTATCATCACCCTGCAAAAAAACGGATTTGAAGCCCCTTTATTTTTGATTCACCCTGTAGGCGGCACCATCTTTTGGTATAATTTGCTTTCACGATATTTAGGAAAACATAGACCAATTTATGCCATTCAGGATCCTGGGATAGATGCTGAGGATTTGCTCTTTAAAAGCATTCCAGAAATGGCTAGTTTTTATCTAAACGCAATTCAAGACATAAAGCCATCTGGGCCTTATTTGTTAGCGGGAGCCTCTTTTGGTGGCACCGTTGCACTTGAAATTGCGAATCAATTATTGCAATCTGGAGAAAGAGTAAATTTCATTGGATTGTTGGATAGTTGGCCAGTTTATTCTAACAAGTTTTGGGAAAAGGAATTTTTTGAACAACTTATGCTACAGCAATTTAAACGAATGGATTTTACTAAGGATTTTCAATTCCTTTTAAAGCTACAAAAACATCGAATGTCGATGTTGCGCTATTATAAAATTCCATTGGTTGACGCCAAGATAACCTTCTTCAAAGCGGAGGAACTATGGCCTGTTTTTAAAGAAATGGCTACCTCCAGCAACTGTTGGGAACCTTTTTCGACAAAACCCGTTGATACGCATATGGTCCCTGGCAACCATGAAACGATGTTTTGGGAGCCTCATGTGCAAATGCTTGCGGATAAAATACATCAATCTATAAATAAGATTGATAACCAAAATCTTCCAGGGATTATTCGTAAAATGTCATTTGAAAATGTTTAGCTCTTTTTCCAATCCAACAGAAAAATTTCATTGTGTGTTTTGGAGGTGGCAAGTGCTGCACTATAGTCTTCACCTGGGTTAATATCAGAGATATACCATTCTCTATTTTTTTCAGAATGATTGAGATTTTGTGAAACTTCCAAAATTTTCGGGTTTTCAAAAGGAAAAACACTCACTTCGAATTGATCAAGTGAAACATGCAATCCCATCCCTATACCTTTAAGGAATGCCTCTTTTTGCGTCCAACAACGATAAAAAGCGAGATGTCTTTCATCCGGGTGAACCGTTAATAAATTGGTGTATTCGTTACGCGTGAAAAATTCTCTTGCAATCGATAAGTAGTCAAACGATTTTTTATGATATTCAACATCAACCCCAACAAGCATATTGTCTGTTATTGCAATCAGAATACAATTATTGGCATGTGACACATTAAAACTCAGCGTTGTCTGAGTTAAAAATGGCTTTCCACGCGCCGTATAATGAAACTGTATTGTGCTTGGCGCTGTATTAAGATATCGCGCAAGAATATCTCTAAGTCCACCTCTCGCAACGAGCATTCTTTCTCGATCCGTTTCAAAATGAAATTTTTCAAGACGTAACAACTCATCTGGGGATAACGTTTTTTGAAGGCGGTTTTTAATTTCTATTTTAATGGGCAAGAAAATACGCCAAATATGGACATGATGAGGGTGTAAATTTAGCTTTAAAGACCCTCTAGCCCATTGGGTATAAATGTCCGACGGTTTCATTTTGGTATGCTACCTATCTCTATTTATCTCCCATGCCACTCTCAAGATCGGCAGATCCAATAAAGAATGGTGCACCCGGAGAGATTCGAACTCCCGACCGCCCGGTTCGTAGCCAGGCCGGGAAATTCTAACATATTGATTTTGTTAATAAATGTATCCGATAACGCCCGCTACAATTGAATGACCATGCATAACAATGCACAACTCAAAGACACAAAAGTTACACAATGCCTCTTGCAGGAAATCCCTAACTTTAGGCGTATTTTGCCTGTGCCTTGGCAATAAACCTTACGCTTTTCAATATTCCTTGTCTATCCCCTTTTGCAGCACCATATATATTCAAAGTTTGAACCCTAAAAAATCTAATGGCTCCAAATCTCTAACCACCTAAAATCGCTAGCTTCAATAAAAGATGGCAAGGCGGATTAAAAGTCCGAGCAGTAGTAACTGCTCAATAAGCCAGGGTAAGTAATAGGTGTAACTTCTCGTAAAATTTTGATAGAATGGTTGTATGGAAAACCGAACGCAACCAATCGCCATTTCTTCATCTGAAATAGAAGGTTCAACTCTTA
>Ga0209477_1000365_pt1 | contig 27819 bp, 24 predicted proteins | sample KloWWTupernatant_FD_187180 | JGI IMG/M metagenome (GOLD analysis project Ga0209477, IMG submission 187180) | Active sludge microbial communities from Klosterneuburg, Austria, studying microevolution and ecology of nitrifiers - Klosterneuburg... | ecosystem: Engineered > WWTP > Aerobic digester >...
CGCCTGCGCTTCACCGACGACCCGGCCGACATGGCGCCGGCGAACGTCTACATCGTCACGACGCCGACGCCCATCGACGAGCACAAGCAGCCCGACCTCACCCCGGTCCTGTCCGCGACGGAGGTGATCGCCCGGACGCTGCGCGCGGGAGACGTCGTGATCTACGAGTCGACCGTCTACCCGGGCGCCACCGAGGAGCGGTGCGTGCCGGTGCTCGAGGCGGTCTCCGGGCTGACGTTCAACCGCGACTTCTTCGTGGGCTACAGCCCGGAGCGGATCAACCCTGGTGACCGGGAGCACCGCCTCCCGACGATCGTCAAGGTGACCTCGGGCTCGACCCCTGAGGTGGCCGACTTCGTCGACGACCTCTACCGCACGATCATCACGGCCGGAACGCACCGCGCGCCGTCGATCCGGGTCGCCGAGGCGGCCAAGGTCATCGAGAACACCCAGCGCGACGTGAACATCGCCCTCATCAACGAGCTCGCGGTGCTCTTCGACCGGCTCGGCATCGACACCGAGGACGTGCTGCTCGCGGCCGGCTCCAAGTGGAACTTCCTTGGCTTCCGGCCCGGTCTCGTCGGGGGCCACTGCATCGGGGTCGACCCGTACTACCTCACCCACAAGGCGCAGGCCGTGGGCTACCACCCCGAGATCATCCTCGCGGGCCGGCGGATCAACGACTCCATGGGTGGCTACGTCGCCTCCCAGCTCGTCAAGCGGATGACCAAGGACGGCATCCCCGTGCAGCGTTCCAGGGTGCTCGTGCTCGGACTGACGTTCAAGGAGAACACCCCCGACCTGCGCAACTCCCGCGTCGTCGACATCATCCGCGAGCTCGAGGACTATGACATCGCAGTGGACGTGCTCGACCCGTGGGCCGACCCGCAGGAGGCAAAGGACCACTACGGGGTCGACCTGGTCCCCACACCGGAGCCTGGGGCCTATGCGGGCATCGTGCTCGCCGTCGCGCACCGCCAGTTCGTCGAGATGGGGGCCGAGCGCATCCGGGCTCTCGGAACGCCCGGCGCCCACGTGCTCTACGACCTCAAGTACGTGCTGGACCGGGCCGACTCGGACCTGCGCCTGTGAGCGAGCGCATCCACCTCTCGTCCCCCGACGTGACCCAGGCCGAGGAGCGGGCCTTGGTGCGGGCGATCCGCTCAGGCTGGGTGGCACCCCTTGGCCCCGAGGTCGACGCGTTCGAGGAAGAGCTCGCGGCCTACTGCGGGCGGGAGCACGCCGTGGCGCTGTCGTCGGGCACGGCGGCGCTTCACCTGGGGCTGCTGACGCTGGGCGTGGGGCCGGGCAGCGCGGTCCTCACCTCGACGATGACCTTCGCCGCGACGGCCAACGCGATCACGTACACCGGGGCCGAGCCCGTCTTCATCGACTGCGACGGGACGGGGAACATGAGCCCCGACCTGCTGGCAGAGGCGTTCGAGCGGGTGACCGCGGACGGCATCCCGGTGTCGGCGGTGGTCCCCGTCGACCTGGTCGGGAAGGTCGTCGACCACGAGCGGATCGACGCGCTCGCCGCGCAGCACGGCGTCCCCGTGCTCTCGGATGCCGCAGAGTCCCTCGGCGCCACGCTCGCCGGACGGGCCGCCGCGTCCTACGGGCAGGTGGCGGCGGTCTCCTTCAACGGCAACAAGGTCATGACGACCTCGGGGGGTGGCGCGCTGCTCACCGACGACGGGGCCGTGGCCCAGCGCGTACGCTACCTGGCCACCCAGGCACGCCAGCCGGTCGTGCACTACGAGCACACCGAGGTCGGATACAACTACCGGATGTCCAACCTGCTGGCTGCCCTGGGCCGGGCGCAGCTGGCCCGCCTCGACGAGATGGTCGAGCGGCGTCGCGAGCACCGGGCGCGCTACCGTGAGCTGTTCGCGGAGGTCCCCGGGGTCTCGGTCTTCGGTGAGCCCTCCGGTGCCGACGGTGGTGACACCCGCGACAACTGCTGGCTTACCTCGGTGCTCGTCGACGCGCCGGTGGCCGGGTTCACGAGCGAGGACCTGCGGCTGGCCCTCGCCGATGACGACATCGAGGCGCGGCCCCTGTGGAAGCCGATGCACCTGCAGCCGGTGTTCGCGGGTGCGCGAGCGGTGCTCGACGGAACCAGCGAGCGGCTCTTCGCGACCGGGCTGTCCCTGCCGAGCGGGTCGGTGCTCGACGACGAGCGGATGGCTCGGGTCCACGCCGTCATCACCGCCTTCCTGGACCGGCGTCGTGGCGCGGCCTGAGCACCGGCGCACCGACGTCGCCAAGCGTGCTCTGGACGTCGCAGTCAGCGCCGTCGGGCTCGTGCTCAGCTCCCCGGTGCAGCTCGTCACCGCCGGGGTGGTGCTCATCGCCCACGGGCGCCCCGTCCTCTTTCGTCAGCCCCGTCCCGGGCGCGACGGCGTGGTCTTCGAGCTCGTGAAGTTCCGCACGATGCGGCATCCGGATGCCGTCCACGTCACGGATGCCGACCGCCTCACGTCCGTGGGCCGGTTCCTGCGCTCCACGAGTCTGGACGAGCTGCCCACCCTGTGGAACGTGCTCAAGGGGGACATGAGCCTCGTGGGCCCGCGTCCGCTGCTCGTGGAGTACCTGCCGCGCTACACCGCCGAGCAGGCGCGCCGGCACGAGGTGCGCCCCGGGGTGACCGGCCTGGCCCAGGTCTCCGGCCGCAACGGCGTGTCCTGGGAGGACAAGTTCGCACTGGACGTGGAGTACGTGGACCGTCGGAGCCTGCGGCTGGACCTGCAGATCCTCGCGCGCACGGTGCGGGCGGTGCTGAAGCGGCAGGGGATCAGTGGTGGGGGCGAAGCGACGATGAGCGTGTTCATGGGTACGCAGGCGGATCGGGTCGACCATGACATCGCCTGACCGGGTCGTCGTGGTCGGCGCGTCCGGCTTCGGCCGCGAGTGCCTCGACGTGCTGGAGGCGATGGCTGCAGCCGGCGCACCGGTCGAGGTGGCCGGCGTCGTCGACGACGCTCCGTCCGCGGTCAACCGCGAGCGGCTCGCGGAGCGCGCCGTCCCCTACCTGGGCACGGTCGAGCAGTGGCTCGCGGGAGGGGAGCCCGCTCGCAGGTACACCCTCGGTATCGGGAGCCCGGGCGTCCGCGAGGGGTTGGTGGCCCGCATCGAGGCTGCCGGTGCGAGTCCGTTCACGGCGATCCACCCGAGCGCGACCTTCGGTGCCCGCGTCGTCCTGGGGGAGGGCCTCGTGGTGTGCGCCGGGGTGGCGGTGTCCACCAACGTGCACCTGGGCCGGCACGTGCACCTCAACCCCAACGCGACGATCGGCCACGACGCCGTGCTGGGCGACTTCGTGTCGGTCAACCCGGGCGCCGTGGTCTCGGGCGAGGTCACGGTCGGCGAGGGGACCCTCGTCGGGGCCAGTGCGACGATCCTCCAGGGACTGACGGTCGGGGGCCGGGTCGTCGTCGGCGCGGGTTCGGTGGTCACCAGGGACGTGCCGTGCACTGTGGTGACCAAAGGGGTGCCGGCTCGTTGGCCCGCCGTGGTTGTCGCTCAGGAACGCGAGCAGGGGCGTCGCGATGAGAGAACTGATCTCGCATGAGCGCCGCGGGCAACGACGCCACTGACGGATCCTCGATCGACGGGGTCGGCCCATGAGCCTGGCGTTCGCACTCGTGGTCATTCACTACCGCGACCCGGCTGCAGTGGATTTGTTGCTGGCGGACTCCCAGGTATGGGAGCAACCGCCGGGGACCACTTTCGTGGTTGACAACTCTTCGGACTTCGTCTCACAGCACCCGTTCGAAGTCACCGTGATTCGGCCCAGTGCCAATGTCGGCTACGGCGCGGCCGCGAACGCCGGGATCCGGGCCGCCCGGGTCCGCGGGTACGACTTCGTACTCCTGGTCACCCAGGACTGCTGGTTGGAGCCCCATGCCTCCGCGATCTTGCTCGACGCCTTCGTGTTCGATGAACTGACGGCTGTGGCGGCACCTCTTCTTGCTTATCGGGACCGGCCGACCGTCGTATTCTCTGCGGGCGGGGTGGTCAGCCCAGTGGGGCGTACGACCCACCCGGCGAGTGGTTGTGCAGTGAGCGACTTCGAGCAGAGCGAGAGGCAGCCGATCGAATGGGCGGATGGTGCCTGCCTCATGCTTCGAGCTCGAGCGTTCGAGGAGGTGGGCGGTTTTGACCCCGCCTACTTCTTGTATGTCGAGGAGGTTGACCTGCAGCTGCGCTTGCGTCTTGCCGGCCACAGGATCCTCGTGGTTCCACAGGCACGCGGATGGCAGAGTCCAGGCAACTACACCACCTACTTGAAGTATCGAAACCTCACGTATTTCACACGGAAGTTCCCCGGGCACTTCGACCGGTGGCCGTGGGCGCGCCAGTTGTACATTGACTCGCGCGGCGCGCTCCTGGGGCGTTCGCGACACTCGCCGGCTTGGGGCCTGAGGGGTTACCTCGATGCAGCCCGCAGTCGTATGGGACCACCACCCAAATCCCTCTTCAGGAAGTGACCAAGTGCCGAAGACACAACAGCAGGCGATCTACGCGGAAGACCCTCGCCCCGAAGTGCGGCCGTTCATACCAAGCGGTGTCCGACGTGCGCTGGACGTCGGATGCGGGCGTGGAGGCTTTGGACGCACACTCCGCGGGGTGCTGCCGCCTGACGCGTTCATCATTGGCATGGACGCCGTTCAAGAGAACGTGGATGCGGCTCGGTTGACTCAAATGTACAACCGGGTTGTGCATGGGTATTTCCCGGAGGATGTTGAACCGGATTCGGCACCGTACGACCTCATCACCTTCCTGGACGTACTTGAACACATGGTCGATCCATGGACCGCACTGGGGCATGCGCGAGAGCACTTAGCGCAGGATGGAAGAATCCTCGCCTCGATACCCAACATTCAAGTTTGGTCCACGGTGCGACAATTGCTGAAGGGGCGCTGGGACTATACTGACACTGGCACACTCGATCGCACCCATTTGCGGTTCTTTACCAAGGCCACGATTATTGAGATGTTTGAGTCCGCAGGCCTTGAGGTTGAACTTTGTGAGGGAGTCAATTCCCAGATGGCTGGATGGCGGCCGGTCCGTCGCTACATCAACCGGCGAATCATTGTCGACATGAGATGGATTCCGCTCCTCATGCCTGATTCACGATGGCTCCAGTTCGTTGTGGTAGCACGCAAGTCAACGTCGCACCGATGAGGCGCTGGCTGGATGCAGGCCGAGGAAGGAGCGCGGGTGAATGACACCGTCTCGGTAATTCTGCCGTACTTCAATCGAGTTGACTCGCTTCACCGGGCGGTGACAAGCGTCTTGGATCAGACATACCGGAACCTCACGCTTCTATTGATTGACGACGGATCCACAGACGGTTCCCGCGAGAGTCTCTCCGTAATCCAGGACGGGCGCGTGACCCACGTCACTGTCCGGAAGAACGCTGGTGCCTCTGCCTCCCGAAACATGGGGCTCCGTCTGGCTTCCACCAGACTCGTTGCGTTTATGGACTCAGATGACGAATGGCTGCCTCAGAAGCTGGAACGGCAGGTAGCGCACCTAAGACGTTGTCAGACGGAGGGCCACAGGGTCTCTGTAGTAGGATGCGGTTGGCGGCTGAGCGAAGATGTGGGTGCGTACCCCAACTTCAGCGCAGGGCCGTTTAGTCGTCAAGACATGCTTCGGGGCGTGACCGGTACAGGGACCCCGATGTTGCTCGTCGACAGGGCGATGAGCGCAAGGGCTGCATCATTTGACGTTTCGCTTAGATCTCTGGAGGAGCGCGATTTCGTTCTGTCGTGCTTGGCCAACGGGTCCGTCCTTGCGGTACTACCCGAAACGCTTGTCACAGTAACCCGAGGACGTGCGGACCACGTCGCGCGGCCCCACGAGACTGCCTTGGCGTGGGAGTACCTGATCGGAAAATATGCCGAGGACATGGCCTCTGACGATGACCTCAGATCTTGGTACCACTTCCGCGCTGCTCGCGAGTTTTTGTTGGCGGGAGAACGGCGCCACGGCTTCCGGCATGTGCGGCAGGCACTGTCGTGCCAGCCCGCACGACGATCAGTACATCTCACTGCTGGCCTCGTTGCTCGGAGCAAAGGTTTTGGTCTGGCTCAGAGGTTACTACCCCTGTGAATATTATCCACCGGTCGGTCCGCAATCTGATAGGCTCCGGCTGCCAAATTTCGGCTCACAATATTGGCCAGGCGCGTGATCAGAAACCCCGAAGACTGAAATTGTCGGTGTCGGATCACTGCTACGCCGTGAAAAAGCCCCCGACGTTCAAGCGGCAGGAACGAGGAGTCAAATGACCGATCCAATCCTCGTGGTCGCAGCCGCTGACCCCCGCTCCAGCTCCAACTACGGCGCGGTGATGCGGCTCCGAACGACTATCGAGAGTCTGAGCGCGATGCGGCCGGTGGAGCTCGCCGTGGTGCAAAGGGAGTCTGCAGCCGGAGACGTCCTCTCCGGTGACGCGCCCAATGTGTCAAGGTTGGGCCGTTTTGTCGTGCGTGGGGGTTTGAGCCTCGCCGGGCGGCTCGCGTGGCTCGCCTCACCACGGCTTCCCGAAAGACCACTGAGCCTGGTGGGGGAGGACTTTGACGGCGTAAGCACCGAACTGGCGAGTTGGATGGCACCGAGGTATTCGTTGGTGTGGGTGGTTCGTAGCCGGTTGGTCCAGGTGGTGAAGCCACTCGTGGGCTCGGTGCCGCTCGTCGTCGACATCGATGATCTGGAATCGGAGAAGCTGCGTGCAGAATCGCAGTTGCGGCGCTCGAAGTTGATGGGACGCCCGCGGGGATCTGGGATGACGGAGTGGTTGACGAACTGGCAGGCGCAGCGGAATTCGCAGGCGTGGCTAGAATACGATAGGGGAGTGGCGAGGCGCGCGTCGGTATGTCTCGTCTGTAGCGAGGAGGATCGCCTTGTACTTGGGTCAGACAAGGTCGAGGTACTGCGCAACTCGTACCCGGATCCTGTGCAGCCGCTGGGGCATGTGGATGTGGGTAGACCGCCGACAATCCTGCTTCAAGGACTGCTCACATATCCTCCGAACATTGATGGCGCGGAGTTCTTCGTCCGGAAGGTACTCCCTCTGGCGCGCCAAGAGATCCCGGATCTTCGCGTGCGGCTGGTGGGTAAGGCGGATGAGCGGGTTCGGCGGCTTCAAAGCGAACCAGCCGTTGTCGTGACCGGCTACGTCGATGACTTAGATCAGGAACTGGCGTGCGCGGATGTGGTAATAGCGCCTGTTCGGTTTGGGGGCGGCACGAGGATCAAGATCCTCGAAGCTCTGGCCCATCGTATTCCCTTGGTCACAACCTCCATCGGTGCGTATGGCCTGGGGATCCGCTCGGGAACACACGCACTCGTCGCGGACGACGCGCAGGCCTTCGCAGATGCTTGCGTGACTGCACTCAGGGATAGGCCGACGAGGTCGGAGCTCACGAGGCATGGGCGTCAGCTGTATGAGCAGGCCTATACACAGCAACTAGCAATGCACCAGGTGAGAGAGTCAGCACTCCGCCTTCTCGTTCCGCGCGATGAATTCGGGCCGCCGCGATAGGTTCGTGAACTGATGCTATTTGCGGCGAGATCCCATGGGAGACGCCGCTCGTTCGAAGAATTGCACCATCGGGTCCGTGATTGCATCAATGGTGTATTTTCTCTCAAATCTTGCCCGCCCAGAACGAACTCGAGTCGCAGTAGGGCTGTCGCGTGACAGCGTGCGTGTGAGAGAATCGGCGAGAGCACTTCGATCCCCGGTACTCACGAGTTCAGCGACAGAGTGTTTACAGCCGCCCGTCACTTCGATGGTTGTAGGGATTGCGGTTGCAACGATTGGGCAACCCGCCGCCATGGCCTCGATGAGGACTCCACCGAAACCCTCGCGCTCGGATGGAAAGCAGAAGACATCGGCGGCCGCCAAGAGTGCAGCGACATCGGAGCGGTGCCCCATGAATCGTACATCGATGCCAAGTCTTCCCGCCTGTCCCCTGAGGGACTCACCAGATCTTCCTTCTTTGCCAGCGATCAGGGTCACTAACTTAGGATGTTCTCGCTGGACGGCGGGTAGGGCGGCTAGCAGATGTTGAAATCCCTTCTGGGGCTCTAGACGCCCAATACCGAGGATCACTGGAACGTCCGCGTCGAGATCGAGTTCCCGTCGCGTCGCGCTACGTAGAGCATTCGGGCGAAAAGGAAAGTCTTCCGGCCTGCGGCCCCGGGGGACGACGTCTACGTGATCCCGAGGTAGCCGAAGTCGGGCGGACACCGCGTCCGCTATCGATGTGGACAGTGCATGGAAACGACTCGCAAACCGGCCCGTCGAAGCGTCGAGTGCGCGAGCCGCGGTCAGCTTTATCCATTTGCTTTCGGAATAGTGAGACGGCCCATAAGAGTCGTTGACCAGACTGGTGGAGGACGGTATGTGCAGCAAGCGACCGGCCGCACGTCCCGCAATGTCCGCTTCGAAAAGAGTCGTGTGAATTAGGTGGGGTCTCAACGCGCGGGCCTCTTCCATGATGGCTCGCACATTTGCGGCTCTGCCGCCGGGGGGTGGTGGTGTGTGGACAATAGCCCCGGCCTCCAGCAGCGGTGAGCGCAGGTCAAGCCGAGCCCCCAGCGGAAGTACGTGCACCTCTATCCCGCGGGTTATCAAGCCCGGAGTGAGGTGCACCAAAGATGTCTCTGCACCGCCGGGGGCGAGTGAGTCGATGACGTAGAGCAACCGCACGTCAGGAGCCTGGGTGGCTGACGATGCCGGCCAAGGCCATCGCCCCCTGGTAGAAGGCGCTGTCCTCGTGCAAGGCGGCCGGGGTGTCGAAGGCCGTCATCCGGCCGTCCTCTATGACCATGATCCGGTCGCAGATTTCGAGCGTCGACATCCGGTGGGCGATCACGACGACGGTCACCCTGCCCTTCAGCTCGGCGATGGTGTCGCGGATGAGCGCCTCGCTGCGGCCGTCGAGCGCCGACGTCGGCTCGTCGAGGACCAGCAGCTCGGGGTCACCGGCGAGCGCGCGCGCGATCGACAGCCGCTGTCGCTGCCCGCCCGACAACTGGGCGCCCCGCTCACCGAGGTGCGTGTCGAAGCCGCGGGGGAGGGCCTCGATGTCGGCGAGGACGTTCGCCCGCGCTGCCGCTTGGCGGAGGGCCTCGTCGTCGATGCCGTCGCGGAAGAAGCGGATGTTCTCGGCGACCGTCCCGGTGAACAGCAGCGCGTCTTGGGCCATGAATGCGACCCGACTGCTCCACCAGGAGTGGCTCACATCGCGCAGCTCCGTGCCTCCCGCGGTCAGCGAGCCGCGACCCGGGAGACGCAGCCCCAGGAGCAGTTGAGCGAGCGTGGATTTGCCGGCTCCTGAGGGACCGATGACCCCGATTACCTCGCCGGCATCGAGCCGGAAGGTGACCCCGGTCAGAGCGGGGCGGTCGGCGGTGTACCCGAAGTCGACGTCTCGGGCCTGGATGGGCGCCACCGAGCTCGGGGAGGCCGTCCCCGTGGCGGCCGGTGAGGCCAGGTAGCGCTGGGAGGTCTCCTGCAACCCTTCGAGGAACGGCCCCGTGGCGGCCAGCGTGCCGGAGGCGGCCGCCAGCTGCTGGCCGTAGCTGAGCGAGCGGAGCATGAGGAGCATGACGGCACCGATGACGGCCATGTCACCAAAGCCCACGAGCGAGAGCACCCCCACGCCGGCGAGCACGGCGGCGTAGGCCATCACCATGTACACCGGGGCCAGGGTCCCGGCCAGGAACTGGACTCGCTGCTGGGTGGAGGCCGCCTCGCGGGACAGGTCGTCGATCGTGCGGGTGAAGCGGTGCTGCACCCCGTACGTCTGCATCTCCAGCCCCAGCGACCCGAGCTCGGACACCGAGTCGGCGAAGTCGAGGTTGGCCTGGGCCGAGGCTGCGGCACGGGCCCTGATCCGCAGGCGCACGGGCTTGAGGACGGCGCCGACGATGGCCATGGCGACGAGGACGGCGCCGGTGGACAGCGGGTCGAGGAAGAGCCCGGTGCCGAGGAAGGCGACGAGGCTGAGGAGCGCGGTCACGGCGTTGGTCAGGGTCTGGACGGCGTTCGTGACCCGCGTGACGAAGGAGGTGAGCAGCTCCTGGAGGCGGCCGGAGGGCTCGGCCTGCTGGACCGCCCAGCTCGCCTGGAGGTAGGCCCGGGAGAGCACCTGCCGCTGGTCCCGCGTGACGTCGGCGGTCAGCCGCGCGGAGATCGCGACCCCGACGAGGTTGAACGCCAGGCGTGCCACGAGCACGAGGGCGGCCACGACCAGCGCCGCGCCGGTGGAGACCGACTGACCGAGGTAGGGGCCGATGGTGGACTCGTCGCCGACGAGCGCCATCGCCACGCCGGTGACGATGACGAGGAACAGCGCCTCGAGGAGCCCGCCGAGGAACGAGACCAGGGCCAACGACGACATCCGACCCCGGTAGTTGGAGATGAGGTCACGCAGGGCCGACCACCCCCGGAGGGGCCCGGATCGCCCGGTGCCGAGGAACCTCATCCGATCACTGCTCGCTTCGCATCCGTGCTGGCTGGAGTCACAGGATAGGGCCCCGTCCAGCGCCCGGGACCACGCCCTCGGTGAGGTCGGCGACGAGCCGGTGCCACTGCGCCGCGGTCGACTCCACGGTGAGGTGGGTCGAGCACCGCGCCCGGGCGCGGTCGCCCATGGCGGTGCGCCGACCGGCATCCTCGAGCAGCTCGACCACCCGGTGCGCGAGGTCCTCGGGGCGTCCCGACGGGCAGACGAACCCGGTCTCACCGTCGATGACGACGTCCCGGACCCCGGCGGCGTCGGTGGAGACGACGGGAAGGCCGCTCAGCCCGGCCTCGATGAGTACCCCCGGCATCCCCTCGGTGGCCGCCGCGCTCGTCAGGAGGAGCACGGATGCCGTGCGCAGCAGGTCGGGGACGTCGGTGCGCACCCCGAGCAGCTCGACCCCGAGGGTCCGGGCCCGCTGCGCCAGCCCGGCCCGCAGCGGGCCGTCGCCGACCATCGCCGCCTCGAGGTCCACCCCGCGCGAGCGCAGGTCCGCGATGACGTCGAGGAACAGCCCGGGCTGCTTGCCAGGCTCGAGCTGGCCGACGAACAGCACCCGTGGTGGGCTGGTGCGCGCGCCGACGTCGGCCGGCGGGTGGAAGGTGTCGGGGTCACGACCGTTGGGGATGAGCGTCAGCGCGTCCCGGGGCACCTCGAGCACCTGGTGGACCTGGTCGAGGACCGCCCGGGAGACGCCCACCACGCGGGTCACCCGTGCGGCCAGGCCCCGGTACAGGCTCCGCCTCGCCGGCCTGGCGAGCTCGTCGGAGGACAGCCCCACCTTGTAGTACACCGTGGCGGGGGCTGCCGCGCGGCGCGGGCCGGACGTGGCCGCCACGACGTACTTGAGCGGCTCGCCCCCGTGGGCGACCACGACGGCGGCGCGGTGGGTGCGGATGGCGTGGTTCAGGGCTCGGACGGCGCGGGGGTCCAGCCCGGCGCGCCGCAGCGGCCCGTCGGGCACGCCCAGGGCGACGTCGGCCCGCAACGCCGCCTGCGCGGAGGCGAAGAGCGACACGACGAGGTGCCGTTGCCCGGGATCGTCCGCAAGGGCGTCGCGCAGCCGCCCGGCGTACACCTGGGCACCGCGGTCGAGGTCCGCGGGCAGGACGTGCAGGACGGTGACCCGGTCGTCGCGGGCCGCGGCCTCGAGGCCCTTGCGCTGCGCGACCTCCCGGTAGGTCCGCAGGGAGACCGCCGCCACGGCCCTCTGGTCGAAGTGGGCCAGCGCCCGCTCCCGGGCGGCGGCGCCGAGGCGCTCACGAAGCGCGGGGTCCTCGAGCAGCTCGGCGACCACGCTGGCGAGGGCCCGCCCGTCCCCGGGGGGCACCAGGCGCAGGTGGATGCCGTCGTCGCCCACCTCGCGGCACCCCCGGATGTCCGTGAGCACCATCGGCACGCCGCACGCGGCCGCCTCCATGGCCGCGCGGGAGAAGCCCTCGCGGTAGGAGGCCAGGACGAAGACGTCCAGAGCGCTGTAGACGGCCGGCATGTCGGTGCGCTCGTCGACGAAGCGGATGCCGGTGGTGCGCGCGGTGCCCGCCGCGGCATCCGTGTCGTCCTCCGGGCCGACCCAGACGAAGGTGGCCCGGTCGACCAGGGCGAAGGCCGCCTCGGCGAACTCCTCGAGGCCCTTCTCCCGGACCCGCCGCCCGATCGTCCCCACGAGGAGCTCGTCGTCCGCGACGCCGAGCTCGGCCCGCACCCGACGGCGCCCCGCCGGGTCTGGGGTGAACCGGACCAGGTCGACGCCGTTGCCCACCACGCGGTGGCGCCCCCGCCGCAGGGCGGGGCGCAGGGTGGCCTCGTCGGCGGCGTTCTGGAACAGCTCGTAGTCGGAGAACCGGGCCGCGATGCCCTCCAGCCCGTACACGAACGCCCGCTTGGCCAGCGAGTCCTCCGGCCTGGCCCAGAGGCCGTGGCACGTGTTGACGACGACGGGAACCCCCGCGAGGCGCCCGGCGATCCGCCCCATGACGCCGGTCTTGGGGTTATGGGTGTGCAAGACGTCGAGGTCGAGCGAGCGGATCGTCGTGAACAGGTCGCGGAAGGCCGCGAGGTCCGAGGCGGGCGCCCATGAACGGGTGAGGGTCCGCACCGGGACGTGGGTGACACCAAGCGCTGCGACTCGCTCGACGTAGGGGCCGGGGGCGCTGATGCCGAAGACCTCGTGGCCGGCCTCGACGTCCACGCTCAGCTCGGTGCCGAGCAGCAGGGCCAGGCTCATGTCCACGGTGGTGAGGTGGGCGACCCGGAGCGAGCGGGGCGTCGGTCCCTCGCTGTTCGTCGTCACGGCTCGGAATCCTCTCAGGGTCGGGGGCGGATACCAACTCCCGTCGTCCAAGGGGCAGAACTGCTCACCCATTCGTCGGCTAGACTCAGCAATCGACCATCCATTCACCCCACGGCGGTTCCTTATGCTGCCTCAGGGGATTTCGACCCGAGCGGGGACCCGGCATGACGCTTCGTGACTACCTGACGATCGCTCGGCGTCGGTGGCCGATCATCGTCGCGTGCGCCCTGGTCGCGGCCGCCGTGACGTGGTTCCTCACCCCCGCCCAGACCAGCGAGGCGGAGGTGGCGCCTTCCTACACGGCGACCGCGACCCTGCTGGTCGGCTCCGGCGGGCCCACTGAGCTGGTCTCGATCGACCGTCTTGCACTCTTCGTCAAGACCGGCGAGATCCCCACCCGTGCTGCCGAGGTTCTGGGCTTCGACGGGGACCCGGCGGTGTTGGCCTCGCAGGTCACGGTGACGCCGGACCCGGCTGCTGCGGCGCTGACGATCTCGGCCTCGGACGCTGACGGCTCACGTGCGGCCGCCACCGCGAACGCATTTGCCGACGAGACCGTGGCCTTCTTCGAGAAGGACCGTCCCGGCGCGGGTGGTGCCACGGTGTCGGTGCTGCAGGTAGCGACCCCGATCCCGGACGAGATCGGCGGCGGGTTCGTCGTGCCGCCCTCGCGGCTGCTGCGGACGGCGATGGCCGGGTTCATCGGGCTGCTTCTGGGCTTCGCCCTTGCGCTCGTGATCCAGAGGGTCGACTCCCGCCTGCGCACGCGCGACGACGTGCATGCCGCTCTCCGCCTGCCGATCATCGCTGAGGTCCCGCGTCTGAGCCAGGCGCAGAAGCGCAAGGCGAGCATCATGGTTGCGGCCGACCCGCTCGACCCGTACTCGGACGCCTACCGGGCAGCGCGCACCGCCCTCATGCACACCGTGAGTCGGAAAATGACCGATGACTACACAGCGCGACGAGCCGCGAGCGCGGAGCGAGGCGGCACGGCAACCGGTGCACGGCTCATCCTCGTCACCTCGGCGAACGCGTCGGAGGGCAAGACGACCACCGTGGCCAACCTGGCCGCGAGCTTCGCCGAGACGGGGCAGCGCGTCCTGGTCCTCGATGCCGACCTGCGCTCCCCGGACACCCACAGCCTCTTCGACGTTCCCCAGGGCGCGGGGATCTCCGACTTCATCACCGACCCGGGGGACGTCCCGCTGGAGGCGCTGGTCCGGCCGACGAGCGTGCCCGGGGTGAGGATCATCACCGCAGGAACCCGGCTGACTCACCCGGCGTCGCTCGCGAGTCGGATGGGGCACCTGCTCGAGGAGGTCCGTGGGATGGCCGACGTCGTGATCATCGACTCCGCCCCCCTCCTCGCGGCCAGCGACGTCTTCGACGTCCTGCCGATCGTTGACACCGTGCTGCTCGTCGTGCGCAGCGGTCGGCTCACCGATGTCGCCGCGCACCGGGTCGCCGAGCTCCTCGGACGCTTCCAGGTGCCGATCAGCGGCGTCGTGCTCGTTGGTGCCCGTGGCCGGCGCGCTGACGGCTACGGCTACGGCTACGGCTCCGGGCACGGGTACGGCCACGGAGACATCAAGAAGCGCAAGCGCGAGCGATCCGCTCGTGTCGACGCGGAGCGGTCACCCCGTTCGACGCGGGCAGATGCCTCGACCCAGTTCGCGGGCTCGAAGGATGGTGCGTGGCCGTTCTCCCCGCAGGCTGATGGCGCGCCCGATGACGCGGCGCTCAGCAGGCGTGCTCGCCGCACCTCCTCGTCCGCGTAACCCTTTTCTCGTGTTCTCCACCTCCGTTCGGCCGTGGGCCGTCGGTCTGACCCTGGCAGCGTTCGTCGGCGCGGGCTTCGCCGTCGTCTGGGCGTGGGCGATCGGCCTGCAGTCCTACAACGTGTGGGGGGCCCTGCTCGTCGCGCCGTTCTTCATTGCCGTGAACGCTCTCCTCATCTGGCGGGTCGCGGCGCGGGAGCCGAGCCCGTGGTTCGGTCGGCTCATCGGGTTCGCCTTCCTCGCCAAAATGGTCGGCACGATGGTGCGCTACTACGTGGCCTATGTCGTCTACGACGGGGCCTCCGACGCGGAGCGCTACAACCTCGCGGCCGCGTTCCAGTACCGGAGCTGGCGGCAGGGAGTCGTGACGTGGGACCTGGAGACCGCTCGCGGTACCCAGTACATGGAGCTGATCACCACGGCCGTCTACACCGTGATCGGCCCCACCACGCTGGCGGCGTTCATGGTCTACGGGGCCTTCGCGTTCTGGGGGGCGTACCTGCTGTACCGCGCCTTCCGGATCGCGTTGCCCGACGGTGAGCACCGGCGCTATGCCCTGCTCGTTTTCCTCCTGCCCTCGATGCTGTACTGGCCGTCCTCCATCGGCAAGGAGTCATGGCTGATGCTCTTCGTCGGCGTGACGGCCTTGGGCGCCGCGAAGTTCTTCGCCGGCCAGCACGGCGCGCTGGCGCTGCTCGCGACCGGGGCCGTCGGCACGGCGCTGATCCGGCCGCACATCGCCGTCCTGCTGTTCGCGGCACTGCTCGTCGCTCAGCTGTTCCGGCCGACCTCGACCCAGGTGACGGGGATCCTGAGCAAGTTCGGCGGCATCCTCGTGATGGGGGCGGCAGCGTGGGTGCTCGCCACCCAGTCGGCCGAGTTCCTCGGGACGGACGACTTCAGCTGGCAGGCCGTGTCGGAATCCCTCGACATGGCGGGGGGCCGAACGACGGTGGGAGGGTCGGAGTTCACCCCCGTCCCGGTCGAGTCCCCACTGGGGTTCCCGGCGGCAGCGCTGACCGTGCTCTTTCGGCCGTTCCCATGGGAGGCAGGTAACGCCCAGATGCTCGTCCAGAGCCTCGAAGGGCTCTTCCTCCTCGCGCTGACGGTGGCGTCGTGGCCGCGGCTGCGCCGGCTCCCCGGCATCCTCCGGCGCAACCCCTACGTGGTGTTCGGCTTCGTGTACACGGGCGCCTTCATCGTTGCGTTCTCGGGTTTTGCCAACTTCGGCATCCTGGCGCGACAGCGGGTGCTGATGCTTCCGTTCTTCCTCGTGCTGCTCGCCCTCCCAGCCGTCCGCAGACGGAACGACCTCGATGATGAGGGGTTCGGGGGCGATGAAGCGGAGTCTGTCCGGCACCAGGAGGTGGCGAGCCTTGGCGGGGTCCGCAGACGCTGAGCGCAGCGACGAGGACGACCGGGGCGCCCTCCCGCCGAGCGGCCCTCGGGCCCGTCTGAAGTCGGGTCTGGCCGGGATCGGGCGCGAGGTGCCCGCGCAGGGTGCGACCCTCCTCATCTATCACCGGGTCGGGGGAGGGAGCCGCGACGAGCTCGACCTGCCGGTGCCGGCCTTCGCCAGGCAGCTCGAGCAGCTCGAGGGGCACGACGTGGTGGCTCTCGACACGGCGCTGGACCGTCTCGACTCAGGCGACACCAGGCCCAGCGTGGTCCTCACCTTCGACGACGGCTTCGAGGACGTCCACGCCAACGCATGGCCCTTGCTCAGGGAGCGCGGGCTGCCCTTCACCGTCTACCTGGCCTCCGGGTACGTGGCGCAGCCGATGGTGTGGGAGGGGTCTACCGCCAAGGGGTCCACCGGGATGGGCATGTCGTGGGCGCAGCTGGGCGAGATGGTCGACTCGGGCCTGTGCACCGTCGGCAACCACACGCACCGCCATGTCCGCCCGGAGGCCCTGACGGAGGAGGAGGTGGATGCCTGCACCGCCTCAGTGGAGCGGCACCTGGGGGTGAGGCCGAGGCACTTCACCTACCCGTGGGGCGTGCGTGTCAACGAGATGGAGGCGGCCCTCCGGGAGCGGTTCCGCAGCGCCTCCTCCGGCGAGCTCGGGCGCAATGTGCCCGGCACCGAGCGGGTGCGCCTCAAGCGGGTGCCGGTGCGGCAGAGCGACCCCGAGGCGTTTTTCGCCGCGAAGCTCGTGGGCAACCTGGCCCCGGAGCGCGCGTATGCCGGGATCGTGCGCCTGGCCAAGACGGTCGGCCTGCGTGGCTAGGCACGTCAGGGCGGAGCTCGTCAGGATCGGGCGCGGGCCGGCGGGTGCGCCACTGCGGTGGGGGTACACGGCCGTGTCGGAGGTCTTGATCGCTGGTGCGAACGCTGTGGCCCGCCTGCGGAAGCGACCGTCGCGGAAGGTCGCCGACCTCACCGTCATCGCCAAGACCTTCGAACGCCCAGCCAACGCCAGACGCATGGCCTCGACCCTACGGCGCGTCTTCGACGGTCCGGTCATCGTCGCGGATGACTCCCGCCACCCCCAGTCGTTCGACGATCCGGGCATCTCGGTCGTCGTCCTCCCCTTCGACACCGGAGTGGCCGCGGGACGGAACGCGGCCCTGGCCGAGGTGTCGACCGAATTCGTGATGTCCGTGGACGACGACTTCGTCTTCACCCCCGACCTCGACCTGAAACGGGTGGTCGACTACCTTCGCCGCAACCCCGAGGTTGACATCGTGGGGGGCCGGGTCGTCAACTTGCCGCTCTGGCAGTCTCCCAACTACTCCACGGCGCCGCTGTTCGCCTACCGCGGGGAGCCCGTGCGGCCCGCTGACACCGTGATCGACGGCCTTCCGGTCTTCTACAAGGTGCCGCAGTTCTTCGTGGCCCGGACCCACCGCATTCGCCTCGTGCGGTGGGACGACCGCCTCAAGCGCGTGGACCACAACGACTTCTTCACCCGCGCGTACGGCACCCTCCTGACCGTCTTCGATCGGCAGTTCACCTGCCTGCACGCCCAGCCCAAGTTCAACGCCACCTACCAGGCATTCCGGCGCGACGTCGCCGCCGACCTGTCCTACCTGGGTCAGAAGTGGATGTGAGCACCCGGCCACCAGGCCGTGCTGGTTCGACGACTGCCGTCAGGACCTGACCAGCTCCGCGTAGGCCCGCTGCTGCACCTCGACCGCGGACCGGATGTCGAACACCGTGCTCCGCTCGCGGCCAGCCTCGGCCATCTCGTCCCGCATCGGCCGGTCCCGCGCCACCGTCACCAGTGCCCTCGCGAGGGCCTTCGGGTCGTGGGGTGGCAGGAGGATCCCCGTCTCCCCGGACACCACTGCCTCCGGCACCCCCCCGACGGCGGTCGCGACGACCGGAAGACCGGCCGTCATCGCCTCCATGATCGAGACTGGCAGCCCTTCGTGGGCCGACGCGAGGACGAACAGGTCGGATGCCGCCAGCAGGTCAGATACGTCGGTCCGGTAGCCCATGAGCATGAGGCGATCCCCGAGGCCGAGGCTCTCGTGCAGCTCACGGACCTCGCCCTCCAGGGGCCCCTGACCCACGGCGAGGACGACCAGGCTCGGTTCTTCGCGGAGTGCGATCTGAGCGGCGTGCAGCAGGTTGGGGTAGTCCTTCTCGCGACGCAGGTTGGCCACCGTGATGGCCACGACGGCATCCTCCGGGATCCCGAGCTCGCGCCGAACCCGTCCCCGCGTCCCGGCGGGGGGGTGGGCATCGCCCTGCACGATTCCATGCACCAGGACCGCGGACCCTCGCTGGCGCCGGCGCCACATCGACCTGCGCACCTCGAGCGACACCGCCCAGCGGTGGCGGTCCATGCCGGCCGTCGTGGCGTTCAGGAGTCGGGTGGGCAGCGAGAAGTTGCCCCACACGTTGTGCTCCGTCGACACCGTCACTGGCCGTTCGCGGACCGGGATCGTCCGCGCTGCCAGTCGTGCCACGCCGGCGAGGAGCGGGGAGTGTGCGTGGACGATGTCCACATCCCGCATCAGGCGGCGCAGGCGCCACGGCCACCACAGCCGACCCTGCCGGCCGCCCCCGAGCAGGGTGGCGGGCACGCCGCAGGCTCTCAGTCGAGGGACGAGCTGGTCCTTGTCCGGCCGAACGTATGCCGCCCGGTAGTCGAACCGGTCATGGTCGGCGACACGAGCCGAGGAGACGAGGAGTTGTTCGGCCCCACCCGGACCCAGTCCCTTGATGAGCCAGAGGACCCGGATCCTCGAGACCAGCGCAACTTCGGAGGGGGACATGAGCCGAGTCTTCCGCATCCTCCATTCCGTATACTCAGCGGTCCGGCCCGCCGTCAGGGTTGCCCGGATGACGCGAGGGGTAGATAACCAGATGTGCGGTGTGGTCGGGCTCCTGACTCACGGAGGCGGTGGCCTGGGAGCGGACCTCGACGCGATGTCGGCAGCCGTCGCGCACCGAGGCCCAGACGACGTCGGACGCTGGGTGGACAGGGACGCCGGCGTTGCGCTGGGTCACCGCCGACTGTCAATCGTCGACCTCTCGGCGGCGGGACACCAGCCCATGACCTCGGCGGACGGCCGTTGGGTCCTCGTGCTCAACGGTGAGATCTACGACCACGCAGACCATCGGGCCCGACTGGAGGGCGACGGCTTCGTGTTTCGCGGGCACTCGGACACCGAGGTACTCCTCGAGCTGATCGCCCGGCGAGGCCCGGAGGCGGCCGTCGCAGCCGTCGACGGGATGTTCGCGCTGGCAGCCTGGGACCGCCGCGACCGCGTGCTCGTCCTCGCCCGGGACCGGGTGGGCGAGAAGCCGCTGTACTACGGCCGGGTCCGCGACGCCTTCGCCTTCGCCTCCGAGCTCGGCGCCATCCGTCGGCTCCCGCACACGAGCACCACCCCCGACCCGCAGGCCCTCGCTGACTACCTGCGCTACGGCTTCGTCCCAGCACCGCGCTCGATCGTCCCGGGGATCAACAAGCTGCCGGCGGGTTGTGTCGTGCGGGTCACGAGCCCGGCGGCAGTCTCGGATCCCGTCCCCTACTGGTCGTTGGCCGCGGTCGCCACCGCAGGGTTGGCTGACCCCCTGGTACTCGACGACCGCGAGCTCGTGCAGGCGGCCGACGCGGCCCTGCGGGAGTCCGTCCACCGTCGGCTCGAGGCCGACGTGCCGGTCGGGACGTTCTTGTCCGGGGGCGTCGACTCCTCCACGATCGTTGCGCTCGCCCAGGCGGTGAGCACCCGGCCGGTGCGCACCTTCACGGTCGCCGTGGGTGGTGAGGGAGACGAGTCGCTCGCCGCTGCCGCCGTCGCTCGACACCTGGGCACCGAGCACACCACGCTGCCCCTGGTCGACCTCGACCCGATCGACCTGGCGGCGCGGGCGGCTTCCCTCCATGACGAGCCGTTCGCCGACCCCTCGGGCGTTCCGACCGCCCTGCTCTGCGCGGCGGCCCGACAGCACGTGACGGTCTGCCTCAGCGGGGACGGCGCCGACGAGCTGCTCGGCGGATACAACCGGTACCGGGTGGCGCAGGGCGGGCTCTCCCGGCTGCTCGCGCTGCCGGCTCCGCTGCGCCGAGGCGCCGCCCGCGCGCTGACGACGACGAGCCCGGCGGGTTGGGACCGCCTGGCCCGCGTCCTTCCGGGACGCACCCCTACGGTGGGTACGAAGGCCCACAAGCTCGCCGGTGTGCTCGCCGCGCACGACGAGATGGCCGCCTACGCAGTGCTGGCCACCCAGTGGGACCCCGACACGGTGATGACGAACCCTCCGCCCTCGTCAGTGGCGACCGAGCCCGGCCTCGTCGGAGCGTCACCCCTGGACCGCATGCTGCTGGCCGACCAGCAGCGGACCCTGCCCGACGACATGCTCGTCAAGGTTGACCGCGCCAGCATGGCGGTCGCGCTCGAGGTACGCGTCCCCTTCCTCGACCACCGGTTCGTCGAGCTGACCTGGCGGATGCCGGAGCGCGCCAAGGTGCGCGACGGCCACGGGAAGTGGTTGGTCCGTCAGGTGCTGGGCCAGTACGTGCCCCACGAGCTCTGGGACCGACCGAAGATGGGCTTCGACCCTCCTTTGGCCGACTGGCTGCGCGGGCCGCTGCGGGAGTGGTCACACGACCTGCTGGCCCCGGACCGGTTGCGACGCCAGGGGCTGCTCCGTCCCGAGCCGATCGCGCAGGCGCTGGCGGAGCACGACTCGGGCGGCCGCAACCACGACTACCCGCTCTGGACGGTGCTCATGCTGCAGACCTGGCTGGACGGAGCGACACCATGACCCACTCGGTGCCCCACACGCCACTCGACCTCGAGGTGCGAGGAGCCCAGCCCGACGACGAGCCGGCCGTCCTGCGCCTCATGCGGGCCTCGCTGGGCTGGCGCGACGAGGACCCGAACGAGGAGTTCTTCCGCTGGAAGCACCACGACAACGCCTTCGGGGTCTCTCCCGCGTGGGTGGCGGTGCACGAGGGCTCGGTGGTCGGCTACCGGACGTTCCTGCGCTGGAGGTTCCTCGACGACACAGGTCGCGAGGTGCGCGCGGTGAGGGCCGTCGACACGGCGACCGACCCGGCATACCAGGGTCTGGGCATCTTCCGAAGGCTCACCCTTCGCGGGGTGGCCGAGCTGACCTTGGCGGGGGACGGGCTCGTCTTCAACACCCCCAACGACCAGAGCCGCCCGGGATACCTCAAGATGGGCTGGAGCCTGGCCCGGAGGCTCCCGGTGGGAGTGCTGCCCGCAGGACCCCGGTCGGTCGCGCCGATGCTCGCTTCGCGCGTGCCCGCGGACCTGTGGTCCACGGCGACATCCACCGGGCTCGACGCGGGGGAGGCCCTCGCCGACGGGGCGGTCGCCGCAGCCCTCCTGGAGCACGCGCCCACGAACGGTTTCCGCACGCACCGCACACCCGAGTACCTCGCCTGGCGCACGTCCTTCGCACCGCTGCACTACCGGCTGCTGCTCGCCTCGCCCCACGATCCCGCCGAGGGCGGCATCGTCTTCCGACTGCGGCGGCGTGGTGATGCCGTGGAGGCCGCGGTCGTCGAGCAGCTGGTGCCCGACCGCCGCACGGGGATGGCGTTGGTGCGCCGGATGCTCCAGCAGAGCGGCGCGCACTACGCGATCGGGTTGCGCACCGGTCCATCGGCAGGGCTCCTCCCGCTGCCGGGCCAGGGTCCGCTGCTCACGACGCGGCCGCTCGCGGCATCCCCCCCGTCACCCGGGAACTGGACGCTCACCCTCGGGGACGTCGAGCTCTTCTGAGCGAGTGGCGCCGGCCCACCCGACGGTGAGCCCAGCGGCAAGAACGACGACCGCGTACTCGAGGAGGTGGTCGCTGAGCGAGTGCACGATCAGCGCCGTCCACGCGGCAGCCGCGACCACCGCACCGGGCGCCTGGCCCCGGGCAGCCCAGAGAAGGCCGCCGACGACGATCAGGCCGAAGAGGGCGGCGCCGACGATTCCCGTCTCGGCGCCGATCTGGAGCAGCGAGGAGTGGGCGGATGCCGTGTCGGGGTCGCCGCCCAGCGTGCTGTACTCCGCCAGCGAGCCGGGTCCACCACCGGTGACCGGGTGGGCTGCCCACAGCGACAGGGCGTCGCTCCACAGGGACTGCCGGGCCGGGTCCAGGGCCTCCAGGGCCCGCGGTGGCCACTGCTCCCGCGCAGCGAGGAGGACCACACCCGCTGCCGCCCCGATGATCGACACCGATCCCACGAGGACGGCCCACCAGGCGCGGCTCGCAGGTCGCCACACCATGAGGGCGATCGCCGCGAGCAGGGGCACGGCCACGACGAAGGCGGCCTTCGAGGCGTTCGCCGCGATGACCGCCAGAGCACCCGCCACCGTGAGCCACAGGAGGACCCGTCGTACACGGTCGGACCCGAGCATCGCCAACCCGGCGAGGCCGATGACCTGCACGGCCACTGCAGCGTTCGCGTTCGCGTAGGCGGTCGGCCGTTTGGCGGGGCCGTCGGTCCAGATCACGCCGAGGAACAGCACCGTCGTCACGACGAGCAGGCCGGCCACGACGACGTCCCGTCCCAGGCGCGTGGCCACGAGGTGACCAAGCGCCACCCCGGCGGCCAGGACGACGGGCGAGAGGACGTATGGGGAGGTGAGCGACGGCATCCGGTCGGCGAGGAGTGCGGACACCCAGGCACATCCCACCCAGAGGCCCAGCAGGGCCAGGGCTGCGCGCTCCGGCCACCCGACCCTCTCGAGAAGCCCTCGCATCGACTAGGCCCGGTACTCGGGCAGGGTCCGGAACCAGTCGACGGTCTGCTCCAGGCCCTCGCGGAGGGGAACGGGCTCGACGTCGGGGAAGTGGGCGCGCAGCCGTGTGTGGTCGGCCTGCGAGTCGCGCACGTCGCCCGCACGCTGTTCCACGTGATCGACCGCCGGTCGGTGTCCGAGGAGGGCGGCGAGCTCGCCGACGAGGGCGTTGAGCGAGGTTCGGGTGCCGAAGGCGAGGTTCACCGGCTCCAGGTCGGTGACCCTGCGAGTCACGGCGTCGGCGAGGACGCGGGTGACCGTGCCCACGTAGGTGAAGTCTCGGGTCTGCTCGCCGTCACCGTGGATCGTGAGGGCCTCTCCACGCAACGCGGAGTCGACGAATGCCGGGATCACCGCGGCATACGCATGGCCGGCAGCCTGGAGGGGACCGTAGACGTTGAAGAACCGGAAGGCCAGGGTGGGCAGGCCGTACGTGTGGCCGAACGACATCGCGTAGGCCTCGGTCGCCTGCTTGCTCACCGCATAGGGCGAGACCGGGGCCGTGCGCATGCCCTCGCGCTTGGGCAGCTCGCGGTTCGCGCCATAGACCGACGACGACGACGCGACGACGACGTGGAGGTCGCCGGCGCGTCGGGCGGCCTGGAGCACCTCGAGGGTGCCGGTGGCGTTGGCGTGGTGGGAGGCGACAGGGTCGAGCACCGAGCGGGGGACGGAGGGGAGCGCTGCGAGGTGCACCACGGCATCCGCGCCCTCGCAGGCCGCGTCGAGGGCGTCGGGGTCGAGGATCGTCCCCTCGAGGAGCCGGATGCCGGTGCCGTCGAGGTTGGCCCGGAAGCCGGTGGACAGGTCGTCGAGCGCGACCACCTCGTCGACGTCGGAGCGCGTGAGCAGCTCGCGGCCGAGGTTGGACCCGATGAAACCGGCCCCCCCGGTGACGACGACCTTCACGTGAGATTCCCCCAAGCCAAGCGGCGGTACGCCCTGTCGGGCCGGACGCCCGCACGCTACCACCGGTCCTCGGGTACTCAACGGTGCCGGGATTCGGTGGACAGCGGAGGTGTTGCGCGGCAGATACTGTCGTGCCGTGGACACGATACCCATGCCCATCTCAGTGGGCATCCGCTTCACGCACGCGGCGCTCCAGGTGCTTGCCGAGGGCAACGGCATCGACCTGCTGCACATCAAGGGGCCCGCTGTCGATGACCGCCTCCTGGCGGTGCTGCCGACGGGCGACCCCCGGTCCGAGGCGCCGGAGACGGTGGCCCGGTACAGCGTGGACGCCGACGTGCTCGTCCGCCCGGCCCACGTCGACCGGCTGTTCGAGGTGATGCACCGACACGGATGGACGACCGCGTACCACTTCGCGGACGGGTCGGCCTTCGAGCACGCCGCCACCCTGACCCATCCGGTCCTGTCCCCGGCCGACGTCCATCGGCGCTTCCCCGGCATCGGGATCGACGCGCCCACGGCGTTCGAACGTCTGTGGGCGGAGCGGCACACGGTCCTCATCGCAGGCACGCCGTGTCCGGTGCCGTCGTTGAGGGCTCAACGTCTCGTCCTCATCGTGCACGCAGCACGGGGAGGCGCGCTCCACCACTCCGACATCCAGCGCAGCTGGCACTTCGCCACGGAGGAGGAGCGGGCGGCCGTGCAACAGCTCGCGGACGAGCTCGGCGCCGAGGTCGCGCTGGCCGCCGGTACCGGGCGCCTGGAGGAGTACCACGGCACTCGTGGGTACGAGCTCTGGCGGGCGCTCTCCACGAGCGAGCAGTCGCACGTGCGGATCTGGGTGGCCCGCGTGAGGTCGGAACCGACAGTTGCCGGCGCGCTGAGGACGGCGATCCGCCTGATCCTCCCCAACCCGCGCCGTATGCACACCACCTTGGGCAGGCGACCCACGGCTCGGGAGCTGGCGCGGGCCTACGGGCAGCGGGCTCGCTGGGGTCTGGGGGAGGTCGCCGAGCTGGTCCGGTCGACGAGCCCCGGGTCCCGAGGCCGCCGATGACGATGTACCGCATCCCGAAGGGCGTGGCGTTCGTCGTGCCGGACGGCGAGCCTGATCCGCCAGGCGTCGTGTTCCTGATGCAGGTCCCGGACGGACTTCCCCAGGTGCTGCAGAACTCGGCGGCCTGGATCTGGCTGGCTGCCGTGGAGGGGGAGCCGGATGTGGCGGATGCCGTCGCGCACCTCGTGGGACGGACCAGGCACGAGGTGGCCGCGGACGTCGAGGTATTCCTTGCCGATCTCGTGGGTCGGGGCCTGCTGGAGGAGGGGCCGCCGGCGCCTTGACGTCGCCAATATGGCTATGGATCGCTTCTCAGCACACCGTGGCGCAGCAGATCCGCCACAGCGTGATCGGTGGCCTCCCTGGACGTCGACCCCTCGGGCGCGCCGAAACGCGCCTCCAGCTCACGCGCCAGGCGGCCTACCTCGACCATGTCCCCGGTGAGGTCGTAGATCGCTGCGCTCAGCTCACTGAGTCTCACGACCATCCCGTCCAGGAGGACCGCCGTCTCCCCGTCGCGCACGAGCAGGTCGTCGGCCGGAACCCGTTGCACCCTCATGATCGACCTGCCAGGAGTGCGCTGAGGTCATCCTCGATCTCCGACGCCTCGGCGTACCGGACGCGCAGCACCGGCCCAGACGCCTCGAGGAGGTCAGCGAGACGGTGCAACGGCCGGTCGAGCCACGACAGGGAGGACGTCTCCTCCACCACGGCGAAGAGCGCGTCCATGACGGAGAGCTCCTCCGTCTCGACCGATGTCCCCAGCTCGGGGTCCCGGTCGAGGACGATGATCCGGGCAACCTGCGCACTGATGGGGGCGGGTAGGAGGCCGAGGCCGTCGGGGGACAGCTCGTCCTTGAGGTGCGGAGCGTCCGGCCGTCGCACCGACAGTGGTTTGGGGTACGGGAAGATGGTGCCGTCGCCGGCAATGCCGACCGTCTCGTCGGTGAGGTAGCCGAACCGCTGCCCGAGCAGTCGGCTCAGCGTGGTCTTGCCGGTGCCGCCCGGAGCCACGTAGACGAGGCTGGCCCCGGTCTCCGGGTGGCTGACCGCACCCGCGTGCAGCATCAGCAGCCGGCCGGCCTGTCCGGCGATGAGGGTGCGCGTGATCTCCTGAGTCGTGCGCATGAGCTGCTCCGCGAGCCGACCCGGGTCGTCGAGGTGCGCGTCGAGGTGCAGGGCGTCCGATGGTCCGCAGTCGCCGCCGCCGCCGGAGAGGCAGCGAGACCACGATGCCGTCATGGCGGATGCGAGGACGTCGGCGGAATCCCCGATGCACCTCACCTCGAGGTGCCTGCCGAGTGCGCGCAGCCGCAGGATGTGGCTCACGAGGTTCGAGGTCTCCCGCGTGGATGGGGTCCGGGTCCGGATGGGCATGGTGCTGATGGTCAACATATCGAAGATTCCGGCCCGGGCCGGGTTCGCCGGTGGCCCACGCGTCTAGCCTGTTGCCCGTGACCGCTACGCGTGGGACCTCGCCGGCTCCGCTGCGCCTCCTCTTCGTGTGCACCGCCAACATCTCGCGATCGCCGTACGCCGAGCGGAGGGCGGCACACCTGCTGCGCGAGCTGGGCGCGGCTGGGGAGTCGGTCACCGTGGAGAGTGCCGGCATCCCCGGGTATCCCGGGCGGGACACGGATGCGCCGATGGCGGCGCAGCTTCGGCGGCGCGGCGGCGATCCGACCGGCCACGTCAGCCGCTCCCTGACCAGCGAGATGCTCGCCCTGGCGGACGTCGTCGTCACGTTCGAGTTCGCCCAGCGAATGCGGATCCTCGAGTCGCATCCGGGTTGGGGACACAAGCTGTTCGGCCTGCACCAGCTCGTCGATGCCGTCGACCGGACCCCGGGGGGTGCGACCGGGTACCGGCTCGTGCACGAGCTCCAGCTCGCCGCCGCTCCGGACTCGATGTCGTGGGATGTGGCCGACCCGTACGGCCGGGGTGCGTCAGCGGCGCACCAGACCGCTGACGCAATCGACGGGGCACTGTCGGTCATCATCCCCGTCCTCGTCGGTCTCGAGCCGGAGCACGTCGAGTCGTCCGGGCCGACGGGGCTGGTGCACGGGCTACGCGTCAGTCTCGGCCGGAAGCTCGGGCGAGGGAACGGTCGATCCGGTTGACACGGCCGACGCCCACCCGTGGGCGTTCTCGAAACGGCAAATCCCTCAGCATCCCCGTGATACTCTACCTTGGCTATACCAAATGCACACCTTGCGGAGAAGATTGGGATGGGGACTTGATGGACGGCACGAACACGGGGCAACAGGGTCGCGTCGGTCGACGGACGGTCGCGAAGGGCGCGGCCTGGGCGGTGCCCGCTGTCGCCGTGGCCGGGGCGACGCCGGCGCACGCAGCGTCGGGGATAACGACCACGACCACCACCCTCCCCCCCTGCGTCGCGGCGATCGGGACGACCGGTGGCACGTATCCCGTGAGCATCAGCCTGAGTGGCTGCAACACCGCCAGCTCGCACTGGGACTTCATCTTCCGGATCACCGCGGCGTTGCAGAGCGGCACCGCCTGCGACTGCGCATACCTGCGGATCACCTTCTTCGACAACCCGAAGCGGACTCGCCTGTGGATCAGCAACAACGCCACCGCCGAGAATCCGCAGAGCAACACGCTCAACCGGCCGCGGCTGTACGTGCAGAAGGTTCTTGCTGCCGGAAATACGGCGGCGTTCCCCGCCGAGGGTGACGCTGTGCGTCGAGTTGGCGGCGGCGATCCCTACACCAGTTTCATCACGACCTCAGGCACCGCCAGTGTCGGGACCATCACCGCACCTGGCACCGCGGATGACTCGCTCCACACGCTCATCCTTCCGAACGGGAGCCTCCCGTGCTCCGCGAGCGGGCCCATGGCCTATATCGAGGTCGAGTGCGGACAGTCCCAGACCGGGCCCTGGACCCCGCTGGGGGGGCGGACAGAGATCAACCCGTGCGTCCCGATGATCCAGGCATCCGTGTGCAGGTTCGATACAACGGGCAACGACAGGTACCGGCTCGGGGTCTCCGT
>Ga0209477_1000369_pt1 | contig 27632 bp, 21 predicted proteins | sample KloWWTupernatant_FD_187180 | JGI IMG/M metagenome (GOLD analysis project Ga0209477, IMG submission 187180) | Active sludge microbial communities from Klosterneuburg, Austria, studying microevolution and ecology of nitrifiers - Klosterneuburg... | ecosystem: Engineered > WWTP > Aerobic digester >...
GCACAGATCGGCATCGCCCGCGCGTTCGGTTTCGCCAATGCGGTAGGGGCCATGCGAAACGGTCGGCAGCACCAGCACGTCGACCTGCTCGAACAAATGACGCGCGGTGAGCACGGCGTGATCGAGCATGCGATCGGCGGCGGCGTAGGTGACCGCGGACTTGCTGCGCGCAAAACCGAGCATGTCGCGCAGGCGTGGCGAAACCGGGCAAGCGCCGTCATCGAGATCGACCTCGAGCTCGACGGCCAGTTCGGCCTCCATGATCAGCAAGGCAGCGCGACGCATGCGCGCAAAGTCATAGCTGCTGAAATCGGCATCGCTGCGTTCGCCAAGCTCTAGCGCCAGGGCATCCATCGCCTCGGCAAACACCGCACAGACATCCGGGCTGACGCCGAGCCCGGGCAGGTTGCCAATGAATCCGCTGCGCAGGCGCCCCGGCTCCCAGTCCGGCGGCGACAAGGCGACGCGGCGGCGGCGCGAGCGCACATCGTCGACGTCGTAGGCGGCAAGTACCTGCAGAACGATGGCCAGATCCTGCACCGAGCGGGCAAGGATGCCGACACTGTCGAGGCGCCGCGCCGCCGGCACCACGCCGTGGGTGGACAACTCGCCCAGGGTCGGACGCAAGCCGTAGATGCCGCAATGACTGGCCGGAATGCGCACCGAGCCGAGCGTGTCGGTACCGATGGCGAAGCTGCAAAAGCCCGCGGCAACTGCTGCCGCCGAACCGGCCGAGGATCCTCCGGCGATGAATTCGTGGCGATGCGGATTGTGCGTCGGGCCGGAATCGCCGGTGGTGCCGGTGGTGCCCAGCGCGGCTTCGTCGACGGCGGTCTTGCCGAGGATCACCGCGCCGGCCGCGCGCAAACGCGCAATCACGCTGGCATCCTCGGCGGCAATGCGCTGCCTGCGCCCGGCCAGGCCAAGTGCAGTCGGCAAGCCGGCGACATCGATGTTGTCCTTGATCGCCACGGCCAGGCCATCGAGGCGGCCAATCGTGTTCTTCGCCTTGCGCCGCTCGTCACTGGCGCGAGCGGCGGCAGGCGCCGTGTCGTCGCTGCAGACAAATGCAGCCAAGGCCGCGTCCTCGGCACCGATTGCATCGGCATACAGGGACTGCAGTTGCACGGCGCTGATGCGCCCGGCGGCCAGCCAGTGCAGCAACTGGAAGGCACTCGCGCCGCGCAGACGCTGGCTGGAGAGTTCGGATTCCTGGCTCGTGCTCATGCGTGATTCCTGCTTTTTGCGGGCGATTATGACCTATCCGCAATTGATGCCTGCGCGACTAACCCGGACAATGAGGATTGGACGATGGCACAGGGCAGCGAGATGAGCGAACGCGAAACGATGCAATACGACGTGATCACCGTCGGTGCCGGCCCGGCCGGGCTCGCGTTTGCCATCCGCCTGAAGCAGCTGAAACCCGATTTGACGGTCTGCGTGATCGAGAAAGCCTCAACGATCGGCGCCCAGATCCTCTCCGGTGCGGTGATCGAACCGGAGCCGCTCAACGAGCTGCTGCCGGAATGGGGTGCCAACCCGCCGCCAATTTGCGTGCCCGCCACCAAGGACGAGTTCTGGTGGCTGCGTGATCACGAACGTGCGATGAAATCACCGATCACGCCGCCGCAGATGCACAACCACGGCAATTTCATCGTCTCCCTGGGCGCGCTGTGCGCCTGGCTCGCGCCGCAGGCCGAGGCACTTGGCGTCGACGTGTTCCCGGGTTTTGCCGCTGCCGAGGCCTTGATCGACGACGCCGGGGCGGTCAAGGGCGTGCGCATCGGCGACATGGGCGTCGCCCGTGATGGTTCGCACAAGCCGGGCTACACCGAAGGCATCGACATCCTCGCACCGATCACCGTGCTCGGCGAAGGCTGCCGCGGCAGCATCAGCAAGCAGTTGATCGCACGCTACAAGCTGGATGCGGACAGCGATCCGCAAACCTATGGCATCGGCCTCAAGGAACTCTGGCAGGTACCGCCCGGGCGCGTGGAGCCGGGCAAGATCGTGCATACGCTGGGTTGGCCGCTCGATCCGGCTACCTATGGCGGCAGCTTCCTCTATCACCTGGACAAGGATCGCATTGCCATCGGCTTCGTCGCCGGACTCGACTACATCGATGCCGAGTTCAAGCCGTTCGAGGCCTTCCAGCAATTGAAGAACCATCCCTTGATCAAGCCGCTGCTGGAGGGTGGCGAGATCCTTTCCGCCGGTGCCCGCGCCCTGATCGAAGGCGGCTACCAGTCGCTGCCGAAAGCCGAGATGCCCGGGGCGATGCTGATCGGCGATTCGGCCGGGCTGATGAATGTGCCGAAGATCAAGGGCACGCATCAGGCCATGCGCTCGGGCATGCTCGCCGCCGAGCATATTGCCGCCACCGGCACCTCCGCAGGCTGGGATGCGCGGCTGCGAGGCTCGGTGGTGATGAAGGAGTTGCGCAAGGTGCGCAACATCCGCCCGGGCTTTCACAAGGGTCTGTGGCTGGGTCTTGCCAACGCCGGCTGGGAAACCGCGACTGCAGGGCTTTCGCCGTGGACGCTGAAGAACCACGCCGATCATGCGGCGCTGAAGAAGATCAGCGAATATGAGTCACCGGACCGCGACTGGATCGAACGCAGCCTGCCACCGCGCGATCGCCTGGCCAGTGTCTACTTTGCCGCCACCGAGCATGACGAGGATCAGCCGATCCATCTGCATGTCGCGGAACCTGATATCTGCGTGACCCGTTGCACGGTGGAATACAACAACCCGTGCACGCGCTTCTGCCCGGCGGGTGTCTACGAGATGGTCGATGACGCCGCCGGCAGGCGCCTGCAGATCAATGCCGCCAACTGCGTGCACTGCAAGACCTGCGACATCAAGGATCCCTACCAGATCATCAACTGGGTCACTCCGGAAGGCGGCAGCGGGCCGAATTACCAGAATCTCTGAGGCGTGTGGCAGGCGCATGGGCACGCGGCACCGCGTGCGCATGCGTGGATTGTCCCGATGCAGCCCTGACTTGAGCAATTGCCGGCACGCGGGCACGATGACGGACTTCACGCCGGAGTCGCCCGCATGCCGCACATCGCCCTCGTCACTGTCCACGCTGCGCGCGCGACCGATGCGGATCTGGCTCCGTTGCAGGCTGCCTTGCTGGATGCCGGCGCGCAGGTGGCGATTGTCGACTGGGATGATGCCGCAGTGGATTGGGCGGTGTTCGATCTGGTCGTGCTGCGCTCGTGCTGGGACTATACCGAGCGTTACGTCGAGTTCCTCATCTGGGCCGAGCGAGTCAGCCATCTGACGCGCCTGCTCAATGACTTCGAGATCGTGCGCTGGAACACCGACAAGCATTACCTGGGCGAACTGGATCGCGCCGGCATCGCCATCGTGCCAAGCCACTTCATGGAACCCGAGTCCGACCTCATGGCCGCGCTGCAGGGATTCTTCGATGCGCACGGCGAATGCGCCGAACTGGTCGTGAAACCGGCCATCGGCGCCGGCTCGCGCGATACGCAGAGGCACCCGCGCCATGACATCGACGCGATCAGCGCCCATGTCGAACGCTTGCTCAGGGCTGGCCGCAGTGTCCTCCTGCAGCCCTATCTCGATCGCGTCGACGATGCCGGCGAAACCGCGCTGATCCATTTCGACGGCGCGTTCAGCCACGCCATCCGCAAGGGCCCGTTGCTGCGCAAGGATGCGGGTCCGACCGCGGAACTGTATGCGCCCGAACAGATCGATACCCGCGAGCCGGGTGCCGACGAACGCGCGCTCGCCGCGAAGGTGCTGGCCGCCCTGCCCTTTGCCGGCATGCCTGCCTATGCGCGTGTCGACCTGATTCGCGGCGCCGACGGCAGTCCGCTCCTGCTGGAACTGGAATTGACCGAGCCGTCGCTGTTCTTTGCCCACGGCCCCGGTTCGGCGCAACGCTTCGCTGCCTCGTTGCTGGCGCATTGTGCGCAGGATGCGCGCGACTGAAACCGGCGCCTCACCGCGAAGGTGGGCAGGATTTGCCCAATCCGACGCCCGCGCGAGCAACCCTGCGGGTCAGCGCAATTCCATACCGGTCTTGTCCACAGGGCTATCCACGTCGCCTGTGGATAAACGCTGGCGACGCCGTCGCCGCACCTGCGCATGATTTCATCGGCAACCGCCGGCACGGGCGCAATGCCGCACGCTTTCCTTGCCGATCGGCAGCCTACGTTACAATGCGCGGGTCATGTTTCCCTGCTCAGGAATTCCGCAGCGATGAAGATCCTCGTCGGTTACAAGCGTGTCGTCGATTACAACGTGCGCATCCAGGTCAAGCCGGATGGCTCCGGTGTGGTCACCGATGGCGTCAAGCTGTCGGCCAACCCTTTCGATGACATTGCCCTCGAAGAAGCCTTGCGCCTGCGCGAGAAAGGCATCGCCAGCGAAGTCGTAGTGGTCACGATCGGCCCGGCCAATGCCCAGGCGCATATCCGCAATGGCCTCGCCATGGGCGCCAACCGCGCCATCCACGTGGTCACCGAGGAGGCGATCCAGCCGCTGACCGCCGCGCGCGCCATGCTCAAGCTGATCGACAAGGAGCAACCCGGGATCGTCATCCTCGGCAAGCAGGCCATCGATGATGACTGCAACCAGACCGGGCAGATGCTGGCCGCGCTGTGGGATCGCCCGCAGGCGACCTTTGCCTCGAAGATCGAGATCAGCGGGCAGGTTGCCAGGGTAACCCGCGAGGTGGATGCCGGCCTGGAAACGATCGAGGTCGATCTGCCGGCGGTGATCACCACCGACCTGCGCCTCAACGAGCCGCGTTTCATCAAGCTGCCCGACATCATGAAGGCAAAGTCCAAGCCGCTGGAGACACTGCAGTTTGCCGATCTTGCCGTCGAAGCGGGCGATCACCTGAAGACGACCCGCTTCGAGCCGCCGGCCAAGCGCAGCAAGGGCGTCATGGTCAAGGATGCCGCCGAACTGGTCGCCGCGCTCAAGGCCAAGGGCCTGCTCTGATCGAACCGGCGCGCTCGCGCCTCCACAGGATTCAGCAAGGAAAACCAATGTCGAAGATCCTCGTCATTGCCGAACATCTGGACGGCAAACTCAATTCCAGCACCGCGCGCTGCGTCAGCGCCGCCCATGCAGTCAAGCCCGCAGCCATCGATGTGCTTGTGCTCGCCGCCGATGCCGCCGCGATCGCCGCCGAGGCGGCAAGGATCGAAGGTGTCAGCAAGGTGCTTGCCCTGAGCCGCGCCGAGAACGCGCACGCACTTGCCGCGATCCTCGCCCCGCAGATCGCCGCCGTCGCCGGCAATGGCTACAGCCATGTGTTCGCACCCTCGACCACCTTCGGCAAGGACCTGCTGCCGCGCGTCGCCGCCCTGCTCGGCGTCGCCCAGGTTTCCGATGTGATGACGGTCGCCGCGACGCACACCTTCCAGCGTCCGATCTACGCCGGCAACGCGATCATCACGGTCGAGGCACCGGCATCGAGCGTGGTCGTGGCGACAATCCGCACCGCATCCTGGCCGGCCGCCGCCAGCACTTCGACGAGCGCGCCGATCGAAGCGGCGAGCGCCGATGTCAGCCTGCCGACGCATACACGCTTCGTTGAACTCGCCCAGGGCAAGAGCGATCGCCCGGATCTGCAAGGCGCGAGCAAGGTCATTTCCGGCGGCCGCGCACTGGGTTCGGCGGAGAACTTCGCCGTCATCTACCAGCTCGCCGACAAGATCGGCGCGGCGGTGGGTGCATCGCGCGCCGCGGTCGATGCGGGTTATGTCCCGAGCGACCTGCAGGTCGGCCAGACCGGCAAGATCATCGCCCCCGAACTCTATGTCGCCATCGGCATCTCCGGCGCCATCCAGCACCTCACCGGCATCAAGGACGCCGGCACCATCGTCGCCATCAACAAGGATGCCGAAGCACCGATCTTCGAGATCGCCGACTACGGCCTCGTCGGCGACCTGTTCAAGATCGTGCCGGAGCTCGAAGCAGCGCTGTGAAACGCGCATGACCGTCGCGTGCGCGTAGCCACGCGACGGCCTTGCCGGGCATCGCAGCAGGAGCAGTTGCGGCTCCTCGTTGCGATCAGAAACCCTTCTTGCCTGCGACCGCGGATTTGTCGCAGACGCCGGAATCGGTGCCCGGCTCGGCACCATCATTCCCCGTGCTTTCCTCGGCATCGGTGCAATCCGCATCGTCGCAATCGCCGGCCTCCGAGTCCTCGTCCTCATCGGCACAGACACCTTCGTCCGCGCAGGCATCGTAGCCTGGCGTTTCGCGGATCAGTTCGGGGTGGGCGCTGATGAAGGCTTCGCCTTCGGCTTCCGCGGCGGCGATGCGGGCGAAGCTGCTGGGGTGGCTGGAAAGGTAGGCAACGCCTTCGTCCTGGTTGCTGCCATGGTGAAAGTCATCGAGCTTGCGCATGGCTTCGGCAAACCATGCGGGCGAGGTGTTGTGGGCGGCCAGCGTGGTGAAGGCAAAGGCGTCGGCTTCTTCCTCGAAGCCGCGGGAGTAGTGGCTTTGCAGGAGGAAAGTCGGCACGCCGACGACGATCGCACTGGCCGAGCTGACATCGCCGGTGAACAACGCCGCTATGACCAGCACGAATGAACTGCGCAGGGTCTGGCGCAAGGCGTGCCGATGCTGCTGGTGGCCAAGCTCGTGGGCGACCACGGCATCGAATTCGCGATCATCATCGAACAAGCCGGTCAACTGGTCGGTAACCACGATGGTGCCACCCGGGATGGCCAGCGCATTCGGGCCGACCGATGCAGCATCGCGGAAGACCAGCTGATAGTCGTGCGCATCCGGCATGCCCGCGCGCAATATGTCGAAACGTGCGGACAATTCATCCCGGCGCGCCTGGCTGATTCCGCTCGGTGCGAATCCGAAGTATTCATCGAGCTGGCCGAGGACTTCGCTGCCCAGTTTTTCCTCGATGCCAGGCGGAACCTGTCGGGCTATGCGGTCGGCCATCCACGGCACGCCCCATACAAACGTCGCAATGCCGACGACAAGGCAGAGGACGATCGACGCGGCCACGGCATGGGCATGGCGTTCAAGGCGATCGACCATGCGCTGCAAGCGGTCTTCCTGCGGAAACCACTGGTCGAGCAGGGGATGATCGCTGGCGAGGATGCGCGCGCCATCGCTGAACTCGATCGTGCGCGTGATGCGCGCCAGTCGCGGCGATATGTGCAGGCTGGATGCCGCATCGCTGCGCTCGATACCATCGCCCACAACGCGAATCGTCTGAACATCGAGGCGCTGCACCTCGACCTCATGCAGGCGACTGCTCTGGCCATCGAAATAGTGCGCCTTGAATGCGTTCACAGGCCGATGTCGATGTCGAACAGACCATCCACCTCCGCGGCCGTGGCATCGACGCCGATCGCACGCTCGGCGAGCATGTCGTTGAAATCATCCGCCGCCAGCAGGCACAGGCAGTCGGCGCGGTATTGCGCAAGGCGGATTTTCGCCCACGGAATCAGCAGGCCGGCACTGCCGAGGATGGCGATCGTGTTGCCCGCGTAGATCCACAGCAGGCGCTGGCCCTTGAGGGTCGAACGCAAACGCCGGCCATCGATGTCGATGTGGTTGTAGATCAGGTTGGCGATGCTGGCGGCGAGGAAGGCGAGCACCACGAAATAACCCAGGTACATGAAAGCGGTCATGCCGAAGACCAGCAAGCCGGCCGGAGCCTCGCCGCTTCGCACGCTGCCGCTGGCCATGATCACGCCGAACATGAGCATGCTGAAAACGAACATCCATGCGGAAAGCACGCCCCAGGCGATCAGGTACGGCGGATAGAACTGGCCCGGGCCGAGCAGGAACTTGAACCAGCTGCCGCCGAAACGATGGTTCTCGACGATGAAGGCTTTCTGCTTGCCCTTGACCCACGGGTAGAGCAGACCGAGGCTCAGGATCAGCGGCAGGCCGAGGAGGAGGAAGCGGATATAAGCCTCGCCGTAGTCGGGAATGAATCGGAAATTGAGACCGCGCCAGGACGAGTAACGCGCACGGAACGCGGCACCGCGCACGATCAGCCACGGCGTCAGCACGGCGATCAGCAGAGCCAGGCCCAATTGCATGTACAAACTGTATTGCCCGGCCACGACGTAAGCCGAAAACAAGCCCACCGCGATGATGCGGCCTTTGAGAATCGGCAAGGGTTTGGCCGTGTACTCGAAGGGCACGCCGGCGAGGCGAGTGCTGCCGTAGAAATAGCGTTCGCTGCGCACCTTGGCCCAGGCCGAGAAAATGCCAAGGCTCAACAGGGTCAGCGCCAGATTGACGATCCAGATGCGGAAATATTCGTTGGCGCGGCCATCGAAAACGAAGCGGTGCTCGAACATCGGCGACTGGCTTGGCGGCCTTGATCCCGCGGGAACCGGCGGCTCGGGCAATGCCGGCGGCGCCGGTGGCACCGCGTCGAAGTGTGCTTCCATGTGAATCCCCGTGCGGCCCCAGCGCCTGCGTGCACAAGTGTACTCGATAGGGCCAACGAGCGCGACAGCGCCCTACTTCGCACCGAGGATCAGCTCGGCGGCACGTTCGGCAATCATGATGGTCGGCGCATTGGTGTTGCCGGTCGGCAGATCGGGCATCACCGATGCATCGACCACGCGCAGACCGACGATGCCGTGCACGCGCAGTTCGCTGTCGACGACGGCATCGCTGTCGGTGCCCATGCGGCAGGTGCCGACCGGGTGATAGACCGTTTCCGCCTTGCGTCGGATGAAGGCCTCGACGGCGCGATCATCATCGATGTCGGCTGCCGGGAAAATCTCCACGCCGCGATAGCGATCAAATGGCGCTTGCGCAAAGATCGCGTGGGAAACCCGCGCGGCCTCGATCATCATCTCGAGATCGTAGCCTTCGGCGTCGCTGAGGTAATTGGCGTGAATCGCGATCGGCTGCTGCGAATCGGTCGATTTGAGGCGCAGCGTTCCGCGCGATTGCGGATGCAGCAGGCAGGCATGCAGGGTGTAGCCATGGCCTTCGAGGCGGTGGCGACCATGGTCGTCGAGCAGTGCCGGCACGAAATGGAACTGCAGGTCACAGCGCCCGTCCGTGGCATGCCGCGAGCGCAGGAAACCGCCGCTCTCGGCAATGTTCGAGGTGCCGATGCCGCTGCGCTTGAAGAAGAATTCCAGGCCCACTGCAATTTCATTCACCTTGTCGTAGGTGATCGCCTCGGTGCACTGCGTCAGCGAGCAGATGTCCAGATGATCCTGCAGGTTGCTGCCGACGCCAGGCAGGTCCTGGCGCACGCTGATGCCGTGTTCGCGCAAGTGCGCGGGCGGACCGATGCCGGACAGCATCAACAGTTGCGGCGAATTGAGTGCGCCGCCGGCAAGGATCACCTCGCCGGCCTCGGCGCGCTTCAGGCGACCATGATGGCGGTAGTCGACACCGATCGCGCGCGCGCCGGAAAAAAGCACGTGCTGGACTTGCGCATGCGTGCGAATTTCCAGATTGGGGCGACCGCGTGCCCGGCGCAGGAAGGAGGCGGCCGTCGAGCAGCGCGCTCCGTTTTTCTGGGTGACCTGATAAAAGCCGAATCCTTGCTGGTCGGCACCGTTGAAATCCGCATTGCCGGCATATCCCGCCGCGCTGGCCGCATCGAGGAACACCTGCGACAGCGGGTTGCGGTATTTCAGGTCGGAAACGTTGAGCGGGCCATCGACACCATGCAGCGCGTCGGCACCACGCGAATTGTGTTCGGAGCGCTTGAAGTAGCCGAGCACATTGTCCCAGCCCCAGCGCGGGTCGGCAGTCTTGCGTGCCCACGCGTCGTAGTCTTCACGCACGCCGCGGATGTAGCACATGGCATTGATCGAACTGGATCCGCCCAGCACCTTGCCGCGTGGCCACCACAGTCGGCGCCCGTCGAGATTCGGCTCCGGCTCGGTGTGGTAGTCCCAGTTGTGGCGCGGATTCTCGGCCAGCTTGCCGATACCGGCCGGCATGTGGATATAGGGATGCCAATCGCGGCCACCGGCTTCCAGCAGCAGCACGCGTTTGGCCGGATTGGCGCTGAGCCGGTCAGCCAGCACGCAGCCGGCGGAACCGGCACCGACAATCACGTAGTCGTAGGTCATTGCTTGCAGCATGGGCGGGATATTGACCTGACCCTAAACGGCAGCGATAGAGCAGATGCTCCATACGCCATGTCATTCGATGATCGATATCGCATCACCGATCCGGATGGTGCCGCGCCCGCGTGGAATCAGGTTCTGGCCGAAGGTCACGCCTTTCGCGCCACGCCGATAGGAAACCAGGGTGCGCAGCGGCTCGCCGGTCGGATCGAACGTGCCGGTTGCCGGATCCACCGTGGTCAGCACGCAACGCACGCACGGCTTGACCACGTCGAAGGCAACCTCGCCGATGCGGATCGCGCGCCAGCCGTCTTCGGCGTGCGCCGTCGTGTTGGCGACGACCACGCTCGGGCGGAAGCGCAACATCGGCACCGGCGCGGCGAGCCGCGCATTCAGCTGGTCAAGCGCCGCCTGCGAGATCAGCAGCAAGGGAAAGCCATCGGCAAAACTGACCTCGTCGCCGGGCCTGGCATAAGCGGGGTCGACTGGCCGCACGCATTCTTCCGGCATGAACACGAAGCATGCGCTGAAACCGAGATAGCCAGTGATCCAGGCATCGGCGCCCGCGCCGGCCGGCCAACCGACCACCTCATCGCCCCACACCGTCACCCGGGATCCTGCTGAATCCGCAGCGGCCCGCAAGTGCAGGCGCGGCATGCCCGGCGCATCGAGAAACAGCGAATCACCGGCGAACTCGGCGCGGATCAGCAGCATTCGCGGCTGCTTGCGTGCGCTGACGAACTTTCCGCCGGCATCGACAATCATCCAGCGTCGGTCGCCACGCAGGCCGCGGCGTTCGACATCGGCGTGAGCGACCGTCAGCGGCGAGCAGGATTTGACCGGGAAGATGTTGATATGGACAAGCATCGGCTGCATGGCTGCATTATGCCGCTGACATGCCCCGTTTGTTCCGCGTGCTAGTCTGCTGCGCCTTGCAGACGGATCGAAGCCGTGCCCAAACGTCCCGCCATCCAGTCACATGAATGGTTTGTCGTCAGCATCGCGTTTGCCTATTTCTTCTGCGTGCTGGCCGCGTATTACGTGATTCGGCCGGTGCGCGACCAGCTATCCGCGGCGGTCGGCTCGACGGCACTGCCGATTTTCTACGCGGCAACCTTTGTCGTGACCCTGGCACTGGCACCGGTGTTCGGTGCCCTGGTCGCGCGCTTTCCACGGCGCAAGTTCGTGCCGGCGGTGTATCTGTTTTTCCTGATCGGCATGCTCGCCTTCATTCCCCTGTTCCAGATGCAGGAGGCTATCGGCGCACGCCTGCTTGGTTCGATCTTCTTTGTCTGGGTAAGCGTCTTCAACCTCTTCGTGGTCGCCGTGTTCTGGAGTTTCATGGCCGATCTGCTCGACGCGGAACAGGCGCATCGATTGTTTCCGGTGATCGCGCTCGGCGGCACCCTCGGCGCGATTGCCGGCCCGGCCATGACCCGCTCGCTGAACACGATCATCGGCGTGTCCGGGCTGCTGGTCGTGTCGTCGCTGCTGCTCGGTCTCGCCATCGCCTGCATCTTCGCCTTGTCGGCGTGGTCGCGTCGGCACCCGATTGCCGGCGACGAGCACCGCGACACGCGCGTGATTGGCGGCAGTTTCATCGCTGGTGCAATCGAGACGCTGAAATCACCGCTGATGCGCCGACTGGCCCTGCTCATGCTGCTTGGCGATGCGGTCGGCACGGTGATCTACGCCTTGCTCGCCGATTACAGCGGTGCAACCTACGCGACGCGCGAAGCACGCATCAATTTTTCGGCAAATGTCGATTTCTACGCCAACCTGCTGCAGGTCGTCCTGCAACTCGGCCTGACCCGCACCCTGCTCGTGCGCTACGGCCCCGCCCCGCCGCTGGCCCTGGATGGCGCGATCAAGGCCCTGATGCTGGCCGGCCTGACGATCTTCAGCGGTGCCTGGATTGCCGTCGTCGCCGTGGTCACCCGGGCCAGTGCTTATGGCGTGTTCAAGCCGGCCATCGATGCGGCGTACACGCGCGTGGATGCGGAAACCCGTTACAAGACCAAGAACTTCATCGACACCTCGGTCTGGCGCTTTGGTGATCTCGTCGTCACCAGCAGTTTCAACCTGCTGCGCGGGCTTGGCACCAGCGTGCCGGGCTTTGCCGTGTTGGCGATGATCGCCGCGGGCTGTTCGGGTTGGGTGGGCTGGCGGGCGGCGAAGATGTTGCCGGAAAACGAACCGACAAAGTCCACTGGCGCCGCGGCCAACGCGCCGGAATGCGCGAACTGAGCCGCAGGCGCTTTCAACCGGGAGTCTTCATGAGTATCGAGATTGTTTCCGAACAACGCTGCCATGGTGGCGTGCAGGGCTTCTACCAGCATGTCTCGATGGCCACCGCAGGCACGATGAAGTTCGGCGTGTTCCAGCCGCCACGCATTGCCGAACGAAGGATGCCCGTGTTGTATTTCCTCGCCGGCCTGACCTGCAATGCCGAAACCGCCGCGATCAAGGCGGGCGCGCAAAAGCTGGCAGCCGAGCTTGGCCTGATCCTGGTCACGCCGGACACGAGTCCGCGCGATACCGGCATTGAAGGTGCCACCGGCGATTGGGAGTTCGGCGAAGGTGCCGGTTTCTATCTCGATGCCACCACGCCGGCGTTTGCGCAACGCTTTGCCATGTACCGTCATGTCACTGCGGAGCTGCCGGCGCTGATCGCGGCGAGCTTCAACGCCGACATCGATCGCCAGGGAATCTGCGGGCATTCGATGGGCGGCCATGGCGCATTGACCATCGCGCTCAAGAATCCAGAAACGTACAAATCGGTATCGGCGTTTGCGCCGATAGTCGCACCAAGCCGCGTGCCGTGGGGGCTGAAGGCCCTGCCGCGCTATCTCGGCGATGATCAAGTGACCTGGCGTGCCCACGATGCCTGCGCGTTGATCGAGGACGGCGCACGCTTCCCCGGCACGATCCTGGTCGATCAGGGCGATGCCGATCAATTTCTCCAGACCCAGCTGCAACCGCATCTGCTGGAATCAGCGTGCGCGGCCGCCGGTCAGCCGCTCAACCTGCGCATGCAGGCCGGCTACGACCACAGCTACTGGTTCATCCAGAGCTTCATCGAGAATCACCTGTTGCATCACGCGATCGCGCTGCGGGCGTGATCGCGGATGCAGGCAGTGCTCATCGCGGCCAACCGGCCTCGGTGCACAGCTGCGGCGAGGTGCAGTGGACGATGCGCATGGACGTGCCATAGGTCGCCGCGACCACCATCGAACCGTCGACGCCGCGTGTGAGCGCGACCGGCGAAGGTTGCGCGGTATCGGAACCGGTCAACGTCCATGCGCTCGCGCCCGAACAGGTGTCGAGTCCGGTGCAGCGCCCGGCGCGGGCACGACCCGTACTGGCACGACCGGCGTACCAGACCACCCCGTCGATGCCGGTCGACATCGCGGTGTAGCCATTGACATTGCCGGCGTTGACGATGACCGGAGCGGTGCACGCCGTCGGCGAATTGCAGCGCGCAACGCGCACGACGCCTGCATTGTTGTAGCCGATCCAGGCGCGACCGTCACCGCCGACGGTGAGTCCGACCGAAGTCAGGGCGGTCACACCGCTTTCCACAGTCACCGGAGCAAGGAGCGTGCCGGAGCAACCGAACGTTGAACAGCCCGCAAGTTTCACCGACGCAGTGTCGGGTGCGTAGTAGGCGACCCAGACGCGCGCGGTGTCGCCCGTGGCATGGCCGACGGCGGCACTCGAGAACTGGCCGACATTGCCCACGCTGTCGACCACGAAGAAGGTGGGTGTTGCGCATCCGGACAGGCTGCATTCGGCCGACTTGAGGTCGCCATTGGTGACGTCGTGGTAGAAGATCAGCGCCGGCGCGAAGAGTCCGCCGGCGATGAGGGTCGTGTACTGGCCGACGTTGCCGCCGCTGTCGACGATGTCGAGCGACGAGCTGCTGCAGCTGCGAGTCAGGCAGTACGCGATCTTCAGGTTGCCGCCCGTGCGGTCGTAGTAGCTGATCGCGGGCAGGCCGGTGCGGAGTATTGCAATCGAGCTGAACTCACCGACGATGCCGCCGGAATCGACCGTCGTGCTCGTGCTGCTCCTGCAAGCCGGGTCTTCGCAATGCAGGACGCGCAGATCCCCATTGGCGGGATCGTAATAGCTGACGATCGGAAAGCCGTCGCCACCGATGGTTACCGAGGGGCTGTCCGCGCTGCCGGAGATCGTCGTCTGGCTGAAGCCGATCCGGCCGAGCAGCGATGCCTGGCCGGTTCCGCTCTCGACGAGGCCCAGCGCGGTCAGCGCGTAGGGCGTTGCGGTCACGGGTTGGCGTGGTGCGAGCGTGGTGAAACCGCCGGTGCTCGCGCCGGGACGCACGCCGATGGCGAGGAAGACCTCGTCGCCGACGAAGAAGCCCTCGCCGAAATCGACCGCCGCACTGAATACGCCATCGTCGACGACAATGTCCTCGAGCGTGATCGGGCTCGCCAGCGGGGAGCCCGCAGACAGGGCATCGAACGGCTGGAAGCTGAAGTCGAACTGGCCGTTCGCGGGTGCGCCCGATTGCTCGAGCACGCCCTGGTAGGTGAAACGCGATGTCAACGGAGCTGCGGCGACCTCGGCGACGAGGGACGCGGCAAGCAGGCAGGACAGGATACGCAACAGGCGCATGGAGGAGCTCCTCGATGGGATGGTTTTCATGGTTCGAAGCCGTCGCGGAACAGCACGTCGTCGCCGCGCGCGGTACCCCACAAGCCGCCGGTGAGCCGGAACGTGCCGCCTGCGTGCACGCCGGCGTCCGGCTGACCGATGCTTCCGGTGACGGCGAAGGCACCGCCGCTCGAGCGCTGGCCGCCGCCATCGATCGAATGGGCGCGAAGACTGAAGCTGCCGCCGCTGGACTGGGCACCGGCAAGCCCGGTCGCGCAGACGAGCGCGCAGACAAGAAGGATTCCGGACAGCGTCTTTCGGCGTGGCGTCATGCAGGGTCCTTGGGTTCCGAAGCCGGATGGCGATCCCGGCCAGCATCCGGGCGCATACCCTCGAAAGTCTTCACGAGCTGCTGACGAAGCTGCAGCGAATTCTCACGGAGTTCTCACGGCGACGGTCTGGCGCCGCGTTCCCGCTGCCGTTAGGCTTGCGCCTGCATGAATGAATCCGCGAACGCACCGATCGAACCCGCTTGTGAGGGCTACCGCTTCGCGCCGGTGCATGTCGATGCTCGCCGCCTGGCCGTCACCGTCGACGGGAAGCCCGTCGAGATCGAACCCAAGCCGCTTGCCCTCCTGCTCGCGCTGGCCGAAGCAAACGGCGAGGTGATCGGCAAGCAGGCATTGCTCGAGCGTCTGTGGCCGCGTCAGGTCGTCACCGATGCCGTTCTGAACCAATGCGTGCTGCGCGCACGTCAGGCGCTCGGCGACATCGGCCATCGCGCGATCGTGACCGTACATCGCCATGGCTACCGCCTCGGACTACCGGTCGAGCGCATTGCCGCAGGCAAGCAGAGCGAAGCAAGCGTCACCGCAACGACGGTGCAGCCAACCGCGCATCCGGCGCGCCTCTGGCGCGGACTGGCACCGGCTCTCGCGGCACTGCTCATCGTGGCCGGCGGGGCGTCGTGGCTGGCCCGCTCGCCGCCGCCCGCGGCCGCGTCGATCGCAGTGATGCCGATCGAAATGCGGGATGGCAACGCGGAGGACGAACGCATTGCGAGCGGGTTCGGCGACGCATTGCTGACGCGACTGGCCCAGCAAGCGGACCTGCATGTACCCGCGCGCACATCGGTCGCGGTTGCTGCCGAGCACCGCGGCGATATCCGCCGGATCGGTCGCGAGTTGCGCGTCGAGCATGTCGTCGAAGCCGTGCTTCGCCCCGAGCAGGACGGCTATGTGCTGCACGCGAGCATCGTGCGCACGAGTGACGGGTTCCAGCAATGGGCGCGGCGCTTCGACATTCCTCCGGGCGGGCTGGCTGCGGCGGAAATGACAGTCGTGCGGGCAATCGCCGACGCACTCTCGGTCGAAGCGACCGGCATCGCCACGGATTCGCCAGTCGGGATCGACTCCGAATCCGCCTACAAGGCGTTCCTCGATGCGAATGCGCTGCGCAACCAGCGCACCGAAGCGAGCTTGCGCTGGGCCATCGAACGGTATTCCGAGGCGCTGCGCATCGATGGCGACTTCGCAGCGGCGCATGCGGGACTCGCCAGCGCCTGGTTGCTGCTGTACGAATACAGCAACCTGTCGCTGAGCGAAGCGCAGCGTGCTGCGCAGGCGCACATCGATCACGCTCTGCGACTGTCGCCCGATCTCGCCGAAGCGCATGCCGCGGTGGGCCTGCTGAAGCTCAACGCAGGCGATGGGCGCGGCGCGGAGAACGCCCTGCGCCGCGCCGTCGCGCTGGAACGCGGCAATGCCACGACGATGATGTGGCTCGGCACTGCACTCACCTACCAGGGACGCCTTGGCGAGGCACGCGCGTGGCACGAACAGGCGCTTGCGCTCGACCCGCTTTCCGCAATCGCCGAAACCTACGTCGGGATCGACCTTGCACTCGCGCTCGACGCGCGCGCCGCGACTCATTTCGACAACGCGCGCGCGATCGATCCGCGCCTCGTCGAGCCGCTCTGGCAGCACGCATTGTTCGAACGTTTGCGTGGTAACGAGGCAGCGGCGGCTGTCCATCTCGAGAAGGCGCTCGCGATCGATTCGAGCAGCGAGTACACGCGCGCATTGCTGGCCGCCACGAAACTTGCCGTGGGCGCGGTCGACGATGCGGCGCGCGTGCTCGGCGCAGGCAGCGATGGCAGCCTCGCGATCTGGTTGCGTGCGGCGATCGCGGTTGCGGACGCACGTGGCGATACGGCGCGCACGCAGGCACTGTACCGACTCAGCATCGACCGGCCTGCGGCGCATCCGCAGGATCGCCTGCTGGCCGCGGTCGCCAGCGCCCGAACCGGCAGCCGCGCGGACAGTCTGCGGCGATTCGAACAGCATGTCGAAGCCAGTGGCGACAACGAGCCGTTCGTAGATCTCTCGCAAGCGGACCTCGGCGTGCCTGACCTGTTGCTCTACCTGCAACTCATGCGTGACGCGCGCGGCAGCGATGCGGCCCGCGTGGCAGCCATCGCGGCCCGGCAACGCCTGCTCGCGATGTCCGCGAACGGCGTCCGCGTGCCGGCGCTCGGCGATGCAGTGAAGCAAGTCGCCACGTTCATCGATCCTGCAACGTCACCCGGGCAGCGCTGAATCCGCAACGCGCCGACCGCGTCACGCGACGTCCGGCACGTCAGGCCTTTGCCGAAACCCACATCGTGATGTCGGCGTCGAAGACGAGCTCATCGGCGGCATTGCGCACTTCGACCAGAGCATGCATCTCCTGGCTGCCGCTGCTGTCGGTGATCGCCGGCACCCGAGCCGTGGCATGCAGCACGCCGAGCGCCTTTTTCAGGTAGCGCACGCTCATGCCTTTTGGAATCCAGCGCATCGATGCCGGAATGGTGACTTCGGTAGCCATGCCGCCGGCCAGTTCGGCGGCATTGCACATGGCGATCGCGTGCACGCTGCCGATATGGTTCTGGATGGAGCGACGCTGACGCAGACGCACCACGCAGCGGCCGGCTTCAAGCGCCTCGATGCTCGGCGCGATCGAACCGAAGTACGGTGCCCTCCAGCAGATGATCCGTGAATAAAGCCAGCGGCCCAGACCTGAGCCGCCGAGCTTGTCGAACATCACCAGTGCATTGGCCGCCATTGATCAGGCCACGTTGCGCAGGGTTTTCTGCGACTTCCTGGCGACAGCCGCACGCAATTCCTCGGGCGCGAAATCATCAACCGAAATGAACTCGAAAGTCGCGGCGCGAACGTGCGCGAGCAAGGCGCGTTCGGCCGGGCCGATGATGCCCTTGGTTTCAGCGTCGGCGAGTTGCGCCTCGTAGTCGAGTCCGGCGACCTCGCCAGCCTTGACCGCCTTGAGGAACTTGCGCTCGACCGGTTCGGCCGCGATCACGTCAGGCAGCAAGGCGTTCATGCGACCAACCGGATTGTTTGCGGTTGGCGTCAGATAGGCGCCCGACATCAACCGTGTACGCGCCTCGTTCGGCGTGGTCAGGATCGCCGCGACGCGATGGCCGAGGCGATCCGAGGGCGGCACCTCGCGGCGGCCGAACGGGAACACCAGGGCGCGCAGCATCCAGGCGACCGGGCGCACCGGGAAATTGCGGATCACGCCATCCAGCGCCATCTGCATGCGCCAGATGCATTCATGGAACGCCCAGGCCAGCAACGGTTGATCGGCGACCGGTCGGCCTTCGTCTTCGTAACGCTTGAGCATGCTTGACGCGATGTACAGATAAGACAGCACATCACCGAGCCGCGCCGAGATCTTCTCCTTGAACTTGAGCTTGCCACCAAGCACGAGCATCGAGGTATCGGCGACCAGAGCGAGCGCAGCCGAGTAGCGATTGAGCTTGCGGTAAAAGCGGCGCGTGTAGGCATCGCCGGGGGTGCTGCCGATCTTCGCATGGGTAAGCCCGAGGATCAGGCTGCGCACGCCGTTGGAGAATCCGAAACCGATGTGCTTGAACAGGACATCGTCGAAGCGACGCAGGCGCTCGCTGTAGTCGGGCAAGGCCGCAGCCTGCATTTCTTCCAGCACGTAAGGATGGCAGCGGATCGCGCCCTGGCCGAAGATCATCAGGCTGCGGGTGAGGATGTTGGCGCCTTCAACCGTGATCATGATCGGCACGCCCTGCCACGAGCGACCAAGATAGTTGTTCGGGCCGAGGATGACGCCCTTGCCGCCATGGATGTCCATGGCATCCTGGCAGACCTGGCGTGCCCACTCGGTAGTGTGGTACTTGGCAATTGCCGAAGGCACGGCGGGTTTTTCTCCACGATCCACGGCTGCGGCGGTTGCGCGTGACAAGGCCGTGATGGCATAGGTCAATCCACCAATGCGGGCAAGCGCCTCCTCGACGCCCTCGAAGCGGCCAATCGCCAGGCCGAACTGCTTGCGGATGCGCGCATAGGCACCGGTGGCGGCCACACCGGCACAAGATCCACCCGTCGCACTGGAAGGCAGCGAAATCGAGCGGCCGACCGACAGGCATTCGACCAGCATGCGCCAGCCCTGCCCGGCCATGTCCGGCCCGCCGATCAGTTGCGACAGCGGCACGAACACATCCTTGCCGCGCACCGGGCCATTCTGGAACGGCACGTTCATCGGCATGTGCCGACGGCCGACTTCAAGACCGGCGGTATCGCGCGGGATCAGGGCCAGGGTGATGCCGCGATCTTCCTCGTCACTGAGCAACTTATCCGGATCGAGCATGCGGAAGGCGAGGCCGACAATGGTCGCCACCGGGGCCAGGGTGATGTAGCGCTTGTCGAAGGTCAGGCGCACACCAAGCACATTGCCGCCCTCCCACTCGCCCTTGCAGACGATGCCGTAGTCCGGCAGCGACGTGGCATCCGAACCGGCGTACGGACCGGTCAGGGCGAAACACGGAATCTCGCGACCATCGGCCAGGCGCGGCAGGTAGTGATTCTTCTGCTGGTCGGTGCCGTAGTGCAGGAGCAATTCGGCCGGACCCAGCGAGTTCGGCACGGCCACCGTCGAAGACACGGTGGCCGACAGGCTGGCGATCTTCTGCAACACGACCGAGTGGGCCAGTGCCGAAAAACCGAGGCCGCCGAATTGCTTCGGGATGATCATGCCGAAGAACTTGTTGTCCTTGATGAACTTCCACATGTCGTCCGGCAGGTCGGCCAATTCATGGGTGATCTGCCACTCGTTGATCTGCGCACAAAGCTGTTCGACAGGTCCTTCGATGAAGGCGCGTTCCTCGACGCTCAACTCGGGCTTGGGCTGACCCAGCAGCTCCGACCAATCCGGTTTTCCGCTGAACAATTGCCCTTCGAAACCGACCGTGCCGGCTTCCAGCGCGGTCTGTTCGGTCTCCGACAGGCTCGGCGTGATCTTGCGGTAGATGGCAAGCAGCGGCGCACTCAGGCGGGCGCGTCGGAACGACGGCAGATTCAACGGCAGCGTCACCAGGGCGAAGACCAGCAGCGGTATCGCGATGGCCAACCAATGGCTGCCGGCAAGCAAGCCAGCGCCGATGATGGCAACCGCCGTGGCGATCGTCCAGGTGCGCAAGCCCATGCGCAGATAGGCGGCAGCCAGGCACACCACCAAGCCTGCCAGGAACGGGATCAAGTGCAACATGTCCAGAACTCCTCTTTTTCGATCTGACACTGGTTGTCGCCGGCGAACATTCGTGGTTCGTGTGGCGGCAGCGCGGAAACAGGCGTGCAGAGATTGCCGAGGCAAAACCTGCGTCGAAGTGCGGACCGCTCAACCATCCGCTTGTTTGCATGGCATTTCAAATCTTCTCCAGCGACGCCAGGAAATCCAGCACATGGCGGGTGAATTGATCGTTCTCGTCGCCGGCGACCATGTGCGTGGCTTGCGGGACTATGGCATGGCGTGCGTGGGGCACCAGCTCTAGAAATTCGTTGATCGTCGCCTCGGAGACGACGTCGCTGGCAGCGCCGCTGATGAGCAAGGTCGGCACCCGGATTCGGGTCGCCGCTTCGAGCAAGTCGGCCTGGTGGCGCGCGCCATCCTCGGCAATCGGTTCAAGCATGCGCGGATCCCAGTGCCAGCGCAGGCGACCGTCCGCTGATTGGATCAGCAGCTTGCGCAGGCGCTCGGGCGATTTGCGCGCACCGCGATGGGGCAGATAGGTGGCGATCGCCGCCGCCGCTTCTTCGAGACTGCCGAAGCCGAACGGGTGCGCACGCATGAACTCGAGGATGCGTTCGACCCCGGCCGGCTCCCAGCGCGGGGTGATGTCGACCAGGATCAGGGCGCGACAACTTTCCGCATCGCTGCCAGCCATGGCGATGCCGACCAGGCCACCCATCGAGGCACCGACCACTACCGGTGGCGCACCCGCAAAGGCACACACGCAGCGCAGATCGGCGCTGAGCTGATCGACCGCATACTCGCCTGATTCAAGCCAATCGCTCTCGCCATGTCCGCGCGCGTCATAGGTGAGATTGGCCCAACCCGCAGCCGCACATGCCGTGGCGCAACTGGTCCAGGCGGCGCGGGTCTGGCCAAAGCCGTGGGCAAACACGACCCCCGGCACGCCGCTACCAAACTGCTCGATCGCCAGGGCAATGCCATCCGGCGCCGGCAGGCGCTGCGGGTTCGCGATGCTGGACTTCAATGTCGTGACCATACGCTCAAGTATGGAGCCAGTTGCCGCGCAAATCAATTGCACCCGCGGCCGGCCCGTCGACGCCTTTGCTTCTCATCGCGGCTGCGCTCCGTCACACTGCGCGCATGACCGCAGCTGAACAAAAGCCTGATTCGCGTGGACGCCTGTCCGCCACCGATTGGGAGCAGGCCGCACTCGAAGTCCTTGCCCAGGGCGGCGTGGCCGCCGTCGCGGTCGAATCGCTGGCGCGCACGCTGGGCGTGACCAAGGGCAGTTTCTACTGGCATTTCCCGACCCGCGAAGCCTTGCTCAAGGCCGCCATCGACCGCTGGGAACAACGCGACGAGGATCAGGTCATCGCCCATGTCGAGCGCATTGCCGATCCCCGCGAACGCCTGCGCGAGCTGTTCCAGCGGGTCAGTCGCGAAGTGCAATCGCACCTTGTCTACGCGGCCTTGCTGCAGGCCTCGGATCATCCGCTGGTGCAACCGGTCATCGAGCGCATCTCCAGGCGCCGGCTGGCCCTGCTCACCGCCGCCTACGCCGAAGCCGGATTCGAACCGCGCGCCGCCCGGCACCGCGCCCGGCTGGCTTATACCGCCTACAGCGGATTCCTCCAGCTCAACCAGCGCCACGGCATGCCGCGCATGGATCAGGAGGAATACCAGGCCTACATCGACCACGTCATCGAGACGCTGGTGCCGGCTTAGCCTTTACCGTCTTCGTAGGACGAAAACGCGTGCTCGTCGCTTTGCAGAAGGCGCAGGAAACTCTTGTGGACGAAGACTTTCTCGCGGCCCATTTCGACCGCCACCAGCATGCCGAGATCAGCGAGCTGCTTGAGATAGACCGATGCGGTCTGCCGCTTGGCGATCCCGCCTTCGACCAGATTGCCGATTCGGCAGTACGGCTGCACAAACAACATGTCGACCAGTTCGCGGCTGTAGATTTTTCGTGCATGCTCCTTGACGAAGTCGATTGCAGCAGCCTGCAAGCCCTGAATGGCCAAGATCTTGTCGCGGGTCCAGTTCGCCGTTTCGGTCACCCCGGTCAACATCCATACGATCCAATTTTCCCAAGCCTGGTCACGCGTTACCGCCAGCAGGCCCGCGTAGTACTCGGCTCGATGCCGAAGGATGTAGCGCGACAAGTAGAGAATTGGTAGATCGAGCAATCCGGTTTGCACGAGGATCAACAGGTTGATCACGCGCCCGGTACGCCCGGTGCCATCGCTGAACGGGTGGATCGCCTCGAATTGGTAGTGCGCAACTGCCATGCGAACCAGTGGATCGATGTGCTCGGCATCGTGGATAAAACGTTCCCAATTAGCCAGCTTCTCACGCAGGATGGCCTCGCCTTCGGGTGGCGTGTAGATGATTTCCCGGGTCACGGCGTTCGCCAAAGCTACTCCGGGAACCCGACGAATCTGCATATCGGCATCCTTCAGCCGACTACAAATTTCAATCGCCGTATTGATACACAGGGGGCGCTCCTTGAGCGAGGCAAAACCGTGTCTCAATGCACTCTGGTAGCGCAAAGCTTCCTTGGTGGATGGATCGGTGGCCTTCTCCTGTATCTGCATGAAACGGAACAGCTCATCGCTGGTCGTCACGATATTCTCGATCTCGCTACTCGCCTGAGCCTCGAGAACCGGAATCGTGTTGACCAGAACATCTTGATTGGGAATCAAGCCTCCGGCACTCTTCAGCTCGGCCACGGCGGCCCTCGCCTCGATGCAAGCCTTGAGTACATTTCGGCTTTCGACCTCGCTTACCGGAGGCAGAGGCGGAAGATCGTTGTACGGCCTACGCGCATCGAATGGCATGGAAAACTCTTTATTTTCAATGCATTATATTGACAGCAGACAAGTGGATAGCTGCCGCGAGAGAAACTGTCGAGGGCTTCTCAATTCGTGGACATCCCTTTAGAACATGTCGAATTTCAATGAAAATATCGACACATAATCTTAAAGTGTCGATTCGATCCGACACGATCGCATGATCTGTCGAAAGAATACCAATTCTTGGACTTCAACGATTTGCAGGCCATATCTGATACGTGGATTGGCCCATGAAATTTGACTCGGACCCCATCCCCCAAGAATCTTGAGGGACAAGTGACGCCAAGTTCGACGAAACCACAATGGATCATGGAGCTCGCGAGGTCATGCTGCCGCGCCATGTCGGTGTTACGCCGAACAATCGACATGTCCTTCCGACATGTCGATACAATGAACATTATCGCGCTTTATGTCGACATAATCGAAATATGTCGATATAAGTCTCCGTGCCAAGAATCAGGGATCTTCCCGCGAATGGGGCATACCCGAATTAGATCACGTCATCGAAGTCCCATACCGGATATGATAATGATTCTTATTAGCGGCAATATATCAAGCTTCTAAGTGACGTTAAGACGACACTGGTATCGATCTGAAGCTGAAACGCAGATGCGGCGGCTGACCTTGCCAAGGCCGGGGCCGGCGGCTACCGTTCTTCCCCTTATCTTGGCAAAGCGGGCCGTCGGGCTGCGCAGAAGGACAACATGGCAAGTTCGCTGGAATCCTTGAACCGTTGGGTCGAGGACGTCGCCCGTTTGACCGAACCCGCGCAAATCCACTGGTGCAACGGCTCAAGCGGGGAGATCCGTCTGCTCACCGAGCAGATGCTGGCGAGCGGCGATCTGATTGCCCTGAACGAAGAAACCCATCCGGGCTGCAGCCTGCATCGCTCCAGCCCGACCGATGTCGCCCGCGTTGAGCACCTGACCTACATCTGCACGCGCAATCGTGATGATGCCGGCCCCAACAACCACTGGATGGATCCGGCCGAGGCCCATGCCAAGGTCGATGCCCTGTTCGCGGGTGCCATGCGCGGCCGCACCATGTATGTGGTGCCCTACTGCATGGGCCCGATCGATTCGCCGATCTCGCGCTGCGGCGTCGAAATCACCGATTCACCGTATGTAGTGGCCAACATGCGCATCATGACGCGCATGGGCGCCGCGGCATTGAGTCGCATCGAGGCGGAAGGCAGCTTCGTCAAGGGCCTGCATTCGACTGGCGAACTTGATCCGGACAAGCGCTTCATCATGCACTTCCCGGAGGAGCTGGCGATCAAGTCGATCGGCTCCGGTTACGGTGGCAATGCCCTGCTCGGCAAGAAATGCCATGCCTTGCGCATCGGCTCCTGGCAGGCGCGCAGCGAAGGCTGGCTGGCCGAACACATGTTGATCGTCGGCATCGAGAATCCGCAGGGCGAAACCCGTTATATCGCCGCAGCGTTCCCGTCGGCCTGCGGCAAGACCAACCTGGCCATGCTGATTCCACCTGAAAGCTACCGCGAGGCCGGCTGGAAAGTGTGGACGATCGGCGACGACATCTGCTGGATGAAACCCGGCGCGGACGGCCAGCTCTGGGCGATCAACCCCGAGGCCGGCTATTTCGGCGTCGCTCCCGGCACCGACCACAAGACCAATCCGAACGCGCTGGCCATGATCCAGCGCGACACCATCTATACCAATGTCGGCATCACCGCCGACAACCAGCCGTGGTGGGAAGGCTTGAGCGAAGGCCAGCCGGTAAGCGACTGGCAAGGCCGCGCCTACGATCCGGCCAAGGGTCCGGCCGCACATCCGAACTCGCGATTTACCGTTGCCGCCCAACAGTGCCCGAGTTGGTCACCGCAAGCCGAAGCCGCCCAAGGCGTGCCGATCAGCGCCATCATCTTCGGTGGCCGCCGGCCATCGCTGGTTCCACTGGTGTTCGAGGCCCGCGACTGGGCGCATGGCGTGCTCGTCGGCGCGGCCATGGGTTCGGAAACCACGGCCGCGGCCACCGGTGCGGTCGGCGTGCTGCGTCGCGACTCGATGGCGATGAAGCCGTTCTGCGGCTACAACTTTGCCGATTACTTCACGCACTGGTTGTCGTTCGACAAGCCGGGCGCAAAGCTGCCGAAGATCTTCCACGTCAACTGGTTCCGCAAGGGAGCGGATGGCAAATACCTCTGGCCGGGCTTTGGCGAGAACCTGCGCGTGCTCGAATGGATCCTCGGCCGCTGCGACGGCACGGCGGGCGCCGAGGAGACGGCAATCGGCCTTGTTCCAGGCATCGCCGATCTCAACCTCGATGGCCTCGCCATCACGCCTGCGGCAAGTCGCGAACTGCTCGGCATCGACGAGCAGGCCTGGCAGTCCGAGTTGGCCGCCATCGGCAAGTACCTCGATGGATTCGGCGCGCGCATGCCGCAGCGCCTGAAAGACGAACAACGCATGATTGCGGAGGCGCTGGCAAGCAAGCCTGCAAAGTCGATTCGCGCCGCCAACGGCTGATCGAACAGGCGACCCCGGCTTGTAGGAAGCGGCGTCAGCCGCGATGCACCGGGTCATCCCTCGGGAAACGAGCAAGAGCATCGGGCATGAATGGCTTTCCTGCGGGGACCCTGACAGCGTTGCCTTAAACCCTCGGCTGCACGTCGGCATCCAAACTGGCACCATGAGTTCCGCCTGCCTTGCCATGCCCTTGCCGATGACCGACGCACCACGGAGCGAACCCGAGGATGGCGATCTGGTCCGCCGCGCTGCGGCCGGCAATATCGGCGCATTCGAGCAGCTCTATCGCCGTCATTGCGGACGCGTGCACGGTGCCGTCTGGCGCCTCTCCGGCATGAACCCCGCGCGCGCCGAGGAGCTGACCCAGGAAGCCTTCATCCGCGCCTGGCAGAAACTTGACAGCTTCCGTTTCGAGAGTGCCTTCAGTACCTGGCTGCACAGGCTTGCCGTCAACGTTGCCCTGATGGAATTGCGCAAGCATGATCCGGAAGAAGCAGTCGACGACAGCGTGCTGGAAGCGGCGAGCGAGCCTGTCCGACCGTTCTGTGCCGGCGAGCGTGCTGATCTCGAGCGCGCCATCGCGAGCCTTCCGCCGCGCGCGCGTGCGGTCCTCGTCCTGCATGACATCGAGGGCTGGAAGCATGAAGAGATCGGCAACGAACTCGGCATGGCGGTCGGATCGTCGAAAGCCCAATTGCATCGCGCCCGCGGCTTGCTCAAGCGTGCGCTCGGAGAACGCCATGAATGATTTTGAATTGCGCCGCGAGTTGCGCGCGCTGCGCGGATCGCGCGAACCTCAGCATGATCTGTGGCCACGGATTGCCCGGCAGATTGCCGCCACGACGCATGCGCCTGGTGAACCGGCACGCCGCCGGCGCTGGCCGATGGCCGTTGCCGCCAGCATGGCGATGGCAGTTGCTGTGGGGGCGTTCTCGCTGGCACTGCAGGATCGCAATGAGCATTTTGCAGAAAATGATTCAACATCGCACAGCGATCTCAAGGTCAGTGAGCAGATCCGGCGCGCCCGGACGCTGGCGGCAGCGGGCGATCCGCGCCTGGCCAGCGCCGAAGTCGTCCTGGATGCCGCCAGTCGGCAACTCGACGAAGCCCTGCAGCAGCAACCCGATGCGATCTTTCTTGTCGGCCTGATCAATCGCACCCACGCGCAGCAACGCAAACTCGCCCGACTTGGCCTTGATGCCAGCTGAGGATTCCTGATGAAACTGATTTCTCCCTTGATGATTGCCCTGCTTCTCACCGGCAGTGCCACCGCTCTGGCCGCAACGCCGATCAACGAAAGTCGCGATGCCGATCCCACGGCGCGCATCGATATTTCCAACGTGCGCGGCGCAGTGACCGTCAACGGTTGGGAACACAATCGCGTCGAAGTCAGCGGCACCCTGGGCAAGGGCAGCAAGGGCCTGCGCATCGATGGCAGCGGTTCGCGTATCGATATCGAAGTCGAGAAGCCGGAATCGTCGGGTTGGTTCAACTGGGGCTCGAACGCGCAGATGGAAGACTCCGTCCTCGACATTCGAGTTCCGCAGGCGGCGGAGCTGCATATCGAAACCGTCAGTGCCGAAGTGACGGTCACCGGCACCGGCGGTCGCCTGCTCGATGTCAGCAGCGTCAGCGGCAAGATCCGCCTCGACAGCAACGCGAGGGAACTCGAAGTCGGCAGCATCAGCGGTACGGTCGAACTGACCGGAAGCGGCGAGCGCGCGCATGTCGAGACGGTTTCCGGTGACATTGATTCGCGAGCCAACCGCGAGCGCCTGAAACTGGAAACCGTGTCCGGCAACATCGCGGTGAGCACGGACAGCTATCGCGAGTTCTCGGCCAGTTCGGTCTCCGGCGACATCAGCCTGCGCGGCAAGCCGCTCGACGACGCACGCGCCGACGCGGAGACCATGAGCGGCGACATCCGCATTGATGCGGGCAGCGATCTCTCGGCGCGAATCGAGGCGGAAACCTTCAGCGGGCGCATCCGCAGTGATTTCGGCAAGGTCGAGGAACCCGAGCACGGCCCC
>Ga0209477_1000370_pt1 | contig 27604 bp, 23 predicted proteins | sample KloWWTupernatant_FD_187180 | JGI IMG/M metagenome (GOLD analysis project Ga0209477, IMG submission 187180) | Active sludge microbial communities from Klosterneuburg, Austria, studying microevolution and ecology of nitrifiers - Klosterneuburg... | ecosystem: Engineered > WWTP > Aerobic digester >...
TCGCACGGCGCTGGGCAGAGCCGTCCGGTGAACTCCGGGAAGTTGTTCGTGGCGTGCAGGCGCTCCATCGCCCCGCGCCAGTCGTCCCGCCAGATCATGTCGTTCCACTCCGGGATCAGGTTGCCCAGCGGACAGCCCTGATGACAGAACGGGATGCCGCAATCCATGCAGCGGCCGGCCTGCTTGCCGATGATCGGCAGCACGGCCTTGCCCGGGGTGCCCGGGTAGACCTCGTTCCAGTCGTGCACCCGCTCCTCGACGGGACGCCGGCCCGCTACCTGCCGCGGGGTGGTCATGAACCCCCTGGGATCAGCCATGGGACGCCTCCATCATCAGCTTGGTGGTGGTTTCTTCGTCCAGACCGGCGAGTTCTGCCTCGGCCCTCGCTTTGAGGACGCGGGCGTAGTCGCGCGGCATCAGCGTGGTGAACCTCGGCGCGAGCTCTTCGTCGCTGAGCGCCAGCAAGCGGTCGGCCACCGCGGACTCGGTCTCGTCGCGGTGCCTGGCCAGCAACTCGCGGATGCGGGCAAGCTCAGCCTCGTTCACCGGCAGGGCGTCGACGAGTTCGGCGTTCAGCCGCGCCGGCACCAGGTCGAGCACCCACGCGACCCCACCCGACATACCCGCGGCGATGTTGCGTCCGGTCTGGCCGATGATCAGAGCCTCGCCACCGGTCATGTACTCACAGGCGTGGTCGCCCACGCCCTCGACGACCGCGACGGCCCCGGAGTTGCGGACGCAGAACCGCTCGCCCACCTGGCCCCGGATGAACAACTCACCGCTAGTGGCGCCGTAGGCGATCACGTTGCCTGCGATGATCTGCTCCTCCGCCGCGAACGGCGCCCGCTCGTCGGGACGGACGATCAGCCGACCGCCCGACAGTCCCTTGCCGAAGTAGTCGTTGGTGTCCCCCACCAGCCGCAGGGTGACGCCCCGCGGCAGGAATGCGCCGAAGCTCTGCCCGGCGGTGCCACGCAAGGTGAAGTCGATCGTGTTCTCCGGCAGGCCCTCTCCCCTGGTCGCTTTCGTGACGTGGTGGCCGAGGATCGTGCCCACCGTGCGGTCGACGTTTCGGACGGTGAGGTCCGCGCGAACCAGCTCACCGGACGTCAACGCCGGCTGGGCGATCTGCACGAGCTGGGTGTCCATCTTGTCGGCCAGCCCGTGGTCCTGCGTGGTGACGCAGTGCAACGGAGCGCCCTGGGGCAGTTCCACCTGGTGCAGCACCGGCGACAGATCGAGACCGCGCGCCTTCCAGTGGGTGACGGCCTTGCGGGTGCTCAGCACCTCGACGTGGCCCACGGCCTCCTCGATCGTACGGAAACCCAGCGCCGCGAGGTGCTCGCGCACCTCCTGCGCGATGAACTCGAAGTAGTTCACCACGAAGTCGGCGTGGCCGGAGTACTTGGCACGCAACTCCGGGTTCTGAGTGGCCACTCCGACCGGGCAGGTGTCCAAGTGGCAGACGCGCATCATCACGCAGCCCGAGACCACCAGCGGGGCGGTGGCGAAGCCGAACTCCTCCGCGCCCAGCAGGGCCGCCACAACGACGTCCCGTCCGGTCTTCAACTGGCCGTCCACCTGCACGACGATGCGGTCGCGCAGGCCGTTCAGCAACAGGGTCTGCTGGGTCTCGGCAAGGCCGAGTTCCCACGGACCACCGGCATGCTTCAGCGAGGTCAGCGGCGCCGCGCCGGTGCCGCCGTCGTGACCGGAGATCAGCACGACGTCGGCCTTGGCCTTCGAAACCCCGGCCGCCACCGTGCCGACGCCGACCTCCGCGACCAGTTTCACATGCACCCGGGCAACCGGGTTCGCGCACTTCAGGTCGTGGATCAACTGCTTGAGATCCTCGATCGAGTAGATGTCGTGGTGCGGCGGCGGCGAGATCAGTCCGACGCCCGGCGTCGAGTGCCGCGTGCGGGCCACCCAGGGGTAGACCTTCTGGCCGGGCAACTGGCCACCCTCGCCGGGCTTGGCGCCCTGGGCCATCTTGATCTGTATGTCGGTGGCGTTGGTCAGGTAGTCGCTGGTCACGCCGAACCGGCCGGACGCGACCTGCTTGATCGCGCTGCGTCGCTCCGGGTCGTAGAGCCGGTCGGCGTCCTCGCCGCCCTCGCCGGTGTTGGACTTCCCGCCCAGGCGGTTCATCGCGATGGCCAGGGTCTCGTGCGCCTCCCGGCTGATCGAGCCGTAGCTCATGGCCCCGGTGGAGAATCGCTTCACGATCTCACTGATCGGCTCGACCTCGTCGATGTCGATGCTCGGCCGGTCGCCGGCGAACTCCAGCAGCCCTCGAAGGGTCATCAGTCGCTGCGACTGGTCGTCGACGTGACCGGTGTACTGCTTGAAGATGTCGTAGCGCTTCTCGCGGGTGGAGTGCTGCAGCCGGAACACCGTCTCCGGGTCGAACAGGTGCGGCGGGCCCTCCCTGCGCCACTTGTACTCGCCGCCGCCCGAGAGCGTGCGGTGCGGCAGCGGGATGCCGTCCGGCGGGTAGGCCCGGGCGTGCCGCTTCGCGACCTCCTCGGCGATCTCGTCCAGCCCGATGCCCTCCACGCGGCTGGTGGTGCCGGTGAAGTACTTGTCCACGAGTTCGCTGGACAGCCCGAGGGCCTCGAAGATCTGCGCGCCGGTGTAGGAAGCGATGGTGGAGACGCCCATCTTGGACATCACCTTCAGCACGCCCTTGCCCAGGGCCTTGCGCACGTTGTAGACGGCCTGTTCCGGCTCAACCCGGACGAGCCACTCCCGGCGAGCCAGGTCCTCGGCCGACTCGAACGCCAGGTAGGGGTTCACCGCGGCCGCGCCGTAGCCGATCAGCAGGGCGACATGGTGCACCTCGCGGACGTCGCCGGCCTCGACGATCAGGCCAACCTGCGTGCGGGTCTTCTCGCGCACGAGGTGGTGGTGGATCGCTGCGGTCAGCAGCAAGGACGGGATCGGTGCCAGCTCGGCGTTGGAGTGCCGATCGGAGAGGATCAGCGTCCGACAGCCGCGGGCGATCGCGACACTCACCTGCTCGCAGAGCTCGGTCAGCCGCGCGGCCAGCGCCTCGCCGCCCCCTTCCACGTCGTAGAGGCCGTTCACGACGTGGGTGTCGAAGGCCGGCATGGATCCGTCGCGGTTGATCCGCACCAGCTTGGCCAGTTGGTCGGAGTCGAGGATCGGGTAGCCGATCACGATCTGCCGACAGGAGTCGGCGCTGGGTTCGAGCAGGTTGCCCTCGGGACCGAAAGTCGCCCCGAGCGAGGTGACCAGTTCCTCCCGGATGGCGTCCAGGGGCGGGTTGGTGACCTGGGCGAAGAGCTGGGCGAAGTAGTCGAAAAGCATGCGGGGACGGTCGGACAGCACCGCGACCGGAGTGTCGGACCCCATCGACCCGATCGGTTCGAGGCCGGTGTTCGCCATCGGCGCCAGGATCATGCGCTGCTCTTCGTGGGTGTACCCGAACACCTGCTGGCGGCGGGTCACGGACGCATGGCTGTGCACGACGTGCTGCTGCTCGGGCAGGTCGTCGAGGTCGACCCGACCGGTTTCGAGCCATTCCGCGTAGGGATGCTCCGCGGCGAGCTGGGTCTTGATCTCGTCGTCGTTGATCAGGCGGTGCTGCTCCAGGTCGACCAACAGCATGCGGCCGGGCTTCATGCGGCCCTTCTCGATCACCGTCGCCGGGTCGAGATCGAGCACGCCCGCCTCGGACGCGAACACGACCAGCCCGTCGTCAGTCACCCAGTACCGGCCCGGACGCAGTCCGTTGCGGTCGAGGACAGCCCCGATCAGGGTGCCGTCGGTGAAGGTCACCGACGCCGGCCCGTCCCACGGCTCCATCATCGAGGAGTGGAAGGAGTAGAACGCGCGCCGCGAGTCGTCCATCTCGGTGTGGTTCTCCCACGCCTCGGGGATCATCATCAGCACCGCGTGCGGCAGCGTCCGTCCGCCTAGGTGCAGCAGTTCCAGCACCTCGTCGAAGGATGCGGAGTCTGAACCGCCGGGGGTACAGATCGGGAAGATCCGGTCGATCTCGCCCGGGATCGCGTCCGAGGCGATCAGGGCCTCACGGGCGCGCATCCAGTTGCGGTTGCCCTTCACCGTGTTGATCTCACCGTTGTGCGCCATCAGCCGGTACGGGTGCGCCAGTTCCCACGCCGGGAAGGTGTTGGTCGAGAAGCGGGAGTGCACCAGCGAGAGCGCGCTCTCGACACGCTCGTCCAGCAGGTCGGGGAACACCTCGGCCAGCTGCTGGGTGGTCAGCATGCCTTTGTAGACGGTGGTGCGTCCGGACAACGATGCGAAGTAGACGCCCGCCTCGGTGCGCGCCCGCTGCCGCAGCGGGTAGACCGCGCGGTCCAGCGCGAGACCGGAGTCGAGGTCGGCGGTCGACACGAAGAACTGCTCGAAATGCGGCATGTTGAGTGCCGACACCGGGCTCAGCGTCGAGTCGTCGGTGGGCACTGGACGCCAGCCGTGGACGGCCACGCCCTCCTCGGTGGCGAGGAATTCGATGGTGCGCTTCGCGGAGGCCCGCTTGGCCGCTTCCTGCGGCAGGAAGGCCATTCCGACCGCGTAGGTTCCCGGCGCGGGCAGGTCGAAGTCGACGACCTGGCGAAGGAACCGGTCGGGCACCTGCAAGAGCATGCCCGCGCCGTCGCCGGCGGCGGCGTCCGCGCCGGTCGCGCCGCGGTGGTCGAGGTTCTCCAGCGCGGTGAGTCCCTTGACGACGATGTCGTGGCTGGCCACCCCGCTGAGTTGCGCCACGAAGGCGACTCCGCAGGCGTCGTGCTCGAAGCTCGGGTCGTAGAGACCCTCGGCAGGGCGGCTTGACATCGCCATTTTCGCCATGTGTTTCTCCAGTCTGCGCGGACGCGCTGGGTAGGTGCAGACCAGTCAGACTGCACGTCGACTCTGCACGCTTGAGGCGCGAGCTTACCCGACCCGAGCCCAAACTCTGGTCATCGCGACTGCATCATGGACGCGTCGCGCTGCAACGAGTGAATCTCCGGAGGCTTCGTCGACCCAGGCCGTCGCTCCCTGAGTCATCGTCCGCCGCCGGCGATACCAAGGTCGCCGAGGGGACATGCCGCGATTCGGACCCACAACTGGCCACCAGAGCCTCAGTGTCGGTGCATCGAGCCTGACGGGTCCAGATCGCGTCAAGCTCATCCGGGTGTCGTCAGGCCCAGCCAACGTTCCCTGAGAAGCCCAGCCAACGCACCCTGAGAAGCCCAGCCAACGTTCCCTGAGCCTGTCGAAGGGTCAGGCGTCCGGCGGCGGCGTCTTCTGGTCGGCGCCTTCCTCCGCTTCTTGTTCGACGCCCTGAGCGACGGGTGGTGCGTTCTCGACGGGCTCCTCAGAAACCGTCGCGGACGGGCCGAACTCCACCACGCCCTCCCGTCCTGGACGGAAGCGCACCAACCAGGCCAGCGCCAGGACACCGGCCAGACAGATCAGCATCGCCACCGCTTCGTTGAACCGGATCGGTCCGAAAACGTCGTAGGAGTAGTCCAGCCGGATGTGCTCGGTGAAAATGCGTCCGAAGCCGTAGAGCGCGACGTAGAGCGCGAACACCTTGCCCCGTCCGAGCCGGAACCGCTTGTCCGCCCAGAGCAGCGCGCCCATCACGAACAGGTTCCACAGCGACTCATAGAGGAAAGTCGGGTGGAAGGTCTCGTACTGTTCGAACCCCGGCGCGCGGTGCGCGGCATCGATCTGCAGGCCCCAGGGAAGCGTCGTCGGCTGGCCATAGAGCTCCTGGTTGAACCAGTTGCCGAACCGTCCGATCGCCTGGCCGAGGGCGATCCCGGGTGCCAGCGCATCAGCCAGCGCTGGGAAGGAGATCTTCTGCTTCCGGGCAGCGAGCCAGGCCACCAGCGCGCCTGCGCCGATGGCGCCGTAGATGGCGATGCCACCCTCCCAGATCGCCCACCAGTGCTGGGTCGCCCCGGCGCCGAAGTAGTCCCCAAGGTGGGTGAGCACGTGGTAGGTGCGGGCACCGACGATCGCCAGCGGGATCGCCCAGAGCAGCACGGTCTCGAAGGTCTCGGTCGTGCCGCCGCGAGCGCGCCAGCGACGCACGCCCAGCGTCCACCCGGCGAAGATGCCCGCGATCAGGCACAGGGCATAGATGTGGATGGTCAGCGGGCCGATCTGAAAACTGCTGATCGACGGGCTCGGGATGAACAGGGTCACGGGCCAATCCTTATCGGGGCGTCAACCCTGTTGTCGAACCAGGGTTTCGAAGTCGGCTTTCAGCACCCCGATCGAGGTGCCCTGCGTCCAGACCAGGACGCCCTCGCGCTTCCGGTTGAAACCAACCACCTGCGCGGTGTGGTTCACCTCGTAACCGCCGTCCGCGGTCTTCTCGATCCCGGCGACGCCCACGCCCATGCTGGCCATCAGCGTCTCGATCTCGGCCTGCTCACCGGTGAGGCCGATGAACTGAGGATCGATGCGGGACAGGTACTTCGACAACACCGCCGGGGTGTCGCGAGCGGGGTCGACGGTCACAAAGATCACCTGGATACGCTCCCGGTCGGCCTCGCCGAGCCGGTTCATCGCCGACGCCAGGTCGGTGAGCACGCCAAGGCAGATGTCCGGGCAGTTGGTGTAGCCGTAGTAGAAGACCAGGACGGGGGCGTCGCTGCCGGTGCGGACGTTGAAGTCGTTGCCGGCATCGTCGGTGAGGGTGAGATCCGGCAGTGCGTAGGGCGTGGTGAGCTCGACGCCACCGAACGCGGAGGCGCTTTGCCCTGCGCTCGGACTGGTCACCTGAGCGGACGCGACGCAGCCCGCCAGCGCCAATGCCAGCACCACCGCCACGACTGTTCTCCAGGCTGCCCGCACGACTAACCCCGGCTGCGCCGGACGCCGGCGGTGAGATCGGTCAGGACGGCGCGCAGCCCGTTGAAGTCGTCCGGGGAGCCGGCGTCGTCTGCGGCCAGCAGGGGCTTGATGAAGGCCGAGCCCACGATCACGCCGTCCGCGAAGCCACACACTTCGGCAGCCTGCTCGCCGTTGGACACACCCAGGCCGACCGCGACCAGCGTCGTTGGAGACAACGCGCGGATGCGCGCCACGAGTTCGGGAGCCGCGCTCGAACTGGCCGTTCGGGTACCGGTCACGCCCATCACCGAGGTGGCGTACAGCCAGCCCCGGGCCGCCTGCGTAGTTTGCACGATCCGCTCGTCGGTCGAGGACGGCGAGACCAGGAAGACCCGGTCGAGCCCGTAGGCGTCGGACGCGGCCAGCCAGTCGCCAGCCTCGTCCGGGATCAGGTCAGGGGTGATCAGGCCGGAGCCGCCGGCGTTGGCGAGGTCGCGCGCGAACGCGTCCACCCCGTAGCGGTCGACGAGGTTCCAGTAGGTCATCACGACCGCGGGGCGGCCGGCCGCCCGAACGGCGTCCACGGCCGCGAAGACGTCGCGGGTGCGTACACCGCGCTCCAGCGCCCTCGTGCCCGCCCGCTGAATGACCGGACCGTCCATCATCGGGTCGGAGTACGGCAGACCGATTTCGACGAGGTCCACGCCGGGCGTCTCACCGTCGGCCCCGCAAAGGACGCGCATCGCAGCCAGCGAACCCGGCACCGACGGGTAGCCGACCGGCAGATAGCCGACCAGGGCGCCGCGGCCTTCGGCCCTGGCCGTGCCGAACGCGGCCGCAGAGCTCCGCTCAAGGGTCGGCTCGATCAGCTGGTCTTCGCTCATGCCACGCCTCCCGTCGCTGCGTCGGGCTTACCGGTGAGGCCGAAGTACTTCACCGCGGTGTCCACGTCCTTGTCGCCGCGACCCGAAAGGCAGACCACGATCAACGGCTCGGCCTCCGGGTCTTCGGTCGCCAGTTGTTGGCCCAGTCGCATGGTTCCGGCAAGGGCGTGCGCCGACTCAATTGCCGGCATGATGCCCTCGCTGCGGGTCAGCAACTGCATCGCGGCCATCGCCTCGGCGTCGGTCACCGCCTCATAGTGGCCGCGTCCCGTGGCCGCCAGGTAGGCGTGCTCCGGCCCGACTCCGGGGTAGTCCAGCCCGGCGGAGATGGAATGCGACTCCAGGGTCTGGCCGTCCGCGTCCTGCAGGATGTAGGTGCGCATGCCGTGCAGCACGCCCACCGAGCCCCCTTGGATGGACGCGGCGTGCCGCACGGTCTCGACACCCTCGCCGCCGGCTTCGAAGCCGTACAGCGCCACCTCCGGGGTGTCGATGAAGTCCGCGAAGGTACCCATGGCGTTGGATCCCCCACCCACGCAGGCAGTAACCGCGTCGGGCAGCCGGCCGAAGCGGCCGAGCATCTGCTCGCGGATCTCGGTGCTGATCACCCTCTGGAACTCCTTCACCATTTTCGGGAAGGGATGCGGCCCGGCGACCGTGCCGATCAGGTAGTGCGTGTTGTCGACGCTGGCCACCCAGTCGCGCATGGCCTCGTTCATCGCGTCCTTCAGCGTCTGGCTGCCGGACTCGACCGCGATCACCTCGGCGCCGAGCAACTGCATCCGGGCCACGTTGAGCGCCTGCCGGTCGGTGTCGACCCGGCCCATGTACACCCGGCACTCCATGCCCAGCAGCGCTGCCGCGGTGGCGGTGGCCACGCCGTGCTGGCCTGCTCCGGTCTCGGCGATCACCCGCGTCTTGCCCATCCGGCGGGTCAGCAGAGCCTGGCCGAGCACGTTGTTGATCTTGTGCGACCCGGTGTGGTTGAGGTCCTCACGCTTGAGCAGGACGCGCGCGTTGCCGCAGTGGGCGCTGAACCGGGGCACCTCGGTCAGCGGGGTGGGCCGGCCGGAGTAGTTGCGGCGCAGGTCGTCCAACTCACGCCAGAAGGCCGAATCCCCCATCGCCACGTCGAACTCGGCTTCGAGTTGGTTCAGGGCCGCGACGAGCGCTTCGGGCACGTACCGGCCGCCGAAGATGTCGTAGTGGCCGCCTGCATCGGGTAGGGATGGATTCCGCACCCGGCTATTGACTCACATTCGGTGCGGGTAAGTCATGCCAGCGCCCGCAGCGCGGCCACCGCGGCGGTCGGGTCGCCATGGCGGACGAGCATCTCCCCCACCAGTACCGCGTCCGCGCCCGCGGCGCGCATGCGTTCGGCGTCCGCGATGCTCAGGATGCCGGACTCGGCCACCTTGACCGCCTCACCGCCAATCAGTTCGCTCAGGAGTTCGAACTGCGCCAGGTCGACGGCCAGGGTCTTGAGGTTTCGGTTGTTCACCCCGATGAGGTCGGCGCCGGCCGCCAGAGCGCGCCGCACCTCGTCCGCGGTGTGGGTCTCGACCAGGCAGGTGATGCCGAGTTCGCGTCCCAGTGCCAGGAACCCCGCCAGCTGCGCATCGCTCAGGGCGGCGACGATCAGCAGGGCGAGGTCGGCACCGGCCGCGCGTCCCTCCCAGAGCTGGTACTCGGTGACCACGAAGTCCTTGCGCAGCAGTGGCGTCGCCACCGCACTGCGGACGGCGGCGAGGTCGTCAAGCGAGCCGCCGAAGCGACGACGTTCGGTGAGCACTGAGATTGCGTTCGCACCGCCGGTGGCGTAGTCGACCGCAAGAGCAGCGGGATCAACGATCGGAGCCAGTGCTCCCTTGCTCGGGCTCGACCGCTTCACTTCGGCGATCACCCCCAACCCGGGGGCACGCAAGACGGCCAGCACTTCTCGTGCCGGTGGCATTCTGGCGACCTGTGCAGCCAGATCATCGAGACTGCGGACTGCCTGACGCTGTTCGAGATCCTCGACAACTCCGGCGATGATCTCGTCCAGAACCGTCATCTCAGGATTGTCCGAGCCCCATCCGGCGCAGTACCGATCCGGTCACCAGGGCCAGCAACAGCAACACCGCAGAGGTCCACAGCAGCGTCCAGTTCGGACCGATCATGAAGGCAACCGCCCCAAGGATGAACGCAACGGCAGCGATGATGCTGCCGGCCCACGCCGCTGGGGTCCGGCCGTGGTGGTACTCCTTGGCGACCTTGGCAGTGGCCCGCTCAGCGCTTTCGATCATTCGATCGCTCCTTCGAGTCAGTGAGGTTCCGCCGGTGTGGAGGAAAACCGAGCAAGCCTCCATCTTGTCTGTTGTGCGCTCACATCGCCAAGCCTTCAGCCGAAGGATTCCCTGAACAAATCTCAGGATCGGTCGGCCAGGCGCCGCAAACGGGACGCTTCGGCGACCGCTCCGAGCACCGCGGCAGCCTTGTTGACGCTCTCCGCGTCCTCGCTGGCCGGTACCGAGTCGGCCACCACCCCGGCGCCCGCCTGAACGTAGGCGCGCCCGTCGCGGATCACCGCGGTACGGATGGCGATCGCGGTGTCGGAGTCTCCGGCGAAGTCGAAATAGCCCACCACCCCGCCGTAGAGCCCGCGCCTTGACACTTCGAGCGCGTCGATGATCTCCATCGCCCTTACTTTCGGCGCACCGGAGAGGGTGCCGGCCGGGAAACAGCTCAGGGTCGCGTCCAGCGCGGTGCGGCCGTCGGCCAGGGTGCCGGAGACAGCTGCCTCCAGGTGCATCACGTGGCTGTAGCGGCGGACCTTCATGAACTCCACCACCTCGACCGTGCCGGGTACGCAGACCCGGCCCAGATCGTTCCGGCCGAGGTCGACCAGCATGAGGTGCTCGGCGGCCTCCTTCGGGTCGGCCAGCAACTCGGTCTCCATTGCCGCGTCGACCGCGGCCGTCGCACCGCGGGGACGGGTGCCGGCGATCGGGTGGGTGGTCGCTCTGCCGCCGGTGACTTTGACCAGCGCCTCCGGACTCGACCCGACGATCGCGAACCCGTCCAGCCGCAGCAGGTAGAGATAGGGGCTCGGGTTCTGCCTGCGCAGCACCCGGTAGACGTCGAGCGCGTCCGCCGGGCAATCGGTCTCGAACCGCTGGCTCGGCACGATCTGGAACGCCTCGCCGGCCCGGATCTCCTCGATGGCGGACGCGACCGCCGCCTGGTACTCGGCCGGGGTTCGCTGCCTGCGCACGGGCGCGGACTCAGACGTGTCGTCGCGGACAGCGACCAGCGGCGCGGCCGGGCGCTGAAGTGCGTCCGCCATGGCCTGCACCCGGGCACAGGCGGACGCGTAGGCGTCCTCGATGTGCTCGGCGGTGTTGTCGAAGTTGATCGCATTGGCCACCAGCCACACCTCGCCGGTGTGGTGGTCGAGCACGGCCATGTCGGCGACCAGCATCATCACCAGCTCCGCGATGCCGAGGTCGTCCGGGTTGCTGTCGGCAAGCTTCTCCAGCCGCCGGACGACGTCGTAGCCGAGGTAGCCGACCATTCCCGAGACCAGTGGCGGCAGCCCTTCGGTGCGTGGCGTGTGCAGCAGTTCGAGAGTCTCGGCCAGAACCTTGAGTGGATCACCTCCGGTCGGCAGTCCAGTGATCGGCCGATCGCTCCACACCCACTCGGCAAGCCCACCACGCTCGGTGAGGGTGGCCGCCGCGGTCACCCCGACGAAGGAGTACCGCGACCACACCCCGCCCTCGGCCGACTCCAACAGGAAGGTGTTCGGACGCTCCCCGCACAACTGGTGGTACAGCCCGACCGGGGTGAAGTCGTCGGCGAGCAGCCGGGTGTGCACGCTCACCACCCGCTGGTGTGCCCCCGCTTCGCGGAACCCGCCCAGGTCGGGGTTGATCTCGATGCTCATGCCGGCTCCGCCAGCAGCAGGCGGTCGTCGAAGCAGGTGGCCGCCCCGGTGTGGCAGGCAGGCCCGGTCTGCTCGACGCGCACCAGCAGAGTGTCACCGTCGCAATCGAGGCGGACCTCGCGGACGGCCTGGGTGTGGCCGCTGGTCTCCCCCTTCACCCAGTAGCTCTGCCGACTGCGCGACCAGTAGGTGCCGCGCCGGGTCGCCAGCGTGCGCCGCAACGCCTCGTCGTCCATCCAGGCCAGCATGAGCACCCGGCCGTCGGCCGCATCCTGCACGATGGCCGGCACGAGGCCATCCGGGTTCCGCTTCAACAGTGCGGCCACTTCTGGGTCCAACTCAGTCACCCGCACATTGTGGCAGGCTGCCGCCATGAGCCTGAGCACCCAGCGGACGGCGTTGTGCGACGCCCTCGACGCCGTAGACCCGTCGGCACCGACCCTGTGCGAGGGCTGGACGGCGCACCACCTGGCCGCACACGTCTGGCTGCGCGAGAACGACCTGATCGCAGCGGCAGGGGCCGTGATCAAGCCGCTCGCCGGGCACCTGGAGACCCGGATGACTGCGGTGATGAACGAGCGTCCCTACGCCGAACTCGTCGCCGCGATTCGGCGCGGGCCGCAGGGCGTCTCCCTCTTCCGGCTGCCCGGGGCGGAGCAGGCCGCCAACAGTGTCGAGTTCTTCGTGCATTGCGAGGACGTGCGCCGGGGCTCGGGCGATCGCACCCAGCGTCCGCTCGATCCGGAGTTCGAGGAGTACGCCTGGAAGCGGCTCCGACCGATGGCGAGACTGAGCTTCCGGCGCGTCCCGGCAGCGGTGTGGCTGAAGCGGCACGTCGCGGATGAGCCGTTGCGGGTCGGCAGGGGCGGCGCAATAGTCACGCTGGTCGGCCCGGCGAGCGAACTCCTGCTCTACCTGTTCGGACGCACGACGGCCGCGAACGTGGCCCTTGTCGGCGAGGCCGCTTCGATCGACGGGTTGCAGCGGGCCAATCTCGGAATCTGAGCGTCCACGACCAGGTACCGGACCGCTCCGGGTAGGCGTAGCTGCCACAATATGGCCATGCGCGTATACAACTTCTCCGCAGGTCCTGCCATGCTCCCGCTCCCGGTGCTCGAGGCCGCCGGTGCCGAGTTGACCGACTGGCAGGGTTCGGGGATGTCGGTGATGGAGGTGTCGCACCGCGGCAAGGCTTTCGTCGCCTGTGCTGCCGAGACTGAGGCGCTGCTGCGCGAAGTGATGGGTGTCCCGGACAACTACAAGGTGCTCTTCCTCCAGGGCGGCGCGTCCGGCCAGTTCGATGCCATCCCGCTCAACCTGACTGCTGAGGGCGACGCGGTCGACTTCCTCCACACCGGCCAGTGGTCGGCCAAGGCCGTCAAGGCCGCCAAGAAGGCTGGGCTGGTGGTGGACGTGCTCGCCGACGAAGCAGCGTCCAACTACACGACGACTCCGGCAGCTGGCAGTTACACGGTGAACGCTGCAGCGAAGTACCTCCACTACACGCCGAACGAGACGATCGGCGGGGTGGAGTTCGGCTACGTCCCCGAGACCGGGGACGTGCCGCTGGTGGCCGACCTGAGCTCCACGATCCTGTCGCGACCGATCGACGTCTCCCGCTTCGGGCTGATCTATGCCGGGGCGCAGAAGAACATGGGACCGTCCGGGTTGTGTGTTGTCATCGTGCGCGAAGACCTGATCGGACACGCCCGGCCCACGACCCCTTCCATCTGGGACTACCAGGCGATGGCCGAATCGGACTCGATGCTCAACACCCCGCCGACCTTCGGGCTGTACCTGCTCGGCAAGATCCTGGCTTGGGTGAAGGAAGCCGGTGGCCTGGTTTCGATGGGCGAGCGCAACCGCGCGAAGGCGGACGCGTTGTACGGCTACCTCGACGCCAGCGACTACTACTCCAACCCGGTGGCGCTGGACTCTCGGTCGTGGATGAACGTGCCATTCCTGCAGGCCAATCCCGATCTCGACAAGACGTTCGTCGCGGAGGCCGAGGCCGCCGGGCTGACCTACCTGGCCGGGCACCGCCTGGTGGGCGGCATGCGCGCGTCCATCTACAACGCCATGCCCATCGAAGGCGTGCACGCCCTGATCGACTTCATGACCGACTTCGAACGCCGCAACGGCTGACCGCGAGGACCCGATGACCTTCAAGATCAAGACCCTGAACGCGATCAGCCACGCCGGGCTGTCCCGACTGCCGAAGGACGCCTTCGAGACCGGCACCGACTACGAGACCCCGGACGCGCTGATCCTGCGTTCGGCGAGCCTCCACGGAGTGGAGATCCCGGCTTCGGTGCTGGCCGTCGCCCGCGCCGGCGCCGGGACGAACAACATCCCGATCGCGGAGTACTCGGCCAAGGGCATCCCGGTGTTCAACACCCCTGGCGCCAACGCCAACGCGGTGAAGGAACTGGTGCTGGCCGCGCTGTTCCTCGCCGCGCGCAACATCGTCCCCGCGGCCTCGTTCGCGCACCGCCTCGATGGTGACGCCGCGGGCATGGACAAGGCCGTCGAGGCAGGCAAGAAGAACTTCGTGGGCTTCGAGCTGCCTGGACGCACGCTCGGCGTGATCGGCCTCGGTGCGATCGGGGTCGAGGTGGCCAACGCCGCCAGCGTTCTCGGAATGCGCGTGCTCGGCTATGACCCGGGCATCACCGTGGAGCACGCCTGGAAGCTCAGCTCGTCCGTGGAGCACGTGACCAACCTCGACCAACTGCTCAAGCGAGCGGACATCATCACCCTGCACGTGCCGTTGGTCGAAGGCACCCGCGGGCTGATCGGCGCTGAGCAGTTGGCGAAGCTGCACAAGACCTCGGTGGTGATCAACTTCGCGCGCGGTCCGATCGTCGATGAGGCCGCGGTCGTGGACGCTCTGGAGAACGGACGGCTGCGCGCCTACATCTGCGACTTCCCGTCCCCAGACCTGAACAAGCGCGACCGGGTGGTCACCCTCCCGCACCTGGGTGCGTCCACTGCGGAAGCCGAGGAGAACTGCGCGGTGATGGCCTCTGACCAACTCCGCGACTACCTGCTCGAGGGCACCATCGTGAACTCGGTGAACTTCCCCGCAGCGGTGCTGGCTCGCGCCGAGGGCACCAGCAGGATCGCGATCGCCAACTCCAACGTGCCGAACATGGTCGGGCAGATCTCGACGCTGCTGGCCGCCAGCGGACTGAACATCGCCGACCTGCTGAACAAGTCCCGCGGCGAACTGGCCTACACGATCGTCGACGTCGAGGGGCAGCTGCCGGACACACTGCTCGACCAGATTCGACAGATCGAGGGAGTGCTGTCGGCCCGAGCGCTCTGAGCGGTCTGGCCCGGGTCACCGGCATACCTTCGCCTCCTCGCTGAGGGCCACCCTTGCTCATCGAGGGCCTCAGTTTCGGTCGAGGGCCTGCGCGCTGGTACGGGCAGCTGCGGGAGGGGTGGCCCTCAGCGAGGAAGGGTGGCTTTCAGGCGACCGAGAGCCACTGCCTGGCGACGCGAATGCGGGCCTCGACCTGTTCGGTGGTGGCCTTCGCGAGCGGCGGGCCGCCCGCCTCACGGCGCAGACCGGCGTGGATGTGGCTGTGCGGCACACCGCGGACGCGCGCGACTTGAGACACCAGGCTGTTCAGTTCCTTGCGTCGAGACTCCAGGGCGCGGTGCAGGCTCACTTCCGCAGGCACCGCCTCCCGGCGATCGCGCCGCGCCGTCCGTGCCAGTTGACGGCGCTGGCGCTCGGCCAGCAAGGTCGCCACCTGGTCGGACTCAAGCAAGCCGGGTAGACCCAGGTAGTCCGCCTCGTCGGCGCTCGACGGCTCCGCGAACATGCCGTACGCCCGCGCATCGAACAGCACGTGGTCGAAGATCGCGTTCGCCTCCAACGTCTCCTGCTGACCCTCGAACTCCGGCGTGTTCCTCGTGCGGTTCGCTTCCGCCAGCAACGCCTCCTCTGGTGACCACAGATCGTCTTCGCTGCTGCGAGGCCTGCCGAGCACGTGGTCGCGCTGCCGCTCCAAGGCGCCGGCGTGGGCCAACAGGATCGGCACGGTGGGCAGGAACACGCTCGCCAGTTCGCCCCGCCGCCGACTGCGCACGAAACGACCCACCGCCTGGGCGAAGAACAGCGGGGTCGAGGTCGCCGTCGCGTAGACACCCACGGCGAGCCGGGGCACGTCCACGCCCTCCGAGACCATCCGGACGGCGACCATCCACCGGTCCTCGGACTCGCCGAACGCCTCGATCCGCTTGCTGGCCCGGCTGTCGTCGGACAGCACCAGCGTCGGCTTGGCCGATGTGAGCTGCTCCAGGGCCCGCGCATAGGCGCGGGCCTGTCTTTGATCGCTGGCGATCACCAGCCCGCCCGCGTCCGGCAGGTGTCTGCGCACCTCGGTGAGTCGTCGGTCAGCGGCGGCAAGCACCGCGGGAATCCACTCCCCCGCCGGATCCAGCGCGGTGCGCCAGGCCTGGGCGGTCACGTCCTTGGGTAGCGCCTCGCCGAGGGAGGCAGCCAGTTCGTCACCGGCCTTCGTCCGCCAGCGCATGCCGCCCCCATAGGCCAGGAAGACCACCGGACGCACCACGTGGTCGCGCAGCGCTTCGGCGTAGCCGTAGGTGTAGTCGGCAACCGACTTGCGGGTGCCGTCCGCGTCCTCGAGGTAGCGGACGAAAGGGATCGGGTTCGCGTCCGTCCGGAACGGCGTACCGGTGAGCGACAGTCTCCGCGTGGCCAGCGCGAAGGCCTGCGCGACCGCTTCGCCCCAGCTCAACGCGTCCCCGGCGTGGTGCACCTCGTCGAAGATCACCAGCGTCTTCGCGTTCGCCACCCGGGCCTCATAGGCGTACGTCGCAGCGGCCACGCCGGCGTAAGTGACCGCCTGACCCTGGAACTGTCGGGAACGACCTCGCTTGCTGCCGCCGAGGCCGGGGTCGAGGCGCAGGCCGACCTTCGCGGCGGCATCCGCCCACTGGATCTTCAGGTGCTCGGTGGGGGTGACCACGATCACCTGTTCGACCACCCGCGACTCCAGCAGCCCCGTCGCCACGCGGAGGGCGAAAGTGGTCTTGCCCGCGCCCGGGGTGGCCACCGCCAGGAAGTCCTGCTGGCTCAGTTCCTGGTAGCAGTCCAGCGCTGCCACCTGCCAGGCACGCAGCCGGGCGGCCGTGCCCCAGGCGGCGCGTCCGGGGAACGCCGGCGAGAGGTGGTCCACAGCGGTCGTCGGCACAGCTCACCTCCTAGGCGCGTCATCGGTCTTTCGCGCGAGCCGGCCCAGGCATTCCAGGCAACCAGGATCGACGCCCAACGGGCGGATCGAACTCGCCGGTTCAGCTTGGTCGGCAACCGCCCCATCGGCAAGCTGACACGCCCAGCGGCCGGGCGATCGTCGTAGCCGGCCGGCCGCCGCGGGCGATGCCGCGAATCGGACCCGGAACCGGCTCGTCACCGTGCTAAGGCGTGATGGATGGCCTCACGGGTCGAGATCGCGTCAGCGAGCGACAGCAGTCCCCTGACCGCTTGCGAAGTCTGGCAACCTTGGCGGTATGAGTTCTCTGTTCGCCCATCAGGGGGAGCCCGCGGCGCCCTGGTTCAGGCTCGGACGCCTGGAGGTGACCACCACGATGCTCGTCGTACTCGCGGTGGTGGCTTCCTGGCTGGCGTGGGTAGTGGTACCCAGCCTGCCCAGCGTCCTCTACTACTGGACCGACGCGTTGCTGGCCGGCGACATCTGGCGCCTGATCACCTGGCCGTTCGCCAACTCCATCTCGCTGTGGGACGTGCTGAGCCTGTTCTTCTTCTGGTACTTCGGCACCGACCTGGAGCGCCAGCTCGGACGCCAGCGGATGCTCTGGCTGCTGGTCGGTATCTGGGCCAGTCTGACCCTGTCGGCGACCCTGATCGGTTTCGCGCTCGGTGGCCAGATGCTCGCCGGCATCTCGCTGGTGCAGTTCGTGATCCTGCTGCTGTGGATCGCGGAATACCCGAACCGCCCCTTCTTCTTCGGCATCCCGGCGTGGGTGGTCGGTGCCGTGCTGCTCGGCATCCAGGCGCTGGGGATGATCGCCGGCCGAAATGCCGGTGGCCTGCTCAGCCTGATCCTCAGCCTCGCACTGGTCGCCATCACCGCACGCCGGATCGGCCTGCTGAACGACTACTCCTGGATCCCCGGTCGCCCCAGCCAGCGGACGGCGACCGTCCGCGCAACGCGATCCAGGCGCGCGCCGAGCCGCACCCAGGCACGAGACGATCGCCGCCAGCAGACCGACCGGGAACGCTTGGACGATCTGCTCGACCAGATCAACGAGAGCGGCATCCACAGCCTCACCGATGCCCAGCGCAAGGAGATGAAGCGGCTAAGCGAGCGGCTCCGGGGACGCTGAGCCTCGCCGGCGCAGGAGCAACAGCACTGCGAGGGTGATCCCGACCAGATCGGAGACCGCGTCCCAGATATCCCCGTCGCGATACGGGATGAACCGCCACTGGATCACTTCGCTGATGCCTGCCATCGCAGCGAAGACCCCGGCCCAGAGCCAGATCCGTCGCGTGAGCACACCCAGCAGGTAGACCGGGGCGCCGAACAGTGCCGCGTGGATCAGCTTGTCCACCCCGAGTAGACCCGGCAGTTCCAGCGACCCGTCGGGTGAGCCGGGCGAATAGACGGCGATCACATGAACGACCAGCACGGCCCCGGTCAGCCACCACAAGATGGTTCGCTCCTCCGGCGACGGCCGCGACACGCTGCTCACGCTCCCGCCCGGGCTGTCATCCAATTCCGGGCGGGGTGCAACGGGTTCCACGTCAGCCAAGCTTGGCCAGGATCAACTCGCGGACGCGCCCGGCGTCGGCCTGGCCGCGCATGTCCTTCATCACCGCACCGATCAACGCCCCAGCCGCGGCGAGCTTGCCTTCGCGGATACGCTCGGCCACGTCCGGGTTGGCCGCGATCGCACGCTCGACCGCCGCGCTGAGCGCCCCATCGTCGCTGACCACCGCCAGCCCGCGAGCCGCGACCACCTCGGCCGGCGTGCCCTCACCGGCCAGCACGCCCTCGATCACCTGGCGGGCCAGCTTGTCGTTGACCGTGCCGGCCTCGACCAGAGCGGCAATCTCGGCAACCTGGGCCGGAGTGATCGCCAGCTCGCCGAGTTCGATCCCGGCCTCGTTCGCCCGCCTGGCCAGCTCAGTCAGCCACCACTTGCGGGCGGCCTGGGCACTCGCGCCGGAGGCGACCGTCGCCTCGATCACGTCCAGCGCACCGGCGTTCACCGCATCCTGCAGCTCCAGGTCGGTGAAGCCCCACAACGACTGCAATCGGGCGCGACGCACGGTAGGCATTTCCGGCAGGGTGGCCCGGAGCTCGGTCACCCACTCCCGGCTGGGCGCCACCGGCACCAGGTCGGGTTCGGGGAAGTAGCGGTAGTCCTCGGCCTGTTCCTTCGACCGTCCGGGGGTGGTGTACCCCTCCTCGTGCCAGTGCCGGGTCTCCTGGTGGACGCGTCCGCCGCCGGCCAGGAGTGCGGCCTGCCGGCAGATCTCGTAGTGCAACGCGCGTTCGATGCTGCGCAGCGAGTTCACGTTCTTGGTCTCGGTGCGCAGGCCGAGTTCGGTCTCCCCCTTCGGCATCAGCGAGACGTTGGCGTCGCAGCGCAGCGAACCCTGCTCCATCCGGACGTCGGACACGCCCAGGGCGAGCATCAGATCGCGCAGGAACGAGACATAGGCCTTGGCCACTTGCGGCGCCTTCGAGCCCGTGCCGCGGATCGGCTTGGTGACGATCTCGATCAGCGGGGTGCCGGCCCGGTTGTAGTCGACCAGGGAGTATTCGGCATCGCCGATCCGTCCGGACGTGCCGGTGTGGACGAGCTTGCCGGCATCCTCCTCCATGTGGGCGCGCTCGATCTCGATGTGGAAAACCTCGCCGTCCACGTCGAGATCGACGAAACCCTCGAAGGCGATCGGCTCGTCGTACTGCGAGGTCTGGAAGTCCTTGGTCATGTCGGGGTAGAAGTAGTTTTTGCGCGCGAACCGGCACCACTCGGCGATCTCGCAGTTCAGCGCAAGGCCGATCCGGATCGCCGACTCGATCGCCTTGGCGTTCACCACCGGCAGCGACCCGGGCAGGCCGAGACAGACCGGGCAGGTCTGGGTGTTCGGCTCTGCGCCGAACTCGTTGGCGCACCCGCAAAACATCTTGGACGCGGTGTTCAGCTCGACGTGCACCTCCAGGCCCAGGACGGGATCGAAGGCAGCCATCGCGTCCTCGAATTCCATCACGCTCATCGCACACCTCCGACGTTGAGGTAGGCCCCGGCCGCGGAATCGGCGAGTTGGTCGAGCATCGTGGCCCCCCAGCGCTGGTTGAGTTCCCGCTCCAGCGCGGCGCCCACACGGTAGAGCCGGTCGTCGGCCAGCACCGGTGCCATCACCTGGAAGCCGACCGGTAGCCCGTCGTCCGGGCTCAGCCCGACCGGCACCGACAGTGCGCAGTTCCCGGCGAGGTTGGACGGGATCGTGCACAGGTCGGCCTTGTACATCGCCAACGGGTCATCGGCCCGCTCGCCGATGGTGAACGCCGTGGTCGGCGTGGTCGGCGAGACCAGCACGTCGACGCGCTCGAAGGCGGCGTCGAAGTCGCGCTTGATCAGCGTTCGCACCTTCTGGGCAGAGCCGTAGTAGGCGTCGTAGTAGCCGGAAGAAAGCGCGTAGGTACCGATGATGATCCGGCGCTTGGCCTCGGCGCCGAAACCGGCACCGCGGGTGAGGTTCATCACCTCTTCGACGCTGTTGACCCCGTCGTCGCCGACCCGCAGGCCGTAGCGCATCGCGTCGAAGCGGGCCAGGTTCGAGCTGACCTCGCTGGGCATGATCAGGTAATAGGCCCCGAGCGCGTAGTCGAAGTGCGGGCAGGAGACCTCGACGATCTCGGCGCCGAGCTGCTCCAGAACTGCCAACGCCTCGGCGAAGCGCTGCTCCACCCCGGGCTGGTAGCCCTCGCCGCCGAACTCCTTCACCACGCCGATGCGCATGCCGGCGACGTCGGCCCGGACGGCAGCGCCGACAACGTCCGGGACGGGCGCATTGATCGAGGTGGAGTCGCGCGGGTCCCAGCCGGCGATCACGCTGTGCAGCAGCGCGGCGTCAGTGACGTTACGCGCGCACGGGCCGGGGGTGTCCAGAGACGAGGCCATCGCCACCACGCCGTAGCGGGACGTGCCGCCGTAGGTGGGCTTGACCCCGACCGTCCCGGTGACCGATGCGGGCTGGCGGATCGACCCGCCGGTGTCGGTGCCGATCGCCAGCGGCGCCTCGAAAGCTGCCAGTGCCGCGGCCGAGCCGCCGCCCGACCCGCCGGGGATCTTGGCGTTGTCCCACGGGTTGTGGGTGGTGAAGTAGCCGGAGTTCTCGGTGGAGGAACCCATCGCGAACTCGTCCATATTGGTCTTGCCGAGCACCACCACGTCCGCTGCCAGGAGCTTGTCGGTGATGGTGGAGTTGTACGGCGGGATCCAGCCTCCGAGGATGCGTGAGCCGCAGGTCGTGGGCGCTCCCAACATGCAGAAGATGTCCTTCATCGCCAGCGGGACGCCGGCCAGCGGGCCGAGCTCAACACCCGCCGCGCGCTTGGCGTCCACGGCTTCGGCGGACGCGAGCGCGCGCTCGGCGTCCACATGCAGGAAGGCTTGGACGCGCCCGTCGACCGCCGAGATCTGGTCGAGATGCGCGGCGGTCACCTCACGCGCGCTCACCTCACCGGTGGCGATCAGGCCGGCCAGCTCGGCGGCGCCGGCGCGAAGCAACGAGCTCATGCTTCCTCCCCAAGGATCCGCGGCACCCGGAAGCGTCCGTCCTCGGTGGCTGGCGCGGCGGCCAGGACGGCCTCGACCGGCAGCGACGGCGCGACCACGTCCTCACGGAAGACATTCGTCAGCGGCAGCGCGTGCGAAGTCAGCGGCACGTCGGCGGTGGCCACTTCGGCGACCGACGCCACCGAGGCCAGGATCACGTCGAGTTGCGGCGCCAAGTGGGCCAGTTCGTCCTCGGTGAGCCGGATGCGGGCCAGCTCGCCCAATCGGGCGACGTCGGCAGGGGTCAAAGCCAAGGTGAACTCCTGTGGGGATCACGCGGGCGAACCGCGGAGTCTCAGCATATCGAGGCCGTTTGACACCCCTGTAACACGCCTACGTCACACTGTCGGAGTGTTCCTGATGCGAGTGGTGCTGCCCGACCGCCCCGGTTCCCTGGGTGCGGTGGCTTCGGCGATGGGTGTGGTGCACGCCGACATCAACGCGGTGGAGATCGTCGAGAAGTACGAGGGCTACGCCGTCGACGACTTCATGATCGAGCTGCCGGCCGGAGTCCCAGCCGACTCGCTGATCACCGCCTGCATGACCGTTCCCGGAGTAGAGGTCGTCTGGCTGTCGCACTATCCGGAGGCGTGGGGCCTCCAGGCCGACGTGGACGTGCTGCACGCCATGCTCGAACAACCCGAGCATGCCGCGGAGACGCTGACCCACGAGGCACCGGCGGTGTTCCGCGTCTCCTGGGCGGTGCTCGTCGACCGGGACTCGGGCGCTGTGCTGGCCCAGACCGAGCTCGCTCCTGACCTGACGCCGAAGGATGTCGCCAGTTTCGGCGCTCTGGACGAGGTGCGCGACGCGGAGTTGCCCGAAGGCTGGGTGGCCGGCTGGGGAGAGACGATCATCGCGGTGGCACCCTTCCGCGATCGACTCTCGATAGTGCTCGCCCGCCGTGGCGGTCCGGAATTTCTGAAGTCGGAACTGGCGCGGCTCAACCACTTGGCCGCCCTGGCCGGATAGCCGGACGCGAGCAGGCCGGGGGCGCCCTTCGTGACGGCTTCCTCGTCCCTCGGAAGCCTCCTCAGGGATCGTGTGAGGGGGGAATGTCGTTGATTGGGAACAAGTTCCCGATCAACGCAGAATCGTGTGTTCCTTGGTCGGCGCAAGCGCCGACCGCGTCAACACCCAGGCCCGTTGATTGGGAACAAGTTCCCAATCAACGAACCAGGGTGTACATCCAGTAGCCGTAGCCGACCACGGCGGCCAGTACGGCGATCAGCGCGAGAATCGTCCACCAGCGCATGCGCTTCTTCTTGCGTGTGGTGGGCACCTCCTGCGGGCCCCACTCCCCCATGCCGGGACGGACGCGCGGCGGCGCGCCGACGTTCAGGTTGAGATCGGAGTTGAGTCCTTCGGGCATGTGACCAGCCTACTCAGCGACGGCCAGCGCCTCCGGGCCGCCTGCCTGCAACAACTCGAACGCGGCCGTGTCCAGCACGGGAACGCCGAGCGACTCCGCCTTGTCGAGTTTCGAGCCGGCGTTCTCGCCGGCCACAACGTAGTTCGTCCGTGAGGAGACCGAGCCGGCAGCCTTGCCGCCCCTTGCCTCGATGGCAGCGGTGGCGCCGTCACGGGTGTAACCGGGCAGCGACCCGGTCACGACGATCGTGAGCCCCGCCAGCGTCTGCGCCAACCCGGGCACGGTCTCCCGAGGCTCGTCGGCCATCCGGCATCCGGCGGCCCGCCACTTCTCGACGATCGCGCGATGCCAGTCCACCTCGAACCATTCCGAGATCGCTGCGGCCAGGGTCGGGCCGATGCCGGAGACCGCACTCAACTCCTCGACGCTGGCCGCTTCTAGGGCGTCGATGCTGGGGAAGGCCGCCGCGATGTCCGGCGCCACCCCTTTGCCGACATGCCGGATCGAGAGCGCCACCAGGAAGCGTGCGAACGGGCGGCTCTTGGCATCCTCCAGATTTGCCAGCAGCTTGCGACCATTGGCCGAGAGGTTGCCGTCCTTGGTGGTGAACACCCCGGCATCGACCAGGTGCTCAGCGGTAAGGGCGAACAGGTCGCCCTCGTCGGTCAGTAGTCTGGCGCTGAGCAGTGCGTCCGCGGACTGCCAGCCGAGCACCTCGATGTCGAGCGCCTGCCGCGAGGCCAGGTGGAAGAGCCGCTCCCGCAGCTGGGCCGGGCACGACCGCTGGTTCGGGCAGCGAATGTCGGCGTCGCCCGCCTTCTCCGGACGCAGTTCGCTGCCGCAGGCCGGGCAGTGCGAGGGCATCACGAAGGCCCGCTCGGTACCGTCGCGCAACTCGGCGACCGGGCCCAGCACCTCGGGAATCACGTCGCCGGCCTTGCGCAACACCACCGTGTCGCCGATCAACACACCCTTGCGTTGCACCTCCGAGGCATTGTGCAGCGTCGCCATCTCCACCGTTGAGCCGGCGACGAGCACCGGAGTCATCACCGCATAGGGGGTCACCCGGCCGGTGCGGCCGACGTTCACTCGAATGTCCAGCAGTTTGGTGGTGACCTCCTCGGGCGGGTACTTGTAGGCGATCGCCCACCGCGGTGCTCGCGAGGTGTGCCCGAGCTTGGCCTGCAGCGTCCGGTCGTCGACCTTGATCACCACGCCGTCGATGTCGTGCTCGACGGCATGCCGATGCTCGCCGTAGTAGGCGACGAACTCCCGCACATCGGCCGCGCTGTGGCACAACCGGTAGTGGGAGCTGACCGGCAGCCCCCAGCCACGCAACAACTCGTAGCCATGCGACTGCCGGTCCAGGACGGTTCCCGAGAACTCCCCGATTCCGTGCACCAGAAAGTCGAGCCGTCGCGACGCGGTCACCCGCGGATCCTTCTGCCGCAGCGAGCCCGCAGCCGAGTTCCGTGGGTTCGCGAACGGCGCCTTGCCGGCCGCGACCAGACCGTCGTTCAACGTCGCGAAGTCGGCGGGTCGCATGAACACCTCACCGCGCACTTCCACCACCTCAGGCACATCGGCGCCGCTCAGTTGCGCAGGGATGGACGCGATGGTGCGGACGTTCGCGGTGACATCCTCACCGACCGTGCCGTCACCGCGGGTGGCCGCGCTGACCAGGCGGCCGGCACGGTAGACCAGGTCGAGCGCCAGCCCGTCGATCTTCAGCTCGCACAGGTAGCCGGTCCCGGCGGGATCAACCTCGGCGAGCGCGGCCGCGCGCACCAGCCAGCGATCCAGTTCGTCGATCGAGAACACATTGTCCAGGCTCATCAGCGGCACCAGGTGGGTCACCGGCGAGAAGGTCGCGCTCGGAGCGCCCCCGACCTGCTGGGTGGGGCTGTCTGGCGTGCGCAGTTCGGGGTGCGCGTCCTCGATCGCGGCGAGCTCGGCCATCAGCGAGTCGAACTCGGCGTCGGCCACCACCGGTGCATCAAGTACGTAATAGCGCCACCGGTGATCGGTGATCAGATTGCTGAGCTCCGCGTGTCTGGCTCGGGTCGCGTCCTCGGTCATGCGCGCAATCTAGCGCGAGGTGCCGACACGCGGCGGGCTCCGATCCGATGCCCGGGTTCCTGGGGAGATCAGCCTCCGGCGAGTTCGTTGTCCACCTGTTCAGCCGCCGACTTCAGCACCGCGAAGGCCTGACTGGCCTGTGCGGGTGTCCAGGCGGCGAGTCCGCACGCCGGCGTCAGCACCACCCGGTCGGCCAAGGTGGCGTCCGCGCCGATGCGTTCCAGTGCCCGCAACGCCCGCACCCGCACGGCGTCGACCGTCAGCGGACGCGGGTCGCCGCCGGTCGGCAGGCAGCTCAGGTACAGCTCGGCTCCCGAGTCTGCTGCGCCGGCAAGTGCGTCCCAATCGGCGGTGGCCAGTTGGTCGAGGTCGAGGGAGATACCGTCGAAGCCGGCGGCGGTGGGGTCACCGTGCAGCAGTGTGCCCACGGGCCAACCACCGGGACGCGGCCAGGCCGCACAGCTGTGCAGGACCGTCCGCACCTCAAGACCGCGGCGCGCCGGCTCAGCCGCGATCCAGCCCAGTGCCCGGCAGATCTCGGGCAGGTCGACCGCCCTGTGCCGGAAGTACCCGCCTGGGGTCGGAACCGCTCCCGCGACCACCGCCGGCAACGACGGTTCGTCGACCTGCAGCACCAATTCGGCCTCGGGCAGCCGCTTGGCCAGGTCGGCTAGCAACTCACCGGCACCTTCGGCCAACGAGCCCGCCAGGTCGCGCCGAGCGCCGACGTCAGCCAGCACGCGTCCGGTGTGCGCGACGCCGAGTGAAGCCGCCAGGGTCCACGGGCCGGTGATCGCGACCTTGAACCTGCCGGAGTATCCGTGCCCGATCTCCTCGAGTCGATCGAGGTCTTCACGCCAGGTCGCCCGTGCCCGGCGTTGGTCCAACCCGGGAGCGTCGGCCAGCCGCCACTCGCCGGCTTCGAACTCTGCCGACAGCCCGCTGGGCAGGCCGAGTCCGCGGCCCAGCATCGCTGCCCACGGACCGCGCGCGGGAAGTTCGGGCAGATAGGGCAGTTCGGGCACGCGATCGAAGGTCATGCGCAGCGCGGCGGCGAAGTCGGTGCCGGGCAGCGAGCCGATGCCAGTGAAGGTGACCATCAGGCGGTCGCCGAGATGGTCGCGCTGCCGACCACGCGGTCGTCGTCGTAGTACACAGCCGCTTGGCCGGGCGCGATGCCGAAGGCCGGTTCGTCGAGTTCGATGAGGACGCGGGTGAGTGGCCCTTCGTGACGCTTTCCTCGTTCCTCGGAAAGCTCCTCAGGGACCGTTGAAGACACCACCCCTCCCTCGGAAAGCAGCGCAGGGACCGTTGGGTGAACCACCCACCCCGCGGAAAGCTCGGCGGGGGCCGTTGGGTGGACCATCCGCCCCTCGGAAAGCTCCTCAGGGACCGTTGAAGACACCACCTCTCCCTCGGAAAGCTCGGCGGGGGCCGTTGGGTGGACCATCCGCCCCTCGGAAAGCTCCTCACCGCGAAGCCAGCGATCGGCTGGTCGAGCTTGTCGAGACCGCGCCTGGCCGGTGGAGTCAGGCTCGGGGACCGTTCGCATCGTGGCGGGCATGGCCTCGCCGTGGGCGCGTACCTGAACCAGGCCGCGCCAGGTGCCGCACACGGCAGCCTCGGTCCAGGTGGGCCGGATCGCTTCGATCGTCCGGACGGCCAGCATGGCGCGAGGGCCGACCCGAACGGTGTTGGACACCGGGTCGATGCCGAGCACGTAGCGCGGGCGGCCGTCCGCTGCGGGTATGGAGAGGTGGAGGCCGTGGCGCTGACCGACCGTGAACTGCTGGAAGCCGGAGTGCGCGCCGACCACCTCACCCCGCTCATCGACGATGTCACCGGGCTTCGAGCCCAGTCGCGAACGCAGGAAGCCGGCGGTGTCACCGGTGGGGATGAAGCAGATGTCGTGGCTGTCCGGCTTCTTCGCCAGGAACAATCCGCGGGCCGCGGCCTCGGCACGCACCTCCGCCTTGGCCGTGTCGGCACCGAGCGGGAAGAGCGAATGGCGCAGTTGGTCGGCGTCCAGCACACCCAGCACGTAGGACTGGTCCTTGGCCGGCTCAGGCGAGCGGAACAGGGAGACCGAGTCGCCGGAGCGCTCGAGTCGCGCATAGTGTCCGGTCGCCACCGCATCGAAGCCCAGCGCCCGACCCCGCTCCAACACCGCGGCGAACTTGATCTTCTCGTTGCAGCGCAGACACGGGTTGGGGGTACGTCCGGCGGCGTACTCGCTGACGAAGTCGTCGACCACATCGGCCGCGAAACGATCGGAGAAGTCCCAGACGTAGAAGGGGATGCCGAGCACATCCGCCGCGCGGCGTGCGTCGTGGGAATCCTCGAGCGAACAGCACCCTCGCGCACCACTGCGGTAGGTCTCGGGGTTCTTCGACAGCGCCAGGTGCACGCCGACCACCTCGTGCCCGGCGTCGACCAGGCGCGCGGCGGCCACCGCGGAGTCGACTCCGCCGGACATTGCCGCCAGTACTCGCATCAGCCGCCTTTCCCGGGCTTCGTCAGGCTCAGCCATCGTTCTCGCGCAAGCCAGGCTTCGTCAGGCTCAGCCAGCGTTCTCGTGCAAGCCAGGCTTCGTCAGGCTCAGCCAGCGTTCTCGTGCAAGCCAGGCTTCGTCAGGCTCAGCCAAGCATTCGTGCCCGAGGAGTCTACGTCGCGGCA
>Ga0209477_1000371_pt1 | contig 27601 bp, 25 predicted proteins | sample KloWWTupernatant_FD_187180 | JGI IMG/M metagenome (GOLD analysis project Ga0209477, IMG submission 187180) | Active sludge microbial communities from Klosterneuburg, Austria, studying microevolution and ecology of nitrifiers - Klosterneuburg... | ecosystem: Engineered > WWTP > Aerobic digester >...
GTGCTGTTCGGCCTCTCGATGGACTACGAGGTGTTCATCCTGTCGCGCATCCGAGAGGCGTGGATCGTCGACCACGACAACGAGTCGGCCATCGTCCACGGACTCTCTGCCAGCGCGCGCGTCATCACCGCGGCCGCAGCGATCATGTTCGCGGTGTTCGCCAGTTTCGTCGCCGGCGACAGCGCCGAGATCAAGATGTTCGGGCTCGGCCTCGCCGTGGCGGTCCTGCTCGACGCCACCGTCATTCGCATGCTCGTCGTGCCGGCGTCGATGAAGGTCCTGGGCAACGCGAACTGGTGGATCCCGAACTGGCTCGACCGGCTGCTGCCCAACCTGGACATCGAGGGCTCCGAAGCCGACGAAGAGCTCGACCCCCCGCCACCGACACCTCACCCTACGGAGACAGCATCAGCGTGAACCTCGACGAACCACCAGCACAACTCGCCGCCCGCACAGCGCTCGCGTCCGCAATGCAGCGATTGGGCCACTCGCTCGTCGCCCACCAGGTCGACACCGACCTGGCGGTCGAGCTCGCAGAGGTCGCCGAGCGCTACACCTCCACCGTGCAGCGTGGTGCACCGCGGGACCGGGCCACCGAGATGCTCTCCAGTCCTCGCGTCACCGCAGCGCTCAACGGGAAGCGAGCCATCATCGACGACGGTGCGGAGATCGACCTGTTCAGGGACTCGTTCGTCTCCGGGCGGACCAACCCCATGGGCATCGGAGTCCGGGTCGTTCGCGACGGCGACACCGCCGTGGCCACCACCACCCTCGGACCGGCGTTCGAGGGGGCGCCCGGCCGAGCCCACGGCGGCGCCGTCGGCGCCATCCTCGACGAGACCATGGGGTACCTGTTGCCGATCATCGGCGAGATGGCCTACACCGCCAACTTGTCCATCGACTACATCGCACCAGCACCGCTGGGTGTCGAAGTGTCCTTCACCGCGCGGCTTCGCGACCGGGCGGACCGCAAGCTGTGGATCGAAGCCGTCGGCGAATCCGCCGATGGCGTGTTCGTGCGAGCTGAAGCGCTGTTCCTCACCGTCGACCTGTCGCGCTTCACCAATGCGTCCGCCGAAGGCGACAGCGTCAACGCGGCGGACGCCCAGGCGGTGGAGCTTCCATGACCGTCGCTGCGCGCCCCGAGCGGTTCGACCTCCCGGGCGCCGACCTGCGATTGGCCGCGGACCGCTGGGGTCCCCGCACCGACGATGTTGTGGTGTTCCTGCACGGTGCGGGCCAGAGTCGCCGAGCATGGGACGACGCCGCAGAAGCGGTTGCAGCAATCGGCTGGCACGCCATCACCGTCGACCACAGGGGCCATGGTGACAGCGAATGGCCGATCGAGGCCGACTACGACTGGGACCGCTTCGCCGACGACGTGATCGCCATCGTCGAGCACCTCGGCACGCCACCCGTCCTCGTCGGCGCGTCACTGGGCGGGATGTCGGCGCTGTTGGCGCAGGCTCGAACTGACGAACAGCTCTTCCGAGCGGTGGTTCTGGTCGATGTCACCCCGCGGATGGAGCTCGGGGGCGTACAACGCATCGTCGGTTTCATGGCAGCGCACCCTGACGGCTTCGACTCCCTCGACGCCGCGTCAGCGATCATCGCTGAGTACACCGGGCGACCTCGGCCGCCGACACCGGACGGTCTGCGCCAGGTCCTCGCTCATGGCTCCGACGGCCGCTGGCGGTGGCGCTGGGACGTCCGCTTCCTCGAAGGACGCGCCGACATGATCATCGGCGGCGACATCGAAGCGTTGCGGGAGATCCAGGTGCGCGAACGGCTCCACGAAGGTGCTCGCCGCATCAAGGTTCCCGCGCTCGTCGTGCGCGGCGCCGAGAGCGACCTCGTCTCCACCGAAGGCGTCCGAGAGTTCGTCGACGCGGTACCGGGCGCCCAGTACGTCGACGTGGCCGACGCCGGTCACATGGTCGCCGGGGACCAGAACGACACCTTCACCGCAGCGGTCCTCACGTTCCTGTCCGAAGTGCGCACGGGCACGACCAGACGATGACGACGGACCCCGCTGCGCCGACCGTGCACCGGATCCCCACACGCAACGGCGACGAGCTGCGCGTGCTCGACTGGGGCGGCAGCGGACCACCTGTGGTGCTACTGCACCCGAACGGGTTCTGCGGAGGACTCTACGAACCGGTCGCCGCAACGCTGCTCGGGACCGCCCGAGCGGTCGCGATCGACCTGGTCGGCCACGGGGGCAGCACGACACCAACAGACCCGACGCGCTACCGGTTCGCGTCGATGGCCAACGACGTGCTCGACGTGCTCGACCACCTCGACCTCTGCGGCATCGCCGGCGTCGGCGGATCACTCGGGGGAGCAGTTGCGGTCCTCGTCGACCAGCTCGACCAAGGGCGGTGGTCACAGCTCCTGCTCGCCGAACCAGTCGCGTTTCCCCCAACGCTGTTCAGAACCACGACGCCCAACCCGATGGCGGTCGCTGCTCGTCGCCGCCGCCGGCTATTCGCCACCCGAGCCGAGATGCACGACCAGTACTGCGACAAGGCGCCCCTGTCCCAACTCAGCGACGATGCGCTCGACGCGTACCTGCGATGGGGGACCGTCGATTGCGGCGACGGTGTGCATCTCGCGTGTGACCCCGACACCGAAGCGCTCATCTTCGAGATGTCTGCCACTTCGTACGGCGCCCCCGCCGCCTGGGAACACCTCGAGCACCTCGCATGCCCCGCTGTGATCGTCGCCGGAGAGGACACCTTCCTGCCCGCCATCTTCGACCAGCAGGCCGAACGGGCCAACGCCACATTGCTCACCGTTCCCGGCGGGCACTTCGTGCTGCACGAGGACACCCGCCGTACCGAAGCACTCATCAGAGAGCACGTGCTCACCCAACCAGCCCCATCCCCAGCAACCGGAGGATCCCGATGACCACACGACATCGATACACCCGCGACGAGCTCATGAGCGACCCTCCCTACGCCGAACGCATCGAGCGCAACGGAGTCCGCTTCCACGGCGGCTACGACACCGACGGCACCTACCTGCCACCCAGGTCGCTGCACCGAGCAGCAGCCATCGACGCATGGACACGCCAGCTCGAGGCCGCAGGACACCCGACCAGCGTCGTCGACACCGACGCGGTCAAACGGTCGTTCGTCCCCAACGCCACCCAGGCGAAAATGCTGCTGAGCAACGACGCGACCGGCGCCATGACCCGGATCCTGACCCTGATCGGCGTCGTCGAGGGGTTCGGCAACGACGGCATCAAACTCATCCCCGTCGTCGACCTCGCCGAGCACATCGTCGAACCAACCGACGACACCTGCGTCGGTCACCTGTTCAACGGCCTGCTCGAAGCACACGGCAACGACGAAGCAGGAACGGACGGAGAAGCAGGACACGACCAGATGTGGTTCGCCGTGCGCGACGCAGCGCTCGCCGACCCGCCCGTCACGCTCGACATGTTCCAGGAGCTCCCGATCGCCCCGCCTCCCGGCTACAGCGGCCCCGCAAGCCCAGCCGCAGAAGCGATCAGCGTCGGATCGATGATCGGCGGAATGCGCGACGACGTCTCCCCCGAGCTGCAGTTGCTGGTGAGAGCCATGGTGCAGATCCTCGTGATCGAGCTGCTCGCCTATCACACCTTCGCCTGGGCCTCGGATGTGCTCGGCGACCCGTCGTGCAGCCATGACGCCGCGTTCGCACGCACGACCATCGACCACATCCGCGCCGACGAGGACCTCCACGTCGGCTACCTGCAATGCGCCCTAGCGGAACTTGCCACCATGACCGTACGTCGCACCGACGGCGGAACCGTCCGTGGTGCCGATCTCGTGGTCGCCGCATCTCGCGCCGCGTTGGAGAACCAGACAGGCGACCGGTTCGACCGCGTCCTCGCGTACCGGCTCGCGCAGGTGCGCACCGAGCTCGAAGACCACCCTGATGGCGCCCGCCTCACCGCCGAGTTCGACGCACTCGCTGACAGCCCCGCCGAAGCTCTCGCATGAACGAACTGTCTGACGGATGGAGCGGTGTGATCGTTCCAGCCGATCATCCGATGTCTGGCGTTGGTGAACTCGGTACGCCCTTCGGTGACCCGTTCCACGGTCATGAGACTGGTGACGAGTTGTGTTGTTCGTTTCAGCTCGCGCGATCATCGTCGCCATGGAGCGTGCGTCAGGCGATCAAGAAGACACCCACGACGACCTCCCGCTCCGTGTCGCTGCGGCCAGGTCACTCCGCCGAGTCAGTCACGCGCTGGTGGGGCACCGGGCGGAGCCCGAGATCTTGGAAGCGCTCGCACAGAGGGCAACGTCCCTTGCTGAACGCCTAGAACTGGAACCGAGCCGGACTCTGGGCGACGAGATGGCAGCGAGCCCTGGATTTGTCGATGCGATCAAGAACCGTCGGCTGCTCGGCGAAGTCACCGACGGGGCGTTCATCGACATGTTCAGTGACTCTCCGGTCTCGGGCTCCGCCAATCCGCTCAGCATCGGTCTCCTCATCGGCCGCGAGGGCGACCAGGCTGTCGGTCGGGTGACACTCGAGCGTGGCTGGGAGGGGGCACCAGGCCGCAGCCATGGAGGCATCGTCGCTGCGTGCATCGACGAGACGATCGGCGGGCTCCTCCCTGTGCTCGGCGAGATGGCCTTTACCGGGGAACTCGCAATCCGGTACCAGGCGCCCTGTCCGATGGGCATTCCGCTCGAGTTCCGCGCGTGGCTGGAGCATCGCGACGGGCGGAAGCTGCATGTCTCGTGCACAGGGACAGCGGACGGAGTTGTCTTCGCACGAGCGACGGCCCTGTTCATCGTCGTCGATCTCGAACGGTTCCGGCGCTACTCCGGTACCGACTGAGCTCCGTCAGTCGGAGAGCACTCCGGCCTGGGGAGGTAGCAATCGATCGCTTCGACGGTGGAGCAACGATCATCGGCCATCGAGTCGGCCGGGATCAGGCGATCGGCAGTCTCGACTACGACAACTCTACGCAGGCCGCGACTCGCGCACTCACGGGGATCCTCACCAGGCCACTGGGACGGCCCGAGGACCACGAACCTGTCCACCAGTCCACGACACCGCTCCCGGGTCGGTCAGCTCGAAGGTCGGCACGCGGGCGAGGAACCGTTCGATCGCGACCCTCAGTTCCATCCGGGCGAGATTCGAACCGAGGCAGCGGTGTATACCCGAACCGAACGCGAAATGGCGGTTGAGCTGCCGGTCGATGACGAACTCGTCGGCGCGGTCGAAGTGTGCTGGATCCCGATTGCCCGCAGGGAATGCCATCAGGACCTTCTCTCCGCGCTTCATCGGACAGCCTCCGAACTCGGTGTCGTCGACGACGTATCTGGCCATAGTGACCGGGCTGTAGAAGCGGAGGAACTCCTCGATCGCGCAGTCCATGAGCTCGGGTTCAGCGCGAAGACGCGCCTGATCCTCGGGGTGCGTCGCAAGATGCCAGAGCGCCGACCCGATCGAGCTCCACGTGGTGTCGATGCCAGCGACCAACAGCAAGAAGCAGCTGCCGATGCGGTGCCGGTCGGTGAGCGGTGCTCCTTCATGCTCCGCCTCGATGAGAAGGGTGAGCAGGTCATCGGGTCGCTCAGCGGGGGGTACCTCGACCCGTTCCTCCAACTTTCCCTCGAAGTAGCGGATCACCGCGAGCACCGACTCGCTCGCCTTCTCGATGTTCTGGAATCCCCCCTGGAGCATGTCGACCACCCACTCCGTGAACATCGTCTCGTCTTCGAGCGGCAGCCCGATCATGCGGGAGATGACCTGCACGGGGATGTGCTGCGCGTACTGGGCGGCGGAGTCCGCTGCGCCGGCATCGAGGAAGTCATCGATCAGCGCGTCAGCGATTCCTGCCGTGATCGGCGTGAGTTCGCCGACGGCGGACGGCCCGAACCTCGGCAGCAGGAGCCGCCTCGCCGATGCGTGCACCGGTGGGTCGGACGTGATGGGCGGCGCCTCCAGCATCATCACGGCCTCGGGGTCGGAGTCGCGTCCCGGAGTGATGGCGGCGACATCGCGCGACGAGAAGCGCTCGACGTCGTGAGCGATCGACGCCAGATCGTCGTAGTCGACTGGCAGCCACGTCGACCCGTACCGATCCGTATGCGCGACCGGACAAGCGGCTCGGAGCGAGCGCCAGACTGCGGCGGGTTCCTCGACATAGGACTCATCGAGGATGTCGAAGTCGGTGATCCAGTCGATCAGACCGTCATCGCGCTCGGACGGCTTGAAGTCGGTCATCGCGTGTCCCTTTCTCATTCGTTGGGCGCTGCACGTTCTTCGGTCGGTATTGCGTCGCTCGCGGTGTCGGCGGTCGACGCCATCCAACCGGGTTGTAGATGTTGCTGGAACTGGATCACCGAGGCCGTCCCCATCGTGGCGAGCTTCGTTCCTGTATCCACGAGACAGTGTACGTCGTACGTCTCGTCAGCCACGGCGTTTCAGCCGCAGCCGCGACAGGCCTCTTGAGGATCCAACGATCAACTGTGAACTGCGTCGACGGGACCGGTGTGGGCGAACTTCGACGACAGCATGACCACCATCCCACGCCGAGCGGCAGGCACATCGCTGCACACAGGGGAGCGCGGCAATCAGATGTCAGGCCAACGCGACCGGGATGCTCGAGTAGCCCCGCAGCACGGCGTTGCCCATCGCGGTGGGTGCGCCGTGAGGGACGAGGTCGAGATCACGCCGAGCGAGTTCCTCCAGCACCACTCGCGTCTCCAAACGAGCAAGCTGTGCCCCGAGGCAATAGTGGACCCCGTGCCCGAGGGCGACGTGCTCGCGGCTGTCGCGATTGAGTTTGAACGAGTCGGCTGCTTCGAAGACCGACTCGTCGCGGTTGGCGGCGGCGAATGATACGTACACCACCGCCTTGGCGGGCAGGACGACATCACCGAGTCGATAGGCCTCAGTGACTTGTCGGAACAGTCCCTGGACCGGCCCGCAGTACCGGAGGCCCTCCTCGACGGCGTCGACCGCCTGCTCAGGGTGGCTCCGAACCGTCGCCCACTCCGACGGGTGATCCCACAGCGCGTGCTGGAGGTTGCCGAGCAAGTTGGTCGTGGTCTCGTTGCCGGCGACGAGGAGGAGGATGCTGAAGAGCACGACCTCGATCTGGGAGAGCTGCTCACCGTCGGGTGTTGCGGCGGCGATCGCACTGATGAGATCGTCTCCGGGATCCTGCCGGCGCGCGCCGACGACCTCTGAGAAGAACTGTGACATCTCCAGCAGGTCGGCGCCGACTCGCTCAAGATCGACAGACGCGGCCAGCGCGCCCACGAGGGCCTCGGACCAACGCCGAAAGTCGGCCATGCGTTCAGCGGGGATTCCGAGGATCCCGGCGATCAAGGTGACTGGCAGCGGGATTGCAATGTCCTTCGTGAAGTCGATCGACTCGCCTGAGCGCAGCCGCTCCTCGGCCTCATCGAGCAGATCGGCGGCAAGATCTTGTGCCATCCGCTCCCACTCGGCGATCCGCCGCTTCGTGAATGGGCGGCTGACGACCCGGCGTAGCAGCGTGTGATCGGGCGGGTCGCTTGCGATCATGACGCGAGAACCCATCAGATCGTCGAACCGGAGCGCGTTTGCTCGACCACTTGCGTCGCCAGGGCCTGCGCGCCCGGACATGAACTCGCTGTACCCGCCGGCGGAGGAGAAGATGCGAGGCTCGTGCAGCGCGTGAATCACGTCAGCGTGGCGGGTAAGGAGCCAGAGGTCGTTCTGCTCGTCGTAGACGGGCCCGAGGGCTCGGAGCTCGGCGTAAGCAGAGAATGGGTCGCTCCCGACTTCCTCGGAAAAGAGGTCGGGTACCGCGCCCGTGGTGTGGATCGTCATCAATCTCTCAATCTCCTGTCAATGCTGACGCCTCGTCGGCAAAGCGCGTCAGCACGTCGGCGTACTCGGTGACCATGTCCTGCACCACCTGGCCGGCCTTCTTGGGCCGGTTCATCTGACCGACCACCTGGCCGACGAAGTATGTAGCGAGCTCCTCGGCGCCCGAACCTGCCGTGTTCGCACTTCGGTTGATGCGCGCCTGAGCCTCGGAGACGAGTAGCGGCTGCAATGGCATACCGAGGGGGCCCGGCGCATCGTCACGTTCCCATTCCTCTGTCCACTTGGTCCTGAGCATTCGAGCAGGCTTTCCGGTGATCGACCGGGAACGCACTGTGTCTGTGGAACCTGCCGCCAGATACTTGGCCTTGATCGTGTCCGAAGTCTCAGCTTCCTCGGTCGTGAGCCACACGGATCCGCACCACACGCCTTGCGCGCCTAGCGCCATCGCTGCCGCGACCTGCCGGCCCCTGCCGATACCACCGGCAGCGAGGACCGGGGTCGGAGAGACGGCATCGACCACCTCTGGCAGGAGCACCATCGTGGCTACCTCGCCCGTGTGGCCACCGCCTTCGGTTCCCTGCGCAATGATCAGGTCGACGCCCGCGTCCTTGTGGCGGACGGCATGTTCCTTGGTGCCGGCGAGCGCTGCAACCAGGATGCCCGCTTTCCTTGCCCGATCGATGACCGACACTGGCGGCGATCCAAGCGCGCTGGCGATCAGCGAGATGTCGTGCGCGAACGCGACGTCGAGGAGCGGCCCATAGCCCTTCGGCGAGACGCTCATCCCGCCGATCCCCGACACCGCTTCTCTGCGGGAAGGGTCGAGGTCGGGGACCTGGTAGCGAGCGAGGATGTCGTCGACGAAGGCCTGGTGCTCGGCGGGCAACAGCTGACGCAATGCGTCCCGATCGAGCCCGCCCTGGTCGGCACCCTCATACTTCTGCGGCAGGAGGAGGTCGAGCCCGTAGGGCCGCCCGCACACCTCATTCTCGATCCATGTGAGATCGATCTCGAGCTGCTCGGGCGTGTGTGCCACTGCCCCGAGCACGCCGAAGCCGCCCGCATTGGTGACCGCAGCGACGACGTCTCGGCAGTGGCTGAACGCCAGGATCGGATACTCGACATCGAGCATCTCAGCGGCCGGTGTTCGCATGTGTCCTCCTCGTGGGGACTAAGCGGTCAGAACGTGATGCGCACGCGCCGCGGTCCGCGGACTTGGCCACCGTTCCAGACCACGTCGTCCGAATCGGCGAGCGTGAAGGTCGGCACGTTCTCAAGGAAGACCTCGATCGCGACCTTGATCTCCATCCTCGCCAAGTTCGAGCCGAGGCATCGGTGGATGCCGGCCCCGAACGCGAAGTGTCGGTTCGTCTCGCGGTCGATGATGACCTGGTCAGCGTCTTCGAACATGTTGGGATCATGGTTGCCGGCGGGGAATGCCATGAGGACCTTGTCGCCTTCCTTCATCGGGCAGCCCTTGAAATCGGTGTCCTCGGTCACGTATCGCGCCATGGTCACCGGGCTGTAGGCACGCAGGAACTCCTCGACAGCGACGGGAATCAGGGAAGGATCGTCCCGGAGGCGCTGTTGGTCCACCGGGTGGGACGCAAGATGCCAGAGGCTGGATCCGATCGCACTCCAGGTCGTGTCGATGCCGGCGATGAGCAGCAGGAAGCACGTGCCGAGCAGGTGTTCGTCGGTCATCGGCTCATCGGTCTCTGCCTCGATCAGCATGGTGATCACGTCGTCGGGCCGGTCCTCGGACGCCGTCTCCCGCCGCTCCGCGACCTGGGCCGAGAAGTACATCGTCATCTCGCCGAGGACGTCCATGGCCCCGTCCAGGTTCTGGAAGCCTTCCTGGAGGGTGCGCACTACCCAACCGGTGAACATCTCCTCGTCCTCGAGGGGGATCCCGAGCATTTGGGCGATGATCCGCACCGGGATATGGCGCGCGAAGTCGACTGCCACGTCCCCAGTTCCGTTGCTGAAGTGCCTTGCGGTCAGTTCCTCGGCGAGCGCACGGGTGATCGGCGTCATCTTCTCGATCGCCGCTGGACCGAAGGCCGGCAACAACAATCGCCGCGCCCACGTGTGCACCGGCCGGTCGGAGCTGATCGGCGGGACGGGGAACACGTCGTTGATGGGCGCGTCGAACGGTGAGACGACAGTGATGTCCCGGGAGGAGAACCGATCGAGGTCGTGAGCGATGGCGGACAGATCCTCGTACTTCACCGGTAGCCATGTCCGCTGCCGCCGCTCTGTGAACGCGATCGGACAACGCTCACGCTGCTCGGCCCAACGCGCCTCCGGGCGGACGAGGTACTCGCCGTCCATGATGTCGAAGTCCGTGGCCCAGTCTCCGACTGGGCCGTAGTCGACAGCAAGCTCCTCACGGGCAGCGGCGTGGAACTCGGTCTCCTGCGTGCTGTCGGTCATGTCCGATCGTCCTTCCCGACGAATCTAGTGATGAGACATACTACGCAGAGCATCTTACGTAACACCACTATAGGTGCTGTCGTCAGGTGGCGGCGACGATCCAGTTGAGCGCCCGTGTGCGGAGGGGGCCGCGGGCTATCGACGCGATTGTCGGTGACCGCGGCCGGCGTCGTGTGCGCCCGCGTCGCTCGCTGAAGGTCGAGCTGGACTCGTCGGAGCCGTCGGCGACGTGGCGAGTTGGAACCGCGGAACCGCCCACGTTCCGACCCGACTCGGATGGAGCCCGACGAATTCTGGTCAGCCGACCGGCCACTTCCCCGGACCAGGCCCGTGCGAGGCGGACCGGGATGAGATGCGGCTGTCCGACGTCGTGCTCAGTCTTCGATGATCACGACCGCGTACTCGGGGCAGTTGTCGGCCGCAAGGCGCGCCTTCGTCTCCTGAGCTGGTGGGACCGATCCGTCACCAATCGCCGAGGCAGTGCCGAGATCGTCCGCCTGGAAAAGCTCGGGCGCTACGACGACGCACCGGTTGTGGCCCTGACACTTCTCTTGGTCTACGTGGACTCGCATGGGAGAACGGTAGCGCTCTGACACGTTCTACGACAGTCGCCTGATGTCTTATCCGTCGACTGCTCAGCGCCGATCCGCGGGGCGCAGATCCACATCGCCCAGCGGGAAAGATCCGCTCGGGCACCAGCGCCTGCAGCGGCGTCTGCACGTCTCCCAGACCGACAGCCTCCCGTGATAGGTCGGCGTCCAGGGAACGGTCTATTCTCGGGAAAGCTCGTGCGCTGCGGCGGCGGTACCCCCCCCTCTCCCGGCCCGGCCGGGCAGGCCCAGCGCAACTGAAGTGCGCGACGGCCACTCGGTCTCCGGTCTCGACGGGAAGTAGTGCTCGAGCCCCCCCGGCGTCCAAGCAGGGATTTGCCTTCCGGGACCTGCCGCAGAAGACATCGGTGAATCCGAGAATCACTCGCTCTTCAGCACGGCTCCCACGCAGAACGTCCGCACGAACTCACGCTGCTTCCCTGCGGTGCGCTGCCGAGGACCGGGAACTGACAGGAGTGACAGGATCATGCGGAGAACGAACTCGGCAGCGTCCTCGGCTTCGACGCCTGGACGCACGACTTTCTCGGCACGAGCCTGCTCGAAGATCGGCCGGAGGAAGTCTGTCGCGATCTCGAACAGCGCCGTAGACGCGCCCGCGATGGCCGACGTCTGACCGGCGACCTCAGGAGCGAACAACAGACTCAGATGTTCGCTCTTGCGCACCGTAGCCACGGTAAAGAGGACGCCTTCGACAATTGCGTCCTCGAGAGTGTCCTCGCGCTCGACCCGCCTCGCGAGCGAGTCCAGGAAGTCTCGGGCCTCTCGTAGAACAACTGCGAGGATGATCTCGTCCCGGCCACCATCGAAGTATCGGTAGACGGTCGCCCGCGAGACTCCCGCTTGTGTCGCAATGTCCTCAAGCGTCGTCTTCGCCGCTCCGAACCTCGTGAAACAGGCTTCCGCTGCATCGATGAGGCGGTTGCGGGCCTCATCGATCGTCGTGGGAGCATCGCTCCCCCAGGACGCAGTTCCGTTACGAGCCATGGGCACAGGGTAGAGCACCTACCGACAGCCGAGTCCCTAGACACAAGGTAGGATTCGCCTCATGTCGCAAGCCGAGTTCGCGTCGAGGTTCAGTCCCGAGATCGCTGACGCCCTGCTGAATGCAACCGATGCCGCAGGCGGGCTGCCGGGCCTTCTTGGGATCGAGCACGTTCGCTTCGAGCCGGGGCGATTCTTCTGTACGGCGACCATCGACGAGTCGCTGTTGACTCCGTTCGGGAATGCGCACGGTGGCGTGACCGCAGCGATCGCCGACCATGTCACCGGCGTAGTCGTCTACCCGCTGATGGAATCAGGCCAGTGGGCGGCGACCACCGAGGTCAAGGTCAACTACCTGGCACCTATCAAGGCGGAGACGATCGATGCCGAGGCAACGGTCGTTGCCATGACGAAACGGTCGGCAGTCGTTCGCTGTGAGCTGTACCGCCAACACGACAGGCGTGTGCTCGCGGCCGCGCAGGCCACACTGACAATCGTGGACCCTCGGTGACTACGCGGCGATGAGCGGAGTGCTCATCCCGGAACATCCAGCAGCGGCGGTTCCGGATCAGACCCACGTCGATGTCACCGACGCCGTTGTGGATCGAAGAAACGCACGCGACGCAGCAAGACCTGCAAGCCCGGCGCGGAGCAGAAGGGCCAACGGTCTTCGGTCAGTCCACCGGGCACCAGCGGAAGGACGTCCGAGGTCAGCGTGGATCACTCGCTGATCGCCGAGCCGGTCTCGAGGCGGTCGAGGAAGTCCAGGACCGCCCCTGCGAAGACGTCGTTCCGGTCACCGACGACCATGTGGCCCGCTCCGGCGATGTCGCGGAACTCGGCGTGAGGGCACTGTTGGAGAAAGACCTCTGCGCTCTCGGGACTCACCATGTCCGACATCCGTCCCCGGACCAATAGGGTCGGCACTCTAAGGCCTCGGGCCGAATCGCCGAGGGCAACGGGGTCGCGGCGGCCGCTACGCGACTTGTCGCTCAGAAACGCGGGGTCCCAATGCCAGTACCAGCGTCCGTCGTGACCTTGTCGAAGGTTCTTCCGGAGCCCCTCACGACTCGGAGGACGCTTCCGGTCACGGTAGGAGGCAATGGCGTCCGCCGCCTCCTCCAGGGTTTCGAAGCCATCCGGCGCGCCTGACATGAACGACACGATGCGCTCGACTCCCTCCGCCTCGAGTTGCGTCGCGACATCGACGAGTACGAGGCCCCACAGTCCGCCAGGGCGGAGCTTCCCTTCGCTCATGAGACCGACCAGGCCGCCCATCGATGCCCCGACCAGTACCGGCGGCCGGCCGATCTGGGTCAGGATCGCCCCAAGGTCCTCCACCATCGCCTCGGTGCTGTAGTCGCCGTCGGCCGCCCAGTCGGATTCACCATGGCCGCGCAGGTCGACGCTCCAGCAAGGATGGCCGTTGACAGCGACTTGCGAAGCCGTCGACCCCCAGCTGTGACGGGTTTGGCCGCCCCCATGCAGGAAGATCACCGGGCATCGAGAACCGGACCGTCCCAAGACGTCGCAAGCGACGTGGAGGCCATCGGAAGTCTGGATCCTGATCGTCTCGATGGTCGCGGCGCTCATCGTTGCGTCCCGACCGAGAGCTCTGAGAACGGAACGTCCTTGTCCAGGCGTGGCTCGACCGGTAGTCCAAGGACCCGCTCGCCGATAATGTTGCGCTGGATCTGATCCGATCCGCCGGCGATCGATATGGCCGGGCTGAACAGGGCCAACTGCTGCAGGAGACCGCCGAGGAGGGTCTCGTCTCCCATCAGCTGGCCTTGTGGGCCGAGCGCCTCGAGCCCCACGTCGCGGAGCTGGGCCACGAGCTGGGAGGCGAGCAGCTTTCCGGTGGAGACCTCGGGCCCTGGGCCGCGCCCGGCGGCCGCCGCTGCCTGCACCCGAAGGCTGGTGAAGCGAGCGATCTCCATGAGCGAGTACACGCGCATCACCTTGTCGACCAGGATGCGATCATTGGCTCGGTCGGCCAATGCTGGCAGCGACTTGATGAGGTCGCCACCGCCCCCGAACGCCGCGGCAATGCCCGCCATCTCACCGCCGCCCGACGACAGCTTCCCCGCCGGGCGCGAGAGGTCGTTGCGGCCGATGATCGCCCCGCCGGCGGCGCCCGCCATACCGGATGCGCCCAACGAGTTCCGTTCGTGGGCGAGTGTCGTGACAGCCACACTCCAACCACGATCGACGTCACCGATCACGTTCTCGTCGGGAACTCGCGCGTCGCTGAGGAACACCTCGTTGAAGGTGGCACCTCCCGTCATCTCCCTAAGTGGGCGCACCTCGATCCCGGGCTGATCCATGTCGATGACGAAGTAGGTGATGCCTTGATGCTTCGGCACGTCGGTCCGTGTGCGAGCGATGAGGATTCCCCACTTCGCGAACTGGGCACCTGAGGTCCACACCTTCTGCCCGTTGACGAGCCACTCGTCGCCATCCCGTTCGGCTCGACACTGCAGCCCAGCGAGATCTGATCCGGCGCCGGGCTCGGAGAACAGCTGGCACCAGACTTCTTGTCCATTGACCATCATCGGCAGGAATCGCGCACACTGCTCGTCCGTACCGTGGTCGATGATCGCCGGCCCGGCCATCATCACACCGATGCCGCTCGGCGGACCGACCGCGCCGACGGACGCCCTCGCCGCCTGCACGCGCCTCGCCTCCTGCGAATCGAGTCCTCGTCCGAACCAGCGTTCCGGCCACGTCGGAAACCCCCAGCCGCTCAGGGCAAGGACCTGCCACCAATCTCCGAGCGACATCTCCGGGTCCCAGGCCTCCTGGAACCAATGCTCGGCAGATCGGGCGTCAGGTATCGGGGCGCTCATTCCGTGTCTCCTCCGGCGTGCGGCTTCCACCGTCCGAGACGGTTCGAATGACGAAACGATAGAACATGTGATGGAAAGTGTCACATGTATCGACTTCACGTCGATGATCCCGAGACGACGGGGTCAGAGGGAGTCTCCCTGTCCTCATCATGGCGGGGGCCACCCAAGCGCAGGCGAGAGCCCGGTCTTGGGGGGACGGTCCGAACGTTGTCTGATACAGCGCGAGCTAGCGCCTCAGCGGCGCCCACCGATCGCGCCAGACCATGGTCACCGACCATCTGGAATCCAGCCCCTGGGTGTCGATGGCCGGGGATGCCAGGTTTCGGCTGACCGCCGCTCCTGACTCACGTAGTGCTGCCCAACTCGCGAAACGTGGGCGAGAGATCAGTAGCTACAGCCTGAGGTCGGCAGGCTACGGGGTGAGACAGGGGCACCGTCCGCGATGGCGACGAAGAACGGCTGGGGACAGTGGTTGATGCCGCCGATGCGGATGCCGAAGTGCAGGTGGGGGCCGGTGCTGTTCCCGGTGGACGCGCTGTCGAGGATGAGTTGGCCGACGTTCACGCGGTCGCCTACTCGGACTCGTTGCGTTCCTGGCTGACCATGGCAGTACACGTACTGGATGCCGTCGTCGCCGTTGAACAGGACGCCGATGCCGCACTTGCCGCTGGTTGGGGTTCCGACGACGACGCCGTTCGTGACTGCGTAGAGGGGGGTGCCGACGGGGACGGGGATGTCGGCCGCGGGGTAGTCGTGATGCGGCTTGGTGAACCACTGGGGGTGTTCGTCGTACCACCGCCGTTCGAGCGGCAGGGCGTAGTCGCCGCTGATCGCTGGCGTGCCGGCCGGACAGGCCACAGGAACGGCCGGCGCCGGTGAGGTGTCGGCGGCACCCGGGGTGGAGCTGGCGACGGCGTGCGCGGCGATGGAGTCGTACATGGAGCTGAGCACGGTCCAGTAGTTGGTCGCTGACGCCCAGCTCCCGGCAAGCCCGCCCCAGGTCGTGGCGGAGGCACCGGCTCGGGGTGCCACGTTGGGGTTGGCGAGCGTTGCGTCGTTGCCGAGCGCGTACTTCTTGAGGAGCTGGATTTGGGCGCGTACTCCGACGAGCGGGCTAGCGAACGGAGTACCTGAAGCGCTGCCGTCGTAGTGGGCGATGCCTGCGTAGTTGTGGCGGGAGGTGTCGCTGTTGGTGAAGTGCCCTGTCTCAAGCACGGCCTGGGCGAGCGCCATGTCGCCTCGGACTCCCTCGGCTGCGCCTTCGGAGATGTAGAGGGCGAGCAGGTCGTCGATCGCGATACCGAGTCGAGCGGGTTGTGCTCGTCCCGTGCTCGCCCACCAGGCGCGCAGATCGGCGACGGTCAACGCCGACGGCCCGAGGATGCTCGGCGTCCCGTCCTCTTCCGGAGCGACATCGCCGCCGCAGGTGGTGGATGGGGCTGCGGTGAGGCTGATGGACAGGATCGGCAACGCGGTCAGCCCGGCGATCGCGCAGAGAACCGCGACGGCGACAGCCGCTGCGAGTGGGTGTCGCTTCATACCCCTGTAGGCCGCGTTCGGGCCTGCTTCTTCGCGTGGGTGTGGAGAGTTTCCGTCAGCTCGACGGCCTACAGGGGTTGAGGCCTACGTCTCACCGCCCATTCGATGGAGGTCACCCGAAATGGTCCAACTCCCTGGCGTGCTCGCCCAGGTCAACGTGACGCCGAGCACCAACGGCATGCCCGGCGCTGCGCTCATCCAACAGATCCTGAACTGGGGTCAGATGATCGCCCTGTGGGGCAGTCTCGGCGCGCTGCTGGTCGGAGCCGCAATGTACGGCTTGGCCCGCGAGGGTGGCTCGTACGGCGGAGCGTCGCGCGGGAAGACACTCGCCCTTGGCGGGGTGGTCGGAGCGATCCTCGCCGGAGTGGCGCCGACGGCGGTCAACATGTTGTTCACGGCGGCGCGCTGATGTCCCGCCGGACCGGATCGCGAACACCGTCGCCGTACGCACGTGCCGCGGTTGTCGTCGGCGTGGTGATGGTGATCGTTGCGGTGCTCGGGATCGTGTTGACCCGCCAGGACCGCGGGAGCGTCCCGGCAGACTCGAACCCAAGCGCCAGCAGCAGAGCCGGCGAAGAGGACGAACCGGCTGCGGTCGCGCCGAACGGGCCGTCGAGCGAAGCGCCGGGGATTCCAGCGGGGTTCAGCGCTGACGAGCCCGGCGCAGTCGCAGCGGCCGTCGCGTACGCCACTGCGTCGCAACGTTGGCTCTACCTCTCCGACGATCAGATCGCCGCAGCGGTCACGGCCATCGCCACGACGGACGCAGCGCCGGTGTTGACCGACGAGGTCGTCGCGGATGTGTCGATGGCACGAGACCAACTCGCTGCGTCGTCGGGCCCGGTGTGGTGGCTGGTCCGCCCGCTCGCCTGGCGAATCGAAGGGTTCCACACATCCGGGGCGCGGGTTTCGGTGTGGACCATGTCGATCCTGTCTGCCGCAGGGGTCGCCGTGCCGCAATCGGAGTTCTCGACGGTCACCCTCGACTTGGTGTGGGCCGACGGAGACTGGCGTGTCGACGCGGTGCGCGACACGGCCGGGCCGACACCGGTCACGGGCCCGAAGGACCAGCCGTGGGAGGCTGAGCCGTTCGACGACCGCCTGGATGGGTTCACCCGCATCGACGCGGAGCCCTGGTCGTGATCTTCGCAGGGTTCCCCAACCCGGTCGGCTGGGCGCTCGATCGTGTCACCAGCTTCGTCGGCGACGCTGCGTCGAGCGGGTTCGAGGCAATGGTCGGCGGGTTGACCGCCTGGGTAGTCGATGCGGTCGTGTGGCTGGTCGGCGGCGTCTTCAACTTCTTCTTGGACTCGACCGACCCGAACGTCCAAGCCGACTGGTTCATCACCGGCGACGGGCCGTACGCGACAACGGCGGCTCTCGGAGGGGTGCTCCTGGTGGTGTTCGTGTTCGCCGGTATCGCGCAGGGTGTCGTCAACGGCGACGTCGGCGGGATGCTGCGCCGCATAGCGCTCGAGTTGCCGATGTCCGTGCTCGGCATGGTCGGCCTCGTCACGATCACGCAGCTGCTGATCCGAGTCACCGATGAGTTGTCGGGCGCGGTGCTGTCCAACTTCCAAGATGACGTCGCTGAGTTCGGCCAGGTCGTCGGCACCCTCGCCTTCATGCAAGGGCAGCACGCCACCGCGTTCGTCGTGTTCCTGTTCGGACTCGTCGCCGTCATCGCCGGGCTCGTGTTGGTCGCCGAGCTCGTCGTGCGCGCCTCGCTGATCTACATCGTCGTCGCGCTCGCACCGTTGGTCTTCGCGTCCCGGCTCTGGCCAGCGACCAAGGGCGCGAGCCGCAAGCTGTTGGACCTGCTCGTCGCGTTGATCCTCTCGAAGTTGGTGATCGCGATCGCTCTGGGTGTCGCGGCTGCCGCAGCGGTTGGGACCGGGTCGGGCGGCGAGGTCACCGCTCTGGCGTCACCGGAGGTGTTCGCCGAGGACCCCGGCGGATCCGTCACCCAGGCTGTCGGCATCCTCCTCACCGCCGCCGCGGCGTTCGGCGTCTCTGCGTTCTCTCCGCTGTTGATCGCGCGACTGTTGCCGATGACCGAAGCAGCGGTCATCGGCCAGGGCATCAAGGGTGCGCCTGCACGCGCAGCCCAGCAGGGACTAATGGCTGCGAACACGCTGCAGATGGTGTCCGGGCGGCGCTACGGCCAACTCGGCGGCAGACCCGATGCCAGCGCTGGCGCCCCGCCTACCGGTCTCGGGACTGAGACAGCGGGCACGGCAGGCGCCGGCTCGGTGGGTGCGGCAGGTGCCGGGGGTCCAGCGGCGGCAGTCGTGGCTGTCGCTCAGGCGACGAAGAAGGCCCTCGAGACCGGAGCGAGATCCGCGACAGCAACAGCGGGGGCCGCGTCCGACAACAGCTCGTCATCGGACCGTGACCCTTCCGCGGCGGCGAACTCAACTGGTCCAGCGCAACGGCCCCCCGGAACCCGACCGACGAGCGACACCGAGGGCGCAGGCGCCCCATCGCGTCCCGACTCTCCGAACGCCGCACCGACCCGGCCGTCGCCGTCGCTGGGACCGTCATCAGGTTCGCGGACACCAACATCGCCGCCCCCGTCGTCGTCGCAGAAGGGGACAGCAGATGGCAGCTGAACGCACCGCACGCAGCTACCGGCTCGAACCCCTCGACAGCTCTGGCATCTTCTTGGGTCTCGGCGTCGTCCAGTGCGCGCTGCTCGGCGGCGGCATCGCGCTCGCGGTCAGTGCCATCACCGCAGAGCTGCCGCTGCTGATCGCTGCGGTGCCGATCGTCGCGGCAGCGGCGCTCAGCTTCGGTCGAGTCCGCGGCCACGCCACCTGGGAGTGGCTCCCCCTGCTCGGCGGGTCGGCGTGGTCGAGGCTGCGGCAGGGGCGCCGCTGGGAAGCGCCCCTGCCGCTGTGGCCAACCGACCAACCGGCACCGATGCCGCCGTGCCTCGACGGGCTCGACATCGTGGCCATCGACTGGCGCGCCGGCGCACAGCTCGGTGCGATCCGCGACCGACACCGCGACACCCTCACCGCTGTCGTGCCGGTCTCCGGACCCCAGTTCGTCGTCCAACCACGCTCAGACCAAGAACGACTCCTCGCTGGATGGGGTGACCTGCTCGGCCAGTACGCAGTGGAACGAGGAGTGGTCGCGCACCTGTCGTGGTCCGACTTGGCGCAGCCGTCAGGGATGGGCGACCACATCTCGTGGCTCGGCTCCACGGACCGCGGGAAACCACACGAGTCCGCAGCTGCGTCATACCAAGAGTTGCTGGAGGTCGGCACCACGTCCGCGATCACCCATGACGCCGCGGTCACGATCACGGTCGCCCGCGAACGTCTCTCACGTCACCGGGCCAGCGGCGGCGCGTCAGAGCAGCTGCGCCGGGCGTTGGTCACCTCGATTGAGTCGCTGCTGCGCGGATTGCGCTCTGCCGATCTCGCTGCGGCGGACCCACTCAACCGGACCGGGTTGCAGCGGCTGATCCGCTCACGCATCGACCCGATGTCTGCGCGGCCCCGCCCTCGACGCGGTCGACTGGTCGAACGGCTCGACCCCATCACAGCGTCGACCGCCGGCCCGCTTGTCGTGGAGTCCAACTGGCGACACGTCCGCGTCGACGGTGCGTTTCACCGGACGTGGTGGATCGGCACCTGGCCCCGCCTCGCGGTCCCGCCAGCGTGGTTGGAACCGTTCCTGTCCGGCGGCGGGATCACCCGGTCGATGACCGTGCACTTCCGTCCTGTGTCCACACATCAGTCGAGACGACGGATCGAACGCGACCTGGTGAAGCTCGACTCCGACGCGGTCACCAAGGAGGAGAAGGGACGTCGCATCGACGCACGGCACCGCCGCGCCACCCAGGCGCTGCTGGACCGCGAGGAGGAGCTCGTCGCCGGGTACCCCGAAATGGGCTACTCCGGGCTGGTCACCGTGTCGGCGCGCACACTCGAGGACCTCGAGGAACACTCCGAGATCGTCGAACAACTCGGCCGCGAATGCGGAATGGACCTGCGCGTCCTCGACGCCCGCCAGGACGTCGGCTGGGCCGCCGCACTCCCCCTTGGGCTCGCGCCGTCGACCCTGTTCGCGTCATGAACCGCCCATCGTTGCGGCTCCGCTCGCACCAGGGCACCACAGCGCATGTCGCGAGCATCTACCCGTTCTCGGTGCAGAGCTCGTTCGGGCACCGCGGCACCTACGTCGGTCTCGACCTCCTCGCGGGGGGCTCGGAGTTCTGTTGGGACCCGTTCGAGGCGTACAGCAGCGGCCTGGTCACGAACCCGAACGGGTGGATCCTCGGTGAGCCGGGCAACGGCAAGTCCGCGCTCGTGAAGTGCTTGCTGTGGCGCCAGGCAGCGATTTATGGCTCTGGGGCGGGCGGCCGATGGACGGCGATCGTCGACCCGAAAGGCGAGTACGTCGGTCTCGCCGAGCACCTCGGTCTGACGACGGTGAAGCTCAGCCCTGGTGGCTCGGCCACGATCAACCCTCTCGCCCCCGGACCCGCAGCCGCGTACGAACCGGCCGACAAACAGATCCTGCGCCGAGCGGAGATGTGCGCGGCTCTGATCGGCACCGTCCTCGAACGACCGCTGTCGCAGTTCGAAGACGCCGTCGTGTTCGCCGCAGTGGAACAACTCACCACGTCACCGGTCGAGGAGCCGACCCTCGCCGACGTCGCCGCGCTCGTTGCTGAACCGACCGAGGAGATGGCTCAACGGCTCCGCCGCGACGAACACGACCTGGCCTCGGAGACAGCGACTATCGCCTACGCGCTCGACAAGCTCTTGTCGCGGTCGCTGCGCGGCATGTTCGACGGCCGCTCCACCGTCCCGCTTCGCTGGGACGGACCCGGCGTCGTGTTGGACCTGTCCGCGGTGCCGCTCGACTCCGACGCGCTGCCGCTCGTCATGGTCGCGGCGGCCGGATGGCTCCAAGAGCTCATGGCCTGCCCCGGGCCTCAGCGGGTCCAGGTGCTCGACGAGGCGTGGGCGCTGCTCGGCAACCACCACACGGCGAGCTACCTCCAGACCTGTTTCAAGCTTGGCCGCACCTACGGCGTCGCCAATCTGTGCATCACCCATCGCGCCTCTGACCTCGTCGCCCAAGCCGACGATGGAACTGCGACCGCCAAGATCGCCGCCGGATTGCTCGCGGACTCCGCCACCAAGGTCATCCTCCGTCAAGCGCCCGACCAGCTGGACGCCGCAGTGAACTACTTCGGGCTCACCGAACCCGAAGCGGCCATCGTCGGGCATCTCACACGCGGTCGAGCCCTGTGGAAGCTGGGCGGGCGCACCGCCGTCGTGCACCACGTCCTCGCCCCGGCCGAATGGGTCCTGTCCGACACCGACGCACGCATGCACGGCACTGCAGCCGCCACCGCCCCCGGCGACGAGGCCGACGAGGCCGACGAGGCCGACGAGGCCGACGAGGCGGCGTAGCCGTGTACGACCGCGACGCCCTCCTGGCAGCGACAGACTTGCGGGCACTCGCCGACGATCTCCTCGGTCCCGGGAAGCGCTCTGGGCGCTCGGCGATGTGGCCATGTCCCAGCGACCAGCACGCACAGACCGGACGCACCCCGCCCGTGTCGGTCTTCAACAGTCGCCGCGGAGAGCAACGGTGGCGATGCCACGGCTGCGGTGACGGCGGAACTGCGATCGACCTGGTGCTCGCTGTGCGCGGAGGCACACCGCGAGACGCCCTCGACTTCCTCGCACAACGCGCCGGGCACCGCGCCCAGCTCGACCAGCAGCGGCCGCAACGCCGACCGACGAAGCCGCGAGCCCTGCCACCCTCAGGCTGTTCCGATCAGCAAGGCCTCGACCGCTATGTCAACGACTGCGCTGCACGTCTCTGGAGCCCGGAGGGGATCACTGCCCGACGCTGGCTCACCAACACGCGAGGCCTGCCCGCCGACGTCCTCGCCTGCAACCGAGTCGGCGCAGACCCCGGGCCCCGCCGTCAGGAGCGACCTGACGGGATGCCCCGCGCCGCGGGCGTCGTGCTCCCCGTCGTCGACAACGGCCATTCGGTCTACGCGCAACTCCGGGTCATCCGTCCGGCGGGGGATCGGCCTCGCTATCTGAACCCGACCGGCGAGCTCGCTACCAACCCCCGCGTGGTCCGCGCTCGTCCTACCGAAGTACGTCATCCGGAGGTCGTCGTCACCGAAGGGGCTATCGACGCGCTGTCCGCAGCTGCCGCTGGCTACCGAGCAGTCGGAGTTCTCTCCGCCGCGTACCGAGATGAGGCAGTCGCTGTTGCCTTGGCCAAGCTGCCCTACCCGCTCGTTCTCGCGCTTGACGCCGACGATGCTGGTCGATCCGGTGCTCGACGGCTGGCGACGTTCCTCGCAGCACGCCAGCGCCCTGCGCTGCTGCTCGACCTCGGCAACGGCGACCTCAACGACGCGATGCGTCGCTGCGACGACTGGCCCCAGCAGATGGCCACCATCGTCGCCGCAGCCGCCCCGACATCCCGTCTCGATCTGGCAGTCGGAACCTGACCCGCGGTCGTTCGTGCATGGGGCCTGCCTATTGGATATGGATCGTCGAGGTCACCGGTCCGACACCGCACAACTCGGCCAACACCGTGCCCACCACGACGGCGAGATACGGCACCCACGGACCAGTGAGGCAGTAGGCAGGGTCACCCTCGAAGGTGAGGTCGAGCCGTCTTGCGGCAAGCATCGGATGCAGCTCGAGGATCGAGTTCAGCCACACAGACGCCCACGCACCGTCGTGCCACACGAGCAGCCTCCGGTTCGTCGCCAAGACCCTGAGCACGCCGAGCGGGCGCCACTGCGGCATCGCGCGTGATTCAGCGTCGCGTCGTGCCCGCCGTCTTGCCGCCGCGCTACCGAGCGCCGCCAGACCGAACACCATCAGCCCACCGAACGCCACGACACGAGGTGCTTGGTACACGACGTCGATCGCCTGGTAGCGCCACCCGTGAGCCCAGAGGTCCGCGTGGAGCAGCTCGCCCGGGTCGAGCACCACGGGGCTCGGAATCGTCGGTGGGCCCCCGTTGCTGATCACCCAACGTGCCAGGTCGATTGCGGCGTCCCACGCACCGCCGTCCTCTACACGCTCGCTGTCGCTCATGTTCCGTGTGTGCATCAACGTCCCCTTCGGATCGAACCGATCGGGACGTCAAGCTGACACGGGGGCCGTTGATCCCAGGACGTCCGAGGGATCAGGCGCAGCAACACAAGTCTACGCCGTCTGGATGGCGGAATCGTGAGGCTCCCGCGACGTTCAGGCCGGGGAAACGGCCTACGTGTGTATGGAACGCGATGGCCTGGGCGGGTTCGAGCTGGTGGTGGTGGCTTTCGCCGGTGTGGTGCTGGTGGCGCTGATCACTGTGTGGTCGGGGGCGACGCTTTCGCTGGTGGTGTCCGGAGAGGCGGGGCGGATCCCGTTCGCAGCCGCCGCAGAGGCCGCTCCGCGTCTGCCCCGCCACTTCGGCGATCCGGCTGCTGCATGGCCCGAGCCGCACGACGTCCACTTGCCGGCCGCTCCGATCTACTGGTTGTCCACAGCGTTGACGCTGGTCGTTGTGCTCACGACGGTGGTGGCCGGGCTGTGGTGGCTCGGTCGGCGCAGGGTCGGCACATCGAAGCGTCGGCCGTTGGGGGTGGATGCCCGTCCCCGCTTCGCGAAGCGTCGTGACCTCGCCGCATTGTTGCTATCGGGTCCGGCGCCGGGCCGTTTCGTCATCGCGACGTTCGGTCGTCGACTGGTCGCCACCGAGACGCCCCCTCCGCGGTCGTCGAAGAGCAGCCGACGTCGAACCAAGCGCCGGGGCGACCGTGGCGCGGTTGCGCTGGTCGGCCCCTCGCGGTCAGGCAAGACCACTGCTGCGGTCGCGGGGATCTTGGAGTGGGACGGTCCGGCGGTGCTGTCGTCGGTCAAGGCTGACCTGTTGTCGACGACGCACGGCTGGCGCTCGAGCGTCGGCGACGTGCAGGTCTACGACCCGACATCGTCGACGATCCCACGGGGAACCTCCGCGTTGTGGTCGCCGCTGCAAGGCGCCGGGACGGTCGTTGGCGCGCAGCGAGCTGCGCGGGCGCTGTGCGACGCCGCGCCGCGTGGCGGCGTCGAGGGCGGGATGGACTTCTGGTTGGCACAGGCCGAGATCCTCCTGTCGGGCCTGCTCTTCGTCGCACACCATGCACACCGCGACATGGCTGCGGTGTGCGAGTGGGTGCTGACCCAGGACCGGCCAGGCGAACTGGGGGCTGGCGAAGTCCGCGAAGCGCTCGACTCCCTCACGCACCAGGGCAACTCGGTGGTCGTGGATGGCGCGAACGAGGTCGCCAAGGGGCTTGTCTCGGTGTGGGAGATGGAGGACCGCACACGGTCGTCGATCTACGCAACAGCGCAGACGGTGATCTGGCCGTGGACCGACCCCGGCGTCGCCGCCTCTTCTCGCCTGCCCAAGGGGAAGGGAGGCGGTCGTGGGCGACCAGCGGTGGACCTGCCGTGGCTGCTGTCTGGGTCGAACACCGTCTACCTGTGCTCGCCGATCGAGGACCAGAAGCGGCTCGCCCCGGCGTTCGGCGGGCTGTTGAACGACCTCATCAACCAGGCGTACCGCCACGTCGCTGCGACCGGTGAACCCCTCGACCCGCCGCTGCTGGTCGTCATCGACGAGGCAGGGAACACGCCGCTGCGGTCGCTGCCGGAGTATGCGTCGACGCTCGCCGGGATCGGTGTGCTGCTGGTGACGATCTGGCAGTCCCTCGCTCAGATCGATGTCGCCTACGGCAAGGCCGCTGACACGATCCTCACGAACCACCTCACCAAGGCCTTCTACGCGGGCCTGTCTGACGGTGCATCGCTGCGCTACATCGGCCAAGTGCTCGGCGACGCCGAGGTCGACACCCGGTCGCAGTCGGCGAGCCAACGTGTCGGCGGCGGGTCCGAGCAGTTCTCGACGACTCGGGTGCCGCTCGCTCCTGCGCACGTGATGCGTCAGATGCGCCCAGGCGATGCGCTGCTGGTGCACGGAACGTTGCCGCCGGCGCATGTGCGGACCCGGCCGTTCTACCGGTCGCGGCATCTCGCGGAGCGCTCTGCGATGAGCGTCACGGCCAGTGGGTCGTCGTGAAGCCGTTCCTTCGTCGCTGCGACCGCGGTCGACTGGCCCCGGTGGGGTGGGTGTCGGAACCCGCTGGGGTGTGGGCGGGCCGAGAGGCCGAGGTCGTCTATGACCCGACGGCACATCAGGTCGTCATGTTCCGCTCCGACGCTGGCGACAACGCACGGGTCGTGCTCGCCGGGGAGGGGTTCCGGCGCCTTGCGGTTGATGATCGCCAGGAGATGTGGGTGCGCGACCGCACGGCACAGGTCGACGCCGAGCCGGAGCCGCTGGCGACCGTGCACTCGCTCACCCTGCGGCGGGTGGTGGGCACGCAGGGCCACAGCCTGTGATCGGCCAGCCGTGGGACGCGTCGCCGTATCGGGGCTGGGAGTAGCGTGGCACCGCGCGATCGGAGCGCTCGCCGAAAGCCGCCAGGGCAGTTGTCGCTGTTCGACGACGTTGCGCTCCCACCTGACGGCGCCGGCGCGCCGAAGGAGGAGCAACACCATGGACACCGAAGCACCGTCGATGAGCGCCCATCCGGATTCGGCGACACCGACCGGCGACCCACTGCTGCTCGCAGGGCTACCGGTGTACGCGACGGACTCGAGCGACGACGAGGCGCTGGACTACAGCGACGATCCGATCCTGGAGCAGAGCTACCGGACGCTCCGAGCGGTGAACGACGCGATCCACAACCGGCCCTAACCAACGACGGGGCCGCTGCCGTTCGGTCGGATTCGGCGCGGCCCGCTGCGTTCCGCCCGACCGACCAGCACGACCTGGCGCCCCCGGGTGTGACAGCGAAGCTCCGGGCGAACCTCGACGCGCTCGCGGTGCTCAACGACTGTCGCGGCGAGGCCAGATGGGCGACAGCGGACGAGCAGACGGTGCTGGCGCGTTGGTCGGGGTGGGGATCGGTGCCAGCGGTCTTCGATCCCGACGACGACCGCCACGCAGACGAACGGACCCAGCTACGTCGTCTGCTCGGGACCGAGGAGGCGTGGTCCCAAGCCCGACGCACGACGCTGAACGCGCACTACACCTCGGCCGACGTGGCGCAGGCCATGTGGGGTGCCGTCTCCGCGCTGGGTGTCGACGGTGACGTATCGGTGCTGGAGCCAGGGTGCGGGTCGGGAAACTTCCTCGGGTTCGCACCCGAAGGCATCCGGCTGACCGGCGTCGAGTTGGACCGCACCACAGGAGAGATCGCCCGGCACCTCTACGGCGCCCGGGCGACGATCTACACCAGCGGGTTCGAGGAGCTACGTGTCGAGGACGGCGCGTTCGATCTGACGATCGGCAACGTGCCCTTCGCGAAAGTCACGCCGCACGACCCGGTCCACAACCGAGGGCGCCACGCCCTGCACAACTACTTCCTTATCAAGTCGCTGCACCTGACCCGCCCGGGCGGGTTCGTGATGGCGTTGACGTCGAGGTACACGATGGACGCCCGCAACCCGGCGGTGCGCCGTGAGATCGCGGGACTCGCCGACCTCGTCGGTGCGATTCGCCTGCCGGAGCGGGCATTCGCTCGGTCGTCGGGAACCGACGTCGTGGTCGATCTGGTGGTCCTGCGTCGACGACCGCCCGGAGCCGAACCCGCCGGCCCCAGCTGGGAGCACGTCGCACCGGCACCGATCGACACAGCGGGCGGCGCGGCATCGCTCGAGGTGAACGAGTACTACCTCGCCCACCCGGACCGAGTGCTCGGCGAACTCGCCGCCGCTCGAGGCATGTATCGGGACCACGAGCTCACGGTCGTGGCGACCGGCGACCTGAAGGCGCAACTTCCCGAGGCGCTCGCCGCGCTGACCAGTGACGCCCACGCCGCCGGGCTTGCCTACGTGCCAGCGGTCCGAGACACCGACACCCAGCCGACACAGCGACGCCCGGCCAGAGGCGACTTCTACCTCGAACACGCTCAGGACGGGAGCTTCGTCGTCAACCAGAGCGGCGACATCGCACAGCTTGAGCGTGGCACTCCGGTCACATACCGACCACGGGTCACGAAGGACAAGCGCGAACTTGCGCAGCTCGTCGGTCTACGCGATGCGGCCCGCCGCGTGCTGACAGTGCAGGTCGATGGCGGAAGCGACGAACGACTCGACGCCGCACAAGGAGCGCTCGACGAGGTGTACCGCTCCTACGTCCGCTTCTACGGGCCGATCAACCGGTCGAGCGAAGCGCGCACCGGTCGCCGTCATGCCGAGACGGGCGAAGAGATCATGCGCCGTGTCCGCCCGCGTATGGGCGGGTTTCGCGAGG
>Ga0209477_1000372_pt1 | contig 27573 bp, 22 predicted proteins | sample KloWWTupernatant_FD_187180 | JGI IMG/M metagenome (GOLD analysis project Ga0209477, IMG submission 187180) | Active sludge microbial communities from Klosterneuburg, Austria, studying microevolution and ecology of nitrifiers - Klosterneuburg... | ecosystem: Engineered > WWTP > Aerobic digester >...
ATGAAAAGATCATTGAGAAGTATTCAGGCTCTTCGGATACTAAAGATCAATCTGAACTAATTGCATTCAATATTGATCAAAAGGTGAATGAATATTTTCAAAAGATAAAACCTTTTTCTGGAATGTCTGATATTTTCTCAAATGCTTCGGCTACACTAAATAAATATTCTGAGGGAATGCAAAATGCAAAGCATCATACTATGAGATGTAAAAACTGCGCTTCGCCAAGACTTGAAGAAATGCAGTATGACAGTTGTCTTTTTTGCGGAAGTAAACTTTTTGAAAAAGCATAATGAAAAATATAATTTCTTCAATTTTTAACAGTGACAATAATTCTCCCGAGTTTCAGAAACTGATTGAGAGATGGGATAATTTTCTTTCAAAGCTGAAAGACCGTTACTATGAAATTCTGCAGCAGTCCGATGCTCCTCTTCAAAACGTGATCGACAATCTTCAATATGACACAGTTGTGATTCACAATATAAAAACAGGATTGCATAATCAGACTGTAGATCAGCTTTCAAAAAAAGCCGAAGAAACCTGGCCTAAAATGGAAAGTGAAATGCAGAAGATCGGAGTGTCCTGGGATCAGATAAATGAACAGCACAGAAAATCAGATGATCTGCGTCAGTGGATGGAATGGGAGTTTGGAATTTTCGAAGTCACAACTTACGGAAAAGCTGCAAGGAAAATTCTTGAAAATGTGAAAAGACATATAGACGAAAAAAAACTTCACCGCTGCACTCAATGCGCAGCAGAGCTACCGATAAAGATATACTCATTTATGGCAGTCAATCTAAAATGCGACAGCTGCGGATCTGTGAACACTTACCAGCCGGATGACAGAATACGCGCACTTGAATATTATGTGCTGAATCATCTCGCCGAAGAACAGGCGTATCCATTTAAACAAAATGCAAAGTCAGACAAGAATGCGATGAAGGAATATTATAAAACATATTATGAATTTCTGATGGAAAATGTACCGGATAAGAAAGAGTTTTATAAAAAGGATATGGAAGAGAGGATCAATAACCCGTTTTTTTTGAATGCGTTTTGAGTTAGTACTTTTAAATTATTCAGACTATAGTTTGGAAGGAATGTAAAGATTAAAATAGATCAATAGCCTGCTGAATTTATAATGGTTTTAATTCGAAAATTTTTAATTATCAGTTTTAAACTTTAACCCCAAAAACTCAACAGCATTCTTCCATAGCAACTTATCTTTTGTAGCCTGATCAAGTTCATTCAATGACTCTATCATTTTCCCCGGATGATGCTCTCCCAGCGGAAATGGATAATCCGAACCGAGAACAATTTTCTCATCACCGACTAGATCAATTAAAAATTTAAGTGCGGCTTTATCATGTACAAGAGAGTCGAGATAAAATTTTCCAAGATATTCACGCGGATTTATTTTGTTGTCAATTGCAACAAGATCAGGTCTGACGTTAAAGCCATGTTCGATCCTGCCTATCGTCATAGGGAACGAGCCGCCACCGTGCGCAAAACAGACTTTTAGCTTTTTAAATTTTTCGAAGACACCACCAAAGATCATTGAACAGATCGCAAGTGAAGTTTCAGCCGGCATGCCGACAAGCCACGGCAGCCAGTATTTCGGCATACGGTCTTTTCCCATCATATCCCACGGATGAACGAAGATAGCCGCGCCGAGATCTTCTGCTGCTTCATAAACCGGAAAAAGTTTTTCATCATCCAGATTCCAGTCGTTGATATGTGAGCCGATTTCAACTCCTGCAAGTCCAAGATCTTTAATGCATCTTTCAAGTTCTTTCACAGCAAGATCCGTTGCCTGCATCGGCAGAGTACCCAATCCGATAAATCTGTCAGGAAAATCATTGACAACTCCCGCAATGTGATCATTTAGATATTTTGAAAGGTCAAGTGTATCAAGCGGTTTCGCCCAGTAGCTGAACATTATCGGCACAGTAGAAAGAACCTGCATGCTGACTTCAGTTTCATCACAATCTTTTATGCGGACCTTTGCATCCCAGCAATTATTTTGTATCTCCCGGAAAAATTTTCCGTCCTTCATCATCTTAGCACAACATGGCTTATGATGTTCGAGATTAATGAATCCGCCGTAGCCGTACTTTTCTTTCAGGTCAGGCCAGGTTTCCGGTAGAATATGCGTGTGCAGATCGATCTTCATACAATTTCAAATTTCAAATTACTAATTACAAATATTTTCATTTTATATTTAGAGATGCTTTTGTTGTTAATTGAATTTTTGATAATATTCTTAAAATTTCTTCACAGTCTTTGAATAGTGAATCGAACATTTCTTTATTTAAATAGTCAGTATCAAATAAGAGCCTTAACCAATATAATGTTTCACGAGCTTCACGATAAGAAATTGAGAGCTTGGATAAAAATTCTTTCCTACTATACCCACCTGTTGCTTCTTCTATATTTGCGCCGATTGATGTTCCACATCTAAGAATTTGTTTTGCTAACGAATATTCTTTATGTTCTTTTATTAAGAATTGATATAGCCGTATAATTCTAATTGAAAAGCTATAACTTTTTTTATGTATGACGCTCTCTCTAATCATATAATCCTCCCTTATTTTATTATTATCATAAAAATAAATTATGACAAAAGAAATTAGAAATTTTCAACAAAGAAAAAAACATCAAACTAAATTCTAATAAAAATACAGCACTTTATTTGAAATTTGAAATTCGCAATTTTTAATTGCTCTTAACTGGTGGCTGCATTACTGATCCGCAGTGCTTACAGGTCCTTAATTCTTCAGAATCATAAAATTCTTTGAGTAACGGCGGTAGTTGCGAGACAATGTCAGTCAGCTTAAAAAATTTTTCGTGGAGCTTCTGATGACAGTTCTCGCAATACCACTGAAATCCGTCGAGCTCTTCTTCTGTTCTTTTTCTTTCTACTACAAGTCCGACTGTATCAGCAGGTCTTCTCGGAGAGTGCGGCGTCTTCGGCGGCACATAAAATATTTCTCCTTCTTTAATGTCATAGATAGTTTCTTTTCCGTCTTCTACAATCCCTACCTGTATATCGCCTTCCATCTGATAAAAAAATTCAGGTCCGTCCTGAAAGTGATAATCCTTTCTTGAATTCGGACCGCCTACAACCATCACAATAAAATCTCCGTCGTAAATACATTTATTTCCGACCGGTGGCTTCATGAGATGCCGGTTGTCTTCTATCCATTTCTTAAAATTTATTGGTGGTAACATTTTTAAATCCTCCTGCTTTTGATTAAATTATTGTAATAATTGAAATATTAAAAATAAACTTACTTTAAAATAATATCGAAAATAAAATATGTTTTTACAAAATGATCCATTTAAATTTTATATCCACTGCATATTCATTTACTAATGTGAAATAAAATCCTGATAATTTCAACTGAACAAATTCAGGTTGATATTTAAATCACAGACAAAAAAACAGTTCTGATACTTAAGAACACAATCAGTACTCCCACTATGATCATCAGTATTTTGGGATTAATCCTCGAGCACAAAAAAGCACCAACAGGAGCTGCTATCAATCCTCCTGCAATTAATCCGGCTATAATATTCCAGTGATCAATACCAATTGTAATAGTAAACACTGTAGCACCTGTCAGAGAAACAAAGAACTCTGCTGCATTTACTGAACCAACTGTATATCTGGGTATACCACCTGAACTGATCAGAGTCGTGGTTACAACAGGTCCCCAGCCTCCGCCGCCAATATTATCAACAAATCCCCCTATGAGTGCAAGTAATGAAACTCTGCCGTGGTCTTTAAACAAGATTACTTTTTTAAATGCTTTGATTATAATTATTATGCCCATTACACCAAGATAAATTGAAACAAAGGGTTTTATATCATTGCCGTCTATTGAAGTGAGTAAGAACGCTCCGATTGCAGCTCCAATGGATCCGGGTAATAATAATTTCAGAAATAATTTTTTGTCTATGTTACCGAATTTCCAATGAGAAAATCCTGAGGCACCGGTTGTAAAAACTTCTGCAACATGAACACTTGCGCTTGCAACAGCAGGCGATACTCCTGTACTTAAAAGAAATGAAGTGGAGCTCACTCCATATGCCATACCAAGCGAACCGTCTATTACCTGAGCAAAAAATCCTACCAAGCAGTAAACAAAAAAATTAGTATCAAATGTATTAGTTAAAAAAACGGAAGTATTTAAGTAATATGATTCAGATAATATTTTATCCCCGAAGAAAAAAAAGACGATCATCAAAAATAAAATTCCCCATAATGCCAGGAGATAACCTTTAAATATTGATAATAAATTTGTTTTACTATCAGTCTGAGGATTATCCAATTTTGATTGAAATATAATTTATAATTCGCATAGTAAAAAATTAATTAAATATATATTCAGGGAAAATATTATTTCATTTCAGGAAGAGGTAATAGCTTCAGCTTCAATTTCTACCAGCATATCCGGATCCACCAGCGCACTTATGCCTACAAGTGTCTGAGCAGGCTTGATGGTTCTGAATTTTTCCCCGAGAGCTTTGCCTGCTTCTTCCCATCTGCCGATATCAGTCACAAAAATTCTTAGTCTGATAATATCTTCCAGACTGCTTCCGGCCTGTATCAAAACAGATTCTATTTTTTCAATAATTGTTCTTGTCTGTAAATACATATCATCTTTACCAACGATCTTTCCATCTACTATGGCTGTAGTTCCCGAAACTAAAATTCTGTCATCTATCTTTACTGCCCGGCTGTATCCGACTATGTCTTCCCAGATCACACCGGATGAAAATTTCTTTCTTTCTTTCATTATGCTGATTTATTTTTTACAAGCGGAAATTTAGCTCTGATCTTTTTTACTATCTGATAAGATGCAAATGAAAATATAAGTCCTGCGTAAACATCAATTGTATAATGTGCCTTCTGAAGAATGACAGCAATCCCGACTGTTAAAGTCGCCAGCAGAAAATATGTCTTCAGATATTTATTCTTTGCAGTCTGAAAAAGTAAAAAAGCTGTTGATGTATGTCCTGAAAAGAACAGATCCTTTACAATCTTTTTCCCTGTTCCCATTACAAAAACCACAGGATCCTGAAGGTCAATACATCCGACCGGGGGATCGAGCGGGATCAGATACATTGCAGACATTCTGAACATTACAAGAAGTATGTAAGTCTGAATACCAGTTAATAAAACTTCGGGATCAAAACTGAAAAAAAATAAAGCTATCAGCAAAGATGAATAGATTGCAAAAAATAAAAGAGCATTCAGATCAATTGCATTGAACAGGCTAAGAATCGGATCGTCCAGTATCGCACCCTGTCTTGCTTCATTAAATAATAAAAACCTGCTGAATGTAGTTAGAGTAATTATCAGCAGTAATATTGTAATTAAAAATTCAGCTTTACGGTGAGGATAAGATAAATACAGCTTCCAGGCTGAGATGAATTTTGTCAAGATTCTATATACAGTTTAATATTTACTTTTTCCGCAGATCGATAAAATCACTGCAAGCTGACCTGCATGATACATTTCATGAAGCTGCCAGTGCATTATTACATTTTCTTTTGTTTTGAAATAATCATCTTCTGCATTTTTAACAAGTGCATGATCTTCTTTAAGTTCTTCATCAGTTATTTGCTTATATACATTTACATTTTTTTCACAAACCTTTTCCCAGCTTTCTCTCAGTTCTTTTACAGAAGGATATTTATCAGGTGTTTGTACTTTCGTATGCTGACCAAATAGTTCTATATACTGCGGATAAAGAATATCACCTTTACCCATATATTCCGAAAAATCATCATCACAGACTATTAAATGTCCGAGTAACCAGACGCCGTTATTTTTCCCGGGGGCAAGTTCAAGATTAAAGTCTTCATCGGCAAGTCCGCTGATAACACCGTTAACCCATTCCACCATTACATCATATTGCTTTGCAAAAACATCTGTAACTGTTCGTGACATAGTTTTATATTTTATATGATTACTAAAATTTTGATATAAAATACATCAAATATTTTTTAATAGAGATTCAGTTTTGATTCAGATTCAATTTATAACTGAACTATGAATCCGTAGTAATATCTTCTGATGGAAGCAGGTCAAGGAAATGCCAGATATTGCAATAAAAATCTCCCGGTCCGAAATAATCTTTTGACACTCTTAAAATGCTGCCGTCATCTTTTTTCTCAAAGACGGAAACGCCGGGCCAGTAATATGTCTTATCATCTTTTCTGATTTCGTATCCCATATCGTAAATGAATTCCGTTCCGTTTGCTGAGTAGGTTGGATAATTCCAGCCATGAGCTTCTGCAAATTCTTTATGCACTTCAGGTTTATCCGGGCAGACTAGTACAAAGGCTGCTTTCTTTTCGATCTCCTTATATGTGTCTTTAAATCCGTCAGCCCACATTGTGCAGTAAGAACATGACTTTCCCATGTTGTGAATCAGTATCAGTTCAGATTTATCGCCAAACATTTCCGAAAGTTTTTTTTCGTTTCCGTTTCTGTCCTTCATAGTATAATCTGAAACTTCCATCTGTGCCAGTTTAGAATTCAGTTCAATACGTTTTTTTCTTAGTAACTCTAACTCTTTATCGAGTTCACCAAGTTGCTCTTCGGTTTTTTTAATTTCTTCCGGTGATAATTTACTGCTCATTTTATTTTATTTAAATTAATAAAAAATTTTTAAGCGTGACTGGGATTTACCAGCTGAAACCAGTTTCCGTCAGGATCTTTAAAAGTGAGACAGGAATCAGAACCGTCAGTACCGCAGAAGACAAGTCCTTTGCCTTCAAGCTCAGATCTAGTTTTTGAATGGTCATCAGTATAAATTACAATTCCTACTTTGCTGTCTTTATATTCATTTGTCTTCAGATCATTTTTTCCCGGACGCAAAAGTATTTGAGTCTTTCCGAGTTTCAGCCATACATATTTTTCATGCTGTACTTCAGTGACTGTAAAGCCCAGGATTTTTTCATAAAAATCTTTTGATACCATCGGATCTTTTACAAAAATTTCAATATGACCAATCTTCATAAAATTAACCTATACTTATATTTTTTAAACGTTCAAGTTTTTCCTTTTCATTTTCTGCTACCCAAATATCTTTTGATAAAAGTTCGTAAGCTTTACCTGCAAAATCTGACGCTTTAGTTTTTTCATTTTTCAAAAGATAACATTCCGTTAATTCTTCATAAATATATCCGTCGCTTCCGGCTTTTCCGTCTTCAATATCTTTAAGAAGCGCGAGCTGAATTTCCAAAGCTTCATCAGTTTTTCCCATCATCCTCAAAGTTTTTGCAATGCTCCATTTTGCTATTGCAATTTCTAAAGGTCTTTCTTTTTCCTCATACCAGTTTTTGCATTTTGTAAATACAGCAAGCGCTTTATCATAATCCTTCATGTCAAAGTATGTCCAGCCGGTATTATTATAGAGAGAACCGAGCCAGCTCCTTGCTTTAGGTACATCGGAAGCTTCGGCATCTTTCATTGCAATTTCATTCCATCGCAAAGATTCGTCACCGGGTTCGACTATTCCCATCATGTGTGCAGCATCCACTGCAAAGTTATCTTCGCCTTCTTTTTTTGCAAGTTCATATGCTTTCAGGAAAAGTTCACGGGCTTTATCTTTTTGTTTAGAGGAATTAAAAGCTCTTCCTCTTTCAAGCAGATAACGGACTCGCGCGACAGGATCTTCTTTGTCAGAAAGTTCTTTTTCGACTTCATCAAGAAGCTTATGAGCATCATCAAATTTCATCTGAAGTCCGAGCGTCCTGGCGATCTGAGTCTGCAGCTGAAGGTAAGCTGAATTGTCGTTAGAATTTTTTACTTCATCAAGTATCTCACGGAATTTAATTTCCGTACCTGCAGGATCACTATAATCCCATAATTTGTCAAAATCTTTCACCGGTTGTTAATTAGTTTTAAAAGGTATGTCTGTAAAATAAATTAACTATTTTAAAAATTCAACCAATCTAATGATAGAGTTTGTGAAATAGTTTTGTTATACAAAAATGTTGTCGATCTGCATCATAAAATTATCTGCTGCATAAGATTCAATTCTCCCATACTTGTCATTCCCGCGCAAGCGGGAATCCATGTCGAAGAAATATTCATTTTAATTTTGCAGTACATTAACTACAGCGATCTAAAAAATTTTATCGAATAAAAGAAAAGTTTGCTTACAGCAATTACTCATTTTGGAAAATTTATTAAGCTGATGAAGTGCTATCAAGTAATGGATTCCTGCAAGATCACGAATGACAAAATTTGTTCTTTGAAAAGCCACTGAAACGGTTCGATTTCACAAAGTGAGTATGAATTAGACTTTTACTCACAAAATAATATAAGTAATTTGAAGCTAAAAATTTTTTATGACGGAAAAGTTTTCAAAGATCGGTTTCGGATGCTACCGTATCAGTGACAAAATCCGGGAGCATTACGATTCTCTTTATAAAGCTCTCACCTCAGGCGTTAATCTGATCGATACATCTTCTAATTATTCGGTGGGAGGAAGTGAAGTTCTCGTCGGGAAGGTAGTTAATGATTTGATCAATGAAGGTAAGCTGAAAAGAGAAGACCTTTGCATAGTTACTAAAGGCGGATACATTCAGGGGAAACTTCTTGCCGAACTAAAACAGAAAAAAGAGAATGGTATTTATTTCGAAGAAGTAGTCGAAGAGTCAGACCGGCTCTGGCACTGCATTTCTCCTGACTTTATTGAAGATCAGCTGAAGAGACAGTTTGAAAGACTCAATACTCCTTATATAGATTATTATCTTCTGCATAATCCTGAATATTATCTTGATCACGCTGCATCAAATAATCTTGACCTGGAAAGTTCGCGTGAAGAATATTATAAAAGAATTGAAAGAGCATTTCGTTTTCTTGAGGAAAAATGTGATTCGGGAGAAATAAAATTTTATGGGATCTCTTCAAATACTTTTCCTTCTTATTCAGATGAAAGATCATTTACTTCATTAGAAAAGGTTTATGAAATTGCAAATTCAATTTCAGAGAATAACAGATTTAAAATGATACAGCTTCCTCTTAATTTATTTGAAGCAGGTGCAGTAAGAAATAAGAATCAGGAAAATAAAACAAAGACAGTTCTGGAATTTGCAGCGAAAAAAGAATTAAAAGTTCTCATCAACAGACCTCTGAATGCTATTACTTCCAAAGGTCTTGTCAGACTTGCTGAATTTAAAGCAGATGCATTTGAAGAAAAAGATTTTATAAAACAGATCAAGCTTGTAAAGCTATTAGAAGAGGATATGCTTAGCGAAAAACTTTCGGAAGATGAATTTGGAGAGGAAGAGTATAAAAAATTAAAGAACAATCTTATTACAGGAAATCAGATAGAAGAGAACTGGAAATTTTTCGGGAGCATAGAACATTTTAATGACCTGATAAGACAACTGTTTGCGCCAAGGATTAATATACTTCTCGACTTTTTTGAAAAAAATATCAGTGATGAGGGAGTAAAGGAATTTTCTAATCATTACATTCAGAATGTTTACCTGCTTTTGAAGTTTACAGGGAATTATTATAAGCTGCGTGCAGATAAGCGTAGTCGTTTTATAAATAAACTCATTAATGAAAAACTCTCACCCGAATATCATTCACTTACTCTTTCTCAAAAAGCTGCGTTGATTCTGATTTCAGTAAAAGGTGTTGACTGTGTACTTGCCGGTATGACAAAACCTGAATATACTGATGATCTTTTGAAAGTTATGAGTGTTGAGAAGATCTGTAATGCTGATGAGATCATTATGTATGTCTCGTTAAAAATAGAGACTGAGGAAAATGTAATGGAGATAAGTTAAAGGGGTTTAAATAAATTCATATCCGTCCTGTTCGAAACGTTTTATTACAATATTCAAGATTCATTATTTTCTGCTTACTTTTTTTGAACGACTCCCCGATAAGAGCACTCGAGGACAGGCTCGAAAGTAACAAAAAAAGTCGCCGGCTGGTAATAAATTGCCTAAATTCTTTTCTAAACTGAAATAAAATATCCAACTCAAAACTTGCTTCGCAAATTTCTCAGACAAGGATATTTTATTTTTCAATTTCTCAAGAATTCTGAACGGCAATGTATTAAAGGCGGGATTTTTAAAAGCAAAAAATTTTATTATTATTGGTGACGAAAATTAGAAAGGGAACTTTGAAGAATTTTATCTTATCACAATTTATGATAAGCTTATTTCATAAATCGTTAATTTATTTCAAAGCCTATTATAATATACTTTAAACTTTCCCAATATTTATAGAAATTCTATTCTATAAAAATGAATATGGGTTTACCTAAAAGTCTACAAAACTCTGAATTTAAAAAATTAAATTTAAACTTCATTGAGACTTAGAGACTTAGAGACTTAGAGTCTTTGAGGCAATCTATATAATAAGTACCGATAAAAATTTTCAATAAATGGCAAATACCGAAAAGTATAAAGTAATATTGATCACAGGGCTTGGAGTTATATTGATAATACTTACTTTTATTTTTATAAATTACGATCCGGATAAAGTTGAACCTGAAAATTCATTAGAGAACAAAGCAGCTATTACTCCTGAAAAATTCAAAAAAGATATAGATTCAATTATTTATTCTTTTGGAATAAAAGAAGAATGGAAGATCAAAGTACCTGAAAATAAAGTTAGTATCTCCGGAGATAAAGGTCTTATCCTTGCTCAGTCAATTCGTATTCCTGTTGATATTCAGACCATTAATCTTAATCTGGATATAACAAACTATCTCGAAGAGAACGGATTCATTTCAAAGACATCGGAAGACCCGCGTTCAAAAGATATTTTAATAGAAATACTTCAAGTGAAGGATAGTTTGCAGACAGGATATGCCAAACTCAATTTTATTTACTCAAAGGACATTAGCCGGAATGTTTCTGAAACGGCTATAGTACTGGACAGTATTGAATATATTGATTTTCAGAATGCAGAAAATATCATAAAGTCAGTTGAAAAATTTTCTGTTTTTTTACCAATTGGAAATGATAAGGCAGATTATCAGTCTATGATAATAGATAACAGAAAAAATTATCTCTTGAAATTTTATATCGGAAGCAATGATGACATTACTTCAGATTTCAGAACTGAGATGAAAGAAAATGTAATTAGACAAAAAGTCAGAACTGCAGCGGTAAATTTCCCGGGAGTCTCAGGTGTAGTACTTTATTATCCAAAAGGAATGAAAGAGTTTGCTGAAAAAATAAGTTCGGAATTTAAAAAAAATAATTTCACAGTCTTCAGCGATACATTATTTAAAGCAATAAAAACAGAAGAGAATAAGGTCAGCAAACTTTTTGAAGAGATAAAAAAGAATTCAGAAAAAGGAATAAAAGTCCAGTTCTATACTGTAAGTTTTTCTGAAAAGGATTTCAGGGAATTTGAAAACAGGACAGAAGAATTAAAGAAGCCGGGCTATAAATTTATCAGCATCAATGAAGCTGTAAAGATGATCAGCGATCAGAATCCGGCATTAGACAAAGACACATTATCTGTAAAAAATAATATAATATTAAAATGATCGGACACGACACATTTATGAACTACGCATACCGGGAAGCGGAGACGGCATATGAGGAACAGGAGATACCTGTCGGCTGCGTGATAGTTTTTCAAAATACGATAATTGCAAAAGCACATAATCAGATCGAGACGCTGAAAGATCCTACTGCACATGCGGAGATAATTGCGATCACTTCCGCAGCTGAATATCTGCAGTCAAAGCAGCTGGTGGGATGCAGTATGTATGTGACTCTTGAACCTTGTGCCATGTGCGCCGGAGCGATAGTACTATCAAAGATTGAGAATCTTTACTTCGGTGCATTTGATAATAAAAGCGGAGCCTGCGGAAGCGTGTTGAACATTACGAATAATAAACAGCTTAATCATAATTGTAATGTGACAGGCGGGATTCTTGATGATAAGTGTCGGGAGATATTGAGGAGTTTTTTTGATGTGAAAAGGTGAACAGTTATTCCCGGCAGACAGCCTGTCCGAAAACAGTAAAACAACCTCTAAGGCTCGAAGACTCGAAGAGACAAACCTACAAAAGAATCTCCTTTGAGCATTCGAGTCTCCTATATAAGTTATTTTAAAAACAGTAAAATTGATTCAAAATGACTTATTTCTTTCAAAATATTGGACTAGTCCAATCGGGATACTTAGAGTTGCCTTAAACTATTACGTTTTCGGACAGGCTGGAGCATTCGAGAGTAAGCTAAAACAAGTAAAAAAAAAAATCGCCCGCGAGCGATTTGTCTAAATTCAAGCAGAGTCTCACTGTTTTTTGTGTATTCTGCCCATGCCGTACTATTTGCCGGGGTTTCGGAAAGTCGCAGGAGATTCCGACGGTAAAAAAAATTCTCTTCGAGTTTTGGAGCCTTAGAGTTACTTTCTGCTTTCGTTGTCAAATATCTCTTTTTCAATATCTTCAGTCAGTTTCAGAAATTCATCTATCGAAAGACTTTCCGGTCTTCTGGTAAAATCAAAATCAATATTCTCCTGCGCAATTTCCTTTTCCATGAAAAAATCCTTAAGAGAATTTCTCATTGTCTTCCGTCTTTTACCAAAGCTTTTTTTAACTACTTTACTAAGCAAAGCATAATTAATACAGGAGTGAATATTCTCAGGGAAGTCAAATTTTACAACTGAAGATGTTACGCGGGGTTTTGGAAAAAATACTTCCGGCGGGACATTAAATAAAATTTTTGGAATGGAATATAACTGGATCAGTACGGCAAGTATACCGTAATCTTTATTCCCGTGCGGAGAAGTCAGCCGCTTCGCCACTTCTCTCTGCATCATTAAAACCGCTGTCGAGATCAAATTTCTGTTTTCAGTTAGAAGAAAAATTATTTCCGTTGTGATGTTGTATGGAATGTTACCAATGATCTTTAGCCTGCCTTTATTTTTTCTTTTGGAAAAAATTTCTTCTGTAATATCAACTTTCAGAAAATCTTTATGAATGACAGTCATCTTATTTTCAAACTTTTCAGAAAGTTCACCGGCAATTTGTCTGTCCAGCTCGACAGCAAAAAAATCATCTGTCAGATTTGCCAGATATTTCGTCAGCACACCTTGTCCCGGACCGATCTCGACTACTGTATCATCAGGTTTTATATCAAGAGAGTTTACAATTTTCTTAGCAAGATTCTCATCAGTTAGAAAATTCTGACCAAGGAATTTCTTTGGTCTGTATTTCTCATATTTAGATTGGTTGGAAATCATTGGAATTCAAAGTGTCAGTTTATTATGATGAAAAATTTTTCACAAATATATTCAGATAATTTCAAATAAAATAAGATCATTCTCCGGGTTCAAAGCTCAGCATCTTCAGATTATCTTTTTTCAGTTCAGCAAAATCTGTCGTTACTTTTTTATAATCTCCGTTAAGCCAGAGTCTTGCCTGATCGTTGTAGTTCCTGTTGATCGGCTGACCGGACTGACCTGTCGGTAATATAGACAGATAATTTTTTATAGAATTAAGACTGGAGATCATTCTCATCGAAGGACCGAGATAGCTTTCGAATCTCTGATCAGCAAGAGCTTTTGAAAAACTGTATTCGAGATTATTTATGGTCGTACCGTTACCGCCGATACTGAACGGACCTATGTTTAGCATGGAGCTGAATTCAGGAACAATCCCAAGCGGATGTTTCATATACACGTCATGCATCAATTCCCATCTCCAGCCCGCAGGATCATTACCGTATTTTGCAATGAGTGCAGATACAGCTTCATAGAAACTTCTTCTGATAATCTGTCTTTTGATGACATTATTTTCAAAAAGAAATGAAGATGTAAGCTTAAGAAGTTTTGAAGTATTCCTGACGGGGACATTTTTCAGATATAGATAATTTTCAAACAGATCACTGCCAAGTTCATTCTGATAAAGATTTTTATAGAGCTGCACTTCGAACATTGCAAAGATACTTGCGCCTGTACTGGAAAGTCTGAATTCATAATCCCACTGTTTTAAAATATCCAGATAAGATTTGATGTCAGGTGTAATGTCTGATGAATCACCGAAAGCTTCAAAAAGAAATTCGCAAAATTCTTTTGCCTGAATGCTGTACACATCCCGCTGAATTTTTTTTGTTTCATCTTCATTGACCAGGGGAATACTTTTGATAAGTTCTTCTATGCGTTCAGCTCTGTATGGCGGTTCATAGAGATTAGAGATATAATATTTGTAATCTTTTTTAGGTCTATTATTTGCAGTTACAATATATCCGGCTTCAGGATTTACAGATTCAGGCATTTCCTCAAACGGCACAAATCCGGTCCAGAGTGCTCCGGAATTTTGAGGAGTGTAAGGCGGATATTCACTTTCGGTAAAATTTCTTACGGGTATAAGACCTGCAGATCTGTAGCCGATATTTCCTGAAGTGTCGGCATATACAAAATTCAATGCAGGTGCACCAAAAGTTTTTAATGCATCTCTGAATTCATTCCAGTTGCCTGCATTGTTTAATTTATAAAAAGTTTCGATCTCATCACTGTATTCATAACCGGTCCATTTAAAAGTTAAAAATTCGTTTTCATTTTCTGTTTTAAAATTTTGTCTGTTTAAAAAGCCTGTTGTCCCAAGTTTCGAAACTACAGGTCCCAGTACAGTTGAGTAAACAGTAATTACATGTTCATCTTTTTCATCTTTGATCTTTATACTTTCAACAGTACTGTCGAGTCCGAAGGAAGTATTTCTATAGATGTATTTACTGCTGACGGATGAATCTCTTTTGAGAATATAAAAATCAGAATCATCGCACATCAGATTTGTCAGTCCCCATGAGATCATGTCATTATGTCCGATAGCAATACCCGGTACTCCCGGTATAGAAAATCCGCAGATGCTGTTTTTATTTTGTTCATTAAATAAACTCACCTCATACCATTTCGACGGTACCTGCAAAGCGAGATGAGGATCATTAGCTAGGATAGGTTTTCCTGTTTCTGTTTTACTTCCCGAAATGACCCATGAGTTGCTGCCGATATGTGTACCTTCCGTTCCGAAAAATTTTCTGAAATTTAATGAAGATTGGAAATAATTTTTTCCCAGTGCAGATATATCTCCATAATTTTTTGATTTAAACAAATCAGAAACAGGAGAGACTGTTGGTTTATTAACTGAATCAGTTTTGATCTTTGACTGGTCATCTTTTACTATGAACGGTGCATCTTCAGGATAATCAGGAAAAAAATATTTTGCGTTTTCGACACCGAATTTTTTGACGATCTCTCCGAACATAACGTCGGTGTACCATGATAGGTTAAGCTCCCATGCCATGAGTTTTACAAGCATCAGGGAATGTTCAGGTTTCCACTGATCGGGTTTATAATTCAGAATATCAAACTCAAGCGGAAGCCGCGAGGAATTTTCATCAATAAAATAATTTACGCCGGCGGAATATGAATTTAGAATTGATTTAGATTTGAAAGAAAGTTTGTCATATTGATAGCGTGAATTTTTATCTATGGCTAAGGTGCGGAAAAGAATATCATATTCGAGAACATTTTTTCCCATAATTTCCGAAAGTCTTCCTTCGGCTACTCTTCTGTAAAGATCCATCTGCCAGAGCCGGTCACGGGCATGCATGACACCGAGTGTAAAATACATGTCCTCTTCATTCTGTGCGTATATGTGCGGCACGCCGAGTTCGGTCGTATAGACATTTACATTTCCTGTAATGCCTTTTACTTTAAAAGTCCCTGACTCATCATAGTAGGATTTTTTTGTAAGATTATTAAACAGTATTCCAATTGAGACAAGTACAATTATCAGGAGAATGATAAAACCGAGAATATTTCTTAAGATCGGATTCAATGAACCGGATAAAAAATTTTGATTTAGTGAAAGGACAAATTACTCAAATAGGAATATTTATTATAGATAAAAATATTTGGGAATGGAGTTCGTAAATTGTAAATGTTGAGCCGCTGGTAAATTAACAATTAAAGCTCCTCCCCTTTTTTCAAAGGGGAGGTTGGGAGGAGTTAGTAAAGCTATGTTTAATTTAATTGTACGGCTATAGAAAAAAATAATAATCCACCTATGTAATACATTATAAAACATCTATAATAACAGGCGTTTTTTTATTCGGAAATTTTCCAAAGGTAATTAACTTAAAAAAACCTTTTCCTATTGAATCGAATATTATATTGATAAAAAAATCCATTAAGAATTATGAACACAGATCGTGTTCAATGATTATGCTCACCGAGTTCACCTTTTGACAGCTCAGACTTCAGATAAAATGTACCTTTGGAAACCACCTCATCACCTAAATTCATTTCACTTACAGGAATTATTTCAACAAATGCCCCATCGGTTATTCCTGTATTTACAATGACTTTTTTAAATACAATCCCTGATTCCTCAGTGTGACCTTCGTTACTATGATCACTTTCTGTATGTTCTTTTTCACCGTCTGAATGTTCATGTTCATTATCTTTTTCGTGTTCATCATGTTCATCAATTACTTTTCTTTCACCAGTTTTCAGAAATATATAATTGATCTCTCCTTCGGTTTCGATGGAAGAGACCGGTACAGACAATGCTTCTCCTCCGGTTACATAGATCTTTGCAGAAACAAACATATAAGGATAGAGCTCCTGTGATCTGTTATTTATTACAACCCGCACCTTTACAGTCCTGTCTCTGTCATTAAAAATTTTATTTATAAATGAGACCTTCCCTTCATAATTCTCATCAGGCTTTGAACCGGTTTCGATTACAACTTTCTGACCAACCTTCACATTACCAAGATCTTTTTCGAATATACTCAGATCTACATAGACTGTTGAAGTATTTACAATTTGGAACATATCAACAGAAGGTTCAATGTACTGACCTATAGTTACCATCCGCGCAACAATATTCCCTGAGATCGGGGCTGTAACAGAATAATTTCTCTGCAGGTCAGCGGTGGTGTCTGTATATATATTGTCGAATCTGTTTTTGGAAATTTTATAACCTGATAATTTTTCTTCAAGTGATCTGTAATTTGCAAGAGCTCTTTTGTAATTTGTTTCAATCTCTGCGAAATTCTTTTTTGATCCGATATTATCACTGCTTAATTTTCTTTGTCTGTCATATTCCTGCTTAGAATATTCGTATTCATTTTTTGCATTAATATAGTCAACCTGAACATTAATCAGATCAGGATTTTCAATTACAGCAAGAGTCTGACCTGCACGAACATAAGAACCTTCCTTTACAAAAATTTTCTTTACCCTTCCGGATATTAAACTTCCGACCCTGGATTCATTATCCTGATCCATCATGATCTCACCGTTTACTTTTATATATCCGTTTATATTTCTGGGTTCGAATTTTGAAAATTTTATATCCATCACTCTGATCTGATCCTCAGTTAATGACACCTCATCTTTATGTCCGGCATTTTCATCTTCATGATTTTCATGATCGTCCACTTTTTCAGATGAATTATTTTCATTACTGTTGCATCCCTGCATAGCTAAGATCAAGATCATATTAAATGAAATCAAGATAGAGATACTTAAGACTTTCGATAATTTATTTTTTATAATATTCATTTTAATTCTGATGCTGTTAATTTTTCTAATTTTATAATTGATTGATTGTATGTATAGACTGCATTAAGGTACTGTGTCATGGTTTCATATGCTAAATTCAGAGCCTGCAGATATTCCACATATCCAATCTCTCCTTCTACATAACTTATTTTTGACTGTCTGAGTATTTCTTCTGATTCACTTAAAGCTTCTTCCTTAAAAAACTTTACCTGCCTTAAACTGTTTTCATATTCTGAAAAAGCTATGTCAGTTTGGTTTTCCACTGATTTTTTTAAACTCAGCTCTTCACTGGTAGCTATCTGATATTCATAATTAGATTCTTTTATATTTCCCGATTGCTCCCACCAAAACCATAGCGGTACTCCAAGTCCGATCTCCATGCCCCAGTAATCATTCTGCCCGCCGATCTTCTGACGAAAGTATTTAAAACTTATGTCAGGCAGGAGTTCGTTTTTAGATAATGATATTTTATTTGAAAATTTTTCTTTCTGAAAACCAGCTACTTTTATTTCCGGATTATTGGTTTCGGCATTATTTAGAATGGATGCTCTGTTTAGATTCAGTTCTTTAAAATTCATTTCATCCGTAGGTACAACATCATAATTCACGTTCATCAGATTTCTGAGTTCAGACTGCACACTAATAATTTCCGTTTTATAATTTGTAATCTCATTCTGAAATTTAATCTTATTTACTTTGGCACCCAGCACTTCAAGATTAGAAGTTTCACCTGCTTCATATTTTTTTTCGGCTGTATTAAGAAATTCACTATAAATATTTAAATTTTCTTCAGAAGACCTGATCAGCTCATACAGTAACTGCAGCCTGTTATAGTTCATTTTTAATTCGGCTTTAAGTTCATTTAGCTTAGCATTTAATTCCTGTTCAGCTACACTAATCTGTGAATTCTGCATATCAGATCTGAGAAAATAATTTGTTGGAAATTCGAACTGCTGCAGGAAGCCGATCTTTCTGCTTTCAGCATTGCTCAGACTTCCCTGAACGCCTTCATACTCCACAAATATTTCAGGTTTGGGAATATTGAACGATCTCAAGCCGGTTGCATTTTCTTTATCAATATTCAGCCGGGCAGTTTTAAGAGATTGATTATTTTCAACAGCAACTTTTATTATATTATCCATATCCATTTTAGTCTGGGAAATTATTCCCTGACTGAAAAATAATGTGAAATATGTAAATAAAATAATTTTTATCATTTTGTTTATACTGATTAATTTAAAATTTCTCATATCTATAAATTTGATTTTATATGCTTTGATTTTTTTTATCATATTAAAATTGATACTTATTTAGTTCAAAGACTTTATCAATTCAGGATTTTGATGTTTTTTATGTTTATTGAAAATTCCATAAATTACCGGAAGTACAATCAGAGTCAACAAAGTAGAAGATATCAAACCACCAATGACAACTGTAGCGAGAGGTCTCTGAACTTCTGCACCAGATCCCGTTGATAAAGCCATTGGAATAAATCCGAGCGATGCAACCAATGCCGTCATCAGAATAGGACGCAGCCTGGAAGCGGATCCGCTAACGATCCTATCATGAACATTGGATATTCCTTCATCCTCAAGCCTGTTAAAGTATGCGATCATTACAATTCCATTCAGAACTGCTACTCCAAACAGCGCAATGAATCCGATGCCTGCGGAAATACTGAAAGGCAAATCTCTGATGACCAATGCAAATATTCCACCTACGACAGCGAAAGGAATTCCGGAAAAAACCATAAGTCCCTGCTTGACCGAATTAAAAGTTAAAAACAGCAAAGCAAATATCAGAAATAAAGAAACAGGAACAGCGATCATCAAACGCTCTCTTGCACTTTCGAGATTTTTAAACTGTCCTCCGTATTCGATCACATATCCGGGAGGTAATTTCATTTCCATATCTATATCAGATTTAAGTTCATTCACAAAACTTTCAATATCCCTGCCTCTGACATTTCCCTGAATCACGATCCTCCTTTTGCCATTGTCCCGGGTGATCTCTGCCGGTCCTTCTTTTATATCTATGTCAGCAAGTTCAGAAAGAGGGATCATCACATTATCCGGTGATGATACTAAAATATTTCTGATGGATTCAATATTGGATGTATAAGAAGGATCATACTTCAGCACTATGTCAAACTTTTTATCGCCTTCGAATACTACTCCCGAAGTCTTACCTGCGAGTGCTGTCTCAATTACATTATTTACTTCATCTACATTTATTCCGTAAACCGAAATCCTGTCTCTCCTGATCTTAATCTGAAGCTGCGGAAGTCCTTCTACCTGCTGAACTGAAATATCTTCCGAACCTTTTACTGATCCCATAATAGACGCAACTTTATTCCCTTCTTCTGATAGTACAGTAAGATCATCTCCAAATATCTTGACTGCTATGTCTCCCCTGGCACCGGCTATCAGTTCATTAAATCTCAATTCAATCGGCTGAGTAAAAGACAAGCCTACACCCGGAATTACTGAGAGTGACTTTTGTATTTTTTCAATAAGCTCTTCTTTAGTTTCAGCAGAAGACCATTCATCTTTAGGCTTTAGCATCACTATCACATCACTGAATTCAGGTCCCATTGGATCTGTTGCAAGCTCAGGCGCACCTGTCTTGGTAACTACAGTTTTTATTTCAGGAAATTTTTCCATCAGGATTTTCTCGATCTGTGTTCCGATGTTGATAGATTCAGTTAAAGATACACCGGGTATACGAACTATCTGATAAGCCAGGTCACCTTCATCAAGTTTTGGAATAAATTCTCCACCCAGATTGGTAAATGAGATCAGACTGATAATCAGAAATATTAAAGCTGCTGCAATAGTCAGGATTTTATTTCTAAGAGCAAATTCCAGTGATGGTGTATATAATTTTTTCAGACCTTTCATAATTCTGTCTGCTATAGTTTCCTTTTCACTCATATTTTTCTTAAGAATAAGCGAACACATCATAGGTACATATGTGATCGAAAGTATGAGAGCACCGACAAGTGCAAATCCAACAGTAAATGCCATCGGCTTAAACATTTTTCCTTCAATACCGCCTAAAGCAAAGATCGGCAAATATACTACTATAATAATCAGCACTCCAAAGATGGCAGACTTTATTATTCCGGTAGATGAAGAATAAATTGTATCATTGAATTCTATATTTGATTTCGGATCATTATTTAAATATACCTTTGCTGATAAAGCAACAAGAACAGATTCAACTATAATAACAGCACCATCAACGATCAGTCCAAAATCAATTGCTCCCAGAGACATCAGATTTCCCGACACATTAAAAATATTCATCATGATGATGGCAAAAAGCATTGAAAGAGGGATCACAGATGCTACAATAAATCCCGCCCTAAGATTTCCAAGCAGCAGCACCAGTACAAAGATGACGATCACTCCGCCTTCTATAAGATTGGTCTTCACAGTATCAATAGTACTGTCAATTAAATTCTCCCTGTTATAAAATTCATCAATTGTTACACCATCTGGCAATGTTGTTTTTATTTCAGAAATTTTTTCATGAACTCTCTGTGCTACTTCCCTCGAATTCGCACCTTTAAGCATCATGACAATTCCGGCAACTACTTCTCCGTTACCATCCTGTGTCACGCCACCTACCCGAAGACCTTTTCCAAATTCTATCTCTGCGATCTGATTCAGATATACAGGAATTCCGTGAATAGTTTTTATAACTATATTATCAAGATCTTCTGTTTTTTCAATTAATCCAATTCCGCGAATTGAATACTGATCAGAATTTTTCTCAATGTATCCGCCGCCTACGTTACTGTTGTTATTTAATACAGCATCAAAAACTTCCCGTAAAGTGAGATCAAAACTTTTTAATTTATCCGGATTTACAAGTATGTGATATTGTTTCTCAAAGCCGCCGAAACTGTTTACTTCAGCTACACCTTCTGTCCCGAGTATTTGTCTTTTTACTACCCAGTCCTGAATGGTTCTCAGCTCCATGTCGCTGTATGTGGTGTCATTAAGATTTTCAGGTCTCACGATATACTGGTATATCTCACCGAGTCCCGTACTTACCGGAGCCATTTCAGGTTTACCAAGTCCTTCAGGCATATTTTCTTCAGCTTCTATAAGCTTCTGAAAAACTAAATTTCTCGCAAAATATGTATCAATATTATCTTCAAATACTACTGTCACTACTGATATTCCAAACTTTGAGATCGAACGCATTTCAATTATATCAGGAAGACTTTTCATTGCTATTTCTACCGGGTATGTTATGAATCTTTCTACTTCTGTAGCTGACAGTGTAGGACTGGATGTAATGATCTGGATCTGATTATTGGTAATATCAGGAACTGCATCTATGGGAAGCTTCACGGAAGAATATATTCCAAGCAGAATTAATACTAATATTAAAAATCCGATCACTAATTTTTGCTTTATAGAAAAAGCAATTATTTTGTTTATCATAATTTAATTTTAAAAAATGAACAGCAACTGCATCTTGAATGTCAGTTGAATATTGTTTTGTGGAACTTAAAATTAAATTAAGATTTCGGAGGCGGAGATGTATTCATCGAAAATGAATCATCGTATTGTGATACTTCGGTCAAAAGTATTTCTGAATGCGGAATGTAATTTTTAAGTGAAAATTGTTCAGTCAAAGTTACAATGCTGTTGCAGCAATTACAGGTGCACATTGGAGTGCACAGATCTTCATGTTCAGATTCTGTAGAATTCTCAATGTGTATATTGTCAGTATCTTCACAAAGACCATGAGATATAAAATCAGTGCATGGTATAATGGCAAGTATTAAAATATATACAGCGAATATTTTAGAAAAGTAATTTTTCACGAATGTTAATATATTGCTCTGAATTTTGAATTACAATTGAATTTTTATGATTATTGTTTTGAAAATTTTATATCCATCCGGGGTGTTGGAATTGTCTCAAAGACTCCATGTCTCAAAGATTAAAAAGTTAAAAATTAACTCCTTTGAGTCATCGAGATTTGGAGGCAATCTTTGTAATTTTGTTTTTTAGAACAATCTTGGAGTATAGTATTGAAAAAAAACTCCCGTTCTGAAATATCAAACGGGAGTCAGGTAAAGAAATGAAAAAACTTATATTATTATTTCATTATTTCAGTAAAATCATTTTACGCGTACTGATAAACTCCGCCGTTTCAAGTGTGTAAAAATAGATGCCGCTTGAAAGACTGATGTTATTATTGTATGAATTGAACTCAGCTTTATAATCTCCTTTTGTCTGAAATTCATTTACCAACAAAGCCACTTCTTTTCCGGAAATGTCAGTTACTTTTAATTTTACTTTTCCAGAAACAGGAATGTGATAATTAATTACTGTTGATGGATTAAACGGATTCGGAAAGTTTTGTGAAAGACTATAGGAATCCGGAATTTCTGAATTACTTAAATTGGTGGAAATACCTGTGATCGTCGGCTGTGCACTTTTGAAAATTCCATAATAATAGTTTAATCCGTAAATGTAATTCAAATTATCAAATACAAAATTGTTTATGTATGCATTATTAGTAATACCTGATCCGGCATCGATCCATGACACACCATCATTCATACTCAGATAAATATCCTGTCCGGCTGATACAAAAATATCACCTCGCTTGTTCACAGAAAGCGCATTCAAAGATGAAGTCTGCCAACCGCCTCTAGGAATTTCTGTCCAGTTAATTCCCATATCAATAGACTTGTAAATATTTCCCGAAACCGATATGTAAAGATTGTTTTGTGATGAAGTAAATTCAGATACAAAAAAGAACTCTGACAAATCTATTTCAGTCCATGTGTTTCCATTATCACTACTTCTCAGCAATGCTGTTTTAAATGACTGAAGTTTAAATAAATATAAATTACCGGATGCATCAATTTCTAATGTATTGAAATCATTCGTTTCCGGCTGATAGATCTTTGACCAGGTATTTCCATTGTCGGACGAGTGGAAAATTTTTAAAGTATCCGGAAATTCAATTGTATTCACACCTGCAAAAATATAACCTTCCGGAGAGATCAGGATATCGGCTGATTGATATGCTTCCGGAATTCCCGTACCTGAATTATTCCACGTGATACCATTATCGGAAGTTCTGTAAATCCCCGAATTTCTTACACTTGCAAGTACTTCATTATTATCAGTTTTTAAAAGTGAATTTACATACATCCCGGGAAGATCCGTTGACCTGTTTTCCCAGCTCTGACCATTATCATCTGAAAATTGTACACCTGTTCCTGAAGCTGCCATGATCTGATTCTCTCCCGGAAAGATGATAGTGTTTATAATGGGAATGTTCAGATTATTATTTCTTTCACTCCATGTAATACCGCTGTTATCAGAAAAGAAAATTCCAAATGATGATGTAACAACAACATTATTTCCTTCTGAATAAATTGAATTGATTCTGTTAGCTGAAGAACTGATAAATATATGATTCCAGCTGTTTCCCTGATCGGAAGATCTGAATACTTTACCTGTAGATGTACCTGCAAAATAATTACCGGAATTGTCTTTATAAATTTTTATAATATTCAGATCATTTATTCCGTTATTAATTTCAGTCCACACATTTCCATTATCTGAAGTTTTGAATATTCCGGAACCATGAATTGCAGTTATTAAAGTATTGTTATCGGTTAAAATTCCGGAGGAAGATAATGAAGGAAGATTACCGTTTATATTTGTCCATGAAGAAGCATTGTTTGTCGAATAATAAATTCCGTTAGTTGTGGCAGAGTAAACATGACCTGAAGAATTAAATGCATAGTCACTTGTTAAGAGATTTGTTCCGTTATAAGAAAATGCCGTAAAATTATTTCCTCCGTTAAAGGAAACATGATTGTTTATATAAACCTGTCCAGCCGGACTGACTTTTACAAGATAGATACTTGCCCAAAGTCCGCTGTGAGGCGCAACGCTGATGGGATTAAAACTCCAGCTTTGTCCGTTATTGCCCGTCCACCAGAGACCGCCGGTGCTTTTCCCGGTATAAATAATTCCTGAAGGACTTACAGTCATACTGAGATTTGTATTTACCATTCCCTGCGGAATTGCACTCCATGTCTCACCGTTATCCGCAGAATTATAAACTCCCTCACCTCTGAGAATTACCATGTTACCATTATTGCCTTTATTAACTTCAAGAACATTTCCACCAAAAGGACCATTGAGTCCTGTCCAGTAATTCTGTGCAAACGAAAGATCTGTACTTATAAAAAGTACTGCTGTTAAAAATATTATAATTATTTTCATGATAATTAAATTTGATTAATTGTTAAAATCTTTTATTCAAAATTATATTATCTGATCTTATTATACAAACAAATATTCGTATAAATGTAGAGTTCAAAAATACAAATGACTGCAGACTAATTTTATGTTCATTTAAAAAAAGTAATTCAGTTAAAATTTTTCAAAGCTTCATAAAATTTTCCTTCAATTTCCTTTGCCGGCATTTTCAAAAGTGAAAATAAATTCTCATTGTATTCATCTGCAATATATTCCGTTAATTTTAGACCAAGCAGGTAACCTCCTCTGCTCATAAAGGGATCTGAGTTACTGATGTTAATATCTTCTATCATTGAAAATAATTTCCCGGAGCTGTCTGACCGGTAGAAATTTTCTTTTACAAACTTTATGATCTCAGAACTTTTGGTTTCAAAATTATTCATCCATTTTTCACCCGTAGTCTTATCACAATGATCTGCCCATAAAGCTGTGATATCATTTGTACCAAATATCTGTTTTGTAAAATAAGATGCTAAACCTTCGGTTATCAATTGTCTTTTGACAAGTTCTTTTTCATACATATTTCTGAAAGACAACTCAGGTACGGTAGAATAATGAAGCGCATGTCCTATTTCGTGTGAGCACATTACATCACAATACAATTCCGAAGTGTAACATTCCGCAGCAATCCATGCATAGCTTTTGTTGTCATAGATAAACGCATGACCATTAGCCCCTGACTGACCTGCAAATATAATGACATTAATATTTTCAGTGTCTGCATTATTTCTCTGAAGTATCACAGAGATTTTTTCTAAACTTTTTAATATCAGGTCCCTGTTCCGAAGAAGAATTCCGGAATCGGTTATTTCCGGTTTGTAATTTTTATCACCCCAGAATTCGAAGTAATGTTCAAACAGAAATGGACAGGAATTATAATATTCCTCTACATTTTTGCCTATTATAATTGAAGAAACATAATTGTCTGTAAGGTCTGTTATTGTCATTCAATAGTCAAATAGTTTTTAAGAGCCGCTGTTGGAGTTTCAAAAAGTTTGTGTATTTAATAAGAGTATTTTGAATTTAATTTCTATGCAAATTTTTTGACCACCAACTGCTCTAGAACATGATCTCAGCAGACGAACTTAAAAATTTTCAAAACTCAGTCACTATTCTCATATATAAAAAAGCAGATCAAAACTTTAGATTAGAGTTACTCAGCAGCAGGCGTTGTTAATGGTGACCAAAAAGTTTATTGAATGAAATTTTAAATTCAAAGTGCGCATCAATACTTTTTTGAAAAACCAACATTAACACAAATATTACTATAAATTATATCACTCAATCACGATCTGCTCACCTATCTTAAGAATTTTTACTTTGTCTTTGTACTCAGGTTTTTCGCGGATGAGTTCTTCCAGCACTATCCTCGGCTCTTCGGGATCCGACAGCTCGGCAATGGTGCCGTAATGCATCGGTATCATTAACTTTGCCTTTGAATCATCGAGGATCATTAAAGCTCCTTTGGGATAGAGATGGCGATTTGGTTTGTCGATCTCGGTGCAGTCTGCGCAAGGTCCTATCGGCATGAATTCGAGATCTATATCATAATGCTCTCCGAGATATTTATAAAATTCCTTATCGTATGCAGTATCCCCGGGGAAGTAAACCGTGTAACCGTCATACTCAATTATATAACCGCAGTAACCGTCATATTCCCATAAGAGTCCGTCAAATCCGTATCTTCCGCCCCAGTGATATGCCGCGACGCATGTAACTTTAACTCCGTCTATGATCTTCGACTCGCCGATGTATTTCTTTTTTTTGTAATCGGATTTTTTTAATGGCGAAAGTTTGAAATCATATACCGGTACAAATTCTTTTAAAGCTTCAGGAAAAACGAGTGTGGCATCAGGGAATTTTTTATTAAGGATATCCAGACTGCCGAAATGCAAATGGTCGAAATGTGAATGTGAGATCAGAATTATATCACACTGCTTCAGATCATTTATATCTATACCCGGCTCCTGTATTCTCATCTGTATCTCGGCGATAAAATCTGTAAGATAAGGATCTGTCATAATTACTTTATCACCCATCTGTAAAAGGATGGTAGCATGCCCGACCCAAAGAGCTGACAGCTTTACACCGGGTCTGATGGGATCTTTGATACGGTTCTTGATTTTTTTTGGAGTGGAAAAACTTCTGACTACATTATCTCCTACGTCATATAAAACTCTGCATCCTGATGCTGTAAGTACAAGGAGTAAGAAAATTAATATGCTGTTAAATTTTTTAATGATTTGCTAATGAAATTTATAAAATCAATAATATTTCAAGTTGATGGAAATATTGTAATAGCTTTGTGAAGTAAAATTGTAATCTGCGACCAGACCGAGAATTCCGAAGAAAGTATATATTCCGCCTTCGACTGAATAGTATCCAATATTCTGATCCTGTTTATTTTTTCGAAAATTATATTTACCACCAAGGGAAATTGCGAGATATTCACCTCTTTCCTCAAGTGGAATAAATCCTCTGACACCGGTAGTAAGATTAAATCTTTTAAAATCCGAATACTGAAAATTACCGGTTGCCCATTCCGGTTGTAAAAAGATCTCCATCGAGCCTCCGTATCTTCTCACGGGATTAACTTTAAAGAATTGCGCAGCAGGAATAAGTTTGTTTGCATTAAATGAATAATTAAAAGGAGTAACATTCCATCTCAATCCAAACTGTAATCTT
>Ga0209477_1000373_pt1 | contig 27562 bp, 23 predicted proteins | sample KloWWTupernatant_FD_187180 | JGI IMG/M metagenome (GOLD analysis project Ga0209477, IMG submission 187180) | Active sludge microbial communities from Klosterneuburg, Austria, studying microevolution and ecology of nitrifiers - Klosterneuburg... | ecosystem: Engineered > WWTP > Aerobic digester >...
GCGATGCTGCGCGACGCCACCGTCGCCACCGCGACGGTCACGTCGATGGTGTTCGTGATCCTGCTCGGCGCGGCGGTGTTCTCGATCGTGTTCCGGATGATGGGCGGCGACGCGCTCGTGCACGAGTTCCTCTCGAACCTGCCCGGGGGCGCGATCGGCGCGCTGATCGTCGTCATGGCCGTGATGTTCGTGCTGGGCTTCATCCTCGACACCTTCGAGATCATCTTCATCGTGATCCCGATCACCGCACCGGTCCTGCTCGCCATGGACGTCGATCCGCTGTGGCTCGGCGTGATGGTGGGCGTCAACCTGCAGACCAGCTTCATGACGCCGCCGTTCGGCTTCTCGCTGTTCTACCTGCGCGGCGTCGCACCCGCCAGCGTGTCCACCGGCCAGATCTATCGTGGCGTGTTGCCGTTCGTCGCGCTGCAGCTGATCGCGCTGGGCGTGCTGCTGGCGTACCCGGCGCTGGCGACCTGGTTGCCGCGGCTGGTGTTCGCCAACTGAGCGACCGGGCGCGCGGCGCGGCTCAGCCCGGAGGCCCGGAGCGATCGGGGCGCGCCGGACCGGGCGAGGCTTCTTCGCGCGGTGTCGACGACGGGTCGCCGTCCTGCAGCCCGGTTTCGACCTCGCGCATCTCGACGTCGATGATTTCCGTTTCGCGCGGGGCGGCCGCCCCGCGCTGCGGCCGCGTCGCGCGCAGGCCGAAGCGATTCGCCAGCCACAGGGCTGCCCCGATCGCCAGGGCGGCGGCGAGCGTCAACGCCGCGAAGAGCGCGGCGAGCAGCATGCCGGCCACCAGTGCCGCGATGGCGAGCACGCGGCGCGCGACGGTACGCAGATAGGCCATCATCGTCGCAAGCCCGTCGCTGTCCGCCCGGTCATGCCGGATCGGATTGTGCGGGCCCGTCGTCGGGCGCGGCGGCGATCTGGATCGGCGTCGCGAGCACCTTGTCGACGCGCTTGCCGTCCATGTCGATGACCTCGAAGCGCCAGTTCTCCCAGGTCACGGTGTCGCCGGTCTGCGGCATGCGGCCCAGCATCAGCATCAGCATGCCGCTGAGCGCCTGGTAGCGCTCGCGCTCCTCTTCGGGCAGCGTGCGCAGCCCGAGCTGGTCCTTCAGCTCTGGCGTCGGGATCAGGCCGTCGAGCAGCCACGAGCCGTCCTCGCGCTGGTAGGCCCAGCTGTCGGCCTCGTCGCCGGTGGCGAACTCGCCGGTGATCGCCTCCATCAGGTCCTGCAGCGTGATCAGCCCCTGCACCTCGCCGTACTCGTCGATCACCAGCGCGACCTGCGTGTTCGACGAGCGGAAGTTCTCGAGGAGTTCCATGCCGGTCAGCGTCTCCGGCACGTAGAGCATCTCGTGCAGGCCGGTCGCGAGGTCGATCGGCACGCCGCGCAGCGACTGCGCGAGCAACTGCTTCGTGTGGACGAAACCGAGCACCTCGTTCAGCCCCCCCCGGCACACCGGGAAGCGCGAGTGCGCGGTGTCCGCCACCTTGGCCAGGTTGACCTGCAGCGGATCGTCGATGTCCAGCCACACGATGTCGGCGCGCGGAATCATCAGCGAGGAGATCTGCCTGTCGTCGAGCCGGAACACGTTGCGAACCATCGCGTGCTCGGTGTGCTCGATGACGCCGGCGTCCGATCCCTCGGCCAGCAGCGCGTGGATCTCCTCCTCGGTGACCGAAGGCTGGCTGTCCGTGCGCGCGCCCAGGCCACGCAGGACGAGTTCGGTCGACACCGACAGCAGCCGCACGAACGGCTTGGACAGCGTCGCGAGCAGCGTCATCGGGCGCGCCACGGCCCGCGCGATGCCTTCCGGATTGATCTGGCCCAGGCGCTTGGGCACCAGCTCGCCGACCACGATCGACACGTAGGTGACGACGATGACGACCAGTGCGGTGGCGGCCCAATCGGACCACGGCTGCTGCGCGCCGAGGCTTTCGAGCCAGTCCGCGAACGGCGCCGCGAGCGCGGCCTCGCCGAAGATGCCGTTCAGGATGCCGATCGACGTGATCCCGATCTGGATCGTCGACAGGAAGCGGTTGGGATCGGCGCCGAGCGACAGGGCCACCGCGGCCGAGCGGTCGCCGTCGTCGACGAGCTTTTGCAGGCGCACCTTGCGCGCGGTGACCAGCGCGATCTCGGCCATCGCGAGCAGGCCGTTGAGGACGATCAGCGCCAGGAGGATCGCGATTTCCATCAGGCGATGCGCCCGGCGCGTTCGGGCAGGGGGGCCAAGGCGTCGCGAAGACGCCATCGAGGTTCGGGTTCGTACATTCGGTCGGACCAGGCGGGCGTGCACGTGGGGCAGCTGGCCGGGCCGGACAAGGCTGGGGACCGGGCGATTATACCGGTCGGCCCGGTTCGCGCGTCCGGGGATTCCCTGAGCGCGGGGCGGCGGCACGCGCCGTTATCATCCGGAGATCCACGAACACAGGAGCTGAGAGAACATGAAACGCATGCTGGCAGGACTTCTCGCGGCAGCGGCGCTCGGCGTTGCCGGGCTGGCGACGGCGCAGACCACGCGCCTGTCGATCGGCACCGGCGGCACCGGGGGCGTCTACTACCCGATGGGGGGCGGCATGGCCGCGATCCTCTCCAAGCACGTCCCCGGCTGGGAGGCGACCGCCGAAGTGACCGGCGCGTCGGTGGCCAACCTGCAGCTGATCGGGCAGGGCAAGCAGGACGTCGGCTTCACGATGGCCGACGCGGCGTACGACGCGGTCAGCGGGCTGGCGAAGTTCAAGGACAAGAAGGTCGAAGCGCGCACGCTGATGGTGCTGTACCCGAACAAGATGCACGTGGTCACGACCGAGGGTAGCGGCATCGGCAAGGTCGCCGACCTCAAGGGCAAGCGCATATCGACCGGCGAGCCGAACAGCGGCACCGAGGTGATGGCGCTGCGGCTGCTCGAAGCGGCCGGCATCGACAAGGACGTGCAGCGCGAGCGCCTGTCGGTCGCCGAGGGCGTCAACGCGATCAAGGACCGCAAGATCGACGGCCTGATCTGGGTCGGCGGGCTGCCGACCGCCGCGATCACCGACCTCGCGACGACGCCGGGCATCACCGTGAAGCTGCTCGACCACGCGCAGTACGCCGACGCGATGAACAAGAAGTGGGGACCGCTGTACGTCGCCGGCAAGACGCCGGCCAACACGTACAAGGGCCAGGGGGCCGACGTCGCCAACCTCGACGTGTGGAACCTGCTGGTGGCCGACGCGAAGATGAGCGACCAGATGGCCTACACGATCGTCAAGACGCTGATGGAGAAGCAGGACGAGCTCGTCGCCGTGCACCGCGAGGCGAAGAACATCACGCTCGAGGCGCAGGCGTCGGGCTCGCCGATCCCGTTCCACCCCGGCGCGCGCAAGTACTTCGAAGAACGCGGAGTGAAGTTCCCGAAGTGACTTCCTGACCCGTCGTGCCCGCCCGGATCGATCGATGGCCTCCGGCACCGAACCGACCGGGCAAGCGGCGACGGTCAGCGACGAGCGGCTTCGCGCCGCCGAGCGCTTCATCGAGGAGGAAGAGGGCGCCGCGAGCCGATTCGGGGGCGCCCTCGAAGCGCTGATCACTGCGCTGCTGGTGGTCATGTCGCTGTTCCACCTGTACGCGGCGGTCTCGATCGTGCCGACGCTGACGCTGCGCCCGGTGCACGTCGGGTTCATGCTTCTGCTGGTGTTCCTGATCTTTCCCGCCACGCCGCGGCTGCGCAACCGGCTGATGTGGTACGACGTCGTGCTGGCGCTGCTCGGCGTGGCGACGATCGTCCACATCGTGTGGGGCGGCGACGACTTCTGGGACCGCAGCACGATGCCCGACCGGATCGACCTGGTGTTCGGCGTCGTCTTCGTGCTGCTCGTCCTCGAGGCGGCGCGGCGCTCGACCGGCTGGATCATGCCGGCGGTGGTGCTGACGTTCGCCGCCTACGCGTTCCTCGGACCGTGGCTGCCGGGCCACTGGGCGCACCGGGGCTACGACCTCGCGAGCATGATCGGCGTCATGTACATGTCGCTCGAGGGCATCTTCGGCACGGCGATCGACGTGTCGGCGACGCTGATCATCATGTTCACGATCTTCGGCGCGTTCCTGCAGCATTCCGGCGCCGGCAAGTTCTTCCTCGACTTCAGCTTCGCACTGATGGGCGGGCGGCGCTCGGGCGCCGGGCGCACCGTCGTGCTGTCGTCGTTCCTGCTGGGCGGCCCGTCGGGATCGGGGGTCGCGACGACGGTCACGATCGGCACGGTCGCCTGGCCGATGCTCGAACGCGCGGGCTACGACCGCAACTCGGCCGGCGGGCTGCTGGCAGCCGGCGGGCTGGGCGCGATCATCTCGCCGCCGGTGCTCGGCGCCGCGGCCTTCCTGATCGCCGAGTTCCTGAAGATCTCGTACCTCGACGTGCTGCAGATGGCCATCATCCCCACCTGCCTGTACTACCTGTCTCTGTTCCTGATGGTCGAGATCGACGCCCGCAAGTACCACTCGGCGGCGGTCGAGACGCGGCTGGCCGCGACGGCCGGGCAGCTGGCGCGGCGCTTCTGGTTCCACTTCCTGTCGCTGGTCGCGATCATCGGCTTCATGGTCTACGGCTTCTCGCCGCTGATGTCGGTGTTCTGGGCGACGGTGACCGCGTTCGTCGTCAGCTTCTTCACGCGCGAGACCGCGATGTGGCCGAAGAAGCTGATCGCCGCGCTTGCCGACGGTTCGAAGCAGGCGCTGAACGTCGCCGCCACCTGCGCGGCCGCCGGCATCATCGTCGGCGTGGTCGGCAAGACGGGGCTGGGCCTGAAGTTCAGTTCGATCGTGATCGCCTACGCCGGCGGCAGCCTGCTGCTGACCGCGATCTACACGGCGCTGATCGTCTGGATCATCGGGCTGGCGGTGCCGGTGACCGCGAGCTACATCATCTGCGCCGTGATCGCGGCCCCCGCGCTCACCAAGCTCGGCGTGCCCGATTTCGCGGCGCACATGTTCATCTTCTACTACGCGGTGCTCTCCGAGGTGTCGCCGCCGACCGCGCTGTCGCCTTTCGCCGCGGCGGCGATCACCGACGGCGATCCGTACAAGACGACGCTGCAGTCCTGGAAGTACACGCTGCCCGCCTTCCTGCTGCCGTTCGTGTTCGTGCTCGAGCCGGCCGGCGCGGGGCTGCTGCTGAAGGCGCCCGCGGGCGTCGAGTGGTGGAGCGTCGCGTGGGTCGTCGCCACCGCGACGGCCGGTATCGCGGCGCTGGCGGGCGGCGCGCAGAACTGGGTGCTCGTGCGCTGCCTGCTGTGGGAGCGGCTGGCGATGATCGCCGCCGGTCTGCTGCTGGTCTATCCGCACCCGCTGGCGGACACGGCCGGGCTGGCGCTGCTCGGCGCGGCGCTGCTTTCGCAGTGGCTGCGGAGCCGGGTGGCGGGCGGCGCAGCGGCCTGAGGGGTGAGAGGTGAGGGGTGAGGAGCCTACGATCCCGGCGACAGGCGCTGGCGGTGCCGCGCAATCGCCGCGCGCACCTGGCGCGGCGCGGTGCCGCCGACGTGGTCGCGTGACGCGACCGAGCCTTCGAGCGTCAATACCGCGCCGACGTCGGCGTCGATCAGGGGGCTGAACGCGCGGAGCTCGTCGAGCCCGAGCTCGGCGAGGTCGACGTCGCGATCCGCCGCGCTGCGCACTGCGCGCGCCACGGCCTCGTGCGCGTCGCGAAACGGCAGGCCCTTCTTCACCAGGTAGTCGGCGAGGTCGGTGGCGGTCGAGAACCCCTCGGCGGCCGCCTGCCGCATGCGATCTGCCCGGACCTGGATGCCGCCGACCAGGTCGGTGAAGACCCGCAAGGTTTCGAGCACCGTGTCGGCGGTGTCGAACAGCGGCTCCTTGTCCTCCTGGTTGTCCTTGTTGTACGCCAGCGGCTGTCCCTTCATCAGCGTGAGCAGGCTCACGAGGTGGCCGAAGACCCGCCCGGACTTGCCGCGTGCGAGTTCCGGGACGTCGGGGTTCTTCTTCTGCGGCATGATCGACGAACCGGTGCAGAAGCGATCGGCGAGGTCGATGAAGCCCACGCGCGGCGACATCCACAGCACCAGTTCCTCGGACAGCCTGGACACGTGGACCATGACCAGGCTCGCCGCCGCGCAGAACTCGATTGCGAAGTCCCGGTCGGAGACGGCGTCGAGCGAGTTTTCGCAGACGCCGTCGAAGCCGAGGGTTCGAGCGACGCGCTCGCGGTCGATCGGGTACGAGGTACCGGCGAGCGCCGCGGCACCGAGCGGCAAGCGGTTGACGCGGCGGCGGCAGTCCGCGAGGCGGTCGGCGTCGCGGGCGAACATCTCGACGTACGCCAGCAGGTGGTGCCCGAAGGTGACCGGCTGCGCGACCTGCAGGTGCGTGAATCCGGGCATGATCGTGTCGGCGTGCGGCTCGGCGAGGTCTACGAGCGCGCGCTGCAGCGACGCGAGTTGCGCGCGCACGTCGTCGATCGTCTCGCGCAGCCAGAGCCGGATGTCGGTCGCGACCTGGTCGTTGCGCGAGCGCGCCGTGTGCAGCCGCTTGCCCGCGTCGCCGACGAGTTCGGTGAGGCGTTTCTCGATGTTCAGGTGGACGTCCTCGAGGTCGACCGACCACGCGAACTGGCCGCGCTCGATCTCGGCGCGGATCGTCGCCATGCCGCTCGCGATCGCGACGTGGTCGGCGTCGCTCAGGAGGCCCGCGGCGTGCAGCATCCCGGCGTGCGCCAGCGAGCCGTCGATGTCGGCGTATGCGAGGCGCCGATCGAAGGAAACCGAGGCCGTGTAGCGTTTGACCAACTCGCTGACGGGTTCCGAGAAGCGCGCAGACCACGCTTCGGATTTCTTGGCAAGCTGATCTGTCATAATCGTCCGCGGCAGAGGAAGGGCCTCTAGAGCCGGATTATACGGATCGCCCCGACGGCATCGGCCGCGGCAGGCGTTTCGACGCAGCAAGGGAAAAATCGATGAGCGAGCCGGGACCGGCGGCGCCGCACGGAGCCGCTTCGCCGGATCTTGCGATGGCGCCCCGCGCGGCAGTCGCAGCGGCGGGCAGCGTCGCAGCCGACCGAGCGGCGGCCGGCGCCGGGGTGCCGGCGGCGAGCGCCGAACAGGCGTCCGGCCCGCCGCGTCGTCGCCTCACCGATGGCGCCGACCTGCCGGTGCTGCCCGACTGCTGCAACCTCGGCACGATGGTGCGCGTGCTGCTTCCGCTCAATCTCGGCGTGCTGCTGCTGGCCTGGCTGCTGCCGGCCGCCGGCGCAGCCTATTGGCCGACTCTCGAGACCGCGCTGCGCGTGGACGCGGTCGCCGCCGCGTCACTGCTGCTGCTGTGCCCGCTGCGCCGGACGGTCAACGGCTTGCCGCGCTGGGTGCAGTGGACGGTCGGGCTGGGCGTGCCGGCGGTGCTGACCATCGCGGTCGCGCTGGCGAGCGTGTCGGCGCCCGGGCGAAGCGCGGCGGAGCTCGCGCTGTGGCTCGCGCCGCGCGTGCTGCTGGCCGTGTCGGCAGCCTGGGCGCTGATCGAATACCTTCGGCTGCGCCAGTTGTCGCTGCAGCCGTCCCAGGCCGAGGGGCGCCTTCAGGCGCTGCAGGCGCGGATCCGGCCGCACTTCCTGTTCAACAGCCTCAACACCGTGCTCGGGCTGATGCGCAGCGATCCGCGCAAGGCCGAACGCACGCTCGAGAACCTGGCCGACCTGTTCCGCGTGTTCATGAAGGACAGCCGCGAGCTGGTGCCGCTCGACGACGAGGTGCTGCTGTGCAAGGAGTACCTGACGATCGAGAAGTTGCGCCTTGCCGAGCGCCTCGCCGTGCAGTGGGAGCTCGACGGCATGCCCGGCGACGCGTTGCTGCCTTCGCTGCTGTTGCAGCCGCTGATCGAGAACGCGGTCCATCACGGCATCGAGCCCAACCAGGCCCCCGGCGAGATCCACGTCGCGATCTCCAAGAGCGGCGATCGCGTGCGCGTGGAGATCGCCAACCCGCTTCCCGATGCTCCGCCCACCCGTCCGGGCAATCACATGGCGCTGTCGAACGTGCGCGAGCGGCTCGACCTGACTTTCGACGTCGAAGGCCAGCTCGAGACCTCTACCGCCGACGGTCAGTTCCGCGTGATCGTCCATTTCCCCTACCGCAAAGAGAGAAGACGCCGAGATGCCAGACGCCCCATCGATCCTGATCGTTGACGACGAACCGGTCGCGCGCTCGCGCCTTCGCGAGCTGCTGGCCGACCTCGCGCCCGAGTTTCCCCACCGCATCGTCGGCGAGGCGCCCAATGCGCCCGAAGCGCTGTCGCAGATCGAGGTCGCGCAGCCGCAGATCGTGCTGCTCGACATCCAGATGCCGGGGATGACCGGCATCGAGCTGGCACGCCACATCTCGGCGCGCGCGCAGTCTGGCGACACGCCCAGGCCGATGCCGCTGATCATCTTCGTCACCGCGTTCGACGAGTTCGCGGTCGACGCTTTCGAGGTGAGGGCGATCGACTACCTGCTCAAGCCGGTGCGCGCCGAACGCCTCAAGCAGGCGCTGCAGCGCGCGCTGACGCGCATGCCGCAGGAGCACGCGCAGGCGATCGACCAGCTGGCGCGCGCCACCAACACGCGACGCCGGCACCTGTCGGTGCACGAGCGCGGCCGCGTGATCCTGGTGCCGCTCGAGCAGGTCGTCTACCTGAAGGCCGAACTCAAGTACATCACCGTGCGAACCCGCGAGCGCGAGTTCCTGATCGAGGAATCGCTGACCTCGCTCGAAGAGGAGTTCAGCGACCGCTTCGTGCGCATTCACCGCAACGCGCTGGTGGCGCGCCCGTCGATCGCCGGCTTCGAGCGCGTGATGCCGCAGGGCGAGGCCGATGGCGGCGATCCGTACTGGCAGGTGGTGCTGCGCGACGTCAACGAGCGGCTGCCGGTCAGCCGGCGACAGTGGTCGACGGTCAAGAACCTGGTCAGCTAGGGCACCGTCGGCAGTGACAGCGGCCCGCAACACACCCGCGGCGCCCGAGCGGCTCGTGATCGCGTCGCGCCAGAGCCGGCTCGCGATGTGGCAGGCCGAGCACGTGCAGGCTCACCTGCGCGCGATGTATCCGGCCTGCGACGTCGGGATCCTCGGCATGACGACCGAGGGCGACCGGGTGCTCGATCGCGCGCTGAACGAGATCGGCGGCAAGGGACTGTTCATCAAGGAGCTCGAGGTTGCGCTGCTCGAGCGGCGCGCGGACCTGGCCGTTCACTCGCTCAAGGACGTGCCGATGGAGGTCGCGGCGCCGTTCGCGCTGGCCGCGATCATGGCGCGAGAGGACCCGCGCGACGCCTTCGTTTCCGGCACCTACGGGTCGCTCGACGCGATGCCGGCGGGCGCGCGCGTGGGCACGTCGAGCCTGCGTCGAGCCGCGCAGATCCGACGGCAGTTCCCGTCGCTCGAAGTGCTGCCGCTGCGAGGCAACGTCAACACGCGCCTGGCGCGGCTCGACGAAGGCCGCTACGACGCGATCGTGCTGGCGGCGGCCGGGCTCAAGCGCCTCGGCCTCGCCGAGCGGATCCGCGCGATCGTGCCGCCGTCGCTGTGCCTGCCCGCCGCCGGGCAGGGCGCGCTGGCGATCGAGACGCTGGCCGACCGCGACGACCTCCGGGCGTGGCTCGCGCCGCTCGACGACGCGCGTACGTCGGTCGAGGTCCACGCCGAGCGAACCGTTTCACGACTGCTCGGCGGCAGCTGCCGCGTCCCGCTGGCCGCGTGGTGCGTCACGACGCCGCAGGGCGGACTGAAGCTGGTGTCGCGCGTGGCGGCCGAGGATGGCAGCGCGATGGTCGAGGCGGTGGCCGAGACGGCGCTGGCCGATCGCGCCGCGGCCGCACGGATCGGCGAAGAAGCGGCGCGCTCGCTGCGCGAGCAGGGCGCCGCGCGATGGCTCGGGTCGTCCTGACGCAGCCGTGGCCGCGGGTTCGCGGGCTGCAGGCGCGCCTTCGCGAGCTCGGCCACGAAGCGCTGGCCGTGCCGCTGTCGCGCGTTGCCGAGCTCACCGACGATCCCAGCGTGCGCAACTCGATCGCTCGCGTCGCCGAGTTCGACTGGGTCGTGTTCGTCAGCCCCGCCGCCATCGCCGCGGCGGCCGGCGTCGTGCACGCCCGCTGGCCGGCGACCACCGGCGTTGCCGTGGTCGGACCCGGCAGCCTGCAGGCGATCGTCGACAGCGGACTGCCGGTCGACCCGTCGCGGGTGCTGCTGCCCGACGGCCCGCCTTTCGACGCCGATGCGCTGGTCGCCACGGCACCGTTCAGTTCGCCGCAGGGCTTGCGGATCCTCGTGCTGCGCGGCGAGGGCGGCAGCGAACGGTGGATCGAACGGCTGCGCGCCGGTGGCGCGCTCGTGCAGACCTGCGAACTGTACCGCCGCGAGGCGATCGATCCGCCCGGCGCGTCGCTCGCCGCGTTGCGTGCGATGCTCGACGACGGGCCCGCGCCGATGTTCGTGTTCACGCAGGTCGATGCGGTGGCGCGCCTGGAGGCGCTGCTCGCCGGCGCCTCGCTGGCGGCGCCAGCGCATGCGGCGCCGGCGCTGGCGATCCACGAGCGGATCGCCTCGGCGCTGCGACGCGCCGGCTGGGCCGAGGTGCGAACGATCGCGCCCGGCGAACGGGCGCTCGCGGCCGCGCTAGAATTGACGCCGGATTCCTCGAGCAGCCACAGTGTCTGAGCCGGACAAGGTCGACCCCGAAGGAGCGCCGCGCTCCGCCCCGATCCCCGCAGTACCGACGCATCGGCCCGTGCAGGCGCGGCCGGCGCGCTGGCACGTCTGGGCGGGGTGGGCCGCGCTGGTCGTCGCCGTGGGCTCCGCCGCGTGGGTGTTGCCGCGGCTGGGCATGCTCGAAACCGAGGCGACGCGCCGCCTGCAGGCGGCAGACCAGCGCCTGGTGCAACTCGAAGCCGCGCTCGGTCAGGCGCAGTCGCAGCTTCGCGACGGCCAGAACCGCACCGCAGTCGTCGAGAGCAAGGTGATCGAGGCGGCCGGGCTGCAGGCGCAACTCGAGAAGCTCTACCGCAGCCTCGCCGAAGACTCGGCCGACGTGCTGCTGGCCGAGATCGAATCGGCGCTGTCGTTGTCGAGCCAGCAGCTGGCGCTCGGCACGAGCCCGCAGGCGGCGTTGGGGGCGCTGCAGGAGATCGAAGTCCGCCTGGCCCAACAGAACGACCCGTCGCTCGGCGGCGTGCGTCGCGCGCTGCTGCAGGACATCGACCGGCTCAAGGCGCATCCGGCCGCCGACATCGCTGCGCTCGCGCTCAGGCTCGACGGCCTGCTCGGCGCGATCGACCAGTACCCGCTGATGTCCTCGGTGCGCCCGCCCGCTGTACCCGCGACCGCCGCGTCGGCGCCGGGGACGGCGGGGTCGAAGGCATCCGCGGGCAACGGTCGCCCGACGTCGGTCGGCGAAGCCACCAGCCGGGCGACCGACGCGGCCGCGGCGGGCCTGAGCGCGCTGCGCGACGAGCTGCAGCAGCTCTTCCGCGTCCGCCGCATCGACACGCCCGACGCGGCGCTGGTCGCCCCGGAGCAGGCCTACTTCCTGCGCCAGAACCTTCGCCTGCTGCTCCTCAACGCCCGGCTCGCACTGCTGTCGCGCAACGAGGCGCTGTTCCGCAACGACGTCGAGCGCGCGGTGGACTGGCTGCGCAGCTACTACGATCCCGAGCATCGCGGGGTGGCCAACGCCGGTGCCCAGCTGCGCCAGATGATGGGTGCGCGCATCGCGCTCGAGGCGCCGACGCTGGCCGAGAGCCTGGCCGCCGTGCGCGCCGCGCGCGCGGCGCGCGAGTCGAGACGATAGCGCGGGCGCGCGACGCGGGAGCGGACCGACATGCGACGCGTCATCTGGAGCCTGCTGATCGTGTCGGCGGCCGTCGGGCTGGCGATGCTGATGCGCTTCAATCACGGCAACGTCGCCGTGCTGTGGCCACCGTACCGTGTCGACGTCTCGGTGAATCTCGCCGTGCTGGTGCTGGTGGTCGGTTTCGTCATCCTGCACCTGCTGCTCGTGACGCTGTCGAACGCGCTGAACCTGCCGGCGCGGGTGCGCGAGTATCGCGAACGGCGCCGGCGCGAAGCGGCGCTGGCCGGCCTGCGCGACGGCCTGCTGGCGCTGTTCGAGGGCCGCTTCGGCCGCGCCGAGCGGCTCGCGCAGTCGGCGCTGGGCGATCGCTCGCTCGCCGGTGTCGCGTCGCTCGTGGCGGCTCGCGCGGCGCACCGGATGCGCGAGACCGAGCGCCGGGACCGCTGGCTCGAGTCGGCGGCCGAAGAGGCCGGCGCGGCCAACGCGCGGCTGATGACGGCGGCCGAACTGGCGGTCGAGGACCATCGCTCGGCCGACGCGATCGACGCGATCGAGACGCTGCGAACTTCGGGGCCGCGCCACATCCACGCACTGCGCATCGCGCTGCGCGCGCACGAGCAGTCGGAGAACTGGCCGGCGCTGCTGCAGGCCTTGCGGCAGATCGAGAAGCGCGACGCGATGCACCCGGCTGCGATCAGGGGCCTGAAGATCCGCGCGTACCGGGCGCTGTTCGGCGCGCGACGCGACGACGCGGGCGCCGTCCAGCAGCTGTACGCGTCGCTGTTGCCGGCCGATCGCGACATCGACGAGATCGTCGACGCGGCGGCCCAGGCCTTTGCCGAAGCGGGCCGTCCCGACCAGGCGGCGCGGATGGTCGAGCAGGTGCTCGAAATGCGCTTCGTCGGACCGCTGGTGTCGCTTTACGGGCGCCTCGACGCGGTGCCGGCGCGCGAACGCCTGAGGCGGGCGGACGCTTGGCGCGCGCGATACGGCGACGATCCGACGCTGCTCAGGACGCTCGGCAGGTTGTGTGCCGCGCAGGGCCTGTGGGGCAAGGCGGAAGAGTTCCTGGTGCTGTCGGTGCGCGCGGCGCCGGAACGCGAGACTCACCTGCTGCTGGCGCAGCTGTACGAGCGGCTCGGGCGTGTCGACGAGGCGAACGAACGCTACCGGCTTGCTGCGCTGGCCGACGCCGACGTGCCGGCGCCGCTGCCGGAGGCCGCGCCGATCGGCGGCGAGGCGTCCTGAGGCGACGGTGCGCGGCCGCGCGCGCTAGCCGTGGCGCAGCGCGACGGTCTTCACGGCAGTGAAGCCGTAGAGTGCCTCGAAGCCTTTTTCGCGTCCGTACCCGCTGCGGCCGACGCCTCCGAAGGGCAGCTCGACCCCGCCGCCGGCGCCGTAGTTGTTCACGAACACCTGGCCGGCGCGCAGCTGCCGGGCAAGGCGCAACTGCCGTGCACCGTCGCGTGTCCACAGGCCGGCGACGAGGCCGTACGGCGTGCCGTTGGCGATCGCCACCGCGTGCGCCTCGTCGTCGAAGCGCGACACCGTGAGCACCGGCCCGAAGATTTCTTCCTGGGCGAGTCGGTGCACCGGCGGCACGTCGGCGAGCAGCACCGGGGCCTGGTAGAAACCGTCCGACGGGGCGTCGTCGACGACCACGCCCTGGGCAGCGAACGCGAGTCCGCTGGACTGCGCCTCCGAGAGGAAGTCCCAGACGCGCTGCTGCTGGCGACGCGAGACCAGCGGACCGAGGTCGAGGTCGTCGCGTCCCGGTCCCGCGCGCAGCGCGGCGAATCGATCGGAGAGCAGCGCGACGACGCGATCGTAGACCGACCCCTCGACCAGCACGCGGCTTCCCGCCGAGCACGTCTGTCCGGCGTTCTGCACGATCGCGCCGACCAGCACCGGCAGCGCCGCATCGAGGTCTGCGTCGGCAAACACCAGTTGCGGCGACTTGCCGCCGAGTTCCAGCGTGACCGGGCAGTGGTGCGCGGCCGCCGCGTGTGCGACGCGTCGGCCGGTGTCGGGCGACCCGGTGAACGAGATGTGATCGATGCCGGGATGTTCGGCGAGCGCCTGACCCGCCTCGCTGCCCAGGCCGGTGACGACGTTGAGCGCGCCCGGCGGCAGGCCTGCTTCGGCCGCCAGCGCGGCGACGCGCAGCAGCGACAGGCAGGCGTCCTCGGCCGGCTTGACCACGCAGGCGTTGCCGGCGGCGAGCGCGGCGCCGACCGAGCGGCCGAAGATCTGCATCGGGTAGTTCCACGGGATGATGTGCCCCGTGACGCCGTGCGGCTCGCGCAGGGTCAGCACCGTGTAGCCGTGCCGGTAGGGAATCGTCTCGCCGTGCAGCTTGTCGGCCGCACCGGCGTAGAACTCGAAGTAGCGCGCCAGCGCCTGCGCGTCGGCGCGCGCCTGCGACAGCGGCTTGCCGGTGTCGCGCGACTCGAGCGTCGCCAGCGCCTCGCGATGCGTGTCGACCAGGTCCGCCCAGCGGCGCAACAGTCGCCCGCGCTGCGCGGCGTCGGTGCGTCCCCAGGGGCCGGCGGCGGGCTCGGTGCCGGTGCCGTCGAACGCGCGCCGCGCGGCGCCCACGGCCCGGTCGATGTCGGCGGCGGCGCCGCGCGCGATCTGCGCAAAGGCGCGTCCCTCCGACGGGTCGATCACGGGCAGGGATTCGCCGGATGCCGGCGCAACCAGCTCGTTGTCGATGAACAGCGCGTGGCGCTCGGGAACCTGGAGCATGCGAAACCTCGCTGGAGCGGAGAACGACGGGCACGCTGCGGCTGGCGCGCACCGTCAGCCCGCATTATCGGTCGTCCCGCGCAGGCGCGCGGCGTGCGCGACGGGAAGTCCGATAAAATCGCGCGTGCCGCGGCAGTCACCGCACCCCATCCCCCGCAAGCCATGAATCTCGATCGCGTCGATCCCGGCCGCCGGCTGCCGCAAGAGTTCAACGTCATCATCGAAATCCCGATGAACGCCGACCCGATCAAGTACGAGGTCGACAAGGAGACGGGCGCGCTGTTCGTCGACCGCTTCATGACGACCGCGATGCACTATCCGTGCAACTACGGCTACATCCCGCACACCATCGCCGGCGACGGCGATCCGGTCGACGTGCTGGTGATCACGCCGTTCCCGGTGGCGGTTGGCGCAGTCGTCACCTGCCGCGCGCTCGGCGTGCTGAAGATGGAAGACGAAGCCGGCGGCGACGCGAAGCTGCTGGCAGTGCCGATCGACCGGATCCTGCCGATCTACCGGCACTGGAAGAAGGCCACCGACATCGCGCCCGAGCGGCTCGCGACGATCCGCCACTTCTTCGAGCACTACAAGGACCTCGAGTCCGGCAAGTGGGTGAAGGTGCTGGGCTGGGGCGGCGCCGACGAGGCGAAGCTGGAAATCACGTCGGGGATCGCGCGCTACGAGGCGGCGGCCGACAAGCCGAAGTTCTAGTGTCGTGAGACAACTAGGGCGCGCTGGCGAGCCGACGGCGCGAGGCGACGTGCGCGCGCACCAGCGGAGCAGGATCTCCGTCGATCAGCGACCGCGCGCGATCGAGCAGCCAGACGCGCACGAGCCCGGTCATGAAGACCACGGTCTCGAGCGCGGCGAGCGCCGGATCGACGTCGGCTCGAAGCCGGCCCTGCGCCTGCGCGCGCAGGTAGGCGTCGCGCAGCTGGTCGCGCAGTTCCGCGAGGCGCCGCCGCTGCAGCTCCAGCTCCGGCGCGAGCGCATCGACGTACTCGCAGCCGAACGACAGGATCTCGAAGGTGCGCCGCGTCGTCTGGCAGGCGTCGATCGTCGCAGTCACGGCCAGCAGGAAGCGCTCGATCGCGACGAGCGGGTCGCCGTCGCTGGCGACCAGCAACTCGGGTCCGATGCGGTCGATCAGCGGCAACTCGACCTGGTCGCGCATCGCGCGAAACAGCGCGGCCTTGTCGGGGAAATGAAAATAGAGCGCGCCGCGCGTCATGCCGGCGGCGCGCGCGATCTGCTCGAGCGTCGTGTTGGCGTAACCGCGACGCTCGAATTCGGCGCGCGCCGCGTCGATCAGGCGGCCGCGAGTCTGGGCAGACTGTTCCTTGGTTCGACGTGCCATCGTTTTCTTTACATACATTCGTGAATGTATATACTCCCGCACTCCCTGTCCAATCGGCCTGCGCCGTCCCGAACCATGCTCGACGCTCGTTCACGTCCGCGCCTGCCCCTGATCGCCTCGTCGCTCGTCGCGCTGGCGCTCGTGACCGCAGGCTGTGACCGCGGCGCTTCCGGCCCGGCCCCGGGCGCCGCGCCCGCCGCGCCGCCGCCGCTGCCGGTGACCGTCGTCGAGATGCAGCCGCGCAGCGTGCCGATCGTGCTCGAAGCGGTCGCGCGCACCGAAGGCTCGCGCGAGGTGGAGGTGCGCGCGCGGGTGACGGGCATCCTCGAACGCCAGTTGTTCCGCGAGGGCGAGCCGATCCGGGCGGGCGCGCCGATGTACAGGATCGAGCGCGCGCCGTTCGAAATCGCGCTGGCACAGGCGCGTGCGGCACTGGCCGAGACGCAGGCGCGCGCCGAGCGTGCGACGCTCGAGGCCAACCGGCTGCAGAAGCTGCTCGCCGACCGGGCGATCAGCCAGCGCGAATACGACGATGCGCATTCCTCGCGAGCGCAGACGCAGGCGTTCCTGCTGGCGGCGAAGGCGCGCGTGCGCGAGGCGGAACTGAACCTCTCGTACACGACCGTCAACGCGCCGATCGCCGGCGTGACGGGACGCGCGTTGCGCTCCGAGGGTAGCCTGGTCGCGCCGGGCGGCGACAGCAGCCTGCTGACCACGATCACGCGCACCGACCCGATCTGGGTCAGGTTCTCGCTGTCCGACGCCGAATTCGCGCAGCTGCGCGGCGCCGACGAGCGCGCCGCCAGCGTGCGCCTGGTGCAGGCCGACGGCAGCGCCTACGACCGCGTCGGGCAGCTGAACTTCACCGGGTCGACGGTCGATCCGAAACTCGGCACGGTGCAGTTGCGCGCCGAGTTCGCCAACCCGTCGCTGTCGCTGTTGCCGGGACAGTACGTGAAGGCGCACGTCGAGATCGGCGCGCGCCAGTCCTTCGTCGTTCCGCAGTCGGCGGTTCAGCAGGCCGACAGCGGCCGCTTCGTCTGGGTGGTCGACGCGTCGAACAAGGTCGCGCAGCGGCCGGTGCAGACCGGGGGATGGGTGGGGCGCGACTGGGTGGTGCGCGAGGGCCTGCAGGCCGGCGACCGCGTGGCGATCGACAACCTTCTCAAGCTGCGGCCGGGCTCGGCGGTTCAACCGAAGGCGCCCGGCGAAGCGCCGCCTCCCGCGCCGGCCGCTGCGCCCCCGGGTAGCGCGGCCGGAGCGCCGGCGGGCGGCAGCCGCGGCGGCGCGCGCTAGGCCGCGGGGATCGCATGTCGCGCTTCTTCATCGACCGACCGATCTTCGCCGCCGTCCTGTCGATCGTCATCGTGCTGGCCGGGCTGGTGGCCTCGCAGGTCCTGCCGGTCGCGCAGTACCCCGAGATCGCGCCGCCGACGGTGACGATCAGCACCAGCTACCCGGGTGCCAGCGCGGAGACGCTGGCGAAGACGGTCGCCGCGCCGATCGAGGAGCAGCTCTCCGGCGTCGAGGGGCTGCTGTACTTCAACTCGAGCTCGTCGTCGAACGGCGCCGTGACGATCACGGCGACCTTCGAGGTCGGCACCGACGTCGACCAGGCCACGTTCAACATCAACAACCGAGTCCAGCTCGCGCTGCCGCGGCTGCCCGACGAGGTGCGCCGAAACGGCGTGACCGTGCAGAAGCGCTCGAACGACATCCTGCTGGTGGTGGCGCTGAGCTCGCCCGACGGCCGCTACGACACGCTGTACCTGTCGAACTACTCGTCGCTGAACATGGTCGACGAGCTCAAGCGCCTGCCCGGCGTGGCCGACGTGACCATCTTCGGCGCGCGCGACTACTCGATGCGCATCTGGCTCAGGCCCGACCGCATGGCGCAGCTCGGCGTCACCACGGCCGAGGTCGCGGCGGCCGTGCGCGCGCAGAACGCGCAGTACGCCGCCGGCAAGATCGGCGCCGAGCCGGCGCCGCCCGGGCAGAGCCTGGTCTACACGGTGACCGCGCAGGGCAGGCTGGTCGAGCCCGAGCAGTTCGGCGAGATCGTCGTGCGCGCGGGCGGGCCGGCGGGCGTGCTCAGGCTCAAGGACGTCGCGCGCATCGAACTCGGCGCGCAGAGCTACGACGCGTTCAACACGCTGGACGGCAAGCCGACGATCGGCACCGCGGTGTTCCTGCAGTCGGGCGCCAACGCGCTCGACGTGGCGAACGCGGTCAAGCAGAAGATGGCCGAACTCAAGCAGCGGTTCCCCGAGGGGCTCGACTTCGTCATCCCGTTCGACACCACGCGTTTCGTCGAGTCGTCGATCAGGGAGGTCGTCAAGACGATCCTCGAAGCGGCGGTGCTGGTGGTGCTGGTGGTGTTCGTGTTCCTGCAGACGGGGCGCGCGACGTTCATCCCGATGATCGCGGTGCCGGTGTCGCTGATCGGGACCTTCGCCGGACTGTGGCTGTTCGGGTTCTCGATCAACACGCTGACGCTGTTTGCGATGGTGCTGGCGATCGGGATCGTCGTCGACGACGCAATCGTCGTGCTCGAGAACGTCGAGCGTCTGATGCGCGAGCAGGGCATGTCGGCGCGCGCGGCGTCGATCGAGGCGATGCGCGAGGTGTCGGGCGCGATCGTGGCCATCGTGCTCGTGCTGTGCGCGGTGTTCGTGCCGGTGGCCTTCCTCGGCGGCATCGCCGGCCAGCTGTACAAGCAGTTCGCGGTGACGGTGGCGATCGCCGTGGTGCTGTCGGGTCTCGTGGCGCTGACCCTCACGCCGGCGCTGTGCGCGCTGATGCTCAAGGCGGGCGACCACGAGTCGAAGCTGTTCCGGCCGTTCAACGCGGGCTTCAACGCGTTCACGCGGCTGTTCCTGGGGCTGGTGAACCTGGCGCTCAGGCGCAGGCTTCTTGCGCTGCTGGCGTTCGTCGGCATCCTCGGGCTGCTGGCGCTGCTGTTCGCCCGCATCCCCGGCAGCTTCGTGCCGCCGGAGGACCAGGGCTACGTGATCGGCGCCGTGATCCTGCCCGACGGCGCGACGCTCGAGCGCACCGGAAAGTCCGGCGCGCAGCTGCAGAAGATGTTCGCCGACCATCCGGCGATCGAGCACATGTTCGTCGTCAACGGTTTCGACCTGATCGGCGGCGGCAACAAGACCAACGCGGCGACGATCTTCGTGCCGCTGAAGGACTGGTCGCTGCGCACGCAGACGGCACCGCAGGTCGCCGGCGAGATCTTCATGCGGGGCATGGCGCTGACCGACGGCATCGCGCTGGCGTTCAACCCGCCTGCGATCCGGGGCCTGGGGACCGCCGGCGGCTTCGAGGTCTACGTGCAGGGCCGCGGCGACGCGGACCCGATGCGGCTGCAGCAGGTCGTGCAGTCGCTGATGGGCGAACTGTCCGCGCACCCGCTGCTGCAGGGGATCAACAGCTTCTACCGTCCGACCGTGCCGCAGCTGAAGGTCGAGGTCGACCGCGAGAAGGCGCTCTCGCTCGGCGTGCCGGTGCAGGAGGTGTTCGAGGCGCTGCAGAGCACGATGGGCACGCTGTACGTCAACGACTTCAACAAGTTCGGGCGGACCTATCGCGTGCAGATGCAGGCCGACGCGCCGTTCCGCGCCAAGCCGGACGACCTCGGCAACGTGTTCGTGCGCTCGGGCGCGAGCGGCGAGATGATCCCGCTCAAGGCGCTGATCTCCACGCAGAGCGTGGTCGGCCCCGAGCAGCTCGAGCGTTTCAACGGCTACGTCGCCGCCAAGGTGCTCGGCGCCGGCAAGCCCGGGGTCAGCTCGGGAGACGCGATCCGGGCCGTCGAGGAAGTCGCCGGGCGCACCTTGCCGAGCGGCTACCAGATCGCGTGGACCGGGCAGGCGTTCCAGGAAAAGCGCACCGGCAGCGCGTCGGTGTTCGCCTTCGGCTTTGCGATCGTGATGGTCTACCTGATCCTGGCCGCGCTCTACGAGCGTTGGGGGCTGCCGGTGGCGGTGCTGCTGGCGGTGCCGTTCGCGATCACTGGCGCGCTCGGTTTCGTGTTCCTGCGCGGTCTCGAGAACGACATCTACTTCCAGATCGGGCTGGTCGTGCTGATCGGCCTGGCGGCGAAGAACGCGATCCTGATCGTCGAGTTCGCGCAGCAGGCCTTCCTCGCCGGCAAGACGCCGATCGAGTCGGCGCTGCAGGCGGCGCGGCTGCGCTTCCGGCCGATCGTGATGACCTCGCTGGCCTTCGTGCTCGGGGTGACGCCGCTGGTGCTGGCGTCCGGGGCAGGGGCGGCGGCGCGCCGGTCGATGGGCACCGGCGTGTTCGGCGGCATGATCATCGCCACCTTCGTCGCGACGATCTTCGTCCCGCTTTTCTTCACCGTCACGGCGCGCCGGCGACGCGGGGACGACACCGCCCCCCATGCCGACGCGCAGGGAGACGTGCGATGAGGGCGGCAGCGGCGGCGGGTGCGCTGGCGCTGGTGGTGGCGGGCGCCGGCTGCACGACGATGGGACCCGACTACGAACGTCCCGCGCAAGCACTTCCCGAGCGCTTCGTCGATGTCGCGCCGGGCGACGGCGCGACGCCGGACGCCGGCGTGGCGCTGCCGGCGGACTGGTGGACGCTGTACCGCGATCCGGCGCTCGACGCGCTGGTCGGCGCGGCGCTGGCGCGCAATGCCGACGTGCGCATTGCGGTCGCGCAGCTCGACGAGGCCGAGGCGGCGCTGCGCGAGGCCTACGCGGTGCTGACGCCGCAGGTGGACCTCGGCGCGAGCACGTCGCGATCGCGGATCACCGCGCTCGGCGCCCAGCCGCTGTCGCCCGGGGTGCCGCAGACCCGCAACGACCAGCGCGTCGGGTTCTCGACCGCGTTCGAACTCGACCTGTGGGGCCGGCTGCGGCGGGGCGCCGAGGCGATCGAGGCGCAGCTTCTTGCGAGCCGGTACGCCCGTGACGTCGTCGCGCTGAGCCTGGCCGGGGCGACCGCGCAGGCCTGGTTCGCGCTGCGTTCCGTCGACGCGCAGATCGCCGTCACGCGCGGGAGCCTGCAGGTGCGCAACGAGAGCCTGGACGTGGTGCGAGCCCGTGCGCGCGGCGGCGTGGTCTCCGACCTGGACGTGAACCAGGCCGAGGCCGCGCGCGCCGAAGCGGCGCTGCAACTGATCGAGCTGCAGCGGCAGCGTGCGTCGGTCGAGCGCCAGCTGGGCGTGCTCAGTGGCCAGCCCGGCCTGAGCGTGCCCGTCGGCGACCTGCGCGCGATGCCGATTCCGCCATTGCCGCCGGCCGGCCTGCCCTCGGCGCTGCTCGACCGCCGTCCCGACGTCCGGCAGGCCGAGGCAGTCCTGCAGGCCGCCAACGCGCGCATCGGCGTGGCGCGCGCGGCGATGATGCCGACGATTTCACTGACCGGCTCGCTGGGCGGGCAGAGCGCTGAACTCTCCGACCTGCTGCGCACCGGCGCGCGGATCTGGTCGCTCGGCTTCGGGCTCACGCTGCCGATCTTCGACGCGGGACGCCTCGAGGCACGCGCCGAACAGGCCGAGGCACGCGAACGCCAGGCGCTGGGCGGCTACCAGAAGTCGATCGAGAGTGCGTTCCGGGAAGTCGGCGACGCGCTGACCAACAGCGAGCGCAGCGCGGCGGCCGAGCGCGACCTGCAGGTGCGGCTCGACGCGGCGCGCAACAGCACGCGGCTGGCCCGTTCGCGCTACGAGGCCGGCTACTCGGGCTACCTCGAGCTGCTGGACGCGTTGCGCACGCAGAACGACGCCGAGCTCGCGCTGATCCGGAACCGACAGGCGCGCCTGACCTACAGCGTCGACCTGATGAAAGCGCTGGGCGGCGGCTGGCCTCAGTCCGCCGGATCGGCTGCCGGGTCGGAAGGGGCAGGAACGCCCGCAACGTCGCCGGCTGCGCCGGGACGGTAGGGCGAGCGCTCGCGCAGCTCGTCGACCCAGGCGTCGACGGCGGCGCCTTCGCGCTGCAGGAAGCGGTCGACCGCCAGCGCGAACGCGGGTTCGGCCAGCCAGTGCGCGGAGACCGTCTGCACCGGCTCGAAGCCGCGCGACATCTTGTGCTCCCCGCCGGCGCCGCCTTCGACGTAGCGCAGGCCCAGCTCGATCGCAGCGTCGATCGCCTGGTAGTAGCAGGCCTCGAAGTGCAGGCACGGCACCGGCTCGATCGCGCCCCAGTAACGCCCGTAGAGCCGCTCGTCGTCGTGCACGAGCAGGCTGGCAGCGATCGGGTGGCCACCGCGCTCGGCGAGCACCAGCACGAGGTGCTGCGGCAGCGCTTCGCCGATGCGCTCGAAGAACTCCAGGTTCAGGTACGGCGTCGAACGATGTGCCGAGTAGGTCGCTTCGTAGCAGCGCACGAAGAACGCCCAGTGCGCGGCGCCGATGTCGCGGCCGTGCAGCCGGCGCAGCCGCACGCCGGCCTCGGCGACCTTGCGCCGCTCGGCGCGGATCTTCTTGCGCTTGGGCTGCGCGAGTGTCTCGAGGAAGTCTTCGAAGCTGGCGTAGCCGGCGTTGCGCCAGTGGAACTGCACGCCATGCCGCAGCGTCAGTCCGGCGCCGCGCAGCGCCTCGGCCTCGGCTGCCCGTGGGAACAGCACGTGCAGCGACGACAGCCGGGACGACTGCGCGAGCGCGAGCAGCGCGCGCGCCGCCGCCGTTCGCGACGCCCCGTCGCGAGCGGCCAGGCGCGTGCCCGGCACCGGGGTGAACGGGACCGCCGACAGCAGCTTCGGGTAGTAGCGCAGCCCGTGGCGACGATACGCGTCGGCCCAGGCCCAGTCGAACACGTACTCGCCGTACGAATGCAGCTTCAGGTAGGCGGGAACGGCCGCGGCAGGCGCGCCGGCCGCGTCGCGCAACAGCAGGTGACGCGGAATCCAGCCGGTTTCCTCGCCGACGCAGCCGGCCAGTTCGAGTGCGCGCAGGAACTCGTGGCGCAGGAACGGTTGCGCCGATGCGCGCCCGGCGCCCCCGGCAGCCAGCGCGTTCCAGTCGTCTGCGGCGACGCGCGAGAGATCGTCGAGGACCTGCGTGCGATAATCGTCGCGAACCGGACCGTGCGACAACGAAGCTTCCTCCGATGCGAATCGCCGCAGCGCAACTGAACCAGGTCGTCGGCGATTTCCGCGGCAATGCCGACCGGATTATCGCCGCTGCGCAGCAGGCGGCCGGACTCGGTGCGCGGGTATTGGTGACGCCCGAGCTGTCGCTGTCGGGTTATCCGCCCGAGGACCTGCTGTTGCGCGCCGCGTTCCACGACGGCTGCGACCGCGCGCTGGCGTGGGTGTGCGGGGCGACCGCCGGACTCGACCTGTACCTGCTGGTGGGCCATCCGCGGCGGCGCGACGGGCTGCGCTACAACGGTGCGTCGCTGCTGCATCGCGGCCGCGTGGTCGGTGCGTACGACAAGCACGACCTGCCGAACTACGACGTCTTCGACGAAGAGCGGTACTTCGAGCCGGACAACCGGCCGCTGGTGTTCGAGGTCGACGGGGTGCGCTTCGGCGTGCTGATCTGCGAGGACTTCTGGTACCGCTACGCGCCCGAGTGTGCGCACGCGGCCGGTGCGCAGGCGATCCTCGCGATGAACGCTTCGCCGTTCCACATGAACAAGCAGCACGCGCGCGTCGACAAGGCGCGCGAGAACGTCTCGCGGCTCGGCCTGCCGATGCTCGCAGCCAACCTGGTCGGCGGGCAGGACGAACTGGTCTTCGACGGCCTGTCGTTTGCCCTCGACGGGCAGGGCGGCCTTGCGGCGCAGGCGCCGGCGTTCCGCGAGGACCTGCTGGTGGCGGAACTGTCGGCCGGCGATTCGCCGACCTTCGCGCCGGGCACGATCCAGCCCACGCCGCCGCTGGAGGAGCAGATCTATGCGGCGCTGGTGCTCGGCGTGCGCGACTACCTCGGCAAGAACGGTTTTCCGGGCGCGATCATCGGACTGTCGGGCGGGATCGATTCGGCGCTCACGCTGGCGATCGCGGTCGACGCGCTCGGCGCCGAGCGCGTGCGCACGGTCATGATGCCTTCACCGTACACCGCGGAGATCTCGCTCGTCGACGCGCGCGACATGGCCGGCCGGCTCGGCGTGCGCTACGACGAGATTGCGGTCACGCGCTGCTTCGACGCCTTCCTCGGCACGCTGGCCGACGAGTTCCGCGGACTGCCGCAGGACACCACCGAGGAGAACATCCAGGCGCGCATCCGCGGCACGCTGCTGATGGCGCTGTCGAACAAGTACGGGTCGATCGTGCTGACCACCGGCAACAAGAGCGAGATGGCGGTGGGCTACTGCACGCTGTACGGCGACATGGCCGGCGGCTTCGCGGTGATCAAGGACATTGCGAAGACGATGGTCTACCGGCTCGCGCACTGGCGCAACGCGCAGGGCGCGGTCATCCCGGAGCGGATCATCACGCGGCCGCCTTCGGCGGAGCTCAAGCCCGACCAGACCGACCAGGACTCGCTGCCGCCCTACGAGGTGCTCGACGCGATCATGCAGATGTACATGGAAGACAACCGCAGCATCGACGAGATCGCTGCGGCGGGGCACCCGCGCGACGCGATCGATCGCGTCGTCCGGCTGATCCGGATCAGCGAATACAAGCGCCGGCAGGCGCCGGTGGGCATCCGGGTGACGCATCGCGCGTTCGGCCGCGACTGGCGCTACCCGATCACGTCGCGCTTCCGCGACTGAGTTGCGCGGCCCGGACCGGGCTGCGCGGGTCGGGCGCGTCCGCTGGGCGAGCCGGACTCAGGTACGATTGGCGGATGCGACTGACTGGAACCGCGGAGCAACCATGAAAAAGATTACGGCGATCATCAAACCGTTCAAGCTCGACGAGGTGCGCGAGGCGCTCGCCGAGGTGGGCGTGACCGGTCTGACCGTGACCGAGGTGAAGGGCTTCGGTCGCCAGAAGGGGCACACCGAGCTCTACCGCGGTGCCGAGTACGTCGTCGATTTCCTTCCGAAAGTGAAGGTCGAGGTCATCATCGCCGACTCGTCGGTCGAGTCGGTGATCGACGCGATCGTGCGCGCGGCGCGCACCGGCCGGATCGGTGACGGCAAGATCTTCGTGTCCGACGTCGAGCAGGTGGTCCGCATTCGCACCGGGGAGACGGGCGAAGCCGCGGTCTGACGCCGGCTGGTTGGTCTAGGCCGGGCGCGCACCGAACAACCGGCGCAGGCCACGCAGGATCAGCCGGATCAGCAGCACCGCCGCAACCAGGAACAGCACGAGCGCGGCCAGGAACAGCAGCGGGTACTCCACCGCGAGCCAGACTCCGCCGAGCACCAGCGCGTCCTCGCCCAACGAGACCGCGACGTTGGAGAACGGTTCGGGCGAGGTGTTGACTGCCGCGCGCGCGCCCGACTTGGCGAAGTGGGTCGTCGCCGTGAGCGTGCCGCCCAGCAGGCCGGCGGCCAGCGCGACCGCCGCGCCCGAGTCGCCGAAGGCGGCAGCCGCCAGCGCGGCGCCGGCCGGGATGCGCACGAACGTGTGCAGTCCGTCCCACAGGCTGTCGAGCCACGGCAGCTTGTCGGCGAACAACTCGACTGCGGCCATGAAGCCCGAAGCGCCGAGCACCAGTGGATGCGCGAGCACCGACAGGTGTTCGGGCAGCGGCCACCAGCCCATCCGGCCGAGCAGGCCGAACAGGAACACCACCAGGTACAGGCGCAACCCGGCGCCCCACGCAAGCGCGCCGGCCAGCGCCAGTTCGGGCAGGTGTCGGACCAGCGGCTCGGGCAAACGGAGCGCCAGCGCAGCGAGCCACTCGGCCAGTTCAGGCATGGCGGAACGTCGCGCGGCGCGCGCTTGCTAGACTGGGTGCCATGAGCGCGATTGTGCCAGCGGGCGAAGCGCGTGCGGGAGACGCCGGGGCGAGGATCGGAGCCGTGCTGCTGGCGGCCGGGCGCTCGACGCGGATGGGCGGGCCCGACAAGTTGCTCGCGACGATCGACGGCGAGCCGATGGTGCGCCGCGCGTTGCGCACGCTCCAGGCGGTTCCGCTGGCGCCGATCGCGGTCGTGCTCGGTGCGGCGCCCCGCGCGGCCGAGGCCGTTCAGGCGGCGCTCGCCGGCCTGCCGGCGTACGTGGCGTGCACGGCACCCGAGTCGGCCGACCAACAGGTGTCGGTCGATGCAGGGCTGCGTGCGCTGCCGCCGGACCTCGACGCGATCGTCGTCATGTTGTCCGACCAGCCGCTGCTGGATGCCGCCGACCTGCGCTGGCTGATCGCGCAGTGGCGCGCGCTGCCGCGCGGCTGCGCAGCGGTGCCGGTGTTCCGGGGGCGCCGGGGCAATCCGGTGATCCTCGACGGGGCGATGCGCGCGCCGATCCTCGCGGCGGGACCTTCGACCGGCGCGCGCGGGCATCTCGCCGGCCATCCGGAGCGGGTTCGCCGCGTCGAGGTCCCGAACGACCACTACGTCGTCGACGTCGACACGACCGACGACCTCGCGCGCCTGGCCGAGCGCGGCGTGCGCGGCGCGCTCGGCCCTAACGCGCCGGCAGCCTGAGCAGCACGATCAGCGCGCCCGCGCCGCCGTCGTTGGGGCGGGCCTGGCAGAACGCGAGCACCTCCTGGCGCTGCACCAGCCAACGCGGCACCCTGGCCTTGAGCACCGGTTCGCGGCCGACCGAGCCGAGCCCCTTTCCGTGGATCACGCGCACGCAGCGCCACTCGTCGCGCAGCGCCCGGTTCAGGAACGCAGCGAGCGCCTCGCGCGCCTCGTCGGCGCGCAGCCCGTGCAGGTCGACCTGGCCCTTGACCGTCCACTCGCCGCGGCGCAGCCGGCGCACGACGTCGGGGCCGATGCCGTGCCGCCGGTACGACAGCGCCTCGTCGGTCTCCAGGTACTGCTCGATGCCGATCTCGTCGGACAGCGACGCGTCCAGCACGGCACGTTCGTCGAGCACGCGCTGGCGCGGCTCGGCAGGCGGCGCAGGACGCTTCGGTGTGGCGCGCCCGGTAGGGGCCAGCGGCACCGCGTCGGCGACTTCGTTGCGGAACAGGTTCGCCTCGCGCGCGGCCCGGTGTGCGTGCTCCTGGCGCAGTCGGTCGCCGAGTGCCTGCTCGCGGGCGCGCGCCCGGAGCCGCTCGGCCAGCGGGCCGAGCCCCGCGAGGCCGTCGAACCGCTCGACCGGGGCCGGCCGCCGCGCGCGGTTCATCCCGGCTGTTGCGCCTCGAGGTGGCGCTGTGCGTCGAGCGCCGCCATGCAGCCCGTTCCGGCGCTCGTCACGGCCTGGCGGTAGACGTGATCCTGCACGTCGCCGGCGGCAAACACCCCGGGCACGCTGGTCGCGGTCGCCTGTCCGGCGCTGCCGCCGCGCGTCACGATGTAGCCGTTGACCATCTCGAGCTGGCCCTCGAACAGCGACGTGTTCGGAGAATGACCGATGGCGACGAACACACCGGTGAGCGCGAGCTCGGACGCCTGGCCGTTGCGGTTGTCGCGCAGCCGCACGCCGGTGACGCCGCTGGCGTCGCCGAGGACTTCGTCGAGTTCCTGGAACCAGCGCACTTCGACGTTTCCGCCCTGCGTCTTGGCCATCAGCTTGTCGATCAGGATCGGCTCGGCGCGGAAACGGTCGCGACGATGCACGACGGTCACCTTGCGGGCGATGTTCGACAG
>Ga0209477_1000374_pt1 | contig 27543 bp, 30 predicted proteins | sample KloWWTupernatant_FD_187180 | JGI IMG/M metagenome (GOLD analysis project Ga0209477, IMG submission 187180) | Active sludge microbial communities from Klosterneuburg, Austria, studying microevolution and ecology of nitrifiers - Klosterneuburg... | ecosystem: Engineered > WWTP > Aerobic digester >...
TACGGCATCGGCGATCTTTGCATTGCCCTTCCAATACGAGCGCAGTCGGTGCGCCTCGTCAGCAACGATCAGGTCCCAATGCCTGTACAGGTCTTCGGTGTTGCGCTGGGCGAACTCGTAGGAGCAGATGAGTACGTGCGTCGGTAGACCCGGGCGTGGAGCGAGGAGTGAACCGCCCTGGGTTTGTTGGAGGCTCTTGACCTTGGAAACGAGGATGGAGTCATGGTGTCGAAGCAGGGACCTGGTGGGTCGACGGGGCGTCGGTATTCGCCGGAGGAGAAGGCGTCTGCGGTGCGGATGGTCAGGACGTTGCGAGCGGAGCTCGGGACCGATCACGGGACGGTGCAGCGCGTGGCGACGCAGCTCGGTTACGGGGTCGAGTCCGTCCGCAGCTGGGTCAAGCAAGCAGACGTCGACGACGGTCACGTTGCCGGGGTGACCACGGCGGAGGCGCGACGGATGCGAGAGCTTGAGCAGGAGGTTCGCGAGTTGCGGCGGGCCAACGAGATTCTGAAGCGGGCGGCGTCTTTCTTCGGGGCGGAGCTCGACCGCCAACACCGGAAATAGTCGCGTTCATCGACGCGAACAAGAACGACGTCATCGAGGGTCGCCCGCTTGGAGTCGAGCCCATCTGCGACCTCTTGCAGATAGCTCCGAGCACGTATTACGCCGCGAAAGACCGTGCCCCGTCGGCGCGGTCGATCAGTGACGCCGTCCTGACCCCTGAGCTTGTCGCTCTCTGGGAAGACAACTATCGCGTCTATGGGGTCCGGAAACTCTGGAAAGCGGCTCGCCGGGCGGGGATTGAGATCGGCCGGGATCAGACGGGCCGGCTCATGCGGGCAGCGGGTATCGAGGGAGCGATCCGGTCGAAGCGGGTGAAGACGACCAGGCCCGATCCGACCTCGGCTCGGCATCCTGATCTGGTGAAGCGGGAGTTCACCGCATCCGCACCGAACCGGCTCTGGGTTACCGATCTGACGTTCGTTCCCACCTGGGCCGGCGTCGCCTACGTCTGCTTCATCGTTGACGCGTTCAGTCGGATGATCGTGGGGTGGCGGTGCGCGTCACATATGCGCACTGAGATGGTTCTCGACGCGATCGAGATGGCCCGCTGGTCAAGGGGCCGCCATCACGAGGATCTGCGGTGTCACAGCGACGCCGGGTCTCAATTCACGTCGATTCGCTACGGCGAACGCCTCGCTGAGATCGGTGCGACACCATCGATCGGAACCGTCGGGGACAGCTATGACAACGCCCTCGCCGAGACAGTCAATGGCTACTACAAGACCGAACTCGTCCGCGGACCCGCCAGATCCGGTCCGTGGAAGACGGTCGAGGACCTGGAACTGGCGACCCTCGGCTGGGTGCATTGGCACAACACGCAACGCCTGCATGGCTACCTCGGCGACATCCCGCCCGCGGAGTTCGAGGAAGCGTTCTATGCTGGCCCAACAGCCGCCGACCGGCTGCTGGGAATCAAATAACGTCAGTCTCCATCAAACCCAGTGCGGTTCAAAACGATGAATTCCTTATGTCCCCTGGGTGGGTTTGTGTAGCTCGGGGAGGGTTAACGGACGTGTCGTTGGTAGGTGTAGCGGTTGAGTTGCCTTGACCAGGCATTTTTGTGGGCGGGTTATGCGGGAATGCTGCACTCAGTTCGCAAAGTTGTGGAGTAATGCCGCGAACTGGCTGAGCCCTTCACAATGACCTGCGGCGTCTCAGAAAGCTTTTGTTTTCTGAGACGTCACCTAACTCAGGAGGGATCCAGTTGTCGAAGGCGCCGCGAGTATCGCCTGGGACTACTGCCGGGTCATCGCAATTTGCATGCGGTGCTCGGGGTCGGCGAGGTGCGTGTGGTCATCGTCGCCGAGATCGATGCGCAACCACACGATGGTGCTGGTGAATTCGTTGCCGGTGGGCCCGTAGTCGCCTGAGACCGGTGTGGCCAGGTCGGAGCCGATGTCTACCGTCTCATCCATCGAGAAGAAGAACGGCAGCGTGCGCGTCACACGGCCGGTGGCGACCTGGTCATCGCCGTCGAACAGGGTCACCCCGCCGCCCTTGCCGAGGCCGCCGCCGTCGTAGGCGAAATGCATCCGCACCTCATGCTCGCCGGGGGTGAGCGGCGCTTCCGAGCGCGTGTACTCGGTCTCCACCCCACCCAGGTTGTACGCGAACGCGAGGGCGCCGCTCGTGAGGTAGACGCTCCATCCGCCGTACGCGCCGCCCTGTGCGATGAGCACGCCGTCTGCGCCGCCTTCGGGAATCACGATCCGCGCGGTGACGGGCTCAGTTCCACTTCCGGGAACGCAATCACACGTGGGCTTCGCCCGAGTCGGCGCTGGCGTGAAGCACACTGCTGCTTCGTTCTCGAGCATCTACAACTCCAATCCCGTTAACGAAAGAGGGCAGGAGCGTCATGTTCCTGCCCTCTTTCTGCGTCTCGGGGCTAGCCGATGAGGTCGGCCACCAGCGCCTCGATGCGTGACTTGATGTCGTCACGGATCGGGCGCACCGCATCGATGCCCTGGCCTGCGGGATCGTCCAGCTCCCAGTCCTCGTACCGCTTTCCGGGGAAGAATGGGCAAGCATCTCCGCAGCCCATCGTGATCACGACATCCGAGGCTTGTACAACTTCCGTGGTCAAGATCTTGGGCTGCTCGGAAGTAATGTCGATGCCTTCTTCGCGCATTGCGTCGACGGCCGTTGGGTTGATTTGGTCCGCCGGCATAGAACCAGCGGAGCGCACCTCAATGGCATCACCAGCGAGGTGACGCAGGTAGCCAGCGGCCATCTGCGACCTGCCTGCGTTGTGAACGCAGACGAACAGCACGGAGGGCTTCTGATCGTTCATTTGCTGCTGCTTTCTTGTGAGTGATGGGGGAGAGCTTTGAGGAGCTCGCGGACACGGGTTTCGATATCGCTACGAATCGCTTCCACGCCCGCGGGTGAGGCCAATGCCGGATCGCCCACGACCCAGTCTTCGTAACGCACACCAGGGATGATCGGGCAGACGTCGCCGCATCCCATGGTGATGACGACATCGGCCGCACGCACAGCGTCATCCGTCAGGGGTTTCGGGAACGCTTCGGCTGCAGCCTCTGGGCCCTCGATCTGCGTGAGCGCCGCACGCACATGAGGGTGTACATCCAGCGCAGGTGTCGAGCCTGCGGATCGAGCGATGACTTTGCCGGCAGCGAGCTGGTTCACCAAGCCAGCCGCAAGCTGGGAGCGTCCCGCGTTAGCGACGCACACGAACAGCACCTGCGGGACGCCAGCCGTGCGGTCTCGGGTGAGATCCGCAAGGCGTTGTCTGGCAAATCGCTCAGTGAGTGAAATCATATGGTGAGTGAGCTTGGCTGACTTGACCAGGCCAGCGTAGGACTCTCGAACGATTGCCGTGACGAGATCCCGGTTGACGGCGCTCAGCTCGGCTGCAAGCTCGTCCGCAAGCCGGCTGACACGAGCATCCATCGTCCGCAGTGCTTCAGCACGCGCAGTCTTGTCGTCCATGTCATGCGCCACGACCGCGGGCGCGAACGAATCAAGAAGCGCTGTCACTGCGCCTTTACGGGCGGGGGTGATGCGGTAGTACACCCAGGTGCCACGACGCTCAGAGAGGAGCAGTCCCGTCTCTTTGAGCTTCTTCAGATGGTGAGAGACCGTCGGCTGTGACACATCCGTCAATTCAGCAAGGTCGCAGACGCACGACTCTCCGCGAGCATCCGTCGCGATTGCTGAGAGCATCCTCAGCCGAAGAGGATCCGCAATTGCTTTCAGGACGGCTGAGATGTTCGTGGCCGCAGCGAGTTCCATCGCGCGTGTCGCAGTCGGGGAACAGTCGTCTACGTCGATGTCGCCGGTGACGACGTCAGTCATCATGTCCTCGATTCGACGGTGTACGGATCAGTGCGGAACCACCGGCGCGCAGCCCAGAGCGAAACGTAGACGAGGCCGACCAGCACGGGAACTTCAATCAACGGACCCACCACGCCCGCAAGCGCTTGTCCGGAGGTCGCGCCGAACGTTCCGATGGCAACAGCGATCGCCAGTTCGAAGTTGTTGCCCGCCGCGGTGAAGGCGAGTGCAGTTGATCTGGCGTAGCCGAGGCCGAGCCCCTTGCCAAGCAGCAGCCCGGCAAACCACATGAGCCCGAAGTAGACCAGCAGAGGCAGCGCGATCCGGGCCACATCCAAGGGGTTTGTGATGATCGCATCACCCTGAAGTGCGAACAAGAGTGCGATGGTGAACAGCAACCCGTACAGCGCCCAAGGCCCGATCACCGGCAGGAACTTTTCCTCATACCAATCGCGACCCTTGCGCTTCTCGCCGATCCATCGCGATGCGAACCCCGCCACGAGTGGTATCCCGAGGAACACCAGTACGTTGAGCGCGATCTGCAGTACGGAGACGTCCAGTCCCTGAGAGTCAAGGCCGAGCCAACCGGGGAGCACGGTGAGATAGAACCAGCCCAGGAGTGAGAACGCGAAGACCTGGAACACCGAGTTGATTGCGACGAGCACGGCAGTTGCCTCGCGGTCGCCGCAGGCCAGATCATTCCAGATGACGACCATTGCAATGCATCGAGCGAGACCCACGATGATGAGCCCCGTCCGATACTCAGGCAGATCCGGAAGGAAGATCCACGCCAGCGCAAACATCACTGCCGGCCCGACGATCCAGTTCAGTAGCAATGAAGACACGAGCAGGCGTTTGTCGCCGGTCACGGCTGCAATCTTGTCGTAGCGGACCTTCGCGAGCACTGGGTACATCATCACCAGCAGGCCCAGCCCGATCGGCACAGAGATGCCGCCGACTTCCAAACGTGAGAGTGCCTCGGAGAGGGCCGGGACGAAGCGCCCCAGGAGAATGCCCGCAACCATTGCGAGGCCAATCCACAGTGGAAGCCATTTATCGAGGGAGGAGAGCCGTTTCGGAGTGGTGCGCACAGCGGTCGTGGGAGCGCTCATGCTCGTTCAGTCTGGGCGTGCATTGCGTCCACCAGTTCGTATGCCGCGGCTGTGTAGCCGGCAGGTCCGGACCTGCCCATGGCCATCTCGACATCCTGATTCGACATGCTTCTATATTGATGTTTGTCGATGTTGTGTGCAAGTCGATGGCCGAAGGAAGTGGCTTTGGGCGCTTTCCTGCTGTCACCGAGCGCTACTGCGGGGCAAAGAGCGCTGCGGTGAGCGTTTCGAGCGTGAGCATCTTTGCGGTGACCAGATTCACCTGACGGTTGATCTCGCTCAGGGTCTTCACCACCGAGATCGCTTGGGCGCCCACTTCGTCGAAGTCGGACGTGGTGATTGCGAGCTGTCGGTCGGTGATGTCGCACCATTCATGGAGTTGATAGGCCAACACGCCGATTTCTGCCGCCCCGGCGCACAGCACTCCGGGCTGCAGATCCTGACGGAAGTCTGGTGCCCTCGACTTCCCGGCTTCAAGGATTGATACTTCTTTGCCTTCTGGGTCGAGGTATGGGCCGAGGATGTCACCTGCGGCCGGTCGGATGATGCCGTCCGCTCCCAGGGTGACGCGCGTATTCGCGCCGAGTTCGGCTTTCCAGTCGCCCGCTGGAAAGCGTTCTGAATGAAGATCGCGCCGAAGTGTCATGGCCGTCAGCGCTTTGTGTAGACGACAACGGTTGATCCCAGTTTGGCGAGGCTGCCCGGCTTTGGATCGGTGTACGCGATCTCTAGCCACTCATTCTCGCTCTGAAGGGGCGGCTCGTAGCGCACGACGAGACCGAGGTCACTCGCAGACTGGCGCGCCAGCCCCATTGAATCGCCCTCCTGCACCTCGCGCGTAGAGAGCCATTCAGGGACGATGATCTGCCCCGTAGCTGCGAGGGCCGACGTGACCGTTTCAATCAGCGCGTCCACCCGCCCCTCCATAGCTTTGAGGCTGTTTGTCAGCTGCGTCGCTGACGCATCGATTTGCGCGAGTGTGTCCTGCGCTGCCGTCGCCGATGCTGCGGTGGCGTCGAGTTTTGTATCCACGACATCGAAGAAGGCCAGCGAGCGGTACACATCCCTCCACGCCGTGACGATCGTGCGATACGCGGCCTCCACGGTGATATCCCCGGTCTGAGGATTGATGATGTAGCCGCTGAAGTTGTCGGCCGCCTTCCAGCGGCTGGTGGGCGCGTCCCGTGCTGGAAACCGCGCGGAGAGGTTCATCGGGTAAATGCCGTCATCCATGCGCTCATGATGGCGGTTTCAGGTCGCGGTGGAAAGGGGGACTCGCATCGAGCTCTGTCGATGAGCGGTGGCACGACGTTTCACTTCGTTCACCGTGTCGCCAGGTTGTCGTCATCTCGTGCCGGTAGCATTCCGGAAAACCGCAGCCGAGGCGAGGAGCCGAAACGATGCGTAGCGCTGAGTACCCCGTCGCGGGACTTACCCTTCTGCACCTGAGCGACACGCACCTGAGGGCGAACGGCGCACGACTGTTTGATGTGGTGGATGGCGCTGAACGGCTGGGCCGCGCGCTCGCCGTGTTTGAGGCATCCGGCATCATGCCAGACGCGATCATCTTCACCGGCGACCTCGCCGACCTGGGGGAGCCCGCGGCGTACGCCACGCTGCGTGCACTCGTCGAGCCGCTCGCCAAGCGATTGGGTGCGCGCGTGCTGTGGGTCATGGGCAATCACGACCAGCGGGGCGCGTTTCGTGCAGAACTGCTAGACGAACCGGCAAGCCTGCGGCCGGTAGACCGGGTTGATGAGATCAACGGGCTGCGCGTAATCACTCTCGACTCGACTGTTCCGGGCGCGCACTACGGTGAACTGCGCGATGAACAGCTGCAGTGGCTCCGCGATGAACTGGCGACGCCGGCACCGCGCGGCTCGATCCTCGCGATGCACCACCCGCCCGTACCAAGCGTGCTGCCTTTGGCGGCGAGCGTGGAATTGCGCGATCAGTCACGCCTCGCCGCGGTCCTGCGCGGCACCGACGTGAGGGCGATCATCGCGGGGCATCTGCACTACTCGACCTTTGCGACGTTCGCGGGCATTCCCGTCTCGGTTGCATCATCGACCTGTTATGCGCAAGACCTGACCGTGCCGACCGGCGGCACACGTCCACAGGACGGGGCGCAGGCCTTCAACCTGGTGCATGTGTTTGATGAAACGGTTGTGCACTCGGTCGTGCCGATCGACGTGCCGCGCACACTTGAATACATCGACGCGCCGGAGGTCCGCCGCCGGCTCGCCGCCGCGGGCACAGGCCCGTTCAGTGCGCGATCGGCGGATGTTCCGACCGAACAGGCCGCGCTGCATCGCTGATGTCTGCACGCTCCCAGGGCGGGAGCACCGGAAACATCTTCTCGAGCGTTCCGCGGATGGTGCGGATTCTGATCTCTTCGGGGACTTCTTTCTCGCCGCCGTCGTTGAGGCAGAACATGTCGATATCGCCCCGCTCGGCGAGCCGCTCCATGCGGCGGAGTGAGGCCGCAAGCGTCGTTTGTACGTAGCGCACCCGGGGTTCGCAGGTGGCCACTGCCCGCCCGGTCATGAGCGCGTAATAGTGGTAGAGGCTGTTGGTCACTGAGATGTCGGTGGCGGAGCGGAATCGGGATGCCGCGGTGCGTTCGAAGTCGTCAGGAAACTCACGTTCGAGCTCGGCCATGACGCTCTTGCGGAGCGGGGTGGCACAGTGTGAGAGGTCATGCGTGATCGTGCGACCGAATCGGGTTCGCAGGAGCTCGCGGTTCACTCGAAGGCCATTATCGTGGCCGCTGCGATGCGGCGCGGGCTTCCCCGTGCCGATGAGCACCGGTGACTCGACAAACTTCGTCACGCCCGCTGATGTGAAGAACAGTTCAGGCGAGACCGGTCGACCAAAGAACATGTCGTCGTTTGCGTAGATGAAGTGTTCGGCGATGCCCGGGATCCGGTGCAATTGCGCTTCGACGGCGTGTGAGTTGTGGGTCGGCAAGACTGAGGGGTCGGCGAAGAACTCCTCGCTGCGCACGAGCGTCACTTTTGGGTGATCGATCAGCCATGCGGGTGCGGGGGAGTCGGTCGCAATGAAGATTCGTCGCACCCATGGCGCGTAGGCGTGCACGCTGCGCAGCGCATAGCGGAGTTCGTCGACATGGCGATACCGGGCGGGGCCATCATCGCCCTCCCCGACGACGTACTCCGACATTTGTGCGGCCCGCTCGCGCTGGAACTCGCTCCTTGAACCGTCAACCCAGGAGAAGACCATGTCGACGTCGTCGACGAATTCATGCGCCTGCGGATCGAACATGCCCGCGATCGTGCGCCAGCTGCGCCCGTATCGTTCGATTGTCGTGAAGGTGATGTCTTTGCTCGGCGTCACGCGGCGTGTGAACGCGTTCTCGTTCGGGGCCTCGATGAGATCGCCCTGGAAGCGCCAGAATTCGAGACGTACCCCGAGCGATGCGCCGTAGCGCTGCGCGCGATTCGTCGTGATGCGTGGGCGATACACGCGCACGGCGCGCGGGTCTGCAGCTGGTTCAGCGGTGAGGGCGGATGCCTCAGACGCGAGCAGAGCCGGCTCCCGCTTCGCTTTGACGTACAGCGGTTCGTCTTGACAGACGGCTGCCAGCGCGGCCATCGCGGCGGCGTGCGTATCGACGTCGACAACGAGCGCCGGGACGGCGAGATCGCGCCGGATCAGGACGACGTCGATGCCGGCACCCTCCAGCGCTGACGCGATCAACAGGAGGTCATCGATGCGCGCCTGCGCCGGCGTCACTGAGTCATGGACGAGGCGCAACACGCCGCCGTCGAGGACGACGTCGTCGCGATCAAGCAAACCGGACCGCGGGTCACCGGGGACGACTGAAAGTGTTGGCATAGAGCGCCCTTCGTGATGCGACGGGAATGTCAGCCGCCGGAGTGCCGACGCAGGCACGCGGGGGTGCGGATGGAGCCCGCTGTGAACGTCGAACGCTGGGCATCAGAAGATACAACGCAAAGCGGCCCGCGACTATTCCATTTCGCGGCGCGCTGGCGCATTGAACTCAAGGGGCTGAATCGCGATTGATTTGTCTCGACACTTGTGGCCCGCGCAGATCCTGCAAGTATGTGACTCGTGAGCGGCGATAACGGAACGGACAAGAATTTCAAGAACGCGTCGTCCCCTGCGATGCGTTCAGGCGCACGCGCGGCAGAAGTCGCACGAAGCTTCGCGCGCGGGCTCAAGGGCTTCGCGCCGAAGACTGTGCACCCAGCGCTGATCCCCGGAGTGGGAGTGGAACAGACCGGGCGGGTCTATCGCACCGACTGGCTGGTGTTCAGCGTCGCCGCGGCCTTTGTCGTTGCATTCATCAGCTGGGGCATCTTCGGAGGTGACAGTCTGTCGACGGCGACGCAATCCGTGCTGAACTGGGTCATCGAGTACACCGGGGTGTTCTTCACCTCCGTGGCGACGGCGATCCTGCTGTTCATGATCTTCCTCGGCGTGAGCAAGTACGGTCGCATCAAACTCGGGCGCGACGACGAGACCCCCGAATTTTCAATGTTCTCCTGGATCTCGATGCTGTTCGCCGCGGGAATGGGCATCGGCCTGGTCTTCTGGGGAGCAGCCGAACCGCTGACCTTCTTCGAGACGCCGCCACCGGGAACCGTCGAGGGCGGAACCCTCGAAGCGATGCAGACCGCGCAGGCGCAGGTGCTGTATCACTGGGGCCCGCAGGCATGGTCGTTCTACGCACTGGTTGGCGTCGCGATCGCGTATGGATCGTTCCGCCGTGGCCGCACGCCACTCATCTCGTCGGTCTTCGCTCCCTTCCTCGGCGAGCACAAGACGACGGGGCCGGTGGGCAAGACGATCGACATCTTCTCGATCCTCGTGACCCTCTTCGGCACGGCGGCGTCGCTTGGTCTCGGCGCATTACAGATTGGTCACGGCGTCGAACTCGTCTCTGGCATCGGTGAGCTCGGCAACGGGGTCCTCATCGCCGTGATCGCCGTGCTCACCGCCTGCTTCATCGCCTCAGCCGCATCGGGCGTAGCCAAGGGCATCCAGGCGCTGTCGAACATCAACTCGGTCGCAGCCATGATTCTCGCGTTGTTCGTCTTCTTCGTCGGCCCCAGCCTGCTGATTCTGAATCTCCTCCCGGGAATCGCTTTCCAGTTCATCAGCGACCTCCCGATGATGATGGGCCGTTCCGGCGCGCAGGGCGAGGCGACCGAGCAGTTCCTTGCGTCGTGGACGATTTTCTACTGGGCATGGTGGATCTCGTGGTCGCCGTTCGTCGGCATGTTCATCGCCAAGATCTCGCGCGCCCGCACCATCCGGCAATTCGTGTTGGTCGTGATCGCCGTACCATCGCTGATCTCTCTGATCTGGTTCGCGATCTTCGGGACGACTGCGATCGACCAGCAGCTGGGCGGAGCAGGGCTCGCGACGTCACCGCCCGAAAATGTGCTCTTCGGCGTGCTCGAGAACCTTCCACTCACCGAAATCACCTACATCGTGCTGATGCTCCTCATCGCGATCTTCTTCATCACCGGTGCCGACTCGGCGTCACTGATTATGGGCACGATGTCGCAGCAGGGCGATCCCACGCCCAAGCGCTGGGTCACAGTCACGTGGGGCACACTCGTCGGGGTGATCGCTGCGGTGCTGCTCGTGACCGGGGCCGAAGGAAGCGGCCTGCGGGCACTGCAGAACGTCACGATCATCGCGGCGTTGCCGTTCGCCGTCATCCTGGTATTCATGATGGTCGCGCTGATGAAGGACCTCCGTCGCGACCCGTTGATCCTGCGCGACGCGTATGGGCGGAAGGCGCTCCGGCACAGTGTGCGCACCGGGCTGGAGGAGTACGGAGACGACTTCGCGCTCGTTCCCAGCGAATATGACCACTCGCAGGACGAGCATCCGTGGGTCGAAGAGCCGTCGGACGAGGCGTTCACCGAGGTGTTCGAGACGGCTTCGGCGCCGATCATCACGGTTGACGCAGATGCCGCATTGACCGATCCGGATGCTCCAGACGGAAGTTTCTCGGAGGTCGACCGTGGCGAGGAGGCCGGGCCGAACAATACGGCTGTCTAACGCGAAAACGGGTGTGGTCGCCGACGAATTCTCGCCGGCGACCACACCCGCCCAAGCACCGAGCCCCCCGCTCGGCGTGGCCCGAACTACTTGGCCGGGGGCATCAGCACCGAGTCGATCAGGTACACGGTCGCGTTGGCGGTCTGCACGCCACCGCACAGGATGTTCGCGCCGTTGACCATCCACATGTCGCCGCTGCCGGTGACGTCAAGGTCAGCGCCCTCAACGGTCTTGTGCATGCCGGCGATGTCGGCGGGCTCGATCTGACCGGGAACCACGTGGTAGGTCAGGATCGAGCTCAGCGTCGCGCTGTCGGTCTTCAGCGACTCGATCGTTGCCGGGTCGATCTTCGCGAACGCGTCATCGACCGGGGCGAACACCGTGAACTCGCCACCGTTGAGGGTGTCGACGAGGTTCACGTCGGGGTTGAGCTGACCGCTCACCGCGGCGACCAGTGTCTTCAGCATCGGGTTGTTCGATGCGGCCACGGCGACCGGGTCTTGCGACATGCCCTGGATCGAGCCCGCGCCCGTCGGCACGGCCTCGGCGTACGCGGCGCAACCGGGGCCAACGAGGTTCGCGGCCGGATCCATCATTGCGGGTGCCGACGCCGAGGTCTCAGGAGCCGTCGGCTTCGACGACTCTTTTGCCGGGGCGCTCCCCATCGAACACGCCGAAAGCAAGAACGCGCCCGCCACGGCGAGGGTGACTGCTGCCGTGATCTTCTTCTTGGTGCTGAACATCTCGAGCTCCTTCAGAACTGAGCCACGGCCTCTCCGCGGCGTCGACATCTGTTCGGAACCCCGCCCGGATCGGATTGGAAGAATCTTGAACCCGCGGAATCCAATCCGATCACGCCTCTGAAGCGAAGAGCTTGTGACAGAAGCGAGGACCGCAATGGACCTGATCATCATCGGCCTGCTCGGCGGGCTCATCACCGGAATCTCACCGTGCATCTTGCCGGTGCTCCCGGTGATCTTTCTCACAGGCGGCGCGCAATCGGCGAAGTTCGACGGCGAGCTGGTGCCCGCGCGTCGCACCCGCCCGTACTTTGTGATCGCCGGGCTCGTGCTGAGCTTCACGCTCGTCACGCTCGGCGGCTCGTTGCTCCTCGGCCTGCTGAACCTCCCGCAAGACATCATCCGCTGGGTCGGCATCGCCGTGCTCGTCATCATCGGTGTCGGGCTGATCGTGCCGAAGTTTGAGCGGCTGCTCGAGAAACCGTTTCAACGATTCGGGCAACGCGAGGTCACCAACCGGGGGAGCGGCTTCGGTGTGGGCCTCGCCCTCGGCGCCGTCTTCGTACCGTGTGCGGGGCCCGTCCTCGCGGCGATCATCGTCGCCGGCTCGACCGGAAGGGTGGGAGTCGGGACGATCGTGCTGACGGCATCATTCGCCATCGGCGTCGCGATTCCGCTCCTTGTCTTCGCGCTCGCCGGACGCAGCGTCGTCGAGCGCATCCGCACGTTCCGTACGAAGGAACGCGCCCTCCGTATCGCTGGCGGTATCGCGATGATTGCGCTCGCCGTGGGACTGGTGTTCAACGTTCCGCAGGCGTTGCAGCGCCTGCTCCCTGACTACACGGCATCGCTCCAGCAGGGGATCGCCGACTCCGACCAGGTGTCGGATGCACTCGATCTAGGCGGGCTCGTCAACGACGAGAATCGCGACCTCGACAAGTGCACCAACGGTGCGGACGTGCTCGAATCGTGCGGCACCGCCCCGTCAATCAAGGGCATCACGGAGTGGCTGAACACGCCGGGTGGCGAAGCGATCGATCTGCAGGAGCTGCGCGGCAAGGTGGTGCTCATCGACTTCTGGGCATACTCGTGCATCAACTGCCAGCGCTCGATTCCGCACGTCGTCGGGTGGGACAAGACCTATCGTGACCTCGGACTGCAGGTCATCGGCATCCATTCGCCCGAATATGCGTTTGAGAAGGATGCCGGCAATGTCGCCGCGGGAATCCGCGACTTCGGGATCGAGTACCCGGTTGCCCTCGACAACACGCTCTCGACCTGGACGAACTATCGCAACCGGTACTGGCCCGCGCACTACCTGATCGACGCGCAGGGCACCGTGCGGCACATCTCGTTCGGCGAGGGCAACTATGCGGCAACCGAGCGCATGATCCGCGAGCTCCTCGTCGACGCGAACAGCGCCGTGGTGCTGCCGCCCGAGTCGGGTGTCGCCGACGAGACGCCAACGGTGGGTTCGACGACGCGCGAGACATTCCTTGGGTCGTCGAAAGACGTCAACTACGGCGGGGATGCCCCGTATCGTGCCGGCCCCGGAACGTTCTCGTTTCCGAACCCACAGCCTGACGACAGCTTCGCGCTGTCGGGCGACTGGAACGTTGCCACGCAGTTTGCCGAGGCATCCACTGCTCGCGGCGGGAAGATTCGCCTCAGCTATCACGCCGCAGAAGTGCGGATGGTGTTGGCCGGTTCTGGCGAGCTGACCGTGCGCGGACCCGGTGGAAGCGAGCGCACGGTGACCGTCGATGGCACCCCGCGGTCGTACGGGATCGTCGAAGGCGGGGCACCCTCGTCGGGTGTGCTCGAGATCGATGTGCCCGCAGGGGTGCAGGTGTACTCGTTCACCTTTGGGTAACGCGCTACCGGCAGAAGGCGAAGGATGCGGCATGCTTGGTGAAATGGTCATCGACGGTATTGAGACGCCTGAGGACGGAACGGCGGAGGATCTCGCCGGCGCCCTCCTCGTTCGCGTCGCCACCGGAGACCAATCCGCATTTGCAGCCCTCTATGACATGCTCTCGGCTCGGGCGTTCGGCCTCATTCTGCGCGTGCTCATCAATCGTTCGCAGAGCGAAGAGGTGCTGCAGGAAGTGTTCCTAGAGGTCTGGCAATCCGCTGCCCGGTTCGCTCCGAACAAGGGGCAGGGGAGGACGTGGATCTTCACGATCGCGCACCGCCGGGCCGTCGATCGGGTGCGGGCTTCGCAGGCAAGCAGCGATCGCGACGTGCGCGTCGGATCGCGCGACATCGACATTGCGCACGACAGCGTCGCCGAACAGGTAGAACTCGGCATCGCGGCGACGAGCGTGACCGCTGCGCTCGGGACCCTGCCCGAAGCGCAACGCGAGACGCTGGTGCTGGCGTATTACGGGGGCTACAGCCAGAGCGAGATCGCGGTGCTCGTCGGCGCACCGCTGGGGACGATTAAGACACGAATGCGAGACGGGCTCACACGCCTGCGAAACGAGATGGGGGTGACGGGATGAACGAGCAGGAGTTTGCCGAACTCGCTGCGGGTCATGCGCTGCATGCCCTGTCGGCGAACGACGAGGCCAGATATGCGGCGGCACTTCGAGCGCGCCCCGAATGGGAAGCGCTCGCCGCAGCCGATGCCGAGACCGTCGCCCAGCTCTCCGATGCGGTCGCACCGGTCGCCCCGGGCCCGAACGTGCGCGATGCCCTGATGTCGCAAATCGCGTCGACGCCCCAGCTTTCGGGCGATGACGCCGCTGTCGCGCGCGCAGCCGGGCCCCTCGGCGGCGTCGATCCCGCAACGGCAACCGACTCACGGATGCCGCGCACCCGCGCACCCCGAAAGAAACTGCGGCTCTTCTACGCCCTGGCGGCGAGCCTGGTCCTGGTTGCGGGCATCGGCTACGGAGCCGTGACACTGACGAACCAGCTCAGGGCACCGGCATCCGTCGTCGCACTTGCAGACATCGAGGCCGCGGGAGACGCGCAGCAGGCATCTACGACGCTGGCAAACGACGGCACCGCCACCGTGCACTGGTCGGCAGAGCTTGGGAAGGCCGTGCTCGTGGCCGACGGGCTCGAGGCCCTGGACGCGGAGCAGACCTATGAGCTGTGGTTCGTGCGCGGTACGACCCCGGTCTCGGCCGGCACCTTTACACCGAGCGACGGTGAGGCGGTGGCGCTCCTGCGCGGCGAAATGCACGCGGGCGACGTGGTTGCGGTGACGGTCGAGCGCTCGGGCGGGTCGCCGACCGGCCTGCCCACCAGCGACCCAGTCCTCGCTATCGCGACGACGTAGCGCCGCCGCGGGGAACTGGGCCGCAGGATGAGCGGCCGGTCGCGTACCGACTACTTCGGAAGCGGCGCCGGTGTGCGGTTTTCTGCACTCACCATCCATGCGAACTGCTCGAGCTTCTCGAGAATCGCGTGCAGGATGTCGGCGCTGGTGGGGTCTTCATCGTCGACGGGGTCGTGCACTTTCCGCACCGTTGCGATTGCGCATTCGAGGCGCGCGGTCACCAAATCGGTGGTGTCGGTGGTGCTGACTTCGCCGGCTGGAAACTCCGGCAGGGTCGTTGTGCTCGACACCGTGGCGCTCCGACCATCTGGGACGGCGTGGAGCGCGCGCATCCGCTCGGCAACCGTGTCGCTGAACACTCGCGCCGCATCGATGATTTCATCGAGCTGGCGGTGCGTGTCGCGGAAGTTGCGGCCGACCACGTTCCAGTGCGCCTGCTTGCCCTGCATCGACAGCTCTAGCAAATCGACGAGCACCGATTGCAGGTGGTTGCCCAGCGCCTTCGAGGCGACGAAGCCCTTCTCAGCGTTCTGCTGAGCGGTCGTCATTGCGCCCGGGCGTGCTGCCTTTGTCGGTGCGGACTTTGCGGATGCCGTCTTCGTGTTCGTTGCCATAATCTTTCCCTTTCGCTCGTTTTCGGGGTGGTCTGGTTAGGCCCGATTGCGGCCGCTGATGACCCGGAACAGGAATGCGATCAGCGCGATGACGCCGACCACCAGGGCGACCCAGAGCAACCAGCTGAGCGCGGCGTTCAGCCCGCTCACAATTGCCACGATGATCGCGACGATGATGATGATGACAAGAGCAATATTCATGCGGTGTTTCCTCCTCGTTGCGGCCAGCCTCGTGGACCGGCCGTGTTCGTCACCACGACTTTTGCAGGGAAATCGTGGGCGCGCACGGGGGTTGACCCCGTCTGCACGCGGTGGTATCTGAGCGTTCTGGGCTTGTCAAGAGGCTCGCGTCGCCGCGGGCCGATTGCCGACCGCTGCCTGCGATATGGTGCTCAGAAAAGGAGGGCCCCGTGGCGCGACTTGTGCATGGCACACCGGATTCCGATCCGGGATTTCGGCGGCTGCTCGACGCCCATGGCGATCGCTACGTCGACGCCAGAGGGCGGGCAGCCCCGCTGTCTGCGCGTCGTCGCATCGACGCCCTCGTGATCCCGCCGGCGTGGAACGACGTATGGGCCGCCGCTGATCCGCTCTCGCACATCCAGGCTGTGGGCACGGATGCCGCGGGCCGGCGACAGTACATCTACCACCCACGCTGGCGGCAAAGCCGAGATCGCGACAAGTTCGCTCGTGCGCTGGCGCTCGCGGCGGCGCTTCCGCCCGCACGTGCCCAGGTGACGGCGGCGCTGCGCCGAGGCATCCCCGATCGCGAACAGGCGTTGGCTGTGGCGTTTCGGCTCCTCGACGACGCTGCACCCCGCGTCGGGTCGAGCCAGTACCTCGCACAAAACGGGAGCCGCGGGCTCACGACATTGCGAAGAAGGGATGCCGCGGTCACAGGTTCGACAATCACGCTCTCGTTCCCGGCCAAGAGCGGCAAGCGTGCGCACCTGGAGATCACGGATGCCGAACTTGCCGCGGTGCTCGCGACGCTGCGCGTCGGCCGCGCTGGAGCGACGCTGCTCTGGTACCAACGCGGTCGGCGACAAGCCACGGTCACGGCCGCCGAGGTCAATCAGCACATCCGTGTGCTGACGCGCGGGGCGTTCACCGCCAAAGACTTTCGAACGCTGCGGGGCACGGTTCTCGCGGCCGACGCGTTGGCGCGCATCGGCACCGTCGATACCGCGGCCGACCGGAAGCGCGCCGAACGCCTGGCGGTGCGCGCAACCGCCGATGCGCTTGGCAATACGCCCGCTGTCGCGCGTTCAAGCTACATCGACCCGCGGGTGTTTGCGCACTACGCGAGGGGCGAGACCCTCGACCTCTCGGTCAGCCCGGATTCCGCAATTCGCCGGTTGCTCGGAGCCGATGCCGACACACGTGCCATTCCCGGTCGTGGCCGTCGCAATCGAGCCCGCTGAGGGCTTGGAGTCAACCGAGCGGCGGCACCGAAGCCGTCTGTCCCGTGGTCGGGGCGGTGCTGGCCTCGGATGGCTCGGGAACGAGGTACAGGCCGGTGGCGGTGTTCGCGGTGAAGGCGAGTGCATCGACCCATGCCATGTTGATGGAGGGTTGCCGTCCTCCGTAGTACTTGTAGACAATCGAACTGCCGGGGTGCAGCCACACGGTGGTGCGGCCGCCGCCGACACTTGCGTCTTCTCGCCAACTCAGCGTGAACGGCTCGCCCCGTCGCAGCTTTGCGCTGATGGCGACTTGCAGGTGTGCGAGGGCCCGGTCGTCAAATTCGGCTTTGACGCCGCCCTCGTAGATGAGCTTGCCCATTGGTCTCCTGCTTTCTGGCAACGCGCATTGTCGGTGAGTCGGCCTCTGAGTAGCGTAGGCCGATGGGCATGACGACTTACTCTGCCCGGTCGAGGACCTCGTCAATCAACGTGATGCCGCCACTCGAGTTGGCCGAGTGCATCAGCTCTTCAATCCACCGCCGGTTCAGCTGGGGTGCGTCAGACTCGTCGAAGACGAATCGCAGCGGGATTGATGGGTGAACCCAGATCGTCGAACGTCCAGGTGCCTGGCTTTCGGGGTGCTTCCACGAGAGTGTGAAGCTCTCTTGCCGCCGGAGTTTTGTCGCAATGACAAGTTTGAGGTGCGCGAGCGCACGGTCATCAATTTCGATCAGATCAGTCGTGCCACCGTAGTGAAGTATTCCCACTTGGTGACCGTAGCGCACGGGATCGACGAACGCCGGGATGCACTGCCAATTGACAGTGCGCCCCGGCGGCCGCGCCCTTGCGACTTAGTCCAGCGCGTCGACTTAGTCCAGCGCGTCCTTGACGTCGTCGACGGCCTTCTTCGCCGCGGCCTTTGCCTGGTCGATCTTTCCTTCGGCCTCGAGCTTCTCGTTGCCGGTGACCTTGCCGGCCGCTTCCTTCGCCTTACCGGCGAGGTCTTCAGCTGTGTGCTTGATCTTGTCGTCGAGCCCCATGGTTGCCTCCTTCGGTTCACCGCGTGATTCGCGCGATATCTCCATCCAGTTCAGCCGTTGCCGCGCTCTCGGAGAAGGGGGTTGACGTCGCGTGACGGGTGTGCTGCTGCTCGGGGTGCGGTTCGGCCGGCAGCAATGCAGGCGTACTTGGACGACGTACGGGGACTAGCCACACTTCCTGATCCGGTGTCAAGGGTCGTGACCGGGCTCGAATTGGCGTCTAGCGTAGGGCGACCGCACGAGAGTTTGCAGCGTGCGGGCACCGAAATGCTGAGCGACGAAGGGGAGCTATGAAGTCCGTACTGGTGACCGGCGCGACCGGCTACATCGGGGGACGGCTGGTGCCGAGACTCCTTGATGCGGGATATGACGTGACGGTGCTGGTTCGTTCGGTGGAGAAGCTTATGGACGTGCCGTGGGCTGGGCGGGTGAAGATCATCTCCGGTGATTTGCTCGACGCGGAGACGGTCGCAACAGCCTGTGCGGGCCAAGATGTGGTCTATTACCTCGCCCATTCCATGGGATCGGGCGGCGACTTTGCGCACGCTGAGGAGCAGGCGGCCACGACGTTTGCGCGGACCGCGGCGGCTCACGGCGTGCGGCGGATCGTCTACTTGGGCGGCCTCGCTCCGGGCGGCCAGACGCTTTCGAAGCACCTGGCGTCCCGCAAGCGGGTCGGCGAGATTTTGCTTGCGTCTGGCGTGCCGACGGTGGCGTTGCAAGCGGGGGTTGTGATCGGATCGGGCTCGACCTCGTTCGAGATGATTCGACATCTCACCGACGTGTTGCCCTATATGCCTGCCCCGCGGTGGGTGCGTAATTTCATCCAGCCGATCGCCGTTCGCGATGCCTTGTACTACCTCGTTGCCGCCGCGGCACTCCCCGAATCTGTCAACCGCACATTCGACATTGGGGGACCAGACGTCTTGAGGTACGGCCAGATGATGAACGGATACGCCCTGGAAGCGGGGCTTCGGCAGCGTCCGATTGCCGCGCTCCCGGTGCTCACGCCGTGGCTCGCGGCGCAATGGGTGAATCTGGTGACCCCCATTCCCCGACGACTCGCGGTGCCGATTATCGCCTCGCTACAACACGACTGCGTTATGGGTGAGCACGATATCGATGCGTTCATTCCGCCCCCGGACGGTGGGCTCACCGGCTATCGACGCGCGGTTCAGCTCGCGCTCGCCAAAGTGCGTGCCGGTGAGGTTGAGACGACCTGGCAGAACGCTTCGGTGATCGACGCACCCAGCGCGCCGCTGCCAAGCGACCCCGACTGGGCGGGACGCACGGTGTTCACCGATCGCCGAGAGCGCACCACGGACGCGTCGCCCGAGCAGGTCTGGGAAGTCGTCGAAGGTATCGGAGGGGCCAATGGGTGGTACTCGTTCCCACTCGCGTGGGCGCTGCGTGGCTGGGCAGACAAGCTCGTCGGCGGGGTGGGACTTCGTCGCGGCCGCCGGCATCCGCAACTGCTCCACACCGGTGAAGTGCTCGACTTCTGGCGCGTAGAACGACTCGAGCGGGGGCGGCTCCTCCTGCTGCGTGCCGAAATGAAACTCCCGGGCCTTGCCTGGTTGCAGATGGAGGTGATTCCGGATGCCGCTGGCTCGGTGTACCGGCAACGAGCCGTCTTCTTCCCGAAAGGGCTCGCCGGGCGGCTCTACTGGCTCGCGATCCTGCCCTTCCACGGAGTGATCTTCAGCGGCATGGCGAACCGCATCACTTCGGCGGCATTGGCACAGAGTGCCGCGGCTAGACCTGATTCCACTGCGCGATGAGCAGCAGCGTGACCAAGAAACCGGAGAAATAGTTGAGCGCGATGAACCGGCGCCACGCGCGATTCGTGCCGGCGGAGGTTGCATCCGTGACCGACCAGTACGGCAGGCAATTGAGCAGGTAGGGCACCGCGATGATGGCCGCCAGCGGGCCGGGCCATGGCGCCGCGAGCATGAGGAGGCCCGCAACGGCCCAGAGCGCGAGCGCCAGGCGTGCCGTCGCCCGGGCCCCGATCGCGGTCGCGATCGAGTGGATGCGCGCCTCGCGATCAGGCACGATGTCTTGCACCGCACCGAACGCGTGGGCCGCCATGCCCCAAAGGAAGAACGCCGTCAGCACCAGGACGAGCGCGCTGTCGATGGGTGCACCGGCGAGCAGGAGCCCGACGACCGCAGGGCTCACGAAATGCACGCTCGACGTGATGGAGTCGAGGAACGGTCGCTCCTTGAAACGCAACCGGGGTGCGGAGTACGCGACAAGGGCGAAGGCGCTGACCGCGAGTGCCAGCCATACCGCCGGGCCGCCCGCGGCGCCGAGCACGATGAGGAACGGAATGTTCGTGAGCGCCGCGATCCAGAGCGTTGGCCGGTGCAGGCGGCGGGGGAGCAGGGCTCCTTCGATGCCCCCCTTGCGCGGGTTCGCGAGGTCTGAGGCGTAGTCGAAGACGTCGTTGATGCCGTACATAGCGAAGTTGTACGGAATCAAGAAGTAGAGGAATCCGATCAGCAACACCCAGTCGATCTCTCGGGTGGTGAGCAGATATGCGGCGCCGAACGGGAACGCGGTGTTGATCCAGCTGATCGGACGCGAGGCGAGCACGAGCTGCCCGAAGTCTTTGCGGCGCTGCGCCCCGCCATGTTGGAGCGCCACCCAGGCCGCAGGCAGGAGCAGCGCGCCGGCGAACGGGTACGCAAAGTCTTCAAGCGGCGCGAGGCCAATACTGATGCCCGACAGGTGCTCGGGTGCATAGTGGAAGAGCTCGGACGAGATCATCAGGTTGTCGAACACCGCGGTCAACGCGAGCATCACAACGACGGTGATCCCGACCGCGATGACGTAGTGCGGGCGCGAGAGTGTCGGGTTTCGTCGGAACGCCATGATGGTGAAGACGAGCCACCCGGTGATGGCCAACACGATGCCGATGAGCGCGAGGAGCGGGTAGGTCATGAGGCATCCACATCTCGACGAGCCCTGTGCCGCCTCGCGGTACGTCGGCTGGCGGTGAGGAGCCGCATCGCTCCGGTGAACACGATCATGGTGCAGAGCACGAGGAAGACGATGAAAACGGGCTCTTCGAGGGGGAGCTCCGGTGCGAGCACGATTCCGGAGGCGATCAGCGCCTCGCCGCGGAGAAACACCCCGGCGGCGATTCCCGCGATGTCCCAGGCCAAGAATAACGCGGTGCCAACAGCCGTGATGAGCAGCGCGATTGCCGGGTCGTGCCAGAAGAAGAGTTTGAACCGGTGATCGAGCAGGAGCATGCACCCGATGCCCGCGAGGAGAAACCCGAGGTAGAGGAATCCCACTAGCGCGTCGCTTCTGCCGCACGCGGGACTGATGCGCGCGGGGTCGGGAGCGGCCCCGCGCTGTGGTCGCCCCGGATGCGTTTCAACACCAGTTCGGCGCTAATCAGGCACATGGGCACACCGACGCCGGGCGCGGTTGTCGCGCCGGCGTAGTAGAGGCCGGCGACCTTTTTCGATGCATTCTGCGCGCGGAACATGGCGCTTTGGCTGAGGATGTGTGCAGGGCCGAGCATGCCGCCGCTCCATGACGAGTACTCGTTTGCGAAGTCTGCCGGACCGATGGATTCGCGCACGACGATCCGCTCACGCAGGCCCGGGATTCCGGCCCACTCCGAGATCTGATCGATTGCGGCGTCGACCGCTCGCTCGACCATCTCAGAGTGGCCGCCATGCAGCGTGCCACGGCCAATCTGGGGGTCGGCTGGAACCGGGATGAGCACGAAGAGGTTCTCGTGACCGGCCGGCGCAACGACCGGGTCAGTGGCGCTCGGCTTGCACACATAGATCGACGCGGGATCGGGGATGCTCGTCTGCTTGCCGAAGATTGCCGCGAAGTTTGCAGCCCAGTCCTTGGCAAAAAACAGGGAGTGATGCTCGAGCTCCGGGAGTTCGCCCCGCACCCCAAGCAGCGCGATCACAGCACCGGGGCCGCTTGTGCGACGCGCCCACCACTGCGCTGGGTAGCTCTGGTCGTCAGGCGTGAGCAACGCCGTCTCGGTGTGGTGCAGGTCTGCGCCCGAGACCACGATGTCTGCGCGCTGATAGTGCGCGGTTTCGTGCCCGTCGCACCAGGTGACGCCGGTCACGCCGCGTCGCTTTGTACCCGGGCGGCGATCTGCCCGGCGCCCGGCTTCGATGCGCAGCACCTCTGCGTTCGTGACGATGCGCGCCCCGGCGTCGACGGCGAGGGTCTCGAGTCGTTCGACCAGGTGCCAGAACCCGCCCATGGGATACCGGACGCCCTCGTCGAGGTCGAGTGCGCTCATGAGGTGGTAGATCGCGGGGGCATCGGCCGGGTTCGTGCCGAGAAACACCGCCGGGTAGCCCAGTACCTGCCGCAGCACAGGGTCGGAGAACCGTTTCGCGACATGCGTTTCGAGCGACGTTGAGAGCAGTTTCGTGAGTTTGGGGATGCCGCTGAGCACCTCGCTGCGCACGAGGCCGCCTGGCCGCGTGAACGGGTTGTAGAGAAAGTAACGTTCGGCGAGCTCGGTCGTGCGCGCGGCAGAGTCGATGTAGTCGCGCAGGGCCTCCGCGCTGCCAGGTTCGATGCGCTCGAATGCTTCGATCACGGCTGCCCTGCCGAGCGGCACCGTCAGCGGATCCCGTCGCGACCCGTCCTGTTCGGGTTCGCTGAAGACGCGATAGCCGGGGCTCAGAAACCGCAGATCGAGTTGCTCTTCGGTGGATGTGCCGAGCATTTCGAAGAAGTGCTCGAAGACACGGGGCATCAAATACCACGACGGCCCGGTGTCGAAGCGGAATCCACCACGGGTCGCCGTGCCGGCGCGCCCTCCAACGTGACCGTTCTTCTCCAGCACGACGACGTCGTGCCCCTCCTTTGCGAGCAGTGCTGCGGTCGCGAGTCCCGCGATGCCGGCCCCGATAATCACGGTCCGGGTCATCGTTTGCCTTCTCTGAGGGTCGTAAGTACCGCGGAGAGCGCGAGTGCGGCCTTGACCGGGTTGGGTACGCGGATGCGGGAGAGGTAGAGGTCGCGGGCCGGGGTGCGAGCAACCCGGTCGGTGAGGTTCGCGAACAGCGCGAGCGCGGCACGCACCGCGGCGCGTGCGTCGAGCGGAAGGAAGGGGATCGCGCGTTGCGCGTCGGCAAGCTGCGAGCGGATGACGCTGACCCACGCCTCTACCTGATCGTCGGTGAGCAACTCGTCGTTGCCGAGATAGCTGCGGCCGAGCCGCGCGGTGTCGTCGCCGAGGTCGCGCAGAAAGTTGATGTTCTGGAAGGCAGCGCCGAGTTGCTGGGCGCCGTGCTCGACCTGCTGACGGTCGGCTGTCGTCAGATCGCTGCCTCGCAGGAACACGCGCAGGCACATCAGACCAACCACCTCGGCCGAGCCGTACACGTACGTGGCGTGGGCGGCGCGGTCGAAGACTGCGCGCTGCTCGTTCGGGCTGGTCAGATCACTGCGCATCGACGCGAAAAAGGGCTCCGTGAGCGACGCATCGATGCCCGCCGCGCGCGCCGTTCGCGCGAACGCGTGAATGACGAGGTCACTGCTGTACCCGGTTCGCAGTGCGAGATGGGTCTCAGCGGCGTACCGATCGAGTGCGTCCATCTGTGCCGCCGGAGAGAGGCCGGCCTGGCTCGCGACCCCGTCGACGATCTCGTCGGCGACGCGAACCAACGCGTAGATGTTGCGCACATGGCGCCGGTGCCGCTTTCCCAACAGCCGCGTGGCGCCGCCGAACGATGTGGAGTACGACCCGATCACGCGTTCCGAGACCGATTCGGCGGTGTCGGTGAACTTCGCGAGTGCGGGCGCGTCCGCGGGGACGTTCGCGATGGCCTCTCGACGGCCGATCACGATTGGCGCCCATCGATTCGCGCGATGAGTGCGCGCAGGACGTCGGCTACGGCGGGTGGAATCGCCCCTGCTTCGCCGTCGCTGAGGAGCGCATCGAACGCGGTCAGCTGGTCTTGAATCAGGCCACGCACGAACGCCTCGGCGCCGCAGTCCCGCAGGCCAGAGCGCAGGCGCTCGGCCCCTTCGAACGAGAGGTGCGGGTCGCCAAAGTCTGCCGCCAGCTGCGGCCATGCACTGCTCATCCGGGCGAAGCAAACGATGGCCGTCTGTTTGCCTTCGCGCAGGTCTGAGTATGGGTCTTTGCCATGGGTCCGGGCATCACCGAATGCCGAAAGTAGGTCGTCTTGGAGTTGGTATGCGACGCCGAGGTGTGACCCCGCGGCGCGGAGCCGCGCTTCGAGCTCTGCCGACCCATCGGCCAGGATCACGGCTGCCCGGAGGGGGAGCTCGAAACTGTAGCTGGCGGTTTTTTGCCGCGTCATCGCGAGCACCGTGCTGAGGTCGGGGGTGACGATCCCATCGCTGAGCCCGACGTCGGTGAATTCGCCGGCCGTAGTTTCGAGGATTGTGTGCTCGAGCAGGTCGAGGAGCCGGATCCGTAGGTGCGCGGGAAGGGCTGCACGGGCGAAGAGCTGGTGCGCGGCAGAGAGGAGGAGGTTACCGGCAAGGATCCCGCCGGTTTGTGCCCAGTGTCGGGCCGCGCCAGGGCGCGCTTCGGTATCTGACGGCGCGGCGAGTTCACCGATGAGGTTCGGCTGCCCGCGGCGGACGACGTCACCGTCGATCACATCATCGTGGAGCAGGAACGCAGCGTGCAGTGCTTCGATGCCGGCAGCGATGCGGACGACCTCAGCATGCTCCGGCGCGCGTCGCCGGTACGCCTGCAGACCGGAGGGAGCAGTCTCGTGCGCGCCCTGCAACGCGCGGTGTGTTTCGAGCAGGAGCAACGGACGCAGCAGCTTGCCGCCTTGGATCTGGCGTTCGGTGAGACTCAAGAGGCGAGTGAGTTCGGGGCCGTATCCACTGGCAGTCGCGCGGGAACGGGTGAACAGCCCGTGAAGCTCCTGTTCGACATCGAAACGGAGGCGGGCGTGGGCGGTCGATTCCTGCACAGTGGTCGTCGACATCAGCCAGGGTGTTCCTGGCCGAAGGCGGGAAGGCTGGTGACGCTTGTGCCGGCGCCGTCCTCAAAGAACGGGAGTTGGAGCACCAGCCAGGGGCTGAAGGCGAACGGGGTCAGGGCGGTGGCGGTGGTGAGCGAGGCGGGGCTGACCCACGCCCACTCGGCGACTTCGTCCGGGTGTGGCGACAAGCCGCCGGCGATCGTTGCCCGGTAAACGGGACAGACCTCGTTCTCGACGATCCCGTTGGCGTCGGTTGCGAGGTAGCGAAAGTCGCCATTGACGAGCCGAAGATCGCGGATGTCGGCCCCAAGTTCTTGCCGGGCGCGGCGCATGATCGCCGTCTCGATACTTTCGCCGGGGCCCGGATGCCCACAGAAGCTGTTCGTCCAGACCCCCGGCCACGTGGATTTAGAGAGCGCGCGACGGGTCACCAACACGGCGCCATCCTGGTCAAACAGATAGCACGAGAATGCGAGGTGGAGCGGGGTCGCGTCGGTGTGCACGCGGCGTTTTTCGGCCGATCCGATGGGGTTTGCCTCGTCGTCGAGCAAGACAACGTGCTCTTCAGTGCGAAGCGTCTGTGCGCTCTCCGTGCCAATGCCGCTCATCGTTCCTCACCGTTTCAATAGCCGTGAATAATGCTCGCCTAGCTAATAACACGAACCGTTGAAAACAGCTATTGGTGGATTGTTCAGTCGAGTCGAGTCGAGTCGAGTCGAGTCGAGTCGAGTCGACGCGAAAACAATCTGGTGCGCTACGCCGGTAGCGCGAACGAAATCAGCACACCGACCGTGAGTGCGACGCCAACGTAGACCAGGTTCGGCAGCTGGAACGAGTGGTCAAACACGTACTTGCCCATCTTCGTCGTGCCCGTCTGGTCGAACGCGACCGTCGCGACCTGGCTGCCGTTTGCCGGCAGGGTGTACATGCCCATTGCGGAGGGCCAAAGCCCCGCCAGCAGCGCGGGTGGCAGCCCAATTGTGATGCCGATCGGCACGATTGCGTTGGTTGCGCTCGATTGGCTCGTCGTCAGCATCGCAACCAGGAACAGCGCGAGCGCGAACAGCAGAGCACCGAGAAACGCGGAGGAGCCCGAAACGACCGAACCGAGGCCGTTGACGATCAGTGTCTGGTTGGCCGCCACGAACGTGTTGGCAAGCCACGCGATACCGAACAGTGCGATCGCGCCGACGATGCCGGCAGGGAAGGTTGACTGCTTCGGAACATCGGCGGACTTGACCTTGCAGAGCACGAAGATCAGTGCCGCGATGACGCCCATCGTGACCTCGATGATGATCGTCACGCTCACGCGGGTCGGGTCGCCCGCGTCGTTCGTGCCGATGATGGGGCGCAGGTTTTCGAAGAGCCCGAACAGCACGATCACGCCGACGCCGGCGAGAAACAGTGACGCCGACAGCACGGCGGCGGGCGGGAGCTTCGTCTCGCCAACGTTTGTTGCGGGAGGCTTGATTTGTCCGGCCTTCAGCTTGGCGAGGTAGACGGGGTCGTCGACGAGCTCTTTGCCGTGTTTGAGCATCACGAGCGCGGCCATGAAGAGCCCGAGGATCGACGCCGGCCACATGACCAGCAAGAGCCGCCCGAGATCGAAACCCTGAGGTGCGAGGAGTACGACCATCGAAGCGGTTGCCGCCGACACGGGCGAGCAGAGAATGCCGACTTGGGATGCCACGGCCGAGACCGAGAGCGCTCGCTCCGGTCGGATCTTCTGCTGGAACGAGACGTCATAGATGACCGGGAGCAGAGGGTAGAAAATGTTCCCGGTGCCGGCACCGACCGTGAACAGGAACGACATGGCGGGCGCCAAGAACACGACCGATCTTGGCCGCTTTCGGATCACCTTCGCCGCGATTGACACCATCCATTCGATGCCGCCGGCGGCCTGCATGACAGAGGCGGCGGTGATCACTGTGATGACGATGAAGACCGCGTCGACGGGGGCGTTGCCCGGGGCCGAGCCGAAGCCAAAAAGCAGCACCGCCACGCCGACGAGGCCCCAGACGCCAAGCCCGAGGCCGCTGGTGCGCGTGCCCATGTAGATCGCCCCGATCACGACGAGCAACTGGGCAAACATGATCCATACGTTGTCGTTCATGTCGAGGGCCCCGTGGTGATGGGAGCCGACGCTGTCAGCACGGTCAGGGGCAATGGGGTCTCGATGATCTCGCCGTCTACCGCCGCCACCTTCAACGCGAGGCCCCCGTCGACCGGGCTCATCGCGGCCCGAAACTCTTGGTTTTCGAAGTGGAGCGATTGCAAATTGCCGACCGCGTACCCAGCTCCGAGTTCGCCGCTCTTGAGTGCGGCGTGCAGGAGCGGCTTGCGTTGGTCTTCGGCGTCGTAGTGCGGGCAGAAACTGCCGGGCAGAAACCCGAGGCCCTCGGGCAACACCTGCAACGTCGGCCCGTAGCTGTCGGTGGTGCCGCCTT